>ERZ795057.2317-NODE-2317-length-14577-cov-7.416334_pt1 | contig 14577 bp, 9 predicted proteins | sample MGYA00375141_ERZ795057 | MGnify/ENA primary metagenome ERZ795057 (study PRJEB30186, sample SAMN05720163) | activated sludge metagenome | isolation source: Anaerobic digester | place: Hong Kong | collected 2015-01-26 ... | reverse complement strand
AGAACCGGTATCTGTTTCCGACGTTCCAAATGAATTGAACAACTCCTGTTTTTTTTCTGATGTTAAATACATATCCTTTACTAAAATATTATTTACCCACATGGAGATCGAACCTCCAATTTTGGAACGCAAAAATAAGGCTTTTTTATGTAAATAATCAAACAATTGGAACTTTTTTTTAATTATTCTGCGTTATTCTCTTATACGAAACGGCGCAGTTTTTGTTTTTATTGTAACCATTTATTATAAAGACGTATATGTCAGCCATTAAGTTGCGTATATTCAGATAAAAAATTAACATATTTTGAAATCTTATCAACAATTATCAAATATTTAAAAAAACTCATGGTTCAAGGATAAGCTGATTATTATTCTTAAGAGTTTTACCCCTGCTGATCAGAAGATTGCCGATACGGCACTCAAGACATCTTCTTTTCCTGCAATAATTGTTCCTCAACTGAATCAGACCCTGTGTGTCATAAGCTGAAGTGGCATCGATACCCGTAACTGTCCATTCCTTGATAATAGAATTGGATTCGGGTCCTATACCTCTGAGAAAAGCCAGGCTTTTATCGCAAATATCATCTGAATCATGATTACGGCCATAGAAAAACAATACCGGAATCACTGCATTAATAAGGAGGATATCGATAGCCTGATTACCTGTAGTCTTGGGGTAAGAACAGCTTCTCCTGCCGAAAACAAAATGATTGTTCCAATACGCTGATGCAGTAACATCAAAAATATTTCTGAGGTCTGTAATTTCCTGTATTTCAAGTGACCTTGAAAAAAGAGAAGGATATTTAACAAGCATGGCAGCAAGCTGAGACAATCTGACAGTGGGGAAATTAGCAGGCCGTAACCTGGAATATTTCCATAACCACCCGTGAACAGGATGTATACAATATTTAGCAGACAATATTCTGAATTCTTTTATCAGAGCTCTGTAGTAATCATCATGCAAAGCTTCCCTGAAAAGAGCTTCATCAAGCATCCCCGCTGCTCCGAAAAGAAGGGCCTCTACCTGAAAGAGATTGTCAGCATGCTTTTTTATTATTCTGTATGGCAGTACATTGGCCACCATCTCAAATGGTTCTGTATTAACCCTAAACCCAAAATAACGCGAGATAAGCCTGTAAAAGGTCTCCTCCCAGTCATTTCCCGTCTCAGAAAAAATCTTGCTGATATGTGTACATTTATCCATGAGCCTTTCTATCACAAGTGCTTCAAGCCATCCCTGTATGTAAAAAGGCTCAATGCTTTTAATATCAGACTGACAAGCAATTATATAAGGTGTATTTACAAGATCGAGATATCGTTCATAAATGGCCTCATCGTACTTCATTTCAACAGTCAGTAATTCTTCTCCCCTAGTATTATACACCTTTTTATCATTACAGGTAACAACATGTAGTATGACATTATCGTAAGCAGGATCACAATTATGCCTGTGAAGATCAAAATGTGAAGCCATAATATGTATTTCAACATTCCCGGCCCATTCTGTATCACCAATAATGACACGTGCATTAAAAAAATCCGGACCGGAATCGCGGTTATACTCTCCCGGATGGATTACAGTTATCCTGTTACCATCTTTGTCAGATAATTTATCATCATCATAAAGCCTGTATTTCCACAGGTAATGAAGAAATTCCTCTTTCATGGAAAACACTATTTTAATTACAGCGAGACAATAAAGATAAGCAATAAATGAATCAGAATTTCCTGAAAAACGGATTTTCAGGATTATTTGGCAATGTTTGCTTTCGGGGCCTGACAACACCTTATCGCCCGGTAATGAAAATAATAATTTCTTTAATGAGCATCCGGAATGATTAATAAAATTTCTAAAATCGCCTGAAAATCAATACATATACCCCAATCCCAAGGGGAGTAAATTAATTTTCTTCACTCCCTTAAATATTGTGTGTCATTCCGGATACTAATTATTTATTATTGGAATATTACCCGGATATTGTGAACCTAAACAAGATTCCTTTCAGCCAGGTATTGCCCCATTTCTTTTTGGAGTTCAGCTGCTTTCTCTTTAGCTGCGAGGTCGAATTTATCCGAGTCATCGGCGAAAATTATATTTCGTGAGGAATTAACAAGTAATCCGCATTTATTATTCATACCGTACTTCACCACCTCAGCAAGGCTGCCTCCCTGTGCTCCTATACCGGGAACAAGCAGAAAATGTTCCGGTATCAACCTTCTGATCTCACGTAACATCTCAGCACGGGTAGCCCCCACAACGTACATCATATTATTTATATCTCCCCATTTTTTAGAGACCGAAAGGACTCGTTCAAAAAGCCTTATACCATCTTCATTATGATACTGAAAATCATCTGCACCCTTGTTTGAAGTGAGGGCCAGAAGAACAATCCATTTATCCTTGTATGAGAGAAAAGGGGTAACAGAATCCTGCCCCATATAGGGAGCTACAGTAACTGCATCACATGGCAGATTTTCAAAAAAAGCTTTGGCGTACATTCTGGATGTATTACCTATATCTCCACGCTTGGCATCGGCAATTACAAATATATCAGGATAATTATCCTTAATATAACGGACAGTTGACTCCAGCCATTCCCATCCTCTGGCACCTTCCGATTCATAAAATGCAATATTGGGCTTATAGGCAACAGCGTACTGATGTGTTGCATCTATTATTCTTCTGTTGAATTCAAAAACGGGGTTTTTCTGTTCTCTTACACAAGCAGGGATTTTTGCAATATCTGAATCAAGTCCCACACAAAGAAAAGACTTCTTTTCCCGTATCCTGCCAAGTAATTCTAAGCTATTCATATTCAATCTTTTAAAGGTCACTCACCTTTAGTCTCTCTGCATTTTCCGCCATCTGAAGTTTATCAATAACTTCCTGTATATTGCCATCAAGAACAGATGTGAGGTTATACATGGTAAGGTTTATCCGGTGATCTGTCATTCGTCCCTGTGGATAGTTATAGGTTCTGATCTTTGCAGACCTGTCACCTGTAGATACCATTGTCTTCCTTTTTCTGGAAATATCGTCGAGATATTTCTGGTACTCCAGATTATACAGTCGTGTCCGCAGTTCTCCTAATGCTTTATCATAGTTTTTAAGCTGCGATTTTTCATCCTGGCATGTAACAACAATACCTGTCGGGATATGTGTCAGTCTTATGGCTGAATAAGTTGTATTAACCGACTGGCCACCCGGACCAGATGAGCAGTAGGTATCCTTTCGGATATCTTCAGGTCTTATGTCCACGTCAAATTCATCGGCTTCGGGAAGAACGACAACAGAAGCAGCAGATGTATGTATCCGTCCCTGCGTCTCAGTCTGAGGCACCCTTTGCACTCTGTGAACACCTGACTCATATTTCATTATACCATATACGCCTTCACCCCGCACTCTGATAACGATCTCTTTATATCCTCCGGCTGTACCCTCAGTGAAACGACTGATCTCCGCATGCCATCCTTTCTGTTCAAAAAATTTCATGTACATCCTCAGGAGATCTCCGGCAAAGATACTAGCCTCATCACCTCCCGTTCCGGCTCTTATCTCAACAACGGCATTCTTCTCATCCTCAGGGTCAACAGGAATAAGAAGCAATTTTATCTCTTCCTCCATTTCAGGTACCAGGCTGTTAAGCGATTCAAGCTCCTCTTTTGCCATATCCCTCATCTCTTCATCTTTCTCCCTGGAAAGGAGTTCTTTGGTGCTGGTAATATTTGAAAGGGTAAGCTTGTATTTCTCGTATACCTTAATAATCGGTTCCAGACTTTTATATTCTCTGTTCAGGTTTACATAACGCTCCATGTCGGAGAGTATTTCCTGTTTTGTCAGAAGCTCTCCAACCTCAACAAACCTCTTCTTTACCCCTTCAAGCTTCTCAAGAATAAGATTATTAGCCATAGTTTTGAAAAATTGCCCCCAAAGATAATAAAAAAGTGAAACGGAACAACGGAGATAAAGCATTAAGGCTACTTATTTCCAAAGAGTAAGCCATTATTGCCATCATCACAAATATATACAGAATAGACTGCCTATCTGGTTGAAATAAGGATGGACCACGGGAAATGTAAAAGGCAATCCTGATCAATTGGAAGGTATGATAAGCATTAAATCTGTTAGTACAGCATACACTTCAATGATATTCGGGGTACTATCATCATCTGTATTCAAAAACACCTGCAGAATTGACTATTGATAAGCGTCTGCTGTCTGATTCTTCGCAATGGCCTATTATTTTTGCCTCCATATTAAACCCGGCAGCTATCCGTATCATTTCATCAGCCTTACTTCTGTCGGTATAGATCTCCATCCTGTGCCCCATATTAAAAACCTGGTACATCTCTTTCCAGTCAGTCCCCGACTGCTCCCTGATAATAGTGAATAATGGAGGAAGAGGGAAGAGATCATCTTTTATAACATGAAGATCATCAATAAAATGCAGGACTTTGGTCTGCCCTCCTCCCGAACAATGGATTGCAGCATGTATGTCATCCTTCATAGACCGGATAATCTCCTTCATAACAGGTGCGTATGTCCTGGTCGGTGAAAGTACCAGTTTCCCGGCTGTAATATTGATATCCTCAACAATATCTGTTAATTTGAGTTTTCCCGAATAGATAAGATCAGGACTTAATATGGAATCAAAGCTCTCAGGATAGAGTCCTGCCAGATAATGACCGAAAACATCATGACGGGCTGATGTAAGACCGTTACTACCCATTCCTCCGTTATATTCCTTTTCATATGTTGTCTGACCGTAAGAAGCAAAACCTACAATGACATCCCCGGCCTTAATATTATTTGAGATCACTTCACTACGTCTGAGCCTTGCCACTACAGTGGAGTCTACCACAATGGTCCGCACCAGATCGCCTATATCAGCTGTCTCTCCTCCTGTTGAATAAATTCCTATTCCCATGGCACGCAATTCTTCAAGTATTTCTTCAGTACCATTGATAAGAGCTGATATTATCTCTCCGGGTATCAGGTTTTTATTACGGCCGATAGTCGATGATAAAAGGATATTATCATAGACCCCTGCACATATAAGATCATCGAGGTTCATAACGACAGAATCCTGTGCTATCCCTTTCCAAACCGACATATCACCTGTTTCTTTCCAGTAGATATATGCCAGTGATGACTTAGTCCCTGCACCGTCGGCATGCATAATATTGCAGTAATCAGGGTCACCTCCCAGTATATCAGGGACAATTTTACAGAAAGCTTTGGGGAATAAGCCTTTGTCTATCTTATTTATAGCGGCATGTACATCTTCTTTTTGTGATGAAACACCACGTCTGGAGTATTTCGGGTAACTGTTCATATCGTTTGGAGATGATATGGCAAATATATTAAAAGGTGGCCTCAGAGTGGTAACAGGATGCAGAAATAATTGCAATTTCCCCTCAAAGAGTTAAATATGTGCCTGTAGTATTAGCTGTGAGACAAAACTGACAGGGAATCCTATTCCCCCGGCTCATAATCAGTTCTGAGGACTCTGAATTCTGTTCTTCTGTTTATCTGATGTGCTATTTCCTTTTGTTCTTCAGACTCAAGAGTGCTTATAAATTCTTCTGACAATACTGTACCTGTCTTCAGGAAAGGCCATTGATCCTGTATTATATCATCGACGGTCTTAGGATCAGATTCTCCGTAGCCTTTTGCCGTCAGGCGTGCCGGATCAATTCCTTTTTCAATAAGGTATTCAACAACTGATTGTGCTCTTTTCTGGGAGAGATCAATATTATACTCTTCTGTGTCCCGTGAGTCGGTATGAGACATAAGCTCTATTGTGACATTGGGGTTATCATTAAGTGTCTCGGTGAGTCTGTCAAGAGACACCATGGATTCCGGTCGGAGATCCCATTTATTGAAGTCGTAAAAGATATTCGGCAATTCAATAGGCCGGTCAATAGGTGTCAGCAATAAATTGACCATAAAGTCGCGGCTTTTTTCCTGACCTTTGGTTGTCTCTCTCTCTTTCCCGTTCAGATAGCCTCTTTTTGAAGCAAGGAAGATATAATCAACATCTGGTTTGAGAGAAAAAGAAAAGTCACCGCTTTCTCCCGTTTCAGCCTGAAGGTTAAGACCGTCACTGGCTATCAGTTGTACGGTGGACGATGCGATGGGCGCTCCTGTCTTTTCATCCCTTACGAGTCCGGTAACATTAAATACCAGAGGAGGCAGTTCAAAAGAGTACAGTTCATCATTCCCCCTTCCTTTACGGGAAGAGCTGAATATCCCTTTCTCCTCATTTCCCTCGAAAGCTATGCCGAAATCATCTGCAGAACTGTTGATGGGAGGTTTCATATTAGTGACTATCCACGATCCGTCGGGCTGAGGAACAGCTTTGAAGATATCAAGCCCACCCATGCCTATATGACCGTCAGAAGCAAAATAAAGTGTCCCGTCAGTCCTTACATAAGGGAAAAGTTCATCACCGGGAGTATTTATATCAGGGCCAAGATTCTGTGGGGATAACCACTGGTCTCCTTCCTGGCTGCGGTTGACCATCCAGATATCCTTTCCTCCGGATCCGCCTTTTACATCGGACACAAAATACAGAGTGTTGCCGTCGTCTGTCAGTGCAGGATGAGCAGCAATAAGAGTATCCGGCAATATTCCTATATTCTTTGGCTCTCCCCATGCATCACCTGATCTCCTTGCATGCATAATTATACATCCCTTTTTTTCCCTCTTTCCGGCCTCACATCTGGTAAAATAAAGGTCTCTGTAATCAGCAGAAAAGAACGGAGTACCTTCTTCTGCTTCACTATTGATCCCATCAACGGGAACAGGAGTGCTCCACTTCGATTTTTTATCAAGCCGGCTTTCAAAAATATCCGTAAATCCCTGGCCTGTTGCACCATGAGTCTTGTTCCCTGAAGCATCATCACGTGATGAGGTAAAAAATACTACTCCATAATCATCACGGCCAAAAGCCGGACTGAAATCTGATTCTCTGGAATTGATATCCCTCATTTCTTCCACATTATAGGCCTCAGGATTGCGTTGCCATTCCAGGGCAAGCTCACAAGCCCTGATCTGCTGATCAGGCCTTGCGTCAGACTGTGCTATCTGTTTGTATTTCTTAAACTCATCAATGGCATCCTGATATTTACCATTCTTCTTAAGTGATTCGGCCAGCCAGTATTGGGCTTCAGGATTTGAACCGGGGGATCTTACAGCCAGTTTATACCATGTCTCCGCATTTCTCGGATCGTTGATAGTACGGTAGCAACCGGCTATCATGTAAATCAATTCTGAGCGACTTGCCCTGTCACTTCTCTTTGTTTTTGAATATGCACTCTTGAAAAGATCAATAGCCTCATAATATTCTCCGGCATTGTAGGCATCATATGCCCTTTCGGTCTTTCTCTTCTGAGCCTGTGTCTCCTGGAAACCGGCAATCATCAATACCATTATGAGGATCAAGAATCTTCTCATCTTATCTTTTTCAATTTGAGTATAAAAATAATTATTTTAATTATACCCTTACTATTTAGTAACGGATTGCCTCAAATAATATTATAAATACGACCTGCATGACCTGCATGACCTGCATAACCTGTCAGTCTCGACTTTCCGGTAAGAATTCAAATAAATAACTTAAAAAAACAAAAGGGTGCTCTTTTGAAGCACCCCTATTGGAGACCAATGAGTATTCAGAGAAAGTATTATCTTGTAAAAAGAAGCTCTCTGTATTTTGGCAAAGGCCATATCTCATCATCAACTATCAGTTCAAGCTTGTCAATATGACGTCTTATACTATTAAGGTAAGGTTTCACATTTTTCTCATAAGCAATGGCTTTCTTATAGGCATCTTCAATTATATTTGCTTTTTTTCTCGCCTCAATCATATCACGTACAAGCTGTTGTATTTCATTGATATGATCAGCCAGAAGCCTTATGTTTTGTTTGCGCGGACCTGACAGTTTTTCATACTCTTCTTCACTAAACACGTCTTTCAGACCTTTTACATTCTCTGTCAGAGTAGTCATATACCTGATTGCAGTTGGCACAATATGATTTATTGCAAGGTCGCCCAGTACCCGGGCTTCTATCTGAACAATTTTGGTAAATTTATCGTACTCAACATCAACACGGCTTCGCAGTTCTTTTTCGGTAAACACTCCGGTACTGATCAGTACTTCTTTTGAAACATCATTCAGATAGCATTTCAGAGAATCAGGCACACTTGAGATATTGCACAATTTTCTTTTGGCTGCCTCAGCATGCCATTCTTTTGAATAATTATCCCCTTCAAACAATACCCTTTCCGAATCAAGTATATATTTTTTAAGCACCTGGAATATGGCTTCATCCTTATTACGGCCTTTTTTAATTATCTGGTCGACTTCTGACTTGAATTTTGTAAGCTGATATGCCACTGCAGAGTTAAGAGCTATCATAGGTGCACTGCAGTTGGCTGACGATCCGACAGCTCTGAACTCAAACCTGTTACCTGTAAAAGCAAAGGGAGAAGTGCGGTTACGGTCAGTATTGTCCAGTAATATCTCCGGAATTTTTCCTATTCCCAGTTTAAGTTCCGTTTTCAGGGCAGGTGACATTTTCTTTTCTGTAACTTTACTGGCTATATCATCTAGCATACTTAACAGATAAGAACCGAGGAAAACTGAAATAATTGCCGGAGGGGCTTCATGCCCTCCCAGTCTCCATGAATTGGATTCATTTATGACAGAAGACCTTATAATATCGTTACTGTCATTCACTGCTTTAATTACATTGACAAGGAAAGTCAGAAACTGAAGATTGGTCTTAGGATTTTTGCCCGGAGACAAAAGATTGACTCCCGTATTGGTCGACAATGACCAGTTGTTATGTTTACCGGAACCGTTAATTCCTGCAAAAGGTTTTTCATGAAATAACACTCTGAACTTATGTTTTCGTGCCGTCCTCTTCATAATGTCCATTAATAACTGGTTATGATCAACAGCCAGGTTAACTTCTTCATGAATAGGAGCACACTCAAACTGGTTGGGAGCAACCTCATTATGCCTTGTTTTAACGGGAATACCAAGCTTATGGGCTGTATACTCAAAGTCTTTAATAAAACACATAACCCTTTCCGGAATAGAACTGAAATAATGGTCGGCCAGCTGTTGGTCTTTGGATGCCTGATGTCCCATCAAAGTCCTTTCAGCAAGAACCAGATCAGGACGGGCATAATAGAGTGCTTCGTCGACAAGAAAATATTCCTGTTCGATACCCAGGGTAGCAAAAACCTTTGTCACATCCTTGTCGAAGTACTGACAGACTGCCACTGCAGCTTTATCCAGAGCCGACAAAGCTTTTAACAAAGGGGCTTTATAATCAAGTGCTTCACCCGTATATGAAACAAATATAGTAGGTATACAAAGGGTAGTGCCAACAATGAATACCGGTGATGATACGTCCCATGCCGTGTAGCCTCTGGCTTCGAATGTATTTCTTATTCCACCGCTCGGAAAACTGGAAGCATCGGGCTCCGACTGTACAAGAAATTCTCCGGAAAAATTCTCAACAATATGACCTCTTTCTCCTACCTCAAGAAAAGAATCATGTTTCTCAGCGGTTCCATCAGTCAGGGGGTGAAACCAGTGTGTAAAATGAGTTGCCCCTCTCTCTAAGGCCCATGCTTTTAAACCTATAGCAACCTGTTCTGCTTCCTGCCTGCTTAAAGATTTCCCTTCATCAATTGCCTGCCTGACAACCCTGAAAGCTTCTTTTGACAAGTAGTGTTCCATTTTATGGAGGTTAAACACATCCTCTGCGAAATACCTTGAAATTACTTTCGAAGAGGTTTCAATTTTAACAGGCTCCCTGTTAAATACTTCCTGTAATGCACTAAATCTTAATTCTGCCATAATCCATTTTATTTTTTGCCAAAAATATATATTTTTTTCAATATACCCCCTTATTTTTTATGTTTTTTCACATTTTTTACTATTTTTTCCCCTTTTGACCCCTGTTTTTACACACATTGTTTCATTTTTATATACTTATTTCTAATACACCCCCCTCTTATCTCATGCAGATTATTGGAATAATTGTTTATTTATAATTTTTTAAAGCATATTCTCTGTAATAGTTTCGGACAAGTTTTTGAATGAATTTTGTTATATTTGTCGCCTGAATTTTAAAAAGTTATTATAATCGGATAATTTAAACCAGCATATTCATGTCAGCAATTCAATTTTTAAGGGAGAAGGCAGGTGTCTTTGTTGCAGTCATTATAGGTATATCTCTTTTGCTGTTTGTTGTCAGCGATTTTTTCGGCAGTGGTACCGGCCAGAGAAAACAGATGAAGGAGTACTATGATCTGGGAGAAATAGCCGGGGAAGATGTCTCATATCAGGATTTTGAAATGCGTGTTCAGAACATGGTTGAGATATATAAGCTTTCCGGAGCATCTAATATTGACGAATCAACCTATGAGTCAATAAGGGAACAGGTATGGCAACAGATGGTCAGGGAAAAAATCCTGGATAATAACTACGAAAAACTGGGTATAGGAGTAAGTAATGAAGAAGTTGATGACCTGGTTCTGGGAAATAATCCTCATCCCGTAGTAATGCAATTGTTCTCCGATCAGAATACGGGAGAATTCAATAAATCATTTCTGATTAATTTTCTGCAGCAGATAGATGTTGACGAGACTGCAAGGAAATACTGGTTGTTTTTTGAAGACCAGATAGTTGATGACAGGATGAGCACAAAATACAATAACCTTGTTTCAAAAGGCCTGTATATAACATCAAAACAGACTGAATTTGAGGATATGCTTAATAAAGCCTCTGTCGATTTTAGTTTCGTAATGAAAAACTATGCTTCTGTACCTGATTCTGCGGTAGAAATTAAAAGAAGTGAACTGGAGTCTTATTATTCAAAACATAAAAACAGTTACAAACGCTCTGCACTGCGCGATATTGAATATGTCACATTTGATATACTTCCTTCCGAGAATGACAGAAGAGATGCAGAGGAATGGATAAATGAGACCAAAGAGGAGTTTGCTGAAGCATCTGATCCCGAACAGTTCATCAATCTGACTGCTGACACACGTCATAATGGTTTTTATGTTCCGCTTAACAGTGTATCGGAACAACTGAGAGATTTTGTGAAATCCGAGGACAAAAACACTGTCTTTGGTCCTTATGAAGAAGACGGGTCTTTTAAGATTGCAAGGCTGATTGATGCTGCCAACAGGCCTGATTCGGTACGTGCCAGGCATATTCTTATCTCCTCCGGTCAGTTAAGAACAACTGAAAATGCCAGACACATAGCTGACAGTCTTATTAATTTGCTCAAGAGTGGTGTGGATTTTGAAGTTCTGGCCATGAGTAATTCCGATGATGGTGGTTCTGCCCAGGTAGGAGGCGATCTCGGATGGTTCTCTGAAGGGATGATGGTTACTCCTTTCAACGATGCCTGCTTTTCAGCAAGAAAAGGAGAATATGTAACTGCAGAAACAACATACGGAGTACATATTATAGAAGTACTTAACAAATCAAAAGACGTAAGGAAATACAATATAGGTATTATAGACAGGATGATCACTCCCAGTTCAGCAACCAATCAGGCAGTATACAGTGAAGCCAGTCAGTTTGCTGCAAACAGCAGTACCTATGAACAATTTAACTCCTCAATTGCCTCTCTTAATATGGATAAAAGAGTTGCCAATGATGTAATGCCGTCACAAAAGACACTTCCCGGATTAGACAATCCGAGATCACTTGTAATAGCACTCTTTTCTGCCAAAGAGGGAAATATTGTTCTTGATGCCAATGAACAGGCCGTTTTTGAAATAGGCGACAAATACGTTGTTGCATATTGCACCAGGGTTCAGGAGGAAGGATTAGCCACTCTGAAGGACGTCGAAAATGATGTCAGATTTGCTGTCCTCAGGGAGAAAAAAGCTGAGATCATTTCTGAACAGTTTAAAGAGATTAAAGGCTCCGGCAATTCATTGAATGATATTGCAAATGAAATGGGTCTGAACATCCAGGAGGCCACTCAGATCAGTTTCAGATCATATAGTGTACCTGGTGCCGGCATGGAACCGGCTCTTATCTCTGCAGCCACATCAGCACCCCAGGGACAGCTTGCCGGTCCTGTCAGCGGCAATAACGGAGTTTTCATGTTCCAGGTCAATTCCGTATCTGAAGCTCCTCCGGAAGACACTGAGATGCTCAGGGAAAGGCTCATGGCTACATACAGAATGAGAGGCACTTATGAAGCTTATGAAGCTCTTAGAGAATCAGCGAATATTATTGATAAAAGGTATAAGTTTTATTAATATTATCACTTTACCTTCACAAATCAACCCCCTGCTACCAAGGGGGTTTTTGTTTTTTATATCGCACTGTCCGGGCACAGTCTCTTCAGTACTGGTTAATATCAAAGGACCTTATGCCAGGTCTGTATGGTATTCCTCAATTACTTCACCAGGATAATAAATTTATTTATCACCGTCACTTTATCAACTAATACTAAGTATAGTGATATTATTTTGAAATTTCTACTACATTTATAGTATTTATTTAATTAATGTAGTATATTTGAAGAAAATTATTCAATTATGATAGAGATAACAAAAGCCCAGGAAGAAGTTCTGAAGGTGATATGGGAAATAAAAAACGGGGCTGTCACCGACATTCTTAATAATCTTCCGGACCCCAAACCTGCATACAACACAGTTGCAACGGTGATCAAAGTGCTTGAGAGAAAGGCTTATGTAAGCCACCGGACTTATGGAAAAACACATGTTTATTATCCTCTTGTCTCAAGGGAAGAATATGCCAATCACGTGGTGAAGGAAGCTTTCACAGGACTTTTCAAAGGGTCACTCCAGCAAATGGTTTCTCCTTTTATCAGGAACAGGAACATAAGCATCAGCGATCTCGAAGAGCTGCGCCATATACTCGAATCGGAAATTGACAAAAAAAGAAGCCAGCCATGAATTTCTTTTACTACATGTCTACAGCAGGCCTTTGCCTTGCAATAACGTGGCTGGCATCAGTTATCCTGTTCAGAAAAGGAACGGATTTCAAAATCCAGCGTGTATTCATCATCGTAGCAGTTATTTTTTCACTTATGCTGCCTCTCAGCCGTTTCAGCATTGAGATAACTGACACGGGCAGAACTGCATCTGAACTTCCCTTTGCAGCACAGCAGGCTTCAACAAAAACTGATGGCATTGTAATTCTTCCGGAAAAACCCGGATTTTTTGCTTCAGCTGCCGGCTTTCTGGTAAAGTTATACTATATTATTACAGCAGTATGGCTTTCCGCTCTCCTGATCCAGCTTGCAAGGATCCTTTTTCTCTACTCCGTATCACACAGGCAAAGGAGGGGATGCCTGACCATACTGACAGGCAGCAGGATAAAAACTCCCTTTTCATTCTTCAGCCTTGTTTTTATCCCAGTCGATATAGATGACGAAACTGAAAGCGAAAGCATTATAGTACCCGAAAGTATTCATGCATCACAATATCACTCATTCGACAATCTGCTTATTGAACTGTTAACGGCCGTGATGTGGTTCAATCCATTTGTCTGGATGATAAGGCGATCGCTGCATCTTGTTCATGAATACCTTGCAGATGAAGGAACGCTGGGTGCCGGGATTGACAGGATAAGGTATCAGGCGCTTCTTATAAACCAGGTTATTGAGGAGAAACTAATCTGTCTCTCTTCTGATTTCAATAATAAACTTCTTAAAAAACGAATGATCATGATGACAAATTCAAATCAAAAAAAGGAAGGGACCGGCAGGTTAACTGCTATACTCCCTCTTGTTACTGTTATGTTTCTTTCTGTTTCAATACTCAACGGTTTCTTCCCCCGCGAAACAAAGGCCTCTGACCAGGGCGGCCTGGCTATTGTCGCAGCTGAACCCGTGACACTTGTTCTGCCAATGCCGGATCAGCAGGACACCTCGCGAATGGACAAAATCAAAGTAACAGGTTATGCTGCTATGAATCCCAGGATCCGGGTGGGAAGAAAGTCTTCACTTCAGGATACCACTGATACCACAAAAATAAGAGTCATAGGTTACGGAAAGCTGAAAACAGAGGCCGGCAACAGTCCAGTGAAAATAGAGTGGGAAGGTAATGACGGATCAGCTCCAAAACCTGTGATCGTGGTGGATGGCGTTCAAATCGACAATATGGATGAACTGGATCCTGAACAGATAAGCTCGGTCAATGTCATGAAAAAAGACAATCTCATTATTATTAGGACAAAATGTTTTGCAGGTAACAGGACTGAGAATGATCAGGAGATAACGGTTCCTGACCAATCCTCTGAAAATATCCTTTACGTTATCGACGGGGAAAAATCAGACAAAGAAGTCTTTGAGCAGATTGATCCTTCGAAAATAGAAAACATTGAGGTTTTAAAAAACAAAGCTGTAAAAGACTATACCCGCAAGGAAGTTGACGGAGTTATTATAATTAACACAAAAAAATAAAAAAGGTGTGAAAAGGCATAAGGCTCTTTGGAATATAGTTCGTGGTTGATAGTAAAATATCTAAATGCAAGAGCATAACGAATTAAGGCAGA
>ERZ795057.2313-NODE-2313-length-14597-cov-4.987416_pt1 | contig 14597 bp, 9 predicted proteins | sample MGYA00375141_ERZ795057 | MGnify/ENA primary metagenome ERZ795057 (study PRJEB30186, sample SAMN05720163) | activated sludge metagenome | isolation source: Anaerobic digester | place: Hong Kong | collected 2015-01-26 ... | reverse complement strand
GTATCACTGCCGCCTGCATCGTTGCCTGCGTCAAGTGTCACTTTCACACTCCATACCTGGTCAAGCTGGTGCCTGAACTGCAGATATGCCCTCTGGATCTGGAAGCTGTTCTGGTGCTCACCCTCATCTGCTGCAGGAGTGGACATCTGCTTCATCCACTGAATGTACATTCTACCTGAAACCTGAGTAGCTGACTGCCCGGACTCCGCGGCATCCGCAGCAACCGCTGACAGCGCAAACATTACCGCCAGCGCGCTACGTAACAATTTTGAACGCATAAAAACCCTCCTGATACCATTAACAGAAGTAACGATATTCACTCCCCCGGAGCCTTCTGTCTACAATAATTCTTTTTCATTAATTCGATGTTATTGCCACGGCATTTCCGTCGCACAAAAAAAGGCCGCCCCGAAGGACAGCCCTTTATTGTGCGTTCGATAAAAAAATAATGCTTAGAAAGTAACTTCACATTTGACGTAGAAGTTCTCTTCATCATCAGAATAATCAAGAGTAGTTGATGATGGAGTGAGATTTGTTTCAGCACTGTACACTTCATAGTATGCCATAAATCGTACGTTTTTACTGAACTTGTAACCAAGACCTGCAGCCCAGAGAGTAGTAGTTACTTCTGTGCCGGCTGTATCGTCGAATTCGGTTACGCCGCGTGCGTACCGCCCTGCGATAAGCACAGGAACACCCGCAACGGACTGAAGATTCACATTCAGGAATGCATCCATGATTGTGTAATCAGTTTCAGATGCGACCTGCGCATCTTCATAAGGCCATGCACGGGTACTTTTTTTCCCAACGATGTATGATGCGCCAACCTTGATCAGGTCTGTGGAGTACGCGATTGTACCGCCATAGTATCTGATATAGTTATCACTGTCATGACCATCGTCGGTTACCTGGTTTCTCATATAACCTGCGATATAAAGGCCCGGAACCGGCTGAATTGTCAGCATACCGAGATATGCCTTTCCGTCATCACCGGAAGCTTCCTCATCCGTCTTCTTGTAGCCTTCGCCGTTCGTCACCTGCGCGGTTAGAGTAACCATACTTGCAATCTGCAGTTCAGCGCTTACACCCATATCAGCTGATGTGTCAATCGACTGACCGAGAGCAGTGGTGCTTTTCGCAAGAAGCTTTTTGGCGGCATCAAGATAGTTGCTGTTGAGCCACCGGTAGTCACTGACCTTGTCAATGATACCGATTGCGGCAGTGCCCACCATACCAAACTGCAGTGTAAGGTTTGCAGCACCCATTCCAACTTTAGCCTGAACATAGGCGTTCTTGACATATACAAGATACCGTGTATCACTGCCGCCTGCATCGTTGCCTGCGTCAAGTGTCACTTTCACACTCCATATCTGATCAAGCTGGTGCTTGAACTGCAGATATGCCCGCTGCAGCTGAAAGCTGTTCTGGTGCTCGCCTTCATCTGCTGCAGGAGTTGACATCTGTTTCATCCACTGAATATACATCTTGCCGGACACCTGGGTTGCAGACTGATTCGAGTCAGCGGCAAATGCTGCAGATGAAACCGCGAACATAAGTGCCAGTGCGCCGAAAAACAATTTTGAACGCATAAAAACTCCTCCTGAAACTATTTAAATGTGTAACAATTTTCTGCTTCACGAATCATACCGTGTGAATCATCCAAACATGCCTTCACAGCAACCCGTGAAACCTGTACGACTGATGGGAATAAACCCCTTCCGGATTTATAAATAATAAAGGTGATATAAATTTTTTGTTAATCCATGCCGGGTAAATTTTACTTGAATTTGTTATACCGAACATCTATTGTGTCAGAAATTCCGTATAATGAGAATTATTATATCGAATAACTGATACACTCAACCTTTATCACTACACATACACATCGGAGGAATTGAATGAAAAAAAATCTGGTACTGCTTCTTTCCCTGGTACTCCTTTTCGGAGTCGCATGCAGCGGCGGGAAGTACGGAGACATCAAGGATGCCCTTAATGATCTCATTGACATGCAGGAAGAATACATTAACACTATCCAGAAAGCAAAAGGTGCTGGTGACGTTGCGTCAGCAATCAACAGGTATGCTGACAGGTTTATTAAAATAAAACCGCGTCTCGAATCTTTTGAGCAGAAGTATCCTGAGTTGAAAAAGCAGAAAGAGCCGCCAGCAGAATTGAAGGAATCATTTGAGAAACTTACCAAGTCTGCAGAAAGGCTTGCAACAGCATCCATGACAATGCTGAAGTACCTGAATGATCCTGAGGTACAGAAAGCAACCGAGCGGCTCAAAAACCTGAACAAGTAATATAATACTGGCGTATTATGAAATTTCGGGCGAAGGCAGGAACAACTCCTGCCTTCGTTTTTTTGTATTCGAGCAAAAATCATTGACATATATTTCGTATAAAAGGATATTCCTTATGTAGCTGCAGTTCACCTGTGTTACATTGCGCTGTTGCAACACCGGTGAACATCAACGCAGCTGCACGCCGTATAACGATATTACCATGGAAGAGGATGGGATCTGGTGGTCCCTGCGGTCTTCAAAACCGTTGGCTGTAATTTATTGCAGCGGCAGGTTCGATTCCTGCCCCTTCCGCATGCACTCAATGGCAGAGAAATCAGAAATATTACGAAACATCCCCCAGGTGGAAGTACTTCTCCGGGAGGAACACCTGCAGCAGCATATCTCCCGCATCGGCAGGAGTGTTGTTGTGGGCATTGTACGTGATGAAATCGAAAAATTCCGTTCCGCGGTAATGAACGGAGGAACTGCTGCCCCCGAAGATCTCCATTCCGCAATCAATGCCGCATGCGAAACAAAGCGCCTTGAGAAACTTCAGCATGTCATAAATGGCACCGGGGTAATCATCCACACAAACCTGGGACGCTCCCCCCTTTCTGAGAAAATGCTGACACTGCTGAAGGATGAACTTTCCGGATACGCGAACCTGGAATACCATATCCCGTCAAAGGGCAGGGGGAAGCGCGGGGGTTACGCTGAAGAGCTCATGTGCCACCTCACTTCCGCTGAAGACACCCTCATTGTGAACAATAATGCCGCCGCGGTATTTCTTATGCTGAATGAATTCTGCACGGGGAAAGAGGTTATCGTGTCCCGGGGGGAACTTGTGCAGATCGGCGGAGGGTTCCGTGTTCCGGAAATAATGGCCCGCAGCGGCGCACATCTCGTTGAAGTGGGCACTACCAACATCACTTCCATCGATGATTACCGGAACGCAATAACAGAAAACACCGCGATGATACTTTCCGTTCACCGGTCAAACTTCGCCCTGGAAGGGTTCACCGCGGAGCCCTCCCTGAAAGAAATTTCCTCTCTGAAAAACGAAAGGGTACTCTTCGGCAGAGACCTCGGCAGCGGCAACCTGGTGTTTGACCCGCGTCTTCCGAAACCATTTGAGCCCACCATCAGCCATGAGCTTTCACAGGGGGCCGATATTATCAGCTTCAGCGGAGACAAGCTGCTGGGCGGGAGCCAGGCGGGATTTCTCGTAGGGGGAAAGGACCTGATCAGCCGCCTCAGACGCAACCAGCTGATGCGCATGCTCCGCGTCGATAAAATAACATACTTTCTTATCCAGGAAACACTCCTCAGCTATGTAAACGGCTGCTTTGAGGAACTGCCGGTATGGAACATGATCCTCCAGGACATAAAAACAATTCAGGGCCGCGTCAACCGGTTTCTCAGGAGAATACCACCTGAACACCGGCAACATATAACACGGACCCCCGCCACAAGCACCTTCGGCGGCGGCGCCATGCCCGCACGTGAACTTGCAAGCGCCGGAGTCAGGATTACAGTCCCCGGGATATCACCGGAAGAAATATATGACCATTTTATTACCGCCGGAACACCCGCGGCGGGAGTGGTAATTGACGGCACCTTCACCTTCGATTTCCGCACAATTTTCGACAGGGACATCATACCCCTTGCGGCTTCCGCTGAAACACTATTCCGGAAACACGGAGGTTCCTGATGTACATAATCGGCACTGCGGGGCATATTGACCACGGCAAGACATCCCTTATTCGCATGCTCACCGGCACGGACTGCGACAGGCTCCCTGAGGAAAAACAGCGCGAAATGACCATCGATATCGGTTTCGCGAAAATTGAGTATCCGAAATTCGGCACCGTCAGCATCATTGACGTACCGGGGCACGAGCGTTTTATCCGCAACATGGTGGTGGGAGCATGGGGCGTCGACCTGGGGATGCTGGTAATCGCCGTCGACGACAGCTGGATGCCCCAGACCGAGGACCACTTCAGGGTGCTTTCACTCCTCGGAATAGAACGCATTGTTATCGCCCTTAATAAGATAGATATGACCGATGAAGAAACCATCGAGCTTGCCACGGAGGAAATAACCGAACGTCTCACCGGCACGCGGTTCGAAGGTGCCGACATCGTCAGGGTATCCGCGCGGACAGGGGAAGGCATTGAAACCCTGAAAGAAGTGCTCCTTGAGAACCTGCGGAAGCTGTCCAGGGCATCAGACACCAAAAAGCCCTACCTCTTCATTGACCGGGTATTCTCGTCAAAGGGGTACGGTACAATCGTTACCGGCACCCTGAAAAACGGCCGCTTCCACGAAGACCAGTCGGTAACAGTGCTTCCGCACAAAACCGAGACAAGAATAAAGAAAATCGAGAGCCACTACCAGGAGCTCGAGGAAAGCAGCATTTCCCAGAGGACGGCCCTGAACCTCGCGGCAATGTCCGCGGAGGAACTGAAGCGGGGGGACATCATTGTCAGTGAAAATTTTTTCACTGAAACGTCGGAAATTGTCGCCCGCATCCAGCTTCTGTACGCGAAAAAGGAAATCAAAAACAATCTCGGCATTGAAATCATCATCGGCACCATTACCATAAAAGCAAAGCTTATCCTCATCGGGCGCGATTCACAGGGTGATACTGATTTTATCGCCCGCATCCGTTTTGACAATCCGTGGCACTGTTATCCCGGTGAGCCTTTTATCCTTACCCACCCCGGGGGGTACCGCATTATAGGGGGCGGAACAGTGCTCCTCGCGGATTATGAAAATATTCAGATTAAAAAGGAACTGAAAACCGACATCACCCTGCTTAACGATTTTTCCATGGTCGATATCGCTCTGTTCAACATACGTACCCATGCCGCAGTTTCCGAAGAAACCCTCACCGGAAGGTTCGCGGAAAACGAAAAGGCAATGCAGAAAATCATAACCTCCCTCGTCGATTCAGGAAAGGTTGTACGCAATGAGGGAATGCTCATTGATGCCGCATTCCATGAAAAGGCCCTGACGGGGATCCTTGACTCAATCCGCGGCAAAGTCGGGCCGAACCTTACGGAAATCGCCCACGATGCCGGCATAGATCCCGCCCTGTGCAGGATTCTCATAAAAGAGGCAATGCAGCGGGAACCGGTTGTGGAAAAGGAGGGGCGGTTTTTTTCAGGTGATGCCATCACCCCTGAATCGCTTCCTGATGTGAAGAAGAAGGTCCTCGCCACAGTGAAAAAATCAGATATATCCGGCCTTGCACTGGACCAGACACATGACGAATCAATAAAACGTCACGCGAAAGAACTTGTGCGCCTCGGATTTCTCATAAGTCTTGACGGCAACATACTGTATCACAAGGACACATACGAGTCACTGAAGCAGTCCGTCATGAAGCTTTTCGACAACGCCGATAAAATATCAATCCCTGAAGTGCGGGACGCCACAGGGCTCAGCAGAAAATATATCATCCCGCTCCTCAACCGGATCGAGTCAGAGGGGCTCGTAAAGAGGATCGGGGACTTCAGAATGAAAGCCTGAATACTGCTTCCCCTGTTTTTTTTGCATTACCGGTAAAAATTAATATATTTTGAAGGTTGACAAAATCCCGAAATAGTGTAATATCTATAATGGATGTATTTGTCTTTTCTTACTTCCTCTTCTGTATCCCCCCTCGCGGGAAATCATTAATTGATTGACGCAATACACAAAAGATGCAACAATGCATTACTATAAAAAAATACCTGCCGGAATAAAAAATGGGATTATTCAGACCGAATATTGAAAAACTTATTGATAACGATGATGTCGACGGCCTCCTGAAGTTCATAAAACACCGCCGCGCTGACATCCGACTTGGTGCGTTTCTCGCGCTTTCCCGGAAACAGGACGCAAACATTCTTGAGCAGCTGAAAACGCTCCTGAAAGACCCTGACCCGCGGGTCCGTGCGGTTGCGACACTCAAGTTCGGGGATTTCTCCCAGGAGGGGATCATTGAGAACCTTCGGACCATAATAATTTCCGGAAGCCAGCGGGAAAAGATTGAGGCTCTCCGCCTTATCGCGAGCAAAGGGGAAACCGACGATCCCGACATATCCAAGATACTGTTCCTTGCCCTGAACGACAGCAAGATGATGATACAGCTTGAAGCCATGAAGACCATGGGGGCAATACGGGACCAGTACTCTGTAAAACACCTTGTGGACAAGCTTGATGAAAGAAAATATCAGACCCGCCTCGAAGCGGTAAAGGCCCTGGGGCAAATCAGGGACCTCTCCTCGACAGACCCCCTGATCGGGTCTCTCATCGACAATAATATTGAAGTGCGGAGGGCCGCTCAGGAGGCGCTGAGGAAGATCGGGACCGACAAGGCCCTGAACGCGATTAACGACGCCCCCTTTATGCTCCTTGTGAGGCGCATGACAGAGGGTGAAGCCATTCGCCGCGACACAGTCCGGCAGATAGGATACCTGAAAATGCGTGAGGCCCTTCCGCTGCTCCAGAAGGCCTGCATTGACGAATTCAAGAATATCCGTCTCGAGTCTGTCCATTCCATCGGTGTACTGCGGGAACCGGGGGCGGTGCACACCGTGGTAAAGCTTCTTGACGACCCCTTCTACGATGTGCGTATAGAGGCGGTACGGGCGCTGGAAAAGATTTTCTCGAAAGAGTCCCTCGCCGGCATTGAAAAGGCGATGAAGGACTCAAATAAAAACGTCCGCCTTGAGGCGCAGCAGGCGTTCTACTCCCTGAAAAACCGGATCGAAAAAGCTGAAGAATTTAATATGATATAACCCTCCCCCGGCGATGATACTCGGATTTGACATCGGCAACACAAACACGACTCTCGGGATATACCGTGAGGGGCGTGTTGCCCCAGTTCAGACATACCGCTACACCACACACCGCAGCGCAACCGCCGACGAGCTTGGAGTGGCGGTCAACAGCTTTCTCTCTCTTTATCGAAACAGTTCAGGAGATACCACTCCCGTGAAGGGTGCGGCTTATTCCACGGTGGTAACTGACCTCACTGAAACATACCGGTCCATGGTCCGCGGATTTTTTGCAGTCGAGCCCCTGGAAATAAACAGTTCATGCCGCCTTGGCATATCCATCAGGTACGACAACCCGGAGCTCCTGGGGCCCGACAGAATTGTGAATGCTGAAGCGGCATTCGCCGAACACCCTTCCGATGTAATTATCATCGACATGGGCACCGCGACCACAATTTCAGTTGTAACCGGAGACGGCACCCTGAACGGGGGAGTCATCGGCCCGGGAATCGGCATTACAATTAACGCACTTGCGGAAGGGACATCCAGGCTTCACAAAATTAATCTCGAAAAACCGGATTCCGTAATTGCCTATAATACCGGTGACGCAATCAAGTCCGGCTTTTTTTACGGATGGCTTTCCATGATTGAAGGCATGGTCAAGCGGATAGAAGACCACTTCGGAGTCCCTTTTCTCGTGATTACAACGGGGGGTTTTTCAACAGTACTGAGTCCCCACCTTCAGATTAAGGTTCTCAACGACCCGGCACTCACCATGAAGGGAATACAGTACGTATTCAACCGCAACAATTCATGAAGCAACCGCGAAATGACATGAACAGTTTATATTATTGTTGACAAATTTCTTCAATGCCCTGATTTATTTTTATTATCCGTGAAATCAGCATGACAACAAATATTCTCCCGGCATGACCGGAGTTACGGGAGTAACAGCTTGTGCAATAATAACGTATACAGTCACTGCAGTGAGTAATACTATTTTTTGAAAAAGGAGCAGCAGGAATGGGGAAAAAACTTAGAGTAGTTGAAAAAAGAAAAAGAGCGAAGAGAAAGATCAAAAGGAAAAAGCAGGAAAAGAACAAAAAATCTGTAATGAGGTAAGTCCCCTACGGGGCTGCACCCTCATTTTTTACCAACCACAAGACTCTGATACTCTGCATTTTTTATCGAGATACAGAATTCCACGAACTTCCCATACTCCTTCGGGGAAATTTTATTTTTCTTAATCAGTATGGACTTCTCCACAAAAAGCCGGTGGTCACCGGCCTTTCTGTGGACATAAATGTGCGCCGATCCGAAACGTCCGCTGACATCAACCTTACGGGATACAGCCTTCCCGGAATATTCTTTCGGAAGCTCATATATATATGATTCCTTTTCATCAATTGTATCGCTTACATGAAGAGGATAATTACGGGAATCATACCGTATATACCCGTACAGAATACTTTTACTGATTACCGGCTGCAGTATAAGACGGTCCTTCCCCGGTGTCACCAGGGCAAAGCTTTCACCTGTGAGCCGCAGCTTCAGGGGGTCATTATATCTTTCAACATTTTCTATTGCAAAGTCCTCCACATTGAGTGAGGGGATAATATTTCCAAAGTAATTGTACATTACCTGTTCCCGTTCCCTGGGGTTCCGGAAATATTTTCTCAGGGCGCTCCTTCTGCCGGAATATTCCATGGTACAGGCAATACGGGCACTGCCGTCACGGGAAACGTTCACATGAAATGTTCCCTTTTTCCCGCCCGGCCCTGACACAGCAATCCGTTTTTTCTCAAACCGGTTCCCTACAATAACAACAGCCTCTCTCCCTTCGACGTCCTCGTTCACGGTACCGCAGGAATAATATCGTCCGGAAAAATCCATCCAGAGCCCGCTGGCGCGGTCAAAGGGCACATAGAGAAGCACATCGCTGTATCGGTACGGCGACACCATGCCCCCTGTATCCGGAAATCCCGCCCTGTCGGCAAGGGCAGGATAGGAGGCAATTCCAAGGTTCCGCAGAATCGCGCGCGCAAGAATTACCTTATCTTCCGGGGTTCCCCGTTTCAGATAGTGTGTGTCGCGGGCTTTTCCCGGATAATAGAGAATCCTTCTCTGGGGTTCAATTTCCCGGGCCACATAGTCGTACACCTTCGTGATAGTATCCAGGACAGTGCCGCCCCTGAACGTTTCCGCTGTTTCATGTTCACCAAGACTGCCGGTCCCTTCAATGAGACCGTCATACCACACCGCAAGGGATGCGGTATCCGGAACTGTTGAAAACGCGTAGCAGGGAAGATAATTCAATCTGTTTCCTGAAAAACTTTCCCGGTACACAGCCTTCTGCCTCCCCAGTTCAGCAGTATACAACACCCTGTCATCGAGTTCCTTTTTCGTAATATCTGTTCCGGGATGTATGAAAAAATCGACGTTCATCCCTTTCGGCGCCGATACTCCGAGCCTGAAATGAAGCACCGATTCCTGATAATCCTGCACCGGCGTAAGGGGAATTGAAAAATGTCTTGTTTTTCGGGGCGATACTATTGGATTGCGTACAATATAGGCAACCCGCATAACGGACCCTTTCTTCAGGGACGAAAAATTAAGGTACTTCACATTGTTTACATCCCTGACCTGATATTCATCGGAATGGCTGCCGTCCTGATGATACACCCGGACCTTCACCGGAATGAACGTCCCCCGGTACGGCACCCTGTATTCCCCCCACCTGTCGATAATTTTTTCGTTGTTGAGATACACAAGGTCCTCGCAGAACACACTGCTGTCACCATCAGTCTCGAGAGAAAACATCCTGTCGCGGCGCAGTATGAGAGATGACCGTTCAGTGGTAACATTTTTTTTCAGCCATGTGTCTATAGTTCCATGGAGTGTCTCTTCATCAGCCTTGAACGCATCAAAGGGGTTTCCTATTTTTTCCTTCTCCGTCCAGGAAACCAGTTCATTGAGATACAGCTGCGAGGGCCGTATGTAGAGGGACCGTTTCCAGTCCATCACCGGGTCCCCCCCTGCCAGGTAATTGATATCTCCCAGCCGCATGTATAATGACGAATCTTCACGATGTGCGATTTCCCTGAAAGCCTCCTGCTTGGCCCCCTCCAGGTCACCCATCGCAATCCGGATGTCAATCGCCGCCGCCGCAAACCTGCCGTCCCTGTCATAGTTACGGATTGCCCTGAGCGCGGCGTTGTAGTTGCCCTGCTTCCTGTACAGCTTCACCAGAGAGGAAAGAATGGACGCATCACTGCAGCGGGAACAGCATTTCTCGTAGAGCGCAACAGCCCTGTTAATATTACGGGAGCTGAAAAACATCGCTTTTTCCGCAACAGGTGTGATGGATTCAGGGAAGTCTTTCTGAAACGTTTCCGCCTCTCTTAAAAATTCCCTTTCATATCCGAGGATGCGCATCAGTGAAACAAAGTCCCTCCTGAAGGGAAAATAGTTAAGGGATTTCCCGTAAATGGAACGCCCGAACCGGTACGCCTGAAGATAATCCCCGCGGTCGATGATGTTCCGGAAAAGCCTGTGCCGGAGGGGAACAAAATCCCGGTGACGTTCCTCCATTCCGCTGAGCAGGCGCCACCCCTCGAGATACCGCGCCGAGCTCCTGTCATTTCCGCTGTATTCTATGAGGGCGGTACCGAGAAAATACCGTGCCACCGGACCCCCTGAGAGCTCGTCCGCCTTCCTGTAATATCTGAGGGCCTCATCACTTTCCAGTTCATCAAAATAATTCGCTATTTCCTGCGCCCCGCGCCGGGGATCCTCCCCCAGATGCCGCACATACTCGCCATAGGGATACTCGAACTCCTCCGCGTATTCAAAATCCCCGCTGCTTATCTCCGCTCCGGCGAACCGGGGTGTGATTATTTTATCATCCTCGTCAGTCACAAGTACCCGGCACTTCCAGGACCTGTCATGGTAGAGCTTCAGCATTACGGAAACCAGGTCGGCGCCCCAGATCTTTACCACCCTGCACCGCCTGTGTACATTGCGCCGGTCATTTATTATTGTTTTTTTCCCGTTGATAAAAAGCTGGTAGGAGGTATCCGAATATATCCTGAGCTTCAGGGGCCTTTGCACTTTAAACGATGTCACCGCGTAGGCAACCCCCTTTCCCGGATACAGATACCGTCCGCAGTCAAGTTCTCCCTTCGGGTTGTCCACTACCACATACCGCTTCAAATTTTTCACGGCGTCCAGGGCGAGGGACATGTCCGGCGGCAGGATACGGGTAAAATCCGCGGGGCCGTATTCATTATACGGACCCAGAAGCATCCATTTCCGAACCGGCCCCAGGCGGGTCGACACATCCGCCGCCTCTTTCCTGTTGAAACGGTAATAGAGTTTTTCTTTTTCCAGCATCGCCGCGAGATGGAGCGCATGTGCCCCCTCTTTGTGCGGTTGCCTTTTCAGAGACTGTATCACTGATGTCAGTATATCGTTTGATTTCGTAAATCCATAGATGTCCGCGAAGCGCACCACATCATAAAGGTAGAGAAACGATTCCGGCCTTCGCGGATATGCGCGCAGCACCTTTTCGATATTACCGAGGAGCGAGGGATAATCACCGCGGTAGAAATCCCCTTCAATCCTGTCCCTCATGGCGGGGAATGTCTCAATATCGCCCCCGGAAAGAGGAATTGCGGGACTGAGTACTGCTGTAATAAGAAGAAGCAACAGAATTTTTTTCATGAACATTCCCGAATGGAAAAATCTGCAACGCAATATCAATACCACCACCCGGCGCCCCTGTCAAGGGGGATTTGAGAACCGCCCCCTGACGCACAGCTGTTGTGAAAAAAAATATAAAAAAATACCGGTATCATCCCTCCCCGCTCGTATACAATATATGAGGTGTCATATGAAGTATTTTTTATACGCTATTATTCTTCTTTTTTCCATGATGTTCTCCGCTTCGGGGGCCCTTCTCATTAATGAAGCGGCCCCCGCTACTTCCGGCACTGACTGGGTGGAACTTTTCCTCTCTGAAGGCGGAGCCCGGCAGATGGACATTTCAAATCTGTTTGTCACCATGTACTACGGCACCAACGAACCACTCAGCTGCGAGCCCGTGACAATCTACAGCTGGAACCGGCCCGAAACCCCCTGGGATGACCGCTTTGTCGTGGTGCATCTCACTGAGCCCCTGACGCCGGACGAAACAGACCGCACCGGGGACACCAACGGCAACGGGCGTATTGACCTCTACTGCAACAACTACACCTCGAGCCTCTGGAACAGCGACTGCGTCGTGGCAATCGATTCAGACGACGATCCGGAAAACGGCGGCATTATAGATTTTCTGGCATTTTCCAACAGGGACGGTTCCCCCAACAGCACCATGGTGTCATACATGAATGATGCAGCAGCAGCGGGGGAATGGTCTCTCATTCCCGGCACCGCGCCCCAGGAAAGCATGGTGGACATCGGCACCGGGGGGCTTTCGGAATTCATGACTATTGCACGGAAGGGGGGCGGCGACTCAAATGGACTCGCAGATTTCGCGGTCACCTCATTCCAGACCCCCGGCAGGGAAAACAGGTTCTCCGGGGACCTCACGCAGTGCGGCAGGGTATTTTCCGCCGACAGGCGCCGTATTACCGTAATCCCCGGACACCCGTCACTGGGGAGCGCGGCGGTACCCCTTACAATTTACCACAGCTGTTCGGTGAGGCTTCGGATATTCACTCCCGTGGGCATGCTCATTTACCAGTCTCCGCTGTATTCAGAGGTCCATCCAGGAATGTTCTCCCTGCCGTGGAACCTCCGGGGCAACCACCGCGCCGCCAGAAGCGGGCTGTATATAGGGCTCATTGAGGCCACCAGCAGAGAAATCCGCACGACCCAGGAGGAGAAGATTTTCATTATAGTGAGCCGCTCCCGATGATCAAGGCGTCACTATTTATACTTGCGGTGCAGATCTGCATCAACTCCGCATTCACCTTCCGTGAAAGCGGGCCCGCTGCGCTCTTTCCCTACTACACCGCCGCTGCCGATGACGGGACTATTTTTGAAACATTCAATCCCGCGTACCTCCCCATGACACCGGCACCATACTGCACCATGACCTATTCACGGCCCTATTCTATACGGGAGCTCGAGGCGGGGTCCGCCCGTGCGGGGTTCACCGCGTCACGGTTCGGATTTCAGGGAGGATGGTGCCGTTTCGGGATTGATGAATACCGTGAGGATACCTTTGAAGCCATGGCAGGGGCGCGCATCACGGACGGCATTTTTATAGGCATCGGGTACTGCTGGTACCGCCAGACAATTGGTACAGAGGACCTGTCGGCGACAACGTCCCTTTCTGACTGCAGGGGGGCGGTGGCGGTGACCCCTTTCCACTGGATCACGGTAAGCATTCTCCAGGAAAACATGTACACCCTTGCCGCAGGGCGGAACAGCGACCTGCTGTATCCCGCAACAAGCGGCGGCGTTGCCCTCCGTCCCGTGCGCGGCATCGCCTTCATCTGGAACCTGAACAGGGACTATTACGGCTTCATCAATACCTTCGCGGTATCGGCACACCTGCTCCCGTGCCTCTCGTTCCGGGCCGGCTATTCCAGGGAAACCACCTCATGGGGCGCCGCTGCGGCCTTTGCCTTCGGACGTGTCCGGTTTTCATACGGCCTCCGGTATCACAGCCGCCTGGGGTCAACCCATGTCTTCGGGGCTACCTTCACCGGAACCCCCGTGCCCTTTACACCGGTGCGGTACGGCACCCGCTTTCTCAGAAAGTACCTCCCCGGGAAGGAACGGAAAATGGAAAAAATTAATATCCAGATAGCCTCTGCTGAAGAACTGAAATCAATTCAGCTTCTCCGGGAAAAGCCGGATATAATACACCGCATTATTTCCTTCCGGTCGATATCGGGACCGGTCAGTGAAAAGGCCCTCTACCAGACGGGACTGTCCGGAAGCGAGATAGCACAGATCAAAGATCACATTACGGGACTTGCCCCGGACACACCGCACCGCCGAACTGAAGCCCGGAAAAAATCCTCCTCCGTACAACGCCGAAGACACCGTCGCGACCGTGAGACATTTTACACGCTTCAGCGGAGGAGAGCGCTCTTCCAGCGGCTCCTCACCGCCGGCATTCGCTCCACAACGGCCCTGCGGATATCGGAAAAGGCGAAAACCCTCACAAAACAGGAGTTCCTTTCCATGGTCCGGAGGGACACGGAACTCGATGATGATATTAAACAGAAGGTCATCCGGGCATGCAGAGACCTCTGATATTCTTTGCCCTGATTCTCCTCTTTGTATGTTCCGCCGCTGCGGCAGATACCAGGATCACCATTCAGGGGGAACACCGCAGGGATGCCGTTGATATAGAAGAGGAAACAGGGAGCTACTACCGTGAAAAGCTGAAAATAGCCTTTAGTCCTGAAAGCGCCTTCTCCCTCACCACGGTCCATCGTGGGGGCATGGAGGGGCGCAGGCACACATGGAACCTTGTTCTTGGGGATATCGGACGCGGCTTGTTCCTTGTGACGGGAAATTTTTATGTGAA
>ERZ795057.2312-NODE-2312-length-14597-cov-9.747421_pt1 | contig 14597 bp, 10 predicted proteins | sample MGYA00375141_ERZ795057 | MGnify/ENA primary metagenome ERZ795057 (study PRJEB30186, sample SAMN05720163) | activated sludge metagenome | isolation source: Anaerobic digester | place: Hong Kong | collected 2015-01-26 ... | reverse complement strand
TTCAAAGAATTGAAGAAACAGCTTAAGAAATGAAACAATGGTCAAGTTTAGGCAGCCGTGTTGCGAAAGCGAGGCCCCGCGGCCTGAGCGGATAAAAAGATAAAAGTCAACAGTTTGTGCTGACATCACCAGGCTTTGATTGGAACATCAGTAGAAAGAAGACCTGACAATTTGGAAAAAAACTTGTCAGGTCAGGTCAAAGTTGAAACGGATGTCCTTGTCTGTGCCCGGCACTTAACCTAACAATCAAGTTCCAGCATGACAGGGCAATGATCGGAATGAACCGCTTCGGGCAGGATACAGGCGTTCAGAAGCTTCTCCCGCAGCGGGATGCTTGTCATGTTGTAATCGATGCGCCATCCCAGGTTGCGTTTACGGGCACCGGCACGGTAGCTCCACCAGGTGTAATGATGCGGATGTTTATTGAAAAACCGGAAAGAATCGGTAAAACCACTGTTCAGAAAGTCCTCCATCCATGCACGTTCTTCGGGCAGAAAACCTGAACTGCCGGCATTGCGTATGGGATCGTGAATATCAATGGGCCGGTGACAGATGTTATAATCGCCCGACAAAACCAGGTTGGGGCGGCTTTCTTGCAGTCCGTGCGCATAATCATAGAAGTCCTCCAGCCACTCCATTTTAAAAGCCTGACGCTCATCCCCGGTTGTACCGGAAGGATGGTACACACTCACCACGGAAACATCCCCGAAATCCGCCCTTATCAGGCGGCCTTCCACATCGTAGCGGTCAATGCCAATCCCTCTGAAGACGGCATCAGGCTGCTTCAGGCTGAGGAGTCCTACCCCGCTGTAACCCTTCTTCTCTGCAGAAAACCAGTGGCAATGGTATCCCAGTGCTTCAAACTCTTCAACAGGTATCTGTTCAGGCTGGGCCTTGGTTTCCTGAAGGCACAACACATCGGGCTTCTCACGCATAAGCCAGGTTATCAACCCTTTATTGAGCGCTGAGCGCACCCCGTTAACATTGTAAGTGATTATTTTCATAATAAGGTTTTCATTTCCCTGTAATACCGGCATTAACCGGGTTAAAGCATATCAGCCACCAGGGCAACGCCCGCCACAAAGCTAAAAAGGGCAATGGCCCATAGCCACCACCGCAAACGATTGGCGCGGTTTTCAGTCAGGGTTTCAGTTCTTTTCTTCAGCGATGCTGCCAGCCAGGTGGTAATCAGGATGGCTCCGGCCACACCAATGACCGTGCCGGCCAGCACATCCCCGGCAAAATGGACGCCGGTATAAATCCGTGTATAGGAGATTATGATCACAGCCAGCCCCATCCAGAAGCGGAAACCATTGCCGTAAGGCAGGTTCAGGACAAGCGTGGTGATGGCCGCAGCAGCCACTATACTGTGCCCCGAAGGGAAAGCGTTATGGTACATTTTGTATCCGGCAACAGTATGAACACCTCCGGTTTCGGCAAAGACACGCAAGGGACGGTCCCACCCGTCAAAAAAGGTGTTTTTGAGCAGTTGCCCGAACAAACCGGTGATTGCCACGGTGATTATCAACAGCAGCACAAGGTCAGGCCGCGTCCGGGTAAGAAGCAATGCCAGCAGGGAGGTAAGGATCAGCGCATCGCCCAGGTGGGTAAGGATGAACATGGGGTAATCGAGCCATGGCCGGTGCAGCCCGTTCAGCAACAGGAAACTTCCCCTGTATCCTTCGAGCAACAGCAATATGGACAGAAAAAGCCAGTAAATCCCCGTCAGCAAAAAAAACAACCACTGATCATGTCTGAGTACTTTTATCATGCGTGATTCTCTCGTTAAAAAACAATAAACAGGTTGTATTAATCAGACACAGGGCTTACCGGCCATTAAAGAAAAACGGGTCCTTGTGTACCACCTTGTCCGCTAATCTTGTGAATATTCCTTTACCAGCTTTCGATAAGCCGAAAAAACATTCGCCCTCGAAACAAAACCCACGTATTTGCCATCGTTAAGCACCGGCAGGTTATAATGCGCACTCTCGCTGAATTTCCCTGCCACTTCTTCCATTGTTTCATTGATACTTATCAGCGGTTCAGGCATATACATCAGGTTGCGGACAAAAGTAGTATTGTATAACTCATGGTTAAACATGATATCCCTGATTTCATTGATAAAAACCACGCCCAGGAAGTTATTTTCCTGATCAATTACCGGAAATACATTTCTTTCGGAACGGGCGATCACCTTTACCAGGTCGCCCAGACTGGCATCAGGGCCTATGGTCAGGAAATTGGTTTCTATAAGCTTGTGAATGCTGAGCCGCGACAGAACCGCTTTGTCTTTGTCATGAGTAATCAGTTCGCCCCTTGCGGCAAGCTGTTTGGTGTAGATGCCGTGGGGTTCGTAAAGATTGATGGTCAGGTAAGAAATGGTTGAAGTAATGATCAATGGGATAAAAAACCCGTACCCCCCGGTAATTTCCGCTATCAGGAATATTGCAGTTAGGGGGGCATGCATCACTGCAGCCATCACGCCGGCCATCCCGGCAAGGGCGAAATTGCTTTCGGGCAAATGTCCGAAGCCCAGTTGATTGATAAACCGTGCGGTAAAGAAACCGGTAACTCCGCCCATAAACAGGGAAGGTGCAAAAACACCCCCTATGCCACCTCCGCCTGTAGTACAGGCCATGGCAATAACCTTAAAGAACATGACCAGCAGCAGAAATCCCAGGAAAAGCCAATGATTCTCACGAAAAGGATAGAAAAACGAGTTGTTCACAATTTCATCGCCCCTTCCGTTCAGAATATCAGTAAGCACCTCATATCCTTCGCCATAAAGCGGGGGCAACAGGAAAATCAGCAGGCTCAGCGCCAGGCCACCTGCAAGCATGCGGACAACCGGCCGTTTGATGGCCTCGATGCGCGACTCAATAAAAGAATTTGCACGATTGAAGTAAAGCGAAACCAGGCCGGTGACCATGCCCAGGATAATGTAAAAAGGAATATTCCCAAGGCTGAAGGGATCATTAACGGAAAAGGAAAAGATGACTGCGCTTCCCATAAGGAAAGAAGAGATGGTGGCACCGGTGACTGCTGAAATCAGCAAGGGGATCAGGGAGGCCATGGTCAGGTCGAGCATCAGCACTTCCAGTGCAAAGATCACCGCGGCAATGGGAGCTTTGAAAATACCCGCGATGGCGCCGGCGGCACCACAGCCGATCATCAGGGTGATGGTGCGGTAATCCATGCGCATCACCCGGGCAAGGTTTGAGCCTATGGAAGCCCCGGTCAGCACAATGGGCGCCTCCAATCCCACCGATCCGCCAAAACCTACCGTTATAGTACTGGAAATCAGAGAAGAATAATTGTTATGTACTTTTAAATGACTGTTGTTTTTCGAGATGGCATAAAGGATGCGACTCACCCCATGGGATATATCATCTCTGACGACATAACGCACGAAAAGAACTGTTAATGCAATACCAAACAACGGATAAGCCAGGTATAACAGGTTGCCGCTCTCCGCATCAAATCCGCGTGTCAGAAAATAATGTGTGTAATAAACAGTGTTCTTGAGCAGAATGGCAGCCAGCCCGCTCACCAGTCCGATTACCAGACTGAGGATAAGCACGAAGTTGCGGTGGCTGATATGCTTTACCCTCCACTTGCTTACCCTTATCAATAATCCGGTTATGATCATAGGAGGCAAATATAGGAAAATTAGGCTGTGCAGAAAACGTACCGGGTAAAAATAGCCGGACAAAAGGCCCGGGAGATTACACTGGCTTCTAATTATCCCTGAAGTCCTTCTTGCGGTTCAGCTTGAGGTCCTGCAATACGCTGGCCTTAACCTTAATATAGAAATTCCAGCTTTTATAATACCCTATGGGGATCCAGTTGAAACGCATCTCCCAGCAATGCAGGTCGCGGTAAACGTTTACAGAAGTATGCGCAAGCTTGTTCAGTTTGAAATCCCAACCCGATTGCATGGAGAATTTCCATTTGGGTGTGATACTGATGTCCCCGTTGAAACCCAGGGTCTGCACTATTTCGCTCTTTACAGTTCCCGTGGCCGGAAGATTCCGCCCTGTATAGTTCAGGTTATAGGTAAGGCCCAGGTTCCAGGGATTGTTCCAGTCAATGTAATTCTGTGGATTCTGCTGAAATTCCTCTAGTTCGCTCTGCGCTTCTTCGGTATCGGCTGTACGCGGCGCCTGGCTTTTCTTTTTGCCTGATGTAAAGTCATACCTGATGGAAAAATTCCATGCAGTGTTGTCGCGCCTGAGCAGGCGATGATTTTTATCCCATTCAAACTGGTTCAGCCTGCGGCCGGTTTCGCTGATCACATAGGGGTCCCAAATACTGGAATACTGAATCTGCAATTTCTTGAAAAGCGTTGTTCTTGCACTGATATTCACCACCGACCACTGTAAGGAATCCCTGGCCAGGTCGTAGGAAGTACCGATATTAAAACTTTCTATCAGCATCACTTTTTTCATACCGGTAACCGTATCGCTCTTCGAACGTACCTTCATCTCCAGGTTGTTACCGATGCTGAAGCTCACCCTCCCTGAGCGGCCGTCAGGCGGAGAGCCATAGAGCGGTGCATAATCGGACCCACTGCCAAAAACGGAATAGCGTTGCATATTACCCAGTGAATCTGACTGAACCTCCCGGTAATATCCAAACGATGACTTGCCGAAATCGGGTCGCATCGACATGGATACTGAAGGCCTTGCCACATGCCTGATGGCCCTTACCGGGCCTTTTTTAAACTGCAGCATCCCGTAAAGGGTGGTGTTCAGCGAGGATGTAAAGCTAAAGTCCCTTCCGGCCTTAAATCCATCAAGGGTGTCTGTCTGAATGTACCCGACCTTATAGCTATCGCCGTTCCAGAGGGTGTCGTTTACCCACGATTTCCTAATGCTCCTGCTGTACCATCGCTCGGTGAAATCGAATGTATTGCTCAGGGTAAAGTATTTCAGGATTTTCACACTCGAACTGACAGGGATCTTATGCTGCATACCGTTGCGGAAAGCATCAACCATCTGAGGCCTGAACAACAGGGAATCCGGAACATTTACTTCATTGCGTGCTGACATTGAGTAGTTGACACTGATGTTGTCATACCACTTAAGGTTGGTCGTTTTACCTGGTTTTCGCAACGGATAAAACCGGTTTGCCGAAACTGAAATGCTGGGCAATGTCAGGTTCACCATCTTGTTTGAGGTGTTCTGGCTGTGGCTGAGGGCCGTTGAAAAGGAGATCCTATCCCTGAAAAGGGTTGTCTGGTAGCTTATACTCGACTGGAAAGTATTGGTCAGTAAATCCTGGGTAGTGGTAGGATTGTATTTATTATACTGACTTGAAACGAAATTCACATTGGCGCTGAACCTTGATTTGGGTCTTGCCCTGGGGTCCTGGCTGTGGTTCCAGGCCACCCTGAAGTCGCGGTTGCGCTTGAAACTGCTGGTTTCCCTGATGCCTTCGGTATTGATGGCATAACTGAAATTGAACGAGCCGTTGAATTTGTATCGTTTGCGATAATTAAACTGTGGTTTGAGCGCCCAGCTTCCGCGTGAATAGATGTCTCCCAGAAGGTATAACTCCATATAATCGTTGATACCAAAATAATAGCCGCCATTTTCCAGGTAAAAACCACGGTTGGCCGACTCACCATAAGTAGGAATCCTGACGCCCGATGTCTGCCCCCGTTTGTTGGGAAACATTCCGAACGGCAGCACCAGCGGAAGTGGCACATCTTCGATGGTAAGAAAAGCGGGCCCGGTTACAATTTTATTATTCGGAATTACTTTTGCCTTTGTAAACTGAATGCTGAAATGGGGATGATCGAGGTTACAGGTTGTGTAGGCTCCATGCCGCATATTGCTGACATTGGCCTCAAGCTTTTTCACGACCTCCCCGTGCAGGTAACCTTCGCCTTCCCTGGTGATCACATTCTTAATCAGCCCCTTGGTTGATTTAAAGTTGTAATTGATCTCTTCCGAGACAAACGACTGGTCACCTTCAATAAATTCCGGTTTGCCGTATTCTTTTCCAAGCGAGTCTTTTAAAGGCCTTGCCCTCAGCATATTCGTATTGAAGTCTATCTCGATAAAAGCGGCCTTCTGATGTATTTTTTCATACTTAATATCTGCATCACGATACAGGTAAACCTTCTGTGATTCAAGGTCCAGGCTGATGGAGTCGGTTGCGCTGTATTCCACCTTGCTGCTGATGGAACTTTTCTTTTGAGGCTTACCGTTGATTTCCTGAAGGGTGTCGGGTGGCAGTCCTGTGCGCCAGTTGATTGAGTCAAGCACAATCGTTACCGAGTCGCTCTCCGGCACGGCAGCTTCAACTTCCTGAGCACCGGCATCAAGCGGTTGCAGAAAAAAAACACAAACCATAGCAGGTATGAGCAGCAGCATAACCGGCAAATCTGGCCATATTTTATATGCTGTGTATCTCAATTAATGCTAAATTTGTGTGTTAATTCAGGGCTTTTACCCACAATAAACCGGCTGCGATTCTGTTTCTGTTGTAAAACGCCGCGAAAGGCTTCATTATTAAAAGCTAATAATAAACCACTTACACGGCAGTACAGCTCGAAATTCCACATGGAGAACCGGGGGTCAAAACTAACGAAAATAGTGATGGTGTTTAAACGTATTATTCTAATTTTTATTCTGTTTACAGGTGTTTTCGTTTCTCTTCCTTCTCTTGTGGCCCAAAAAGTGCAACGTGTAGTGATAGATGCCGGGCATGGAGGGCACGACCCCGGGGCTGTCGGCAAGATATCGAAAGAAAAGGATATCACCTTATCTATTGCCCTTAAAACAGGCAATCTCATCAAAGAACATCTGAAAGATGTAGAGGTAATATATACACGCAAAACCGATGTCTTTGTCGAATTGCACCGCAGGGCACGGATTGCCAATGAAGCCAAAGCCGATCTCTTTATCTCCATTCACTGCAATGCGAATAAGTCAACAACCCCTTATGGCTCCGAAACTTATGTAATGGGCCTCCACCGCAGCGATGCCAACCTCGCAGTAGCCCAGCTTGAGAATGCGTCCATCCTCCTGGAGGATGACTATCATGTTCAGTATGAAGGATTTGACCCGAGGTCTCCGGAAGGATACATCTTTTTCTCCATGCTGCAGAACGCCTTTCTGGACCAGGGTCTCGACCTTGCTTCGCGTGTTCAGGGCCATTTCAGGGATTACGTAAAACTCAACGACCGCGGCGTAAAACAGGCTGGCTTTCTGGTACTTTACAAAACAACCATGCCCTCTGTACTGATAGAAACAGGATTTATCAGCAACGTGAAAGAAGAAAAACTGCTGGCTTCCGAAAGCGGGCAGAATAAAATTGCACAGGCGATTTTCAGGGCGGTGAAAGATTATAAACATGCTGTGGAGAAAATCCCGCCAGCCAGCTATGAAGAAACGGTTTCGGCAGAAGGGTCTGCTGAACCTGCAGATAGCAGCAGTGAAGGTTCCGCCGGAAGCATAACTCCTTCAACAGAAGTGCCGACGACCGGCGAAACCACCTCAGGCAGTTCTCCGGTATTTAAAGTCCAGTTTATGATCTCCAAAAGCGAAAAACGTCTCACTTCTCCGGAATTTAACGGAATTCAGGAGGTTGGATACTACTTTCACCAGGGGATGTACAAATACACGGCGGGAAATGAAAAGTCCATTGAGGATGCGGTAAAAATAAAACAGGGGCTCGATAAAAAAGGATACAGGGATTCATTTATCATCGCCTTCTTCAACGGGGAGCGAATTAGCATTGATGAAGCCAGAAAACTTCTGAAAAACTGAGTATCTTTGCACTGATCATGATGAAACATTTGAAATTTTCGAGAGAAATACGGGTCGGACTGCTAACGCTGGTTACGCTTGCCGCATTCATCTGGAGTTATAACTTCCTGAAAGGAAGGGATGTTTTCAGGAAACAGCGTACTTTCTTCGCCGTATATGACAATGTTGCCGGTCTGATGACCGCCAATGCCATTACGATCAACGGGCTTGAGGTCGGGCAGGTAAGCCGGATGTATTTCCATCCGCAACAGCCGGGCAGGGTCGTGGTAGAATTGTTCATGTCGAACAACATTCCCATTCCACGCAATTCAGCAGCCCGCATTTACAGCTCCGACCTGCTTGGCACCCGCAGGATACAGATTATCCCCGGCGATTCGCCCGAATTTGCAGAATCGGGGGACACCCTGATTGCACAGATGCAGCAAAGCCTTCAGGATGAGGTAAATGATATGGTAGAGCCCATTATGCGTAAAACCGAAAATCTGATTACCTCCTTCGATACCGTGTTGAATGTCCTGAGTGAAATTTTTAACAAGGAAACACGCGATAACCTGACCGGGACCGTGGAAAGCCTCCGCAATACAATGGCCAGCCTGGAAAGCGCCACCCTGGCCGTGGATACACTTGTTGAAAGCCAGAAGATCAAACTGGCCAGGATTATCGACAATGTTGAATTTATCAGCGCCAACCTGAAGCAGAACGGGGATAATTTCAGCAGGATTCTTTCCAATGCCGCCAGTATCAGTGACACCATCGCCCGCTCAAATATATCGGCAACCCTTTCAAAACTTACAAATTCCGTTGAAAACCTGGAAAAAATCGTTGCCGGAATCGAAAAGGGAGAAGGGACAGTCGGTCAGCTTGTCAACAATGACAAGATGTACAACGAGCTGGAAGCTTCATCAAGGGAACTGAAGTTACTGCTGGAAGACATGCGCCTTCATCCAGAACGCTATGTACATGTCTCCGTTTTTGGCCGGAATCCCAGGAAGAATCCCTATCAGCCACCAGCTGAATAAATAATCAGGGGACTGTTACAACAAAGGAAATTTATTCTGATATTCAGTCAGTTATAAATAATTGCCCTGTCAGAGGCGCACAATGCAACGATCATTCATGGTAAAGGCCGTGAATGGCCGTATCTTATCCCAGCAATTTCATATAAATACTTTTCCACAATTCAAGTCCTGTCGGGATTACCGCATCAGGGAAGTCATAATCAGGATGATGAAGGGGGGGATGATCCGTTCCGGCCCCAATTCCGAACAAGGCGGCTTTGCTTTCAAGGGCGAAGTGGGCAAAATCCTCACTCCACCTGAATGGAAGCCCTGCCTCAATCAAGGGTAATCCCAGCGAACCGGCGGCATCACGCACGTGCAGCACTGCTTCCGGATGGTTCACGGTTGCCGGAAACTCTTCTGCAAAACTGATTTCACAGCCCATAGCAGCGGCATCCGAATGACGTCGTACCAGTTCTGTGGCCCTGGCACAAAGCTCTTCCATATCCTCATTCTGATATGCACGCAGGGTTGCCATCAGCACGGCTTCACCGGGCGATGTGCCGAAAGCAGGAGACCCAAGGTTGCCATAAATCAGGGTCAGCAAAACAAAATCACGGTATCCTTTCAACTCGCCGTTGCTTGACAGCCCGGGCAGGTCAACCATCAGTCGGGCCATTACCGCAACCGGACTCATACCTTTTTCCGGCTCTGAAGCATGCGAGGTCTTGCCTTTCAACCTTATTACCATCCCCCGCGAAGCAGCTGCGAAAGTTCCATTCCTGACAATCACCGTATTGAGGGGATAGCCAGGCAGGTTATGAAGGGCAAAAGAGAAATCTGCACTGTATCCCTTAACGGTAAGGGCTTTCAGCATAACAGCAGCGCCCTGGCCCGTTTCTTCAGCCGGTTGAAACAACAGCAACACCCGTCCCTTCAACGGCCGGTGCGATGCAATAAAATCAGCCAGACCAGCGAGAATGGCTGTATGCCCGTCGTGACCACACTTATGTGAAACACCCGGATTTTCCGAGGCATAGTCCAGATGCGTGGTTTCATTTACCGGCAAGGCATCCATATCGGCCCTGAACCATACCTCCGGCCCGGGCCTGCCGCTGTCGAATATCGCCACCACCCCATGTCCGCCCACCATTGATAACAACTGCCCGGGCTTCAGTGGACGAAGAAAAGCGTGGATACGCCCTGCAGTCTCCTGCTCCAGTCCCGACAATTCCGGGTAACGATGCAATTCATGACGTAAAGCAATCAGCGGATCAATCATCTTATTTATTTTAACGCAAAGATAAAAGCGCTATCCATACAAATAAACCAATAGCTCAGTTTAGATACTATATAAACAAAGCTTTCCCGATACGATATGGCACCAGCTGGTATATCAGCCGGAGTTGACGTCCTCGTCCGTGCCAATGAACCCAACAGCTGGCGCGGACGTCCTCGTCCGTGCCACTGTACCTCTCATTCTCAACCAAGAAATAGCGGTTTTGCGCCTAACACTACAACATCAAGAAAACTGCTTAATTCAGCATAATTTCTTGCAGAACTAAAAAGGTAATCTTCCGGCTTTTCCACTATCAAATCTTTAACAGGATTTTGGTGAATATAATTCAGCTTTTCGTAAATAAATCTATTACTGTACAACACTTTAGCATGATTTCCAGGCTGCCAGACCTGAAATTTATTACCTTTATCATGTTTTGATTGCTTGCTGGACAGAAGTTTAAGCAGCCACTCTTTTCTGCTTTCAGAACCTTCAAGTATTTGATTTATAATTTCTTTTGAGGTAAATGACTTAAAGTCCCGTAGGATGTCAGAAAGTTTAACAGGTTCAGCAGCCTGGCAGATCATATGTAAATGACTTGGCATCAGGCAATAAGCATAAATAATCAACCCTTTGTTTTCCTGGCAGTATTTCAACGAATTTATTATCAACAGCTTCTGCTCCAAACGCGTAAAAATATCAATCCAGCCAGTTACAGTAAGTGTTAAAAAGTAAGCTTTGTCATTATCCCATATCCTGTATTTATCCGACATTAATTTATGATTAAAAATCGTAATGATTTACCCTTCAAGATATTAATAATATATTGATGTAAAATTAGCTGATATTTAATCAATAGTCAAGGATAAGTGATCATTGGTTTTGTGGGCTTCCCTTATTCACGAACCAGCTGGGTATAAAGCACGGACGAGACGTCCGCGCTAACTGGTATTTAATAAATAGTAAAATTTAGTGTCCATTTGGATTGTATATCCTTTTTCACAAACAACTGTAAATAAGGCACGGACGGGACGTCCGCGCCAACCGGTCCGGACTAGCAGGTAAGCAGAACGGACGGGACGTCCGTGCTAAGCGGTACAATATGGATATGCGCTATGCCGGTTGTACCGGCCTTTTCAATACAATTCGCGGTGTGACTCGACATTTTTCACCAACGGAAAGGGGATCCTGTCCGTTTTTTTTTGTATATTTATATTCACGGTTATCCGCCAACATCATCACTGATCCGGCCCGGAATTTTGAAATCAGGGCTTTTCTTCAGCCACGGAAAATCAAAGCCTGGTAAGCTGAAAACACTGAAATTTTATTGTCTTCCGGAACAATCAGCATACCAGCAGAATCAATAATTACTCTTCGGGGTCAACGGAGATCAGTGATCAACAGGACGGACCGGATTTTCATTTATTGTTTAACCTAAAATCAAATCACATGGCAGTATTAAAAGTTATTGAAATCCTGGCCTCCTCGGAAGTGAGCTGGGAAGACGCAGCAAAAAAAGCAGTGGATACCGCATCAAAGTCCCTGAAAGGCATCTCATCCGTTTACATCCAGGATATGAGCGCAGTAGTGAAATCAAACAAGATTACCGAATTCAGGGTAAATTGTAAAATCACTTTTGAAGTAATGGACTAAGCGTCTGTAACAATGCGGGGCCTGGCAGGGATGCCCATCGTCATCCTTGTCAGGCCTTTTGCATAAATTCCGGTCAGCGCTAACGTCTTTATCCCCGGAATTTACCGACGCTTTGGAGGAGGGAATAAACTGGCCTGGCAAATACTTTCGCCTCTTTTACACCGGACAGGTTGGAAGAAAACCTGTCCGGTGGATTCTACAGCTGGTGCTGATAGTCAGATCCGGACCAGCAGGGTATGAAGAACGGACGGGACGTCAGCGCTAACGGGTGCGAAGTTTTAAATCCGGGCCGGCGTGTGACGGTGTCCAATCTATCCATAATGAAATCTTAAATCATTAGTTCCTGAATATTCAGCGAATCCTCTTAAATTTGCACCCACAAAACATTTACCATTCAACATCAATCCTATGGGCAGAGCATTCGAATTCCGCAAGGCGCGAAAGATGAAACGCTGGGGAAATATGGCAAGGGTATTCACCCGGCTGGGTAAGGACATTGAAATGGCCGTTAAGGCCGGTGGGCCGGATCCCTCCATGAACCCAAAACTAAGGCTGCTGATCCAGAATGCCAAGAGCGAAAATATGCCCAAAGAGAATGTTGAACGGGCAATCAAGCGCGCTGTTTCCAAAGATTCCGCAGACTATAAAGAGGTGGTTTACGAAGGATATGGCCCTCATGGAATCGCCGTGGTGGTTGAAACTGCCACCGACAATCCTACCCGGACCGTCGGCAATGTGCGCAGCTACTTTACCCGCAATGGCGGCAGTCTTGGTACTATGGGAATGCTCGATTTTCTCTTCGAACGGAAGTGTTCCTTTAAGGTGGCCATGAAAGAGGGCATAGAAATTGAAGAACTTGAACTTGAAATGATCGACTACGGGGTGGAAGAGATTTTCGTGGATGAGGGCGAAATCCTGATCTACGCTGATTTCACTTCATTCGGCCCGATTCAGAAATATCTGGAGGAAAACCATTTCGAGATCAAAACCTTTGCCTTTGAGCGCATCCCCAACGACACCAAAACGCTTACCCCGGAAGAGCAGGCCGATGTGGATAAAATGCTGGAACGTATGGAAGACGACGACGACGTCACCAATGTATTCCACAATATGCGGTGATAAGTTCAAAATTGTTTTGCACCATAAAAAATGCCGGAAAATGTCCGGCATTTTTTATGGAATATGCTCAATTTCCGGATTACCGGATCAATGAAATGGAACCCCTCACCGGATTGGATGTTGTGGTATTGATGTATCCGGGCACTTCAAACGTAATCACATAAACATATACGCTTGAAGGTGCAGGCGACCCTTTTACAGTGCCATCCCAGCCTGCGCCATAGTCATTGGTTTCATAAATCAGTTCGCCCCAGCTGTTGTATATCTGCATAAAGAACCTCGAAGGGGTAACATCTCCCAGCAGCACCGGACGGAAAACATCGTTCCGGCCATCACCGTTGGGTGTGAAGGCGTTGGGCATAATCAGTTCAAGGGAACAGGGAATCAGCCAGACGGTAGACTCTCCGGTACAACCATAAGAATTCACCACCTGAACCGTATAAATTCCTGCATCCGACTCGGTGCGCGACTGAATTACACTGCCGTCCTGCCACAGATAGGACTCGTAGCCAGGGCCTGCATCCAACAGATGCGGTGTACCGGCGCACAGAGTGTCGGCCTCTGCAATATTGAGCCATGGCTTCGGATTCACTTCAAGCGTCATGGGGATGGTTTGCGGACAGCCATCACTGTTGGTAGCTATCAGGGTATAGGTTCCGGCATCGGAAAGGCGGAGGCCGGGGAACTCCAGGTCCTGAAGCGTGCTGTTGAAACCAGAAGGCCCGGTCCACAGGTATGCCAGCTCCTGTGTATCGTTGGATGTTATATCCAGCGTGATGGAATCGCCTTCGCAATAAGTACCTGCCCCATCAGCCCGGATGTCCGGTGCAGGGAAAATCAGTGCGCGCCCGTTGATCAACAACCGGGGAACAGCATATCCGGCCGAAGCATAAATCACACTCTGGCTCGATACCCAGTTGATCTCACTGTTTCCCGGAGCCAACGCGGCAAAATTCAACCCGAACAATTCAGCATTGCCGGGAACAGTGGCTGAGTTATTGGCAATCGAATAACGAATACTTAATGTATCAAGCGTTTGTGATAATGAATAACTGAACACACCGCCAGTAAGTCCCGGATGGATGTTTATCAGATTCACAAATGAGAGTACCGCGGGATCAAACTGGATAACCACTGTAAATTCAACAATATCCACAAAATTATCCGCCTCCACCGGAATTACCACCGGGAAATTCATACAGTACTCTACGGTATCTGCAGAAACTTCCACTTCGTTGACCAGGACATTGCCTACTATAAACATCCGGGAATCGATACAACCATTTGCATCCCTGACCCAGGCTGTATGTGCACCCACAGCCAGGCCACTGAATTGCGGAACAGGCTGCCAGCCAAGGTTATCTACCTGATATTCCATGGGTTCAAGACCCCCGTTTGCAACAATGTTCACTTCTCCGTTGGCCTGTCCATTGGTGGCATCAATGATTTCAAGATTGACGATTGACGGGCCCGGTAAACTCTGAACGACCAGCACTTCAGGCCAAACAGCCACGCAATTGAATGCATCCGTTACCTGAACGGTATAGCTTCCGGCTGCCAGGTTTCCGAAGAAGGGATCATCCTGCCAGCTTGCGCCATTGGTAATGCTGAACTGCAGCATATTTCCGTCTGCAGTGATACTGATGGAACCATTTGCTTCTCCGCAGGTGCCATCGGATACTATTACACCCGTGATAGTAACTCCGCCAATATTATTGATAATGACCTCATCCGGCCAGAGGGTTTCGCAGAGGGCGGCATCGCGCACCA
>ERZ795057.2310-NODE-2310-length-14601-cov-3.925615_pt1 | contig 14601 bp, 9 predicted proteins | sample MGYA00375141_ERZ795057 | MGnify/ENA primary metagenome ERZ795057 (study PRJEB30186, sample SAMN05720163) | activated sludge metagenome | isolation source: Anaerobic digester | place: Hong Kong | collected 2015-01-26 ... | reverse complement strand
TTTGACTGTGATCAAAAACATTGTCAGCATCGCCATTTGGGTGACAGGCAAGACATGCTGGACTGTTGTATTGATAGCCTCCTATGCCTTCATGTTCATTGTCAGTTTCGGGATTGGTGTGGCAAGTTATACAGGTAAATTCCTGATAATTCTGAGGATTGGTATGACAATCTGTACATTGATTCCATTCTCCTTTGTGCTTACCGCTATAAATCGGAAAATATTGGCCATCATGGTCAAAGGTACTCGGTATCCAAGCATTTTCTGTATGACAGGTAGTGCAATCGGTCGAGAATTGTGATTGTTGATGATTAGGATTGGTCGTTCCATTAAAATCATCTAAATGGCATCCCACACAGGTATTAGGTGTGTTATTATAGTCTCCATTGTGACAAGCAACACAATCATTGGCTATCAAAGCATGAGCCCCATGTAGGGCATAATATTGGTCATGAATTCCAAAAGTTGCGGGCATCCAATCAGGATCGGTCGTGTGACATGCGGCACAATCCATAGGTATATTCAGTTGAACGTGATTGGGATTCATGGTGGCATTGAAGTCGGGAGTATGACATGCCGAGCATTGTGTAGGTGTTCCTGCAAAACCATTGGCATGACAAGCAATGCACTCTGTGTTGAGATGCTCGCCTGTGAGTGGAAAATTGGTAGTACTATGGTCAAATGCATTATCCTTATCGCCATTCGGGTGGCAAGCAAGGCAAGCCGCATCGTCAAATATGTACCCACCAATGCCTTCGTGTTCATTATCCGTTTCTGGATTAGTGTGACAAATTGTACAACTGAAAATACTGTAATCACTTGGAGATGTATGGCACTCTACGCAGTCATTCCATACACCATTGTGTTTTCCACTGTAAATTGGAAAATACATGGCATCGTGAGCTTTATATTCAGCAGGCATCCATCCAGGATTGGTCGTATGACATTGCTTACAGTCTATGCTGAAATTTGCCAACTGATGATCAGGTTGCTTGGTATTTTCAAAGTCGGTTTTATGACACGAAATACAATCTGCACTGATATCTGAATAGCTATCCGAGGTATGGCATTTTTTACAGTCCATAATGTCGTGACCCAAGGTCAAAGGAAAAAAACTATGATCTATAATGTCCGTCATCCAACCTGTTCCATTGATGTTGTGACACAAGGTGCAATCCTTGTCAAACCCCGCTTTTGTGTGGTCAGGGCTCATGGTCGATTCAAAATCTGTCCGATGGCAATTAATACAATCATTACCGATGCGTTCAAAGCTAAGTTGGGATGAGGAGGTATGGCAGTCTATACAATCAATCCCTGTGTGATTTCCGGTGAGAGAAAATCCATTGGAATCATGGATTTGCCGTAAGTTGTTTGAATTGATTAACCAGCTTTCCGTATTGTGACACCTAGCGCAATCATTGCCCACGGTCATATTATGTTGGTCAGTATGACAGCTTGCACAATCTGATGGGGCAGTATTAAATACCAAGGTTTCATGGCACATTTTACAATCTAGCGACTTGTGTGTACCCGTAAGTGGAAAGCTCGTATTGTTGTGTTTAAATTTTTTAAGGGCAATGCAGTCAATAATGGGCATTCCAGTAATTTTCGAAATTTCTCCTTCAGATTTCTCCTCATGTAACCATTGGTTAGCTGGAATTTCCCACCCAGAGGTATTGTGACAGGCTACACAATCGAGCTTAAGTGCTTCGCCATGCGGCGACTGCCCCAGTCCTATGCTCAGTGGCAATAAAACCAACCATATTATTGATGACAGTCTATGCATTCAAATTTTTGTATAATAAAGTTCATTTTTGCTTGTCCATCGACCAAATCCTCTTTATGACAAGCTTTGCAATCTATTTCTGCATGTCTTCCCTCAAGTGGGAATCGAGTAGTATTATGGTCAAAATTTTCTGGAAACCACGATTCAGTCGTGTGACATCTCACGCAATCTGTCATTCCATCGATTGAAAATTGTTCGCCATGCACATTTTCGTGACAATTTACACAGTTCGAAGATAATCCAAAAAATTCTTGTTTTAAAATTTTGTTTTCATTTCTTGTAATATGACACGATGAACATTTTGTTTTTTGGTGGAGACCCGTTAGTTCCCAATTGGTCTGACTATGGTCAAAATTGGCTTCATTCCATGTAGTGGTGGTGTGACAAATTGAACAATTTTGGTCTGGGTAATATTTTTCACTAATGAATCCTTCATGGATGTCTGAGTGACAATCCTTACAATCCTTGCCGATGCTTCGAAATTCCCATTTTTCATCTGATTTATGACATTCGAAACAAGGTGTTGCAAGATGCGATCCCGTCAATGGAAATGAGGACTTTTCATGTCTCTTGAAATCAAAACTACTCGGCGAGAACCCATTTAAATCATGACAAGATGAGCAATCGATATTGGATTCCTTTTGAGTGAATTCGCCATTGTGATAATCAGAATGACAGTTTTTGCAATATTGAAAATCAATGGCTTCTCTAAAACTGCCTTTGTGACATTCCTTGCAATCCACTGCCAAATGTTTGCCTTTTAATGGATAGTCCGTCAGTGAATGGTCAAAATCTGACATATTTTTTATTGCGATAAAACCCTCAGTGCTATGGCATTTAGCACAGTCCAATCCAAATTTGCCATCGTGCACATCATCATGGCATTTAGCACAGTTGTTTTGCTCGACTCCTAATTGGTCTTGAAATACCGTTTTTGGGTTTTTATCCGCTTTATGACATTGAAAGCAATCTACAGTTTTGTGCTTCCCGGTGAGTTCAAATTTGGTCTTTGAATGGTTAAAATTTTTAGAGCCAATAAAAGTCGTAAAACTACTTTCAGTATGACACTGAGTACAAGCATTCCCGATATTTCCCAGATGTGGATCTTGATGACAATCCTTGCATTGAGAAAAAGAAGAAATGGCAAAAGTCACTTTAGTATTTGAGGGGCTTGTTTCATCTTCTTTGTGACATGACTTGCAATCAACTTGCTTATGAGCCCCTTTCAAAGTAAAATCGGTGTCGTCATGATTAAAATACGGGGCTGGCTGGAAAGTATTGGTATCATGACATTTTTTACAATCTGAGCCTAAGGTAGGTGTATGTACATCGTCGTGACAAGTTTTACACTCACTGTGTAGTCCCATAAAAGAATTTGGTCTTTTTTTTAATTCTGGGTTTTCGATGAAATCCGGTTTATGACAGGAATTGCAGTCGATGATAATATGCTTTCCGGAGAGTTCAAATTTCGTAATGCTGTGATCAAAATTCTCCTTATCGAAACGAATCATATTGAATTTTCGACCGTGATGTTCACTGTGGCAAGCAAAACAATCTTTACTTTTAGTGGAAGGAACGGCATGAAATCCTCTATTTTTATTGATGCTTTCTCTTACAAATTTATGGCATTCCAGACATTTGTCATTCGACACTTTATCCCCCAGAGTGTGACATTGAGTACAATTGGACATACCTTCTAGGTCAGAATGTGCTTGGGTTAAATCTCCGGGAGATATTTGAGAATTCACATAAGTAAACTGATAAATAAAAAACAGCAATAACAGTATCGACTTTTGACCGATATTCTTTTTACTTTTTATGTTTTTTAATAGCGAAACCAAATCTTTTTGTTATTTCAATTCCTATTTTTTGTAAAAAATTTGTTGGCAGCTCACCTCCGGCAAATATATAAACTAAATCATTCTCAATTATAGTGCTTTTCCCTGAATTTTCAGAGATTGTCACGGATTTGTCATCGATATTTGCAATATTCGTATTGAATTGAACATCAAGTTGATTATTTTTTATAGCTTCTTGAATTTTGTCACGGTTTTTGGGTTTGATTCTATTGAATGCATCACTTCTATATGACAGCACTATCTGATTCTTCTCCATAACCGATAGAGCCGCTTCGATGGCACTGTCACCACCACCAACTATGATGATTTTTTTATTTTCGAGCAATTCTGGTTCCATCAGTCGGTAAGCGACTTTGGTTTTATCCTCACCGGGTACACCGAGTTTGCGTGGACTTCCTCTTCTACCTATTGCCAAAATGACATTTTGAGTCTTAAAGCTATCTCCTTGCGACGTCATGACTTCAAAAGTTCCATCACCAAGGGGTTTGATGGATTCTACTTTGGAATTTTCTTTAATCTCAATATTATGTTTTACAATCACATCTTGCCAGATGCCGAGCAGTTCCAATTTGTTGGTGTCGTATAGCTTGACTTTTCCGTAAAGAGGAAGATTCATCGGGGCGGTCATGACAATTTTTGACCTTGGAAAATTGGCAACAGTGCCGCCGAGGGTATCCTGTTCGAGAGTGATGGCCGTTAGATTATTTTTTTTGCATGCGAGTGTTGCGGATATACCTGCTGGACCGGCTCCAATGATTACAACATCTAGTGTTCCGACAGTACCATATTTTTTTGAACTTATAATGCTGTCAACTGCTTGTTTGCCCTGCTCCACACTGTTTTTAATCAATCCCATGCCACCGAGTTCACCAGCGATATATATTCCTTGGATATTGGTTTCAAAATTTTGTTTCACATGAGGCAGGTCAACCCCTCTTTTTTCGGTGCCGATGACCAATGATATGGCTTCCACAGGGCAACTGTGAAAACATGCACCATGACCCACACACTGAGACGCTTGAATGATGGTGGCTTTGCCGTTTACGATCCCCAAAATGTCTTTTTCGGGGCAGGCTGCAACACAAGCGGCACTTCCGATGCAGGTGTTAAGGTCGATTTCTGGATGAAGCGACACAGGCTCATAGAGTCCCTCTGTTTTGGCCTGTAAAATCTTTTCTTCTGTCCTTTGGCTCTTCTTTTTTTCGCTACGGAGATACATCCAAATCACGAAACCACAGAAAAGACCAACTCCACCGTACACTAATATTTGTTCTACAATTAATTCCATGATTATGAGTTAAAATATCCAATGAGATCCGAATGCTACGGTCACCCCTATATGTATAAGTACGATGACCAACATGATTAGTGCAAAAGGTAAGTGTGCCACGTGCCAGTATTTAAAAAGTTTCTGCATCAATTGCAACCTCGCTATTTTTTTATTGATGTTGATTTCTTGTTTTACAATTTTTACAATGGTTTTTTGATCCTTTTTTGAGATGGACTTAGCACTGAGATATTGATTTAATTCATTGATCTTTGAATTGGTTTCTAAGTAATTATTCAGAATATCCATGGGCGAAAAACCCAATTGAGAGGAGTCAACATGCGTATATTCTTCTATGATTTTAATGTCCTCAGAGGTAAAATTATGAATGTTGTTTAGCGTGATATTTAGACTTGCTTTGGAGTTTTGAATTTCTGCAAGGCTCAGTTCTCGGCCTTCTATACTACGTGGAATCTGAATGTATATAAATCGACCGATGACCCCGCTTAATACCACTGCTACCATACTCCAAAATGCAATCGATACAATGCCTCCAAATTTGAATGCTGTATGAAATAACACCATAATTGGCCCCAAGGTGCAAAGGAAAATATGGAATTCCAGCCAGTATTTTAACCTGCCAAATCGCGACAAAAACTTTGATCTTTTACGAGCTATATACATTGTAACACCGATTAGAATCAAGAGAGTGCCGATTATCCCCAGACCATGACCCATAACACCGCTGGGCTTAAACCAATTGTGTCTTTCGTGATAAAATCTATCGGTAAGCGGAGTACTGTAATAATCATAACCGACATAACTCAGGTACAAGAATACAGCTAGTACAATAGAAGTTAACAATAAGAGGTACATTCTATGCCAAGCTACGGTCATTTTGGAAAATTTTTTCCAAAATTAGTAAAATTCGGTAATTATGTGAAAATGATGAGTAGGATGTTGATGTGATTTAGGTTTTTTCTTGCCCTCTTACTGGTAGCAATTATTGAATGGCGAGAGAATAAGTATTATTTGAATAAGCATTTCTTATTCAAATTTTAGAGTAGTTAAAATTTTAGATTATTTTTACTTATTGTAATTTAATGTCAAAATAGATTTCTTTCCAGAATATGGAATAAATGGCAAATTTCATTTGGCATTTGGGAAGCATTTAAGTTTTTGGAATATTATGAATTCTTCACTTAGTGTCATAATCTTCAATAAACACAAATCTAAAGTATGATAGAGAATCTTCCAATCTGGATAAATGTCGTTTTCATTTTGACGTGTATGCTGACCATTGGCTTTTTCTACTACTTAAATGGAAAGTCTAAGGTCATCACGATTTTAGTAATTATATGGTCAATTATGCAATCAGGTCTAGCATAAATGGGGTTTTATAAAGTTACAGATACCATCCCGCCTAGATTCTTATTGGTACTTCTTCCTACCACGCTTTTATTAATTTATGGCTTACTCCCAAAACAGCAGAAATGGTTTGTAGCTCATAGAAATATTAAAATAAGCGCTTTCTTGCATACGATAAGAATACCAATCGAAATCACTTTATATGGTCTTTATTGTAATAAAATGATTCCGGAATTGATGACATTTGAGGGGAGGAATTTTGACATTTTATTTGGGTTGACTGCGCCAATAGTCGGTTGGCTATTTCTCATGAAAAAAGTAACTAATAGGAGTTTATTGGTTTGGAATTTTATGGGTTTATTTCTAGTACTTTTTATTTATGTAAATGGTATTTTGTCCGCAGAGTTACCTTTTCAACAATTTGCTTTTGAACAGTCTAATCGAGCCATTACATATTTTCCATTCATACTATTATCTGCTATGATTGTCCCAATTGTCATTTGGACACATATTTCAGACATCATACTACTGAGAAAGTCAATAAAACAGACTAGCAATTCTCTTTAGTAGAAAAGAGTGGAAGTTGATTTAATTTTTGGCTTGTTTGTGTGATAAATCACTATAATTAATGTCCCTCACTATCTTCAGCTTGTAAGACATAATCATTTTGTTTTACTGAATTTTTACCTGATAGAATTTCTACCGCCTCATGGGTCGAAATGAAAAATTGATTTTTATTGTCAGGATACAAAAGACCATACCGTGCAAAAATGTCTCTCACAGGCCCTTTGACATCAGAAAAATTCAATTGAATCCCTTTTTGCCTTAAGTCGGCACCTAAATCTTTAAGGGCAGTCATCGCCGTAGAATCAATATCGGTCACCGCACTGCACTCCAGCACGACGTTTTTGACATGAGGATTTAGTTTTACAGCGGAACGAACCTTGGAAGTAAATCCTTCAATGTTTGCAAAAAATATCGCAGAATCGATCCTAAAAATGAGGATGTCTTCACGTTTTAGTACATTTGGAAATCTAACAATATTTCTATATTCCTTGGTGCCTTCTATATTTCCTAATTCCGCTATGTGTGGGTTAGAAACATTGTAAATCGTGACTCCAAGTGAAAGTATAACCCCAATGATAATACCTTCTTCTATACCAAGTGTTAGAGTAGCTACCGCAGTTACCATAAATAGGATAAAATCTCGGCGATCATATTTCCAAAGGTACTTTGCTTCATGAAAATCTATCAATCCATACACTGCAACCATGATGATTGCCGCAAGGACGGCTTGAGGAAGATAATAAAAGTATTCCGTCAGAAATAATAGAGTGAATAACACCACCAAAGCACTTGTAATGCTGGCAAAACCGGTATTGGCTCCAGCTTGGTCATTCACTGCCGTTCTCGAAAAACCGCCGGTTACCGGAAATGAACTGAAAAAGGAACCCACCACATTGGACATTCCTAATGCCGTGAGTTCTTGACTCGCATCCACTTGATATGTTTTATGTTTTTTCTGAATAGCCTTAGCCACCGCAATGGATTCCATAAACCCAACGAAAGAAATCGTCAGTGCCATAGGAATTAAGCTTTTAAAGGAAGCCGCATATTCAAATGGATTTGAAAGAGAAGGAAAACCGGCTGGAACCTCCTTTACAATTTTTACACCCAATGTATCTAAAGAGAAGATTTTCACGGCCAGTATTCCTAATATTACCACGACGAGAGGTCCTGGTATTCTTTTATTTATCTTTTTAACGGCAATTAATACGAGAATAGATGCAAGTCCTAGTATAAAAGTATATATGTTCACTTCGTCGATATGCTGTACAGCCGACCATAATTTTTCATGAACCTTTTGCCCAGCTAGTGGAATACCTAATAAGTGCTTAAGTTGGCTGATGCCAATGATAATAGCCGCAGCTGAAGTAAATCCTGCAATTACCGGATGAGATAAAAAATTCACCAAAAAACCAAGCTTAAATACTCCCATGGAAGTCTGAATCACGCCAACCATCAATGCTAACAGTATAGCATAACCTAAGTATTCTGGACTACCGGCTGCTGCAAGCGAACCTACCCCGCTGGCAATCAAAAGTGCGACCATTGCTACTGGTCCTACGGCAAGCTGTCGAGAAGTACCTAGAATAGCATAAATTATCAAGGGAATACTCGACGCATACAATCCATATATTGGTGGCAATCCGGCAAGCATACTATATGCCATTCCTTGCGGTATCAACATGACACCAACAGTCAATCCCGCCGATAAATCTCCCGATAGATATTCTTTCTTATAAGTTTTGTACTGCTCTACAATAGGAATTCGTAGCATTATCTCTTTTTACTAATTATTAATGTGGAAGCTTTGATCTAAGTACACCATATAGAAAAGTACCTAATAGGGCTCCTACAAATACGATTCCCATACTCCATACTCCCACTCCCAATACCGCAAACATAGGACCTGGACATGCTCCCACAAGTGCCCATCCTAATCCAAAAATCGTTCCTCCTAAAATATATCTAGTGAAGCTTTTATCTTTATCTTGAAAGGTAATTTCCGTGCCTTCCATAGATTTTATCTTGTATTTCTTTATAATCTGAACCATGATGATTCCTGTTATCACGGCAGTGCCAATGATGCCATACATGTGAAAACTATCGAATCGAAACATCTCTTGAATTCGGAACCAAGATATAATTTCCGACTTAGTTACGATGATTCCAAATAGTACCCCGACAAGTAAAAATTTTAAATATTTCATGTTATGTAAAAATTAAAGTTTCTTAAAGGAGATTTAGTATAAAAGGAAGTAAAATATGAGTCATTAACAGACCACCAATAAAAAATCCGATCACTGCAATCAATGAAGGTAATTGTAAATTACTCAAGCCTGAGATGGCATGACCCGAAGTACATCCTCCTCCATACCTAGCTCCGAACCCAACCATCAATCCTCCGAAAAGTAAAATTAAAACTTGTGGTAAGGTAAAATCGTTTCCAAATAATTTTTCGGGGAATAATCCTTTGCCGTCATTGTATTCTGTCGGAACAGTAATGCCAATTGCATTGAGGCTCTGTACTGTGTTCTCAGCGACTTTGATGGGTTCATTATTGCTCAAATAATGGCTTGCAACAAATCCTCCTATGACTACTCCAGCGATGAAGAAAAGATTCCATTTCTGACTCTTCCAGTCGAACCTAAAAAAGTCCGAAAACTTTCCACCCCCTAAGATGGTACACATAGTTCGGAGGTTGGAACTGATGCCAAATACTTTACCGAAATATAGTAATAAAAAAGTAACAAATGTAATTAGTAGACCGGATATAAACCAAGGCCAAGGTTGTAGTATAAATTCCATCATCAACAGTTTGTGTTAAGTGTATTAATCACGACAAAATTATAACATTTGTCTTTTGTTGAGAGTAACTTTGGTTACACCATAAAGGTGTTGGAATCAACAGAAATTAAAATTGGTTGCAGACAGTAAACTTGATTACATTCTACTTCGCGGAGAACTCCAAAAATTCGATTTTATTTCTAGATTGTTTCACCAATCCTTCATTTTCCAATTTTTTCATTAACCTGGAGATCACTACTCGGGACGAATGCAATTCTCGGGCTACTTCAAGATGTGAAATCTTTAAAATATTACTCTTATTGACCCATGCTTTATCTCTTAAATAATTGATTAATCGTTCCTCGAGACTGCTAAATACTAAGGTATCAATGGCGGAAATGAGTTCGTTGAGTCTGATGCTGTAGCTTTCAAAAGTATAGTTTCGCCAGCTTCTATATTTAATCATCCAGTCTTCCATTTTTTCGATTGGAATAAAGAGTAATTCTGTGTCGTTTTCGACAACTGCTCTTATGGTGGACTTCGTATTTTTAGTACAACAATTTAGGGTCATGGCACAAGTGTCACCAACTTCAAGGTAGTAAAGTAGCAGTTCGTCACCATTTTTATCTTCTGTAAGCACTTTAACGCTGCCAGAGACCAGAATGGGAAAGTAATCGATTGATTGACCTATTTCAACAATGACCTCTTCAGCTAGATACTTTTTTAATTTACCATTTGCACAAAGTTCATTTATAAGCTCTGGCTCAAACAAATATTGAAATTGTTCATGTAATTTGTCATGGCAGTTAATGTCAAAAGGCATAAAATTGCTCATTGTAGAAATTTAATTGTCGTTATTGTTATTCGAAAACAAAAAATAATCTAAGAAAGACTTATTCGTAAAAATAATGATTAGAATCAATTTTAACATTCTTTTTATAAATTTTTAAATTGATTCATCTCCTATTCCCATAATTTCAAAAATGTCAATCTTGAATATTTTCCGCTGATAATTGCTTATTTATTATCTTTGTCAAATGAGGAACAATACATTTTAATTATTGTTTTTATCCTATTTAGTCAATAAATATTTTCTTACTTATGTCGGATTTTTGCCACTTACATTGTCACACTCAGTATAGTTTATTGGACGGAGCTTCTGATATCGCGACCATGATGGAAAAAGCTAAAAATGATGGACAATCGGCGGTCGCACTTACTGATCATGGAAATATGTTTGGGGCATTCAAATTTGTTAACGAGGCACAAAAACGGGGTATTAAACCAATAGTTGGCTGCGAATTTTATCTCGTAAATGATAGACATGTCCGGTCGTTTGAGAAGTCTCGTGGTCAGAAAGATATTCGGTATCATCAATTACTATTGGCTAAAAATCCGCAGGGATATCAAAATTTATCAAAGCTCTGCTCTCTTGGTTTTACAGAGGGATTGTACAGCAAATATCCTCGTATAGATAAAGAACTTATTCTTAAATATCACGAAGGAATCATCGCCACTTCATGCTGCCTTGGAGCCGAAATTCCACAAGCCATTGCCCATAATGAATTGGAAAAAGCAGAAGAAATGCTCAAGTGGTGGCTTGATATTTTTGGCGAAGATTATTACATTGAAATTCAGCGTCAGAAGGGTCTCGAAAAAATCGATATCAGAGACGAAAGTGGTGAGATGATGTACTCTAAGTACAGTCAGGAGGAAATTAATCAAATTCTACTTTCACTAGCCAAAAAATACAACGTCAAAGTCATCGCCACCAATGATGCCCACTATGTGGAGCGAGAAGATGCCGTGCCTCATGACATGTTGTTGTGTATCAATACTGGGACTATCATCGAGGAGACCAATAGATTTAAGTTTGCAAGCGATGATTTTTACTTTAAGACCAAAGGCGAAATGTCACAGGTTTTTAAAGATTTACCTTTTGCATTAGAAAATACGATGGAAATCGCGGCTAAGGTCGAGGAGTTGAAGTTGACACGAGATGTCCTGTTACCGGCCTTTCCATTGCCAACGGGATTTGATACTCAAGAATTATATTTGCGACACTTGGCATTTGAAGGTGCAAAAAAAAGATACGGATCGATTACGCCACAGATAGAAGAAAGACTCAATTTTGAGCTGAAAACTATCAACGATTCAGGGTATCCCGGATATTTTTTGATTGTACAGGATTTTACGAGTTCTGCAAGAAATATGGGAGTTTCTGTTGGCCCGGGCAGGGGTTCGGCTGCTGGTTCAGCCATAGCTTACTGTCTGGGAATTACGAATATTGACCCGATAAAATACGATTTGCTATTCGAGAGATTTCTTAATCCTGAGAGGGTTTCTATGCCCGATATAGATATTGATTTTGATGATGAAGGTCGTGACAAAGTCATAGATTATGTCATTGATAAATATGGAAAAAATCAAGTAGCTCAAATAATCACCTACGGCACCATGAAGGCCAAGTCTTCGATAAGAGATGTGGGGAGGGTTATGAATATTCCTCTTTCTGATGTAGACCGAATTGCCAAAACAGTTCCAGATGCCCTTGATATTACATTGAATGATGTCTTAGCAGAGGGGGATTTACCTTCAAAATTGAAAGAAAATCTCAATAGTGACGACCTCAACAAAGCGATGGAACTACGACGAATGGCAAGCGAACCTGGAGATGCTTCTGAGGTGTTAAAAAATGCAAAAAAGCTGGAAGGATCAGTGCGGAATACCGGTATTCACGCCTGTGGTGTCATCATCACTCCCGAGGATATAACCAATTTTATCCCTGTATCTGTCGCTAAGGATTCAGACCTTCTAGTGAGTCAATATGACAACAGTATAGTGGAATCTGTGGGACTCTTGAAAATGGACTTTTTAGGTCTCAAAACCTTGACTATTATCAAGGATGCAGTGGATATTGTGAAGAGAACCAAAGGTGTCGAAATTAACATTGATGAAGTCGATTTGGATGATCCAGTGACTTATGAACTATTCCAAAAGGGGGAGACTATCGGGATTTTCCAATATGAAAGTCCTGGGATGCAAAAACATCTAAAGTCATTGAAACCTAATAAATTTGGTGATTTGATCGCTATGAATGCCTTGTATCGGCCAGGTCCCATGCAATACATTGACAATTTTATCAATAGAAAGCACGGTCGGGAGGCGATTACGTATGACCTTCCTGAGATGGAGGAATTTTTAGCAGAAACCTATGGAATCACTGTCTATCAGGAGCAAGTGATGCTATTATCACAAAAGTTGGCCGGATTCTCAAAGGGTGAGGCTGATAACCTTCGAAAAGCCATGGGGAAGAAGAAAAAAGACATCATTGACAAGATGTTTCCTCAATTTATCGAGGGTTGTAAAGCTCATGGATTAGACGAAAAAATATGCGAAAAAGTCTGGAAAGATTGGGAAGCTTTTGCCTCTTATGCTTTTAATAAATCACACTCTACCTGTTATGCTTATTTGGCATTCCAGACAGGTTACCTCAAAGCTCATTATCCTGAAGCATTTATGGCTTCGGTACTTAACCACAACAAAAATGACATAAGTAAAATAAAATTCTTTCTCGATGAATGTAAAAGAATGAATATCAGAGTATTGGGGCCAGATATTAATGAAAGTGAGATGAAATTTACGGTCAATACCCGAGGAGACATTCGATTTGGACTTTCTGGATTAAAAGGGGTAGGTGAAGGACCTGTGGAGGAGATATTGACTATAAGAAATGCAGAAGGCCCATTTACTGATACATTCGATTTATTCAGAAGATTGACACTTCAGTCTGTGAATAAGAAAGCCCTAGAAAGCCTTGTGTTAGGTGGAGCTTTTGATTCTTTTAATCAATTTAATAGGAAACAATATTTTGCTGCGGCGGAAGGCCAACTTAGCTTTGTAGAGCAATTGATAAAGTATAGCAATGCTTTCAGAGCGACTAAAAATCAATCTCAACTATCCTTGTTTGGAGGCATGGAAGAAGAGATGATCGCGGAACCAAAGCCGGAAGATGTAGAGGAGTGGAATCAAATAGAAAAACTCGAAAAAGAAAAGGAAGTGACTGGAATCTATATGTCTGGTCACCCCTTAGATGATTATGGATTGGAGTTTAAATATTTTGTTTCGAATTCCATTGACCAGCTCGAAAATATCGTTGACAGCATTGTCAGTATTGGTGCCATTGTTACGGATGTAAATCACGGCGTGACCCAACGAGGAGATGAAAACTGTCGATTTGTGGTTCAGGATTATTCTGGAAGCCTTGAAATACGGCTTTATAATGAGCAATATCAAGCCCTAAAACACCTCATAGAAAAAGGAAAAGTATTGTACATTGAAGGCGGATATAGAAAAGGGTATAACAGCGATCGAGTATTTTATAAAGTTAAAGATATCAAGCTTTTAGATACGATTGGTAAGCAGATGACCAAATCGCTGACCGTGAAAATACCGATTTCTGACCTTGACGAAAAAATAGTACATGGCATTGAAGAAATCGTAGAATCCCATAAGGGTAAGCACTGGTTAAAAGTTAAAATCGTGGATCAGACCAATGAGCATCAGCTTGACATGGTGGCTAAAGGTATTAAGGTGAATGCAGATCATTCTTTGGTCAAGAAACTGGAGGAACTGGGACTCGCTTATAGGATAAATTAAGAATTGGAAAATTATATTATATTGGACTTATAAGATTGGGAGTTGAATAATTGGTTTCAAATATATTTCTAACTACAAATGCAAAACAAAGATCTCACATATTATGATATCCAAGAAGAACGGCTGAACGTCATGACCCATGGACTGGGTTTGTTATTGAGTGTAGTGGCATTTGTATTATTGATTAGTAAAGCGATTAAAATTGGTGAAATCTCCCATTTGTTGAGCTTTATGGTCTTTGGAGCGAGTTTGATATTGTTGTATTCTGCTTCCACTTTTTACCATTATTTTCAAGAACCACATATCAGAAG
>ERZ795057.2301-NODE-2301-length-14646-cov-6.819615_pt1 | contig 14646 bp, 15 predicted proteins | sample MGYA00375141_ERZ795057 | MGnify/ENA primary metagenome ERZ795057 (study PRJEB30186, sample SAMN05720163) | activated sludge metagenome | isolation source: Anaerobic digester | place: Hong Kong | collected 2015-01-26 ... | reverse complement strand
GACTATTAAAGATACTGACAATACGATGGTTGGATAACAATGAAAATTATACCTGTAATTCTTGCCGGCGGAGCCGGTACCCGATTATGGCCGCTCAGCAGAGAGGACAAGCCCAAGCAGTTTCATAACCTTTCAGGAGATGGTACTCTATTAGAAGAAACAATTAAACGGCTGTTTCCCCTGAATCCGGAAAATTACGTAATAGTAACTTCATTACAATACGAGTCTGCTTCACTGCAGGAGCTTGATAAATGCGGTGTCGAAGGCGTTATACTTGCAGAACCGTATCCAAGAAATACAGCTGCTGCTGTGTTATACGCAGCAACCTATCTTGAAAAAACAGGCGATGATTCGATAATGATAATGCTTCCTGCAGATCATTACATTGGTGATCCAGAGGGTTTTCTTGATATTCTTCGAACTGCTGTTGATCATGCACAATCTGATAAGCTGGTATCAATTGGTATTACTCCGACATATCCGGAAACAGGGTATGGATACATACAATCTGTTGAATCTGATGGAAAAGTACGGAATGTTGAACAATTTGTGGAAAAACCTGATCTTGCCAGGGCGCAGCAGTATCTTGATGAAGGGAATTTTTTCTGGAACAGCGGCATCTTTGTGTGGAAGACTTCACAGATTTTGAAAAATTTTAAAAAACTGATGCCGGATTTATATATGGCTTTTGAACCCATGCGGTCGATGGAACATGATGTAATACGTTCCAACGATGACACTACATGGAACATTAAGAAAACCATATTTGAAGAATTGAAAAAAGAATCAATTGATTTCGGTATAATGGAAAAAGCAGAAAACAGGCTTGTTATTCCCGGTGACTTCGGGTGGGCTGATCTTGGAAGCTGGTATTCAATTGATGGTATACTGCCGGCAAACGGCAACAACAACAGAACCCCCGAAAAGGACAAAGTAATATTTCTTGATTCAAGTGACTGTTCAGCGTTTCCAGAAGGGAAGCGCATAACACTGATCGGATTGTCAAATATTGTTGTAATCGAATCAGGAAATGATATTCTGGTAATGGATAAGAATTCCTCTCAGAAGGTACGACGCGTGGTTGAAATTGTGAAAGAAAGGGATTCACTCAAATAAAATACTCACAATACGGCGTATTTCTTTTTGTTCATTCTCTGCGGAGGTTGTTTCTGCACCTGCCCAGAATAACTCTCTATGAGATATGTATTCAGGTACAGAATAATAAAAGAGGGCCTGTTCCGTAGAATTCATATATTTCGCATGCAGTGACAGGGCATTTTCAAGAACATCTGTAATCAAATAATCATCACAGTCTTTTATAGAATACTTCCGTGTAATTTCCTGTATAATCCATGAAAACGTTCCGGGATCAATAATGGCAATCGAATAGCAATACCAGTCACGAACATATTTTGTCAGATATATTTTTTCCCTGTTATCAAGTATTCTGTGTGCCGGACACAAAAACCGGTCGCAGATTGTTTTTCCGAAAAGAGAGTGGTCCCTGTTGTCCTTTCCACATACCGCGGGATGAATTCTGCAGCCCGGTTTGCCTTCCGATAAAAAACCCTGATAAGGGCAAATATGCGATGTCACATCCCGGATGTCATTACGGTACAGATACGAAGTTCCATACTGGTCATCTTCCGTCTCTGCCGGTGAAGGGATGGGTTTCTGTAAAAATGAAGTGAGTGACTCACGGGAAATATCCTTAAAATTAAAAAGTCCGCAGCACACAGAGCACCCTTTTCCTGAATCGGGCTGGCATAACAATATTTCACTGGTACAATCCATAGGCAACATGTGGCATCAATATTAAACAGTGCAAGATATTTTTTTACGGATACATATCTGCAGAAGTATTGTTGAACCGCAAATCTTGTTGAATAAAAAAATCGCGGTACAATTGTATATTATCTGCTGATTAATCTGGAGTGGTAAATGAAGTGATGACTTCAATATATGTTTCCGATACTTATCACGTGCTGCGTCAATTAATTACCGGTCAATATACGTGAATGGATTTTGATGAAAAATATATTGACAAAAGTGTCTGATGGTTGTGTCTCTTGAATGAAATATGAAGAACGTGAGCACGGCGCAGTCTTTCTTTCAGGAAGGATGGCGGCCGTTAGTACATAGTACCGGCAATGATAATCCCCCCACATCCGCAGGTGTATTACAAGAGAGACGTTACTATCGATAATATATTACTCCAAAGATTGGGAATTATACCTGTAAGGCATTGCCGATATAGTAAGAAATAAAATGTGATAATGAGAGGACCACATGGATTACTCCAAAACTGTAAATCTTCCGGAAACTGATTTTCCCATGCGGGCAAATCTTCCGCAGAGGGAGCCGGAGACACTGAAAAAATGGGATGAGCAGAACCTGTATAAAACAATTCTTGAGTCCAGAAAAGATGATGAACTGTATATTCTCCACGACGGACCTCCCTACGCGAACGGGAATATCCATCTTGGTCACGCCCTGAATAAAATCCTTAAAGACATTATTGTAAAACATAAAACAATGATTGGATACCGGGCTCCGTATGTTCCCGGATGGGACTGTCACGGACTGCCGATAGAACTGCAGGTTACACGGCAGCTTGGTGAGAAGGCACGGGAAATGCCGAAGAGCCAGATTCGCAGTAAATGCAGGGAATACGCGGGAAAGTTTGTATCGGTCCAGATGGAGGAATTTAAGCGTCTTGGCATACTTGGAGACTATGAAGACCCGTATCTCACCATGTCATCAGACTACGAAGCAAAGATTGTTGAGGTGTTCGGAAAGATTTATGAAGAGGGTTATATCACCCGCAATAAAAAACCTATTTACTGGTGCCCGACCTGTGTAACCGCTCTCGCGGAAGCGGAAGTTGAATATGGAGATCACAAATCACCTTCAATTTTTGTAAAATTTAAAATTGATCCTTCTTCTCTAAATATTCAGGGAATTGATAAGGATAATACCTATGTAATTATCTGGACAACAACACCATGGACTCTGCCGGCAAACCTCGCGGTGTGTTTTCATCCACAGTTTAAATATTCCCTGTGTAAATTCGGTAATGAATTCTACATCCTTGCGGATGATCTCGTTGAAGGTTTTGAATCAATTACAGAATTGAAAAATGAAGGTATGACTGCAATTTCCAAAGATGATATTGAAACGTTAAAAGTTACTCACCCCTTTATTGAACGGGAATCGAAGGTGGTGTTCGGAAATTTTGTCACACTGGAGCAGGGGTCCGGAATCGTTCATATAGCTCCCGGACACGGCCAGGAGGACTATATGGTGGGTCTTGAGTACGGGATTGACACACTTTCTCCCGTCGATGATGAAGGCCGTTTTACCGATGAATTTGCACCCATGAAAGGGACCTTTGTGTTTGATGCCAACCAGAAGATTATCGACCTTATGAAGCAGAATAACACACTGATTCACTCCTTTGAAATTGAACACTCATATCCTCACTGCTGGCGCTGTAAAAAGCCCCTTATTTTCAGGGCAACTGAGCAGTGGTTTTTTGTGATGGATCATAAGAATATTCGTGAACATGCGTTGAAAGCGGTAGACAGTACCCGATGGATCCCGAAATGGGGTGAAATGAGGTTCAGGGGAATGGTTGAAACAAGACCGGACTGGTGCCTTTCCCGTCAGAGGTCATGGGGTGTGCCGATTCCATCATTCAGATGTAAATCGTGTGATAAGAATATGATGTCTGCGGAATCAATTCTTCATTTCGCACAGATATCCCGGGAAAAGGGCCTGGATTCATGGTACACGGAGGATATCAACAACCTGATACCGGAAGGGACTGTCTGCACATGCGGCAGCACTGAGTTTGTTCAGGAGTATGATATTCTTGATGTATGGTTTGACTCCGGCGTATCGCATTTCGCGGTATTGGAGAAATGGCAGGACCACCGGTGGCCGGCAGACCTATATCTTGAAGGCAGTGACCAGCACCGTGGATGGTTCCAGTCGTCTCTCTGGCCTGCACTCGCGTTGCGTCAGCGTGCTCCGTACAATACGGTGCTGACACACGGTTTTGTGCTGGATGACCAGGGAAAGGCCATGAGTAAATCTGAAGGAAATGTGATCCACCCGAATGAACTCATAAAGAAGTTCGGGAGCGATATCATCCGGCTATGGGTTTCTTCAGAGGATTACAGAAACGATGTGCGGATAGGTTTTGACATGATGAAGCAGAATGCCGATTCATACAGAAAGATCCGGAACACCATGAAGTTTATCATCGGTAATATTTCAGACTTCACTGATGACCAGAAAATACCATATAATGAACTTCCTGACATTGACAAGTGGATCCTTCATAAACTTTCAGTACTGTCACAGCAGGTGATTGAGTCATATGAGAAGTTCGAATTCCACCTGGTATACAGGAGAATTGTGAACTTCTGCGCTGTTGAACTGTCTTCAATTTATTTTGATGTATCGAAAGATATTCTCTATATCGAAATGAAAGACAGTAAAAGAAGGAAAGCTGCACAGACTGTATTGAAAGAATTGTATGAAACCCTGGTGCGGCTCATAGCGCCGGTACTCGCGTTTACTGCGGAGGAAATCTGGTGGTTTATGGGTAACACTGATTCAATTCACATGCAGCGGTATTACCAGCTTGACGAAGCGTATATGAATACTGATATTGAAAAGAAAATGGAACACCTGGTTGATCTGAAAAAAGATGTCCTGAAAGCACTTGAAAATGAAAGGAAAAACAAGGTGATCGGAACGTCAGTTGAGGCTGATATCGCTCTATATATGAAGAGTGCAGGTGTAAAATCCCTGGTTTCGGAAATGGGTGATGAGGCTGCACGGTTTTTTCAGGTATCGAAGGTTACGCTCCTTGATGTTATGACCGGGGAGTGCACAGAGTATGATAATTCGGCAATAGCTGTAGCAAAATCATCAGGTGTAAAATGTGTCCGATGCTGGAACTATACTGACGCTATTGGAACCGATTCTCAGCACCCTGAACTCTGTCCGCGCTGTACAGGGATAATACAGAAAATACAGAAGAAACAGTAACGAAAAATACAGGAGAACCTATGAGAAAACACATTATTGCGGGAATACTGCTTGTCGCCACCCTTGCGCTGGATCTTTTTACCAAGTACCTTGTTGTTTCAAATGTAGCACTTCATGAGAGGATAAATCTCTTTGGAAGTTTTGTTCAAATTACACTGATTTATAACAGGGGCGGGCTCTTCGGTATTCTTCAGGGATACCAGACATATTTTCTTATTATATCAATTGTGGTACTGGCTCTGTTAGTGCTCTTCTATGTACTGGAAAAGGAGAAGCAGCCGCTTTTCTGTTACTCAATGGCGCTTATTGTGTCAGGAGCACTGGGAAATATTTTTGACAGAATTTCCGGGCGTCCCGGTGTCGTTGATTTTGTGTATATCGGTAACGATAACGTGTTCCGATGGCCGGCGTTTAATGTTGCGGATTCGGTCATTGTCATTGGAGCGGTAATTCTTTTAATAGAATTTATACGACAGGAAAAAAAGAGACGTGTCACGGAAAATGAAAATCAGTAAGTGTCGATGATCGTAAGGGACTTTTCCGCGATGACGGAATTGTTTTTCCCTATAACACGGACCGTATAGGTCCCTTCATTGTAAAGAGAAAGGGTGGCTGTGGCCGCCTTTTTTTCTGCTCCGGTCTGAAGCTTCAAGGTTGAAATTGCTTCACTTTTAAACTGTGTCTTTTTAAGGACCACAAGTTTCAATCCATCTATGTCGGCAGTTTCTTGTAACGCAACAACTGCAGTGAGATCGCCGGTTGTAAACTTTGTACCGCACCGGACACCTTCCCCCTTAGGATTTACACCTTCACAGAAGGAAAGCGCTTCATGTTTGGTACAGCCGGAAATATTAATACAACAGCAGAAAAGTATTGGAATAAATAAACAGCGGATTCCATTCATTGTGTGTCGCTCCCGGAGAATATATTTTCGGTTCCAAGCAAATCAGTAATTCTTACAAAAGGGTTCCCTGAAGGTCAACGTCGTCATCATCTATTTCGCCACTTTCATTTTTTACCTTCACTTCCTTTGCAGCAATCTTCCCGTCATCACCCTTTTGGAGAATTTCAATTTTCTTTTCAGCTTCTTCAAGTTTGCCATGACAGAACCTGGCAAGCTTAATACCCTTCTCGAACTCCGCAATTGACTCATCAAGACCAAGAGCGCCGCGCTCAAGATTATCTGTTATTTCTTCAAGCTGTTTCAGGGCATGTTCAAATGTTAATGTAGGTTTAGTTTTTTTCTTTTCCATGAAACTGTTCACCTGTCTTTGAATTCACAGTGCATTCCAGGGACCCGTCAGAGAGAAAGACATTTATATCTTCACCACGCTCTATGTCCCGGATGCTTCTGACAATATTCCTTCCACTGTCTGCCGCAATCGCAAAACCCCGTTTCATTACGGAAAGAGGAGATAGTTTTTCCAGGCTGTTGACTGCGACAAGGTATCCATGCGTTTTGTCTTTTATTACATTGTGCATCATCCTTACGAGATCCGGAAGCACAAGGACATTGTTTCTTCCTGTGTTGATAATATCCCGCATCGCGAAGATCAATCTTTTTTCAGTGTCATCCAGTAATAAATTTCTGTTACTGACTATTTCAAGGGGATTTCTAAACACCCTCTGACGGGTAAACCCGTCGACATGAAAATTAAGTTCACGTATTCGTGAAAGAAGGGCTGTGTATGAACGTCCCCTTAAGTTAAAAAGATAATCGATAAGTTCATCCTTCACAGGGATTGCTATTTCAGCTGCGGCAGAGGGTGTTGGTGCACAGACATCAGCTGAATCGTCTGAAAGGGGATGGTCCACCTGGTGTCCCACGGCTGAAATAATTGGTACACGGGAATTGAAAAAAGCACGCACAACGGCCTCTTCATTGAACGCCATGAGATCTTCAAAGGAACCGCCGCCCCTCCCTGCAATTATTATGTCAATGTTCCATTCCGGACGGTTCAGCTCCTCGATGGCATTTACAATAGATATACCGGCATCCGCCCCCTGAACCTTTGCCGGAGCTATGAGTATTTCAATGTCGGGATACCGGCGTTTTGCGACTTTTATGATATCACGCACCGCAGCGCCGGTGGGGGATGTAACGATACCTATCCGTTTCGGAAGAAAGGGAAGGGGCCGTTTCCGGGCAGGATCAAAAATACCTTCTTCAAGGAGTTTTTTCTTCAGCTGTTCAATCTGTTTCTGCAGTTCACCAATCCCTTCAAGTTTGAGCTGCGATATAATGAACTGATAACTTCCCCGTTTCTCAAAAACTGTGAGATTACCCTGTGCAAACACACTCATACCTTCTTCCAGCCTGAAGGTAAGGTTTCTGTTCGCATACTTGAAAAAAACAGAAGAGAGAACAGCATTTTCATCTTTCAGGGTAAGATATATATGACCGGAAGAGTGATAGGTCACATTTGAAATTTCTCCTGAAACCCATACACCGTTAAACGCAGGAGCCTTTTCGATATATGCCTTTAGCAGGCGTGTTAGTTCGGTTATTGTATATATATTTTCGTTCATAGATACTACTGTAATTGAGGTATGCATGTACAATAGGGGTGATGCGGAATGCGGTAAACAATATTTTCAGTGAAAAAAATAAAAAAATGATATGGTTCCGGAGCTGTCAGTATCGTCTGAATATTGAAAACAGTTTTCCAAGTATCTCGACGCCGTCAGTGATGATTGGCGTGTATGAGGGATTTGCGGGAATGAGCTGTATTTTATTTCCGGATTTTTTGAACACCTTCAATGTTGCTTCATCATCAAGAAGTGCGGCGACGATCTCTCCGTTATTGGCGGTATTCTGTTTTCTAATAACCGCGATATCACCATCATTGATTCCCTTTTCAATCATCGAGTCGCCTTTCACTGTAAGGGCAAAAAACTCTCCTCCCTTGAACATTGCTTTCGGGAAGCTGAGGTATTCATCAATACATTCCTCAGCGAGGAGGGGGGCGCCGGCTGCAATTCTTCCCACGAGAGGAATCAATACTGTATCAGAGGGTATCTGTACTTCACGGTCAACAAGAAGTTCAATGGCTCGGGACTTGTTTTGCGTGCATTTAATGAAGCCTTTTTTTTCTATCGCCTTGAGGTGATCGTATGCGCCTTTCACCGTTATTTGAAAGTTCTCACCGATTTCCCTCACTGTCGGAGGATATCCGGACTCACTGATTGTGTCCTTGATAAAATTAAATATTGCTTCCTGCTTCAGTGTAAGTTCCTTTGCCATTGCCGATTCCCCCGGATTGAAATATATACATATGATTAGCAATAATGCGTATGGTGTCAAGCATTTTTTTTTACATCGACGGTCTTCTGTCTGTGAGAATGTCACGCATTACCCTGTCAAGATTGATGATTCTGTTTTCGTATTCCTCAAGCTTCCAGGCGATCAAGTCAAGAAGTTGAAGGATCTCCGGGTCATGGTGCTCCCTGTTGATGGTCATAAGTTTTGCGCGGATTTCTCTCATGGTGCCTCCTGAAAAATATAATAATTCGTATACTATAATGACCGGGATACTGTAATAATATTCGTTGAGAAAGAGAATCATTTTTTCAAGATATATTGTAAATTTTACCGGGATGATATTGATTCGCCTGCTGTATCGTATGATAATGGAAAAAGAAAAGCGCACCACGTGGTGCGCTTTTCATGAGATACAAGGACGATAAAAATGTCATTACGATATTTATTCTTCCGGTGTTTCTCCGGAGTCTTCTGATACTACAAGCCCGGCTTCCTTGTCCTTCAGGTAGTTGCCTATTTTTTCAACAGCGTCCTTCAGCTCCTCGAATTGGGACACGTTGAGCGTCACTCCTTTTTGTGAGGGTTTGTACACATAGTCACCGCCCGGATCGATTGCCTGAAACCATATGCGGAGATTGATCAGCTCCCTTCCCTTGAATTCAGAAACTTCGACACGTATTATCTCTTTTGAATTTTTCTGGATGTCTTTGATTATTACGCTCATATTCCTTCCCTTTAATTTTACATGCCCTGTTTCCACAGGGCGCTGGATTTATTATGCTGTTGTTTCCAATACTTAATTAAATCAACAATGATGATGCAAACAAAAAAAAATCACTGCAGAAAAATTATTCTTCCCGTTGGGCTCCCTGTATCTTTGATACTATTCTTTCGTAAAGGATATCGAAAAAGAGCCGGTGCCCTGCATCATTGGGATAGCGATAATCGGTATTGACCAGGTCCCGGTGGCGTTGTCCGGTTTCTGAAAGATAGCCCGCCCAGAGAAGATGTACTGGAACATATGTGCATTGCAGATCAAGAGCCACTTCACGGATGGTGCGGTAATATATCTGTGCGGTGTCCATTTCTCCGTTGTCCTCGAAAGGCTGAGAGGTGAGGAGGGCAATCTCCGGATTACACCGCTGCCGCGCAAGGCGTACAATCTGAACGAGGTTTTCCTTGAACTCGGACCGGTACACCGGTCTGTACATGTCATCAAGGCCGAAGTGGAGTATCAGGATATCCGGCTTTACGGGATCAATGTCATCGTAAAAGCTCCATACTCCCTCGAAGGAGGAGTCTTTCTCACGGGAGTGGTTTATTATCTCAATCCCGGACTCAGAAAAAGCTTCTTTCAGTAAATGCGAATAACACACACCGGCCAGGACCCCTGCGGCAATGCTGCCCCCGCGTATAAGGACTTTCATACTATGACTCCATTACAGGGAAAGTGACAATCAATATAATAATCGATACTATGGATGCAGGAGGATGTCAAGTGTATACAGGGAGCGGAAGAGCAGGGGCGGGGCAATTGGCTTATAATGCCGGACATCCCTTCATGCAATACCTGTGATGCAACTGTATTTATGTATTATTTGAGACGCATCTATACAGTGAACCGGGAAGCCAGGATGGGGTGAAGGTCGATGATGATATGCTGATGAAGATGCATGTCATGGTGGGGTCAGTCGTGATGATGTATCGCTCATGTATTCTATATAATGAACTGCAACGGGAAGGGTTGGCGCGATGCCGGGGTGAATCGTTTTATATTTTGGAAAGAGCTTTAAGTAAACAAGAGATATGCTGGAAATATTGAAACGTATAATGGCGCATTCCCTTCTTCCGTAAGATACATGTAATAAAAAAATCTCTACAGAGGGAAGCCGGAGACACAGGGATACTCTGAATACAGGATTCATGAGATTGCTGTTTGGGTAATCATGCCAATCATGTGTAACTGTTGTTTCAGGTAAATTCGTTATAGCAGTGTGCAGAGTATTGAAAATAGAAAGAAGCAACTTCCTTTTCTATGGTATCATTTCACGGGATAATCGAAGGGAAACATAAATACAACCTGTAATCATTATGATTGCAGATGTACCAGAAGCGATGGTGCCCGTGTACGGGAGGCGGGTGATTATCGGAGATGCAATAATGATGTGAACAGAGAAAAGGATTTTCAAAACGAAAGTATTGCGGGGGCACCATAAACATAGCGGATGTTATGGAATGCGCGTGTTTCGGGTTGTCTCCTTGGGGGAAATATCTTTTAAAGTTCGGGTCAACATAGTAGCGGGCGGCAGGACACGCATCTGGTATTTCCGGATGATGTAGAGGTGATGGAGGATGCTGTATCAATGTGCTGTGCACCGTTATCGTGTACTACCTGCTGTTGCAACACATCGACCGGGCTGAGGGGAAATACAGAATGTGGTGTAATTTTAGTGCGGTGGTTAGGGCATGGGCCCGCCGGGATTTGGTAAATCCCGGCGGGCCGGCAAAGGTACTTTGTGTAATACGCTTTATACTTCAGCCGGAGACGCCTCCACTATTATCTTCCCGGCGTCTCTTTTGATTGCCGCAAAGCGCCGCGGAAAGCGGGAAGGGGTTGCCGTCGTCTTTTTCATGAGAATACCGCCGGGGTTGATTCCATAACTGAAATATGAATCAAAAGGTACCGGAGATGCGCCGAGCTCCTGTATGTGGCCCGTTATTTCCACCGGAAGGTCCAGAGTTGTAAGGTTAGAGTAGATATATATCAACCCCCCGGGCCGTACCGCGGGAATACAAAGTTCGGCAGCGGCGTATGGGTGGGCAAGGGCCCGGGAAACAGACAGCCCGAAACGCTCCCTGTATTCCGGTTTCTGCAGCAGCTCTTCCGCGCGGCCCTCAACGACAGTAACGTTACCGAGGCCGAGAGACTGTGCTGCTTCGTTAATAAATCTGCACTTCTTTCCGTTTGAGTCAAATAATGTGAAATAGAGCCCGCTGAACATGATCGCAAGGGGAATGCCGGGGATCCCCGAACCGGTCCCGATGTCGGCAACAGATGTTCCACGTGGAACATTTATGTCGCATAGGGGGGTTATGCTTTCCAGGAGCAGTGTCGTGATGATGTCCTCGGGGGATTTCATTCCCGTGAGGTTAAACAGGGAGTTTGATGCATGGATCATTGTTCCGTACCGGATAAGTTTATCCGCATTTCCAATATCCAGAGACAGTCCTCTGTCTCCGGCAAGTGCTGTTAGTGTTGTGTGTTCCACGTGGAAACTACCTCTTCTTCCTTAGGATTGATTCGAGATGGACGATCAGTATTGAGATATCGGAAGGGTCGACCCCGGATATTCTCATGGCCTGACCTGCGGTCTGGGGCCTGATGCGTGCCAGTTTCTCGCGGGCTTCATTCTTGAGCCCTTTTATTTCGCTATAGTTAAGGTCATCCGGGATTTTCATGGTTTCGATCTTTTCAAACTTTTTGATCCGGTCCATGTCCTTTTTGATGTATCCTTCATATTTGATTACCATTTCAACGACCGGGGCAATGTCCCCGGCAATTTCACCGCTGAAGTAGGGGATCAGGTCGGCAATTTTAATTTCCGGCCGTTTCAGGAGCTTGCTCGCGGGGAGCTTCTCGCCGGGACGTGCCGTGGAACCGCGTTGTTCAATGATAGAGGCGAGGGCTTCGTCCACGGTGATCATTGTCTTTGAAAATGAATCAATGAGGGCATCCGCACGGCTGTATTTCTCCTTCATTGCTTCCATGCGGTCATCGGGAATAAGTCCAAGTTCGTGCCCGTATTTCATAAGGCGCTGGTCCGCGTTGTCCTGGCGGAGGAGGAGGCGGTGTTCCGCCCGGGACGTAAACAGGCGGTAGGGTTCCTCTGCGCCTTTTGTTATAAGGTCGTCAATGAGGACCCCCGTGTATGCCTCGGAGCGGGTTATGATCAGCGGTTCGTCGCCCCTGATTTTCCGTACCGCGTTCACCGCCGCAATAAATCCCTGGGCAGCGGCCTCCTCGTATCCCGAGGTGCCGTTTATCTGGCCGGCATGATAGAGCCCTGCTATCCGTTTTGTCTCAAGGGTCGCCTTTAGTTCCGTGGGGGGCACAAAGTCATATTCTACGGCATAGGCTGGCCGCATTACCTCCACGTTCTCAAGGCCGCGTATGGTCCGTACCATCTCAAGCTGCACGTCCTCCGGGAGGGAGCTCGAAAACCCGTTGATATAGTATTCGTTGGTTTCAAGGCCCTCCGGTTCCAGAAAAAGCTGGTGGCGGGGCTTGTCCGAGAAACGCACCACCTTGTCCTCTATTGACGGACAGTATCGCGGGCCGGTCCCTTTTATCTTCCCCCCGTACAGCGGAGAGCGGTGGATGTTCCTGTTGATAATTTCATGTGTCTCCGCGGAGGTGTAAGTTATCCAGCAGGGTATCTGGGGGCGGTCGATGCGTTCCGTGGTATAGGAAAAAGGATGCGGGGTCTCGTCGGGATGCTGAATCTCGCACCGGGAAAAGTCAATCGTGTCGCCGTTGACCCGCTGGGGTGTGCCGGTCTTGAGACGGAGTACCGGGAAACCCAGGGTGCGGAGTGAATCTGAGAGATGTTCCGCGGAAAAGTCGCCGAGCCTTCCGCAGCGTTCGTTGTATTCCCCGATGTGAATAAGTCCCTTGAGGAAGGTCCCGGTGCAGAGGATAACAGCCTTTGCCCGATGCTCCTGCTGACGTACCGTAATAACACCCTGCATTGTATTGTGTTCCGAAATGAGGGATGCCGCAATGTCCTGAATGATAGTGAGGTTTTTCTGTTTCTCCATGACCTCCTTCATCCGGAACTGGTATGCCTTCTTGTCCGCCTGCGCCCTGGGGGCCCAGACCGCGGGTCCCTTGCTCATGTTAAGCATCTTGAAATGGATGCCAGTGGCGTCGATGGTTTTTCCCATCTCGCCTCCCATGGCGTCAATCTCCCTTACGAGATGTCCCTTGGCAAGGCCGCCGATTGCGGGGTTGCAGCTCATCTGGCATATCGTGTCAAGGTTGCCCGTGAGCATCAGTGTGGGGTGTCCCATCCTCGCGGCGGCAAGTGCTGCTTCAGCGCCGGCATGTCCTGCGCCGATTACTATTACGTCATATTCCCGTCTCATGTCGTGTCCGTGTTCCTGAATAAAATACGCTGCGGTATGATGTCGCCGGAGCGGTGCATGATCTGTGTCATGCGGTATATGCAATAGCAGTACATGACCCGTAAGAATTCAAATAAAAAATGCGGGCAATCAATAGTGTACCATTTAATCAGCAACAATTCAATTATTCCTTACAGTGCTTCGTGATAACGCAGATAGCAATAAGCATATACAAATTTATATATATTGTAATCGTAATCCCCGGGGACGGAAACAGTATTGGAGCGTCCATTTGTACATGGAGAACCAGTGTATACGGGGCACTTAAAAAAACCGGATATTACCAACTCGGGATATTCGGCGAATTACTTGAGAACCATTCGTGATACGGCTCCGCCGGGAATGCACAGGGTAGTATGTAACTGAGGCCGCTTTGTTTCCCGCAATTCATCCTGGAAGTTAGAGAAGCCGCCAACAGGTATTGGCTTTTTTACCTTGACTTTTTCAAGTGACGGTACTGTATCGTTTCATGATTTATTCTACGGAGAACAGAAATGCTGATATCATCAATTCTTGAAAGCGTCGGGAACACCCCGATGATCAAACTTGGAAAACTGTCGTCCGGAAAGGTTTTTGCGAAAGCTGAATTCCTCAATCCCGGCGGGAGTGTGAAGGACCGGGTTGCTGTAAATATAATCGAGAAGGCGGAAGAAGAGGGTACCCTGAAGCCGGGGATGACAATTATCGAAGCCACTTCAGGAAACACCGGTATCGGCCTTACCCTTGTGGGCGTGCAGAAGGGGTACCGGGTCATCTGTATTATGCCGGAAAATATGAGTGAAGAGAGAAAAAAAATAATTCACGCATTCGGGGGTGATATTGAACTGACTCCCGCAGGGGAGAGCCTGAACGGGTGCCTTGACAGGCTGCGGTCCATTACATCCTCCGATCCTGAAAAATTTTTTATCGCGAACCAGTTTGTGAATCCCCACAACCCCCATATCCATTACTCACAGACAGCGCCGGAAATATGGAACGATATGAACGGAGATATCGATGTGTTCGTCGCCGGCGTGGGAAGCGGAGGGACCCTGCAGGGAATAGGAAAGTTCCTGAAAGAGAAAAATCCTTCAGTAAAAGTATATGCTGTTGAGCCGAAAAACAGCGCTGCGCTTTTGGGCGGAGAGCCGGGACTGCAT
>ERZ795057.2299-NODE-2299-length-14669-cov-5.892842_pt1 | contig 14669 bp, 15 predicted proteins | sample MGYA00375141_ERZ795057 | MGnify/ENA primary metagenome ERZ795057 (study PRJEB30186, sample SAMN05720163) | activated sludge metagenome | isolation source: Anaerobic digester | place: Hong Kong | collected 2015-01-26 ... | reverse complement strand
GTGGCTTTCGGGCTTCCTCTGCCGGAAGCTTTCGATAGGGTGCACAACTCGAATCTCACGAAGTTCGTCAATGGGGTAATACAGAAAAGAGAAGATGGCAAGCTTCTCAAGGGGCCTCATTATCGCCCTCCGGTACTGGAGGATCTTCTGAAAAAATAAAATAAGGGGTCCCCGGAGGGTTTCCGGTTGTTTCCCGGGGGAAATCCGTAAAACCGATCGGAACGGATCATGGGAAGGTCGATTTTTTCCGGGAATCGAAAGAAAAAAAGGAGGGCAACCTTGGGAAAGTTGTATTTTCGTTATGGAGTCATGAGCTCCGGTAAAACCGCCCAGCTCATCGGGGTGGCTACAAACTATGAAATTCAGGGAAAACAAGTTCTCATCTTTACCGCCGCCCTGGATACCCGAGTCGAGCAGAATACCGTGGCTTCCCGAAACGGTCTCAGGGCCCGAAGCCTGAGCTTCGAAAAAAATACGGATCTCTATGCGGAAGTATTCAGCTCTATGTCCGAGGATTTGCACTGTGTTCTGGTGGATGAGGCCCATTTCCTCACGGCGGCCCAGGTGATACAGCTCAGCTCCGTGGCGGATAGCCTGGGGATTCCCGTGATCTGTTTCGGCCTCAAGAACGATTTCCGGAACCGGCTCTTCGAAGGGGCGGAATATCTATTGCTCCATGCGGATAGCCTGGAGGAGATCAAAACGGTATGCTGGTTCTGCAACCGCAAGGCCACCATGAATTTGCGGCTCAGCAAGGGACAACCGGTTTACGAGGGGGAACAGCTTTTTATCGGGGGAACCGAAAGCTACCTCCCCGTATGCCGTCGTTGCTATCACAATCCACCTCTCTGGAAGCTGAAGAAAAAAGACCCTTCCGGAAAGCCGGATGCCCGGAGCTGATTGCGGGTTTCCCGGAGAAAAGAGGCTCTCCTAGGTTCGGGGCTGCTCCGATTTCTCCGTTGTCTTTTTTTCTTCCCGGAGCACTTTGTCGAAAGTTTTTCGCTGACGGAACTCCTCCCTCTTTCCTACGTTCCACTGGGAAAGAGGCGTGAGAAATCCCACTACCCGGGAAAAGATCTCACAGGGGGTTCTTTTTTTCTTTTCCTCCACGTAAGACACCTCCTTTTTCTTCAATTTCGAGGCCAGATCCCCGAACGCTCTGCCGGGAGGAGAAGATGCCGCATCCCCTCCTCTTGGCTCCGTACATGAAATGATCCGCCTCCTGCAGAAGATCGTAGAGGGAAACTCCCGGAGCATGGAACGCTATTCCCAGGCTCAGAGAAACCCTGTCTTTTTCGTCCTGCTGGAAAAAGCGTGTGCTTTTGGCGCTTTGGATAATCCGTTCTCCCAAAGCCAGGGTTTCCTCTTCCGAAGAGGGAGTGGCGATGAGAAATTCGTCTCCTCCCCAACGGCCCAGAAGATCTTCCTCCTTCAGGTGGTCCTCCATAATCTTCGCAAAGCCTCGAAGCACTCGATCTCCCACGAAATGCCCGTATTTATCGTTCACTTCCTTGAAATTATCCAGATCCATCATAAGCAGCGAAAGCGGGATCTCTCCCTGCAAGGCCCTGGCATAGAGTTCCTTCAGGCGTTTTTCCATGCCCTGGCGGTTCAGCACTCCCGTGAGAGGATCCGTATGGGCCATGCGTTCCAGATCCTTTTGTTTGCGCAGATCGATAATGCCTTCCAGCATCATGGTCTCCCCTTGAATCTCCACGGGCACCGCGCTTTTGAGAACCCGGATTTCCGAACCGTCCCGTAAGAGAAAGGGCCTTTCGGTCTTATCGAAAAGGTTTCCCTTGTCCCAGATGGGGCACTCTCCCTGAGGGGCGGGGCAGAAGGTTTCCTGGCAGGATTTTCCCAGAGCCAGAAACTCTTCCAAACTTTGATAGCCTGCCAGATCCAGGGCCGCCTTGTTGAGAATATGTACGTGCTTGTCCCTCCGGATTACCGCAACTCCGAAAGGCATGGCGTCGATAATGTGCCGCAAATTCGTAAGCTCGTCCTGCATGTGGCTTATTTTCCGTTCTTCCCGGCTCGAAAGAAGGCAGCAGAAACGGGGGGGAAAGTTGCTTTTTTCGCTGCTTCCCAAAGGAAAAAGCTCCATGCGCCATTCTCCCATTTTTTCTTCCAGCCTGGCGGAAAGGGAGGGAAAAATACGGTGTTCCCCTTGCCGTAAAAGAGAAGGCCAGTCCATCTCCGGAACAATGTCCTTTATGTTCCCCTTTTTCGAAGCTTCGGGAGCGAAGCTACCGCAAATGGAGCCATCCTGGGTGAGCAGAAAAACACAAACCGTCATTATCAGATCTTCCCCTCGAAAAACATGGTAAAAATGCAAGTTTTTGAGCTTCTTCAGAAAGACTTTTGTAACGTCTTAAGCCTTTTTTGTTTTTTCCTGGATCCTGTTTGCCCCCTGAGAGGCTTTTGAAAATAAAATTCTTTTCAAACTGAATTCTACAACGAAAAGGTTTAAAATACCAGCTTCTCTGATCGGTTACAGAACTGTTTCAAAAAAGCAAAAGCTTCGAATCTGCCAACGGCGTTGAAGGGCCGCAAGCAAAGGACTGTTGCGAAGCTGTTACATAGCCGCAACGGAACTGTTGCGGTCTCCCGGTAGACTTGCACGAAAACGGAGCTTTGCCGCACATCCCCGGTTTTTTGCAAAAACTTCCGGGTTCCGCAAAAAGGTTTAAAACTTTATGGAAAAGGGGCTTGGTGATGACGAAAAAAAACGTCGCCGTCATGAAGGGGGATCGCCTTCCCGAACTGCTCATTACGCTTCTTGCTTCATCGGGAGTAGCCATTATCCTCTTCATACTTTTCTTCCTGCTCCGGGAGGGGCTTCCGCTTCTCCGGGAAGCCTCCCTCGGGGAAGTGCTTCTCGGAAACTATTGGTATCCCACCTCGGAGCCCCCGGAGTTCGGCATGTTGCCGCTCATCGCGGGCTCCCTGGGGGTTACCTTGGTAGCGTGTTGCATCGCTCTTCCCGTAAGTATCGGGGTGGCGGTATTCCTCTCGGAAATCTGTCCTTCCTCTCTTCGGGAGTGGTTCAAGCCCATGCTGGAGGTCCTGGGTTTTTTCCCTTCCGTGGTGCTGGGCTTTATCGGCATGGTGGTGCTCGCTCCCTGGCTTCAGGAGACCTTCACTCTTCTTTCGGGATTGAATATGCTCAACGCCTCGGTGCTTATGGGAGTCATGGTCATTCCCGTGGTGGCCTCCCTGGCGGAGGATAGCCTCGGATCGGTTTCCAAAGATCTTCGGGATGCCTCCTACGCCTTGGGGGCGACCCGATCCGAAACCATCTGGCGGGTGGTCATTCCTGCAGCGCTTCCGGGGCTTCTCCAGGCTTCCCTGCTGGGCGTTCTCCGGGCGGTGGGAGAGACCATGGTGGTGCTCATGGCGGCGGGGGGAGCTGCCATAATTCCCCGGTCGTTTTTCGATCCCGTGCGGCCCCTCACCTCCACCATCGCTGCGGAGATGGGGGAGACCCCCGTGGGATCCACGCATTATCATGCCCTCTTCTTTGCGGGCATTCTTCTTCTCGCCCTCACTCTGGGAATTAACGGAATCGCTCTCTGGATCGAGAAAAAGGGAAGGATGATGCGCTGATGATGTCCGCACGAAAAAGACGGGATCGCATAACCACCTGTTTCCTCTGGGTTCTTATGGGAAGCATGATTCTCCTGCTGGGGGGCATTCTGGCCTTTCTCATCTCCAAAGGAGCGGGAGTGCTGAGCTGGGAGTTCATCTCCCAACCTCCCCGGGATTCCATGACCAGGGGAGGGGTGCTGACTCCTCTTATCGGAACCTTTCAGCTTATCGGGGTTTCCATGTTTTTTTCCTTTCCCATCGGAGTGGCCACGGCGATCTATCTGGTGGAATACTCCAAGGGAGGCCCCTTTACGAAATTCCTGCGCCTGGCCATACGAAGCCTTGCGGGGGTTCCCTCGGTGGTGTTCGGCCTTTTCGGGCTCTCCTTCTTCTGTATTTTTCTCAGGTTCGGCTCCTCTCTTCTTTCTGCGGGGCTTACCCTGGGATGCCTGGCTCTTCCGGTGATCGTGGGAGCTTCGGAGGCCGCCCTTCTCTCGGTGCCCGCGGATTATCGGCACGCTTCCTACGCCCTGGGGGCGACCCGGTGGCAGACTATCTACAAGGTGGTGCTTCCCGCGGCGTTTCCCTCCATTCTTACCGGAGCCATTCTCAGCGTGGGACGTGTGGCGGGGGAGACGGCTCCCATTATCTTCACCGGGGCGGCCTTTTTTATTCCCTCTGCGGCGAAAAGCCTCTTTTCCGAGGTCATGGCTCTTCCCTATCACATTCTCGTTCTCGCCACGGCGGGAGTGAACATCGAACAGACCCGGCCCATTCAGTACGGAGCTTCCCTGGTACTGCTCATCCTGGTTCTCGGAGTCACTCTTGCGGGCATTCTCCTGAGAGCCCGGCTGCGAATGCAGCGCCGCTAACCGGAAAATCCCGAAGATTAAAGGAGGACGTTTTCTTGGAAACTCTTTCGAAGTTGTCCGTCAAGGATCTGAACCTGTATTACGGAGAGCATCAGGCTCTCATGAACATCTCCTTTTCCATGCGGTCCAAGGCGGTAACCGCTTATATCGGCCCTTCGGGGTGCGGCAAAAGCACCCTGTTGCGTTGTCTCAACCGGATGAACGATTTCATTCCCTCCTGCCGTGTCGAGGGGAAGGTTCTCCTGGACGGCGAGAATATCTACGAGGAGAATACGGACTGCATCGGGCTCCGGCGGCGGATAGGCATGGTGTTTCAGCGCCCCAACCCCTTTCCCGCCTCCATATGGGATAACGTGATTTACGGTCCCAGGCTTCACGGAGTGAAAAATCGGGACATCCTCCGGGAGACCGTGGAAAAAAGCCTTAAAGGAGCGGCTTTGTGGGACGAGGTGGCGGATAAACTTCACTCTCCGGCCCTCTCCCTTTCGGGGGGGCAGCAGCAGCGCCTCTGCATAGCCCGGGCCATTGCGGTGGCTCCCGAAGTGCTTCTCATGGACGAACCAACCTCGGCCCTGGATCCGCTCGCCACAGCGCGAATAGAGGAGCTTGTTCGCGAATTAAAGAAAGAATATACTGTTATTATCGTGACCCACAATATGCAGCAGGCCGCGCGAATTTCCGACGATACCGCCTTCTTCCTCATGGGAGATCTGATAGAGTTCGGAGAGACCCGGGATATTTTCACGTCCCCCCGGAACCGGAAAACCGAGGATTACATCACCGGGCGTTTCGGTTAGAAAAGATGTTTCCATGTTGCGTACGTGCACTTCGTACTTTCGAGGGATATGCGAAAAGAATCTTTTTGGAATTTCTGCGATCTCCCGGAGGAAACTGTGCAAATCGAGAACAAGAGCGCCTTTTTAGGGTGTCCCTTGATATGGAAGGAAAAGAGGGAGCGATTATGAACGGAATCAACGTCCGTCGGGCCTTCGATCAGGAGCTCAAGGTCCTCGAAACGGATTTATTGCGCCTGGGGACCCTGGCGGAGGATGCCATGAGCCGGGCCGTATGGGCCCTCAAGGAGCAGGATGTGGAGCTGGCCCGGGAGGTGATCGCCGGGGATGATCGGCTGGACGATCTTACGGTGAAAATCGAAGGAGCGGCGCTGCAGATTATCGCGCGATACCAGCCGGTGGCTTTGGATCTTCGAACCATTTCCGCCATTTTGTTCATGGCGGTGGATCTCGAACGCATCGGGGATCATGGGGTAACCGTGGCTAAATCTGCGGTCCGCCTCGCCGAAGAGGGGTTGGTAAAACCTCTTATCGATATCCCCTCCATGGCATCGCATCTCAAGAAGATGGTGGATGCCGCCCTGGGAGCTTTTCTCGATCGGGATACCCAGGTAGCCCGGGAGGTCTGCCGTATGGACGATTACATGGACGATCTGGAGCACCAAGTCTTCCGGGAGCTCTTGGTGCTTATGCTGGAGACTCCTCGGATGATCCGTCCCGCTACGGAGCTCCTCACGGTTTCCCGCACCTTGGAACGGGCGGGAGATCATGCTACCAATCTGGCGGAGCGTATCATCTATATGGTTTCGGGGAAGGTGGAACGGGCTTCCCAGCACCGGCGTCCCAAATCGGAAAAACCCGGTGCCGAGGGTTTGGAGTGATGTTTCGTGCCGGATGAGCGGATTCTCGTGGTGGAGGATGAAGCCACCATTGCGGACCTTATCGCCGAAGGGCTTCGGCGTCACGGCTATTTGGTGGAACGGGCCCGGGACGGAGATACCGCCCTGGATATGGCGGAAACCCTGGTGCCGGATCTTATCGTGTTGGATCTCATGCTTCCCGGCATGGATGGATGGGAGATCTGCCGCAGGATACGGCAGTACCGGAAGACCCGGGACGTTCCTATCCTTATGCTCACCGCCCGTCGGGACGAGCGGGACGTGGTGGCGGGGCTGGAGCTGGGAGCGGACGATTACATGAAAAAACCTTTTTCCATGAACGAGCTCATGGCCCGGGTGAAGGCGCTGCTCCGGCGTACCGCCCGGAAAGCTCCCGAGGAAAAACACATTGTCGAAGGGCCCCTGGAGTGGGATGTGGGGGCGGGGATGTTTCGCCTGGAGGGGGAGGTTCTCGATTTGAGCCCCACGGAATACCGCCTTCTGGAGGAGCTTGTTCTGCGCCGGGGAAAGGTGGTGCTCCGGGAGGAGCTCCTCTATAAAGTATGGGGGTATTACGGAGGGGATTCCCGTACCGTGGACGTGCATATCTCCCGGCTTCGCCGCAAAGTGGAGGAGGATCCGGAACATCCTCTTCTGGTGCATACTATCCGAGGAAGAGGATACTGCCTCGAATGGAGGGAAAAAAAGTGAAGACCCTGCGCGGGCGTATCGTTCTTCTCATGGGATCGAGCATTCTGCTCCTGGTGTTACTGGCCCTTTTCTTTCAGAACCGGGCCCTGGAGGATCGAACCGCCCAGGTGGCCCGGGAGGATCTTTCCATGTTGGTGGATACCGCGGCGCTTCTCTTCGAACGTCTTCCCCGGGAGGATCTGCAAAAGGAGATCTCCCGGCTGGGAGAACGGTCCGGCTGCCGGGTAACCCTGGTGGACCGAACCGGAGAGGTCCTGGGGGATTCCGAGGCATCTCCGGAAACCCTGGACAACCACGGAAACCGCCCCGAAATAGCCGAAGCCTTCCGCTCCGGCCAGGGCGTCTCCGGCCGTTACAGCCGTTCGTTGAATACGGAAATGCTCTACTATGCCCGGAAAATTTCCTGGCAGGGAGAGCCTTACGTATTGCGGCTTTCCTACTCCCAGGCTCAGATGGAAAAGGTCGTGGAGGCTGCGAGAAAATCCCTCTTCTGGGCCCTTCTTGCCGCGGGCATTCTGACCCTTGCGGGAGGAGCCGTGGCAGGGCGTCTCCTGGTACGCCCCCTGGCGGATCTCGCTCGATTTGCCCGGGAGGGAAAGGCTCCGGCCTTATCTCCGGGAAGGCTAGGACTCACCGAGGAAGTGGAAAACCTCGCGGGAGCGTTGCGGGAATTTCTGGAGAAACGCCTTCTGGCGGAGGAAATTCTCAAAGAGGAGCGGACCTGGCTGCGGCTCATTCTGAACTCCCTTCCCGTGGGAGTGCTGGTGGTAAACAGGGACGGAGAGGTGCGCTACTCCAATCCTCCTCTCTCATTGCTTCTTCGGCGGGAACCGCGAGAGGGAGATCCCTTTCAGGGGCTTCTTCGGGATCCCGATATGGTGGAGTGCGTGGAAAAGGCTCTTCGCGGCGAGGCGGGCTGTCAGAGCGTTACGTTGAGAGATGAGGAGCGGAGCCGCATTATGGTGTGCGGTGCTCCCGCTTCCTGTGGAGCGGTGGCGGTTTTTCAGGACGTTACCGAACAGTATCGCCTGGAGGAGGCCCGCAAGGCCTTCGTGGCGGATGCGGGGCACGAGTTTCAGACTCCTCTCACGATAATACGGGCGGCGGCGGAACTTCTCTACGAAAAGGCTCCTCCGGAGGATCGCCTCTACCTGCAGCGGATTCTGGATCAGCAGGTTCGGATGACGGAGCTTGTGGATGATCTGCTCTTTCTCTCCCGGCTGGAGGCGGAAAAAAATCTGGCTCCCCAGATCAGGGAAGAGCTGGATCTTGCGGAAATTGCCCGGATTGCCGTAAGAGGAGCTCAGATTCTTCCCCAGGCGGAACTTATGGAATGGGAACTCGAACTTCCCGAAGAGGCTCCTTTTCTGGGATGGCGGGAGGGATTGCTCCGCTCCCTGGGGAACCTCCTGGAAAATGCGGTGAAATACACCCGGGAACGGTACGGAGCCAACTCCGGCGGGGTCGTTCGGGTTTCCCTGAACTTTCGAGAAGGCCGGTGGGCTTTTTCGGTAAAAGATAACGGCGTGGGAGTGCCTCCCCGCCTGAGAGAGCGTATCTTCGAGCGTTTTCAGCGGGGAGATGCCAGCCGTTCCCGAAACGAGTGGGGCAAGGGGGGGTACGGCCTGGGGCTCGCCATCGTGCGGCGTATGGTGGAGCTTCACGGCGGAAGCGTACTCCTGGACGACGTGGAAGAGGGTTCTTCCTTTACGCTCTGGCTTCCGGGGGAGGAAAACCGGAAAGGCCTCGAAACATAGCGGTTTCGATATTTTCCAGGGATTTCCATGCAATTTCGGAGATGAAAAATCTCGACAAAACGGCGAAGGAGATCGTTACCCTTTGCCGTTTTTATTTTTTCCCTGCTGGGGTATACTATATTCTCCCTAAAAGAATCCACGTATCCCGAAGGAGCGTGCAAAAGAGTATGAGAGAACGTAAGAGTACACCACGTGTTCGGACACAGCTGTCTCGAAGAGGATGCCGCAATCTGGGGCTTCTCTTTCTGGGGGCACTTTTGCTCTGGGGGGCGGGCCGTAGTTTTTTCGCTTCCCCTCCTTCCCGGGATCCTACCCTCGTACAGGTTCCCGAGGTTATTCTTCCGGTGGCGAAGCTCCTGGAAGAAGAGCTTTCCCGGCAGGGGCTTTCCGTCAGGGATCTCTATCTATGGGGCAATCGTTACCGTGCCTGGGGATTGCTGCGGGTTCCCGAAATGGAGCCGGAAGAACAACGCCGGGTGGCTCTGGTGGTTCGTTACATCCGCAAATATAATCCGGGGCTTTCTCCTTCCGTAATCTGGCGGGAGGCGGCGGCCTTCGTGCATTACTGCAAGAAATACGGTACCCCTCTGGATTTCGCGGTGGCGGTGGGGCACGTGGAGAGCCATTTCGATCCCCGGGCCCAAAGTCCCTACGGAGCGGCGGGGGTGATGCAGGTCATGTGGTCCGTTCATGATCGGCTCATGAGAGCCAACGGAATCTCTCATGGAAAAGCTCTTCACGACCCCGATCTCGGAGTCGCCGCGGGGGTGCTCCTTCTCTCCCGGTATCTTCGGGCCACCGGAAGCGAGGAGGAAACCCTGAAACGCTACCTCGGAACCTTCGTACGGGCCTATATAAACCGGGTTCATCGTTACCGCCGGGCCTTGAAGGGGCATTTGGCCCCTCGCACCATCTCGGAAAAATTGTAAAGGCCGAAACATCGTAAACAGGGCATTTCAGAAAGGCGGGATTTTCTTCTCCATGGAACAGCCGAAAGAACGCATTCTGCACTGTGCAACTTCCGGAAAAAGCCTCTATCATCTGGATCTTCCCATGCAGTTCCGGGGTATCCGGAGCTATCTCTCTCCCTGGGTCATAACGGAATCCCGGGGTTTTTGCTTTCTTGTAGATCCGGGGCCCGCGGCGGTGGCGGAAAAACTGGCGGCGGAGTTTTCGCGTTTGCATCTTCCCGATCCGGACTGGATTCTTCTCACCCATATCCACCTGGACCATGCGGGAGGAGCGGGGCACCTGGGAGAGCTCTTTCCGAAAGCCCGGATCTGGGTTCCTCCGGGAGGAGGCACCTTTCTTGCGCGCCCCGAAATTCTCGCTCACGCCAGCCGAAAAACCCTGGGCCCTCTCGGAGAGGCCTACGGATTTCCCCGGCCCCTGGAGAAGGAGCGTATGTTTTCCGAAAAAGAGATTCTGCCGGAAAATCTCGAGGGAATCCTCACTCCCGGGCATGCTCCGTATCATGCGGCCTTTCTCTACCGGGGTTTTCCCGGAGAAAAAATTCTCTTCACCGGGGATGCCGCAGGGATGTACCATGCCGCCCTGGGGAAAAACGACTCCGGGCATCCCTATCTCCGACCGGGAACGCCCCACAAATTTTTCTTTTCCGAATATATGGACTCTCTCGCCATCATGAAATCCCTGGAGAGCACCATTCTCTGTTACGGTCACTGCGGCATGAGCCGGGAGCCTCGCGTCATGCTGGAACTCCATGGCAAACAGATGTATTTCTGGCGGGATTACATAACGGAGAGGCTCCGGGAGGAGGGCTTTCTCTGGAGGGATGCTCTCTCTTGCGATTCTTCCTGGAACTACGAAATCTTTCTCGATACCCTCCGGGAAGAGCTGCTGCGGGAGGATCCCCTTCTCTGGGGAGTGGCGGCTCTGCCCCGAGATCTGGCGGAGCGGGAGCGAAACTTTCTGCGAAACTCCGTGAAGGGAATGGCGGAATGGATTCGCCGGAACGAAGCGGAAGCGTCTTCGGAGGAACTCTTCTGCTGATCCTTCTTTTGCTTTCTCCGCAAACCCCCTCTATTACGGAAAGAAAGACGGAAAAGAATGCCTTGCCGGTAATCTCCGGGAGTTAAGGAAGAAACCGTGCCTTTTCGGGGGCCCTTGTGATATGATACAGAAGGATACGAACACATTTTCGGTGATGTCCATTTGCAGAAAGGGAGTGGTGCCTATGCGACGGTTTATTGCCATGTGTCTTCTTGCGTTTGCGGCGTGGAGCGGAGCTTTTTCGGAGGGAGAAGCTGCGGAATTGCCCGCGCAGAATCTTCCGGTTGGAACGCTCTCCCTCCCCTCCTTTGAGGTGGCTCATCAAACACTGCAACAGAAATTCTCTTTTTACGTATACCGCCCTTCCTTTCTCCCGTCCCCCTGGTATCTCACTCTCGAAGGATTTCCCGTAGTACAGCTTCCCAACGGCCTTTGGGTTTTCGGTTACGCTCCGAACCCCCAAAAGCCGGAACGTTGCTATGTCACGGGTTTTGTGGTGGGCTCCGTCTCTCCTCTTCGCCTTGGTCTGGCTCCTCTGGCGCCTCCTTTCGTCTTTCCCCGGGAAGAAGGAATATCTTTGCCTGCCGCAGGAGGCATTCCTGCCCAGGCTCCCGCTCCCCGGAGCGTACCTTCCTGGATGGGAGATCCCATGTTCCTGGACATGGCTTCCCGGAAAGATGTGGTGGATCGCATGGGAGTGCTCGGTACCCTTTCGCTTCCCGTGGGATGGAAAGGAGAGAACCCCTCCATGCTCTATATCTGGACCGGCAGAGATTGGTACAACCTGGAAGTCCGGAATAGCGAATCCATGGGAGATGCTTTGCGTCGGGGACGGTACGATCTCGTAAAGCTGGCGAACCGAAATACCTTCTCCTGGAGTGATTGGGACAGCGCCATTCTTGCGAGTACCGCCATCTCCTGGGGATATGCCTGGGTGGGGGTGGTGCCGTGGTAAGCTGCCGCAGGTCCCTCTCGTTTCTGCTTCTTCTGGGCCTCGTTCTGGGAGGTCTCTTTTTGCCGGAAGTCTGTAGCTCCCGGGAGGCCTTGCAAAAGCCGGAGTTCCGGCTGGGTTTCTCCCTGGAGTATGCGGATTCTCGAGGAGCGTTTCCGGTAATTTCGGTTCTCTACGGTTCCCCTGCGGATAGGAGTGGCCTTCGGGTGGGGGATTATGTCTTTCCTCCCGCCGAAGCGGACCCCTCTCCCGAGGGAGTTCTTGCCTTCCTTTCCCGGCAGATGCAGCAAGGCTTTTCGGTGCTCCTTCGGGGAGAGCGGGAGGGCCTTCCTCAAACCTACTGGCTTCGGCCCTATCGTTTTTCCTCCTCCCAGGAAAAACTCGTAACTCTTTCTCTTGCCATGGAACAGCGTATTCTCCGGGGAAAAACTCTCTGGGAGGATGCGCTTCAGGCTTTCGACTCCTACCTCTACCGGGAGTACGGCTCCGAAAAACTCGGTTCCCGGCTCTCGGAACTCCGGGAAGAGCTTCTCGAAGCTTCCTGGAAACTTCGGAACGAATCGATCCCTTCGGAGCTTTCTCCGGAGATCCGGGGGAATTTTATCGCCGCCCGGGAACTCTATGCCCGAGCCATGGATCTTCGGCGGGAGGCTATGCTCAATCTTATGGATGTGGTTGCCCACCGCGAAGAATCTCTCTCTCTGCAGCAGGGACGCCGGCGGGAGGCGGAACAGAGGGCCCGCACCGCCCAACGGCTTGAATCCCGGGGAGCGGGAGAACTGCTCCAGGCTTTGCGCCGGGGTGCCCTGAGCGAGCAGGAGATCGAGCTCCTCTTCCATTGGGAACGGGGCTTTGCCCAAGGGGAATCCCGACATCCGAAAGCCTTCGAGGAAGCCCCGCCGCTTCAGAAAAAGATCGAATCTTCCTCCGCCCTTGAGGGAAGCTCCGAAAAATATGCCTTTTTTGGGAATATCCCCTGGAACTCGGACCGTATGGCTTACTGGGCCGGGGAGAAGCTTCTCGTCTTTTGGAAAGGGGATGCGCCGAAATATCTCTTCCTCTGGACCGGCCTCATGTGGTACCAGGTGGCGCTGGGAGACGCGGAAACCATGGGAGAAGCTCTGCAGCGGAGCCGCCATACCTTGCGGCAGCAACGGCAGCAGAATCGTTTTGAAGTACCTCAGCAAGACCTTGCGTACGTTACCTCTCTGGGAGAGAGAGAGAACCTTCATTGGATGGGAATGCTCGGCTGGTGAACCGCGAGATCCTGTTCGCGAAAAGACGGTGCATTGATACGGCTTGAACGGAAGCAGGGGAGAGTCCCCGCATGCTATTGCTGGCAGGGGCTGAACACACAAAGGGAGCCTAGGGTACGTGATGACGTACCATAAGGAGAAAGGGGATGCATGCATGGCGGCAGAACATGTCAATACTGTGGAGCTTGTGGGGGTTCTTCATTTCGTAAAGGGAAAGCAGTACGACGAAAACCGGGGTGGGCGCTATTATCGCTTTTCCCTCCGCCAGGATAGCGTAGATGTGCGGGGCAATTCGCGGTGCGATTATATTGTCGTCCGGGCTTTCGACCAGGAGCTCAAGGACTGGATTCAGCAGCAACAAGAGGGAACCCTCATTCGTCTTACCGGGGAGATCCGTTCTTCCGTGGGAAGCGGAGCCATGTACGTACTTGCCACCACGCTGGAGCAAGCTCAATAGGGCAGAATTGCGGGAAGCAACGTTTTAAATCGAAGCCGACTTCCGACATCTTCGGAGTTTCTCTCCCGGAAAATCCCAGGCTTTTGAAGAATAATGCAGTGGCACATCCGGCGCGATCTTCGTGCCGGATGTGCTTTTGTGGTTTTTTCGGGAGGAGAAGAAAAAAAGAGTTTTTCCAAGAAAAAAAGCTTTTATCCCCTGAAAAAGGTCTCTTTTGCCTCTAATCTATAGAGAACGCACTTTTCCCGAGTCGATTTTGTTTGAAACTTTTTCGAAAGAAGCGTATTCTATTAAGGTCATAAAAGGTCAAAAGCTTTCTCTTCGTTTTTTGCGAAGATGAAAAGAGGTGGAGTCCCATGGGAATCGATTACAAGGATTACTATGCCATTCTTGGAGTGGAGCGCGGCGCTTCCTCCGAGGAGATTCGCAAGGCCTATCGCAAGCTGGCCCGGAAATATCATCCGGATATCAACAAAAGCGCCGAAGCGGAAGGCCGTTATCTGGAAATTAACGAAGCTTACGAGGTTTTGAAAGACCCGGAAAAACGGGCAAAATACGATGAACTCGGTTCTCGCTGGCAGGAGGGAGAATCCGTCAATCCTCCTCCGGGATGGGAACACGTTTCCCGGGATGGAGGGGGGTTCGATTTCGGCTCCTCCGGGGGCCCCTTCGGCGGCGGCTTCAGCGATTTTTTCAACATGTTTTTCGGCGGTATGGGAGGTTTTGGCGGTCCTTCGGGGGCTCCTTTCTACGGCGCTTCCGGCGAGAGACCCAAGCCTCCGAGCCAGGAATTTGCCCTGGAAATCACTCTTCGCGAGGCTGCGGAAGGAACTACCCGAAAGCTTACCCTCGACGAAGGCAACGGCCGGCGGCGTAATCTCAACGTAAGGATCCCTCCGGGAGTCGCCGAAGGATCCAAGGTGCGCCTTTCCGGCAAAGGGGCCGCTCCCGTAGGGGGCGGCGAGGCGGGGGATCTCTATCTCCGAATCCATCTTCTTCCGGATCCTGTTTTCAAACCCGAAGGACGGGATTTGCATATCCTTCTTAAAATCGCTCCCTGGGAAGCTGCCCTGGGTGCCAAGATTACCGTGCCTACTCTGGAAGGGGACGTGGTAATGACCATCCCTCCGGGAACCCAGGGAGGCCAGGTTTTCCGGCTCAAGCACAAGGGGCTGCCCCGGCGCAAGGGGGAGCGGGGGCATGTTTTCGTAAAAACCGAAATAGCCATTCCCCGGCATCTCTCTTCGAGAGAAAAGGAGCTTTTTGAGCAGCTCTCCCGGGAGACCGGCTTCAAGCCCCGGGGATAGGGGAAAACGTGTCGCATATATGTGGATACGTATAGAAGAAACGAGGCCGGAACCCTCAGGATGAAGTTCCGGCCTCGTTTC
>ERZ795057.2297-NODE-2297-length-14678-cov-27.529372_pt1 | contig 14678 bp, 14 predicted proteins | sample MGYA00375141_ERZ795057 | MGnify/ENA primary metagenome ERZ795057 (study PRJEB30186, sample SAMN05720163) | activated sludge metagenome | isolation source: Anaerobic digester | place: Hong Kong | collected 2015-01-26 ... | reverse complement strand
ATTCTCTTTGAATGCTTTGCCGTAATGTGTTCTTTGTTTTCTCATGTTACACAATATTAAACTTTTATGCTTAACTTCGTGTCCCAACTAAGTTAGTAACTCCATATAGTATAATAGTATAGTATAATTTTATACCATTTTGATGTTTTACAAAAATATTTTTATTTATAGAATTATCTGAATTAAATAAAAAGTCTAACCACCTCAAATGCTTCAGCATACTCACAGCCAACCTGAACACCTCTTGCTCTAGCCAAAGAAAAGATAAATTCTTCTGACAAATAATCCCGAAATCCCTGAGATTTGTATTCTCTCAAAGAATTAACCTTGGATTCAATATGCCGTCTCTTCAATTTAATAAAACATTGGGTATTAAAAGTGAGGTTATTCCATATTAATTCATAACCCATTACTGTTGTGTTCTTAAAAGCTCTCAAACCTTCTTGGGCAATAGTTGTGTGATCTTGATGAATATCGTTTAAACTCGGAATAAAAACCATATTATAAAAATTTTCTTTTCTTAGTTTTATTAATTCTTCCAAAATCTCTTGACGGACATAGCTTAGTTTTCTAACTTCATAATTATATATTAATAAATTATCATCTTGTATTCCTAAAATTCTTGTTGCTTTTTTAACTTCTTTCTTCAAAATATCTTTAGGAAATCCCTCAGGCACAGACTGATCTGCAGTTGAAAATGCAACGTAAACTACTTTATGTCCAAGCTCTGTTAAATATTTAATAGTACCACCCAACCCTAATTCTCCATCATCAGTATGAGGCGCTAATATCAAAATATTGCTTTTGTTTTTGATAATGTTCATAGGATTAAAATTTACTTATAAACGGTCGTTCAGTATATATGCGTATACCCCATTTTCGTATATAATCTCTTAAATCATCTGTTTCTTCGTCTTCATTTCCCCAATATTCAAATGTTTCAACATTGAACCTGAAATTATTAAGTTCAATAAAGGGATAATCGATTTTTATGATAGGGTTCAATCCGTGATATTTGGCAATAGGCAGGTAATGCTCATTAATAATTACCTTTATTTTTTCAATTTTTTCTTCTTCTGATAAAGCAACTATCTTTTTTATAAAACGTGCAGGACTACCTGCATAAATCCCCTTTTCTATTATTGATTTAGTAACAGTAGAGTTAGCTCCAATAACAGAGTAATCCGCAATAGAAACACCCATCATTATTAAACTTCGATAACCGACAATAACACCATCACCAATAGTTACACCAGAGAAATTTGCTGGAAATCCCTCTAAAACAGATAGCCAATAACCATGAGTCAGAATTGATGTTTCAGGAGATAAACCAACATCATTACCGATTTTTACAGATTCACAAACATTGATGAAATTATTATGTATAGTACAACGATCGCCAAGTTCAAAATTTGCATTAGGATGTTGTCTCCCTCCCCCTCCAATTCTTAGCCCAGAACTGTTGAATAGATGCTTACCAAATTTTACATGATTTCCCCTAATTTGAGTGTTATTACCTAACCTGCTGAAATCGTCAATTATAAAATTCCCTTTTATATCCACATCGATATTATTACCAAACTGTACTTTTTTGCCGATTTGTATTTCTTTTGCGATTATTCGAACATTTTTCTTATTGTCTTCATATTTTTCCATAACATTATTTCAAATTAGAGCACCGTTTATGTCGATTGATGCTCCATTTAAGTATTCACAATTAATTATATATTTAATGGTTTCAAAAATCTCCTCAGGAGGACAAAATTTACCTCCGGGTATCTTGTTTTTTATGGAATTAACATATTCAATGGGGACATCATTAATGCCCATCCCAATGTCTGCATAACCCAAATTAATGTTATTTATAGTAATACCTTTAGAACCATTTTCCGCAGCTATTGATTTTGTCATACCCCACAATCCTGATTTAGATGCAGCATAAGCACTTATTCCTGGAGTAGGTATTTGAGCAGTGACAGATGAAAAATTTATAATCCTACCAAAATTTTGATTTCTCATATAAGGTAATAAGCTTCTTATCACATGAAAAGTCCCAATCAAATTAGTTTTAATAACACTCTCCCAATTAGGAATATCTGCTTTGTGAGCGAAGGAATTATAATTTTTAGCCGCACAGTTAACTAGAATTATATGATCGAGCTTTATTTCGATAACTTTTATCCAATTTGACACTTCATCAAAATTAGTTATATCAACTTTAAAAAGTATCTCCTTTTCCAGATCACAGATCTTTGTGCTATTGTACGTTCCTAATATTTCTTCTCCGGCATTACGAAAACGTTCGAAAAGATATTTTCCTATTCCACGAGAAGCCCCTGTAATGATAATCATGTTGTTCTTTTTATGACCACTTTAAAATTGCAGCTCCATATGTCCAACCTGAACCAACAGCAGCAAAAAGTATATTATTTCCTTTTTTCAGTTTTCCAGAACGATGGACTTCATCAAGTAAAATTGGAATAGTACCACCGCTTGTATTGGCATATCTGTCCATATTTGTCATTACTTTTTCCCATGGTAAACCAATTATTTCAGCTGTTTTTTTAAGAATTCCTACTGATGGTTGGTGAGGAATTAAAAAATCAATATCATCAATTGTTAACCCTGTATCTTTAATAACTTGTAGAATCGCTTTAGGTAAAACCTCTGTCGCTGTTTCATAAACAGCGCGTCCGTTCATTTGAAAATAATGTAAACCCTTTTTTAGAGTCTCATAAGAGGCTGGCATTTCTGATCCACCGGCCGGTAGAGTATAATGGTACTTTCCTCTTCCATCGGTATATAACCTAAACGCAGTAAATCCCTCATTAACATTTCCATGTGAGAATACCGCAGCACCAGCCCCATCACCAAAGAAAACAGCGTCACGCCTTGTCCAGTCAGTTATTTTAGAAAAAGTATCAGCTCCTATAACTAAAACATTATCATAAACTCCTGCTGCAATAAACTGTGTTGCGACTGACATTCCATACAAAAAACCACTACAAACTGCTGAAATATCAAATGCTACTGAGTTATATGCTTGAATTTTGTCCTGAAGTATGGCAGCAGTAGATGGAGCTAATCTATCCGGGGTTGCAGTGGCTACAATTATTAGATCTATATCGTCTATTGTAAGCTCAGCATTTTGTATGGCTTGGATCGCTGCTTTTGCAGCTAAATCGCTAGTAGCTTCATTTTTTGATGCTATACGTCTTTCCTTTATTCCCAGTGTTTCTTCAATCCATTTACTGTTAGTGGGCACCATCTTTTCTAGTTGTTTGTTTGTGAGAACACTATCTGGAACATAAGATCCTGTTCCAATAATTTTAACATTTCTTACCAATTGTTTCATATATTACAAGGTTATAAATTATTAAATTGTTATTGTGAATATATTTTGTTTGATAATTGAAATCCTCAAAATTTCAATTACAATATGATATCATATGCTCCGTAATTTTTTTACTAGCATCTCCTTGCCCATATAGTTTTAATCCAAACCCAGATTTTGGCATATTCGAAAAAAAATTGAATGATTCTATGATATCTTCCTTATTACTGCCGACGAGTCTATTATATCCCATTTCATTCAGTTCAATCCAAGGCGTTTTAGTATTAAAAATTATACTATATTTTTCAAAAAAATAAGCCTCTTTTTGAATTCCCCCACTATCAGTAAATACTAAATTACAATTTTTTAATAACCAAATCATTTCCAAATATCCAATAGGTTCTATAAAAATAATATTGCTTTTATTAAAATTATAATCGATACTTTTTAATATGTTCTTTGTCCTTGGATGTATTGGAAAAAGAACAGGAGTAATTTTTGAAATAGTTTCCAATGCACTAATAATACTTTTTAAATTTATTATATTATCTGTATTTTCTGCTCTATGCATAGTACAAAGATGAAATTTCTCTGGCAAATTACCTTTAGGCTTTTTTGCTTTATTTTTATAAAATAATGCCGCATCATACATAACATCTCCACTATTAACAATTTGGCATCCAAAATTATTAAAACCTTCTATTATTAGATTATTTATTGCAATTTGGCTAGGACAAAACAAAATATCACTTAAGCGATCTGTCACTATTCGATTTATTTCTTCGGGATTTCTCATTTCAAACATTCGTAATCCAGCTTCAACATGCGCAATTTTTATATGAAGCTTTTTTGCTGCTATCGTGCCAGCTAAGGTCGAATTAGTGTCACCATACAATAATACCCAATCTGGTTTTTCCATTAATAATATATTTTCAATTTTTTCAATCATTTGACCAGTCATTGCACCGTGTGATAGACTATTTATATTCAAATTATATATAGGCTTAGGTATTTCCATTTCTTCAAAAAATACATCACTCATATTAGAGTCAAAATGTTGACCAGTATGAATAATAATCTCTTGAATATTATTAATTTTCAAAAAAGTGCGACTTACAGTTGCAGCTTTAATAAATTGTGGACGTGCTCCAATAATAGTTGTTATTTTCATATCTCTAGTATCCGGCTAGGACAAGTTAAAAATTTGTAATTTGTTTATATTTAATTAGTCAATCCTTATAAAACGCGTATTTATCATCATTCAGAGAACAGGCTATAGTACCAGCCATCTTTCCGTTCTTCTGAATAATGAAACTACCACAGCCCATTTTTCGATGACACAAAATAGGACAAAAATGAGGTCATCTTCCCGTTTTATGATCCAATAACCACAGGTTATAGCCTGCTCTGCAATCATCGTATTAATAGCTATTCACGAGTTCCTTTAAAATAGTTCCGTAACATTCTGTGATCTTTCTTAAGATATCCTATGTCCCCGGCACTATGCCGGAACCTTGTCGGAAGTTCCTGCGCACCTTTTGTTTTAGGTAGTAACCATGTTTCTTTTTTCCATGACACGGAATCTCTATTTTTGTGCTCTTAAAAAACATTTGGTCACGGTCACCTCTGTCTACTAGTGCTACCTTGGATCTGTTATAATACTCTAATAAATTCAGACCACAGGGTAAATTTAACAAAAACACTTAAATTAACTCATTATGTCAACGACAAGGAAAAAACACAGTGCAGCCTTCAAGGCTCAGGTAGCCATAGAGGCAATCAATGAGCAGGAAACTCTACGCGAATTAGCCGAGTGGTTTTAAATCTATCCCCAGATGATCTCCAATTGGAAGCGTGAGTTTATTTCCCCTGGAGCAGTAATTTTTTCTACCAAAGCGCCGGATGAAGAAGCTGCAAAACGGAAAAAGGCTTTATAATAAAAAATCGGGCGATTGAAAGTAGAGGTAGATTTGGCGTTAGCCTTCAATCGGCGGCGTTCGGCATAAACCAAACAAATTTATCTTCTGCTCTCACTAGTAAGATTGGTTTGCAAACGGGTATCAGAGCAATTGGGGATATTGAAACCCTCGAAAAAGTGATTGATCCCCACGGGAGAGTCAGTATTCGCAGGCAATGTTAACTTTTGGATGTAAATCGGAGAAATGTGTATTATCAACCGGTACCAGAATATCCTGAAGATCTGGAATTGATGCGAAGTATAGATAATGAGTTCCTGAGACATCCGACAAAAGGGGTTTTGGGTATGATAGATTTTATAATAGCACTTGGCATTTTGGGAGGGCCCAAACGAGTACGAAGGTTGTTGCGAAAGATGGGCATCATGGTCATAATTGCCAAATACATTCATTTCTATAAGCTCAGAGGGTTAGAAATAACATGCAGCAATCACTAGTGGTGCATCGATTTGAGATAAATTCCCATGAAACGAGGATTTCTTTACCTGACGGTCATAATTAATGTATATAGCCGTGATATTGTGGTTTGGGGTTTATTTAACATACTGGATGCGGAAAATACACTTGGGGTATTGGAAGAGGCTATTTCAATATTTGGAAAAGCTGAAATAATTAACTCAGACCAGGGATCCTAGTTTACCTGTTCAGGATGGACTGAATATTTGAAAAAGTAAAAAATCATTATCAGTATCGACGGAAGAGGAAGGGCATTAGACAATATTTATATAGAAAGATTCTGGAAAACGCTCAAATGGGAATATGTATACCTAAACCCGGCTGAAGATGGAAAGGAATTGCAGAAAGGGTTAAAAGAGTATCTTTACTACTACAATAACCAACGGACGCATCAAAGCCTGAACCATTATACCCCATATTCCTGGTATGAAAATGCTGCTTAAACGTTAAAAAATTAGCAAGAAATTAAAGAATGTAAAAACACAAAACTAAACTTAAAAAACTAACCCGGTGGTTGAAAGATGGGGAGTATTAAAGAATTTCGAGTCCCATTCTTGTTCAAAAACATCTAGAGCTAAAGCAGCAGTTTCTTTATTTACAGTTTCATATATAGTCTTAAGATCAACCGTAAATACATTGAGGTCTTTGTACGTGACATACCGGCAACTGTTGCGAATCTGGTGTACTACATATACTTGGCTAGCTACTTCCCAGAAAACGCTGCGGGTAGTATCTGTAAAGCCGTTCAGATTATCTGGATGTCTTCCACGCCCCGGGCTTTAAGATCAGTCAGTACACTCATCAAGAAAGCGACAGTTTCCGCCTTGCCTACCCATAGGATCCATGACTTCCTTTTTCCCTGTTTTGGAAAGCGCGATGTATATATAAACTGTTTTATTGAGGACTTTTCCACCGTCCCGAACCTTGAACCTGATACCGTCCATCTATACAATCAAGTATTGCCACTTCAGAGGCCGTATTTTTCACTCTTAAGCTGCATGGATCACTTTGTTGGTGAGATATGTTTTCTATGGATGGCCTCCTGATTTGGTGTTTAGAAACGATTATCGGATCATATTTCCCATTCCAGGTCTTCGGAATTTTGATGGTGGATTTTCGATGTTCGGTCTGGATAGTCTTGGGGAAACTTTCGTTTCTTGAATTGTCCGTGTTGTTTCCCGCCACATTGTCTTTCTTGTATCCCAGGTGCGTATCCTTCTCGCCTTGTAACATTTGTTCAATTACCTGTGAATGAAGATCCTTCAAAAAAGTTGCTTACTTCTTCTGTTTTAGAAATCCTTTGGGCAACGACTCCAGAAGTACTTCCGTTTTTTCTTGGGCATAAATTGTGTTTCCATTTGGTTTAATCCTTAAATCTAAAAATGCATTTTTTAATTTTTGCATTCTCCAATACACTATTTGAGGGATAAACTATTAATATACAAAATCAGAATTATGAAGAGGATCCAACCAGGTAAAAGATTTAAGATTTGGGTGTTAATTTTATTTACAAAACTGAAAAGAAGGATCCTAAAATCTGAATTTATTAAAAGTGTTATAATTTTATTCTCTGGTAATATTATTTCGAACTTACTGTCATTTATTTCAATACCATTATTAAGTAGAATTTATAATGATGTGGCCTTTGGAAATTATGCCTTATTAATATCTACTTCAGCAATAATTATTGCGATATCATCTTTAGGTCTTTCTTCTGCCATAATGATTCCAAAAGATGAAAATAAATCAAAGAAAGTATTTTCGATAGCTTATTTTAGTCAATTATCAATAACAACGCTAGTGATTTTTGTTTTAATATTGATTTCGCCATGGTATAAAATTTATACAGTAAACTTTAATTATTGCTTTTCACTTATCTTGATATATATATATGTTGTAATATTTGGATTATTTGGTCTTTTATCTGTTTATGTTAACCGTGCAAAAAAAAACAGAGTGCTTTTTTGGAATTCACTAATTCATTCTATTGTGCTTCTTCTTGTGACTGTTCCTCTTGGATACATCGGTTTAGGGGCAAAAGGATTTATGATAGGTTCTATAGTTGGTTATTTAGCGGCAAATGTCCAGATGTTGTATAATGTTAACCCTTTTATAAAAATAACCTTAAGAGACTATATTCTTATTTTAAAAGAATTTAGACAATTCATTTTTTTTCAATTTCCCTCTAATCTTATTGGAATAATTTCTCAACAAATTCCAAATCAATTTTTCTCAGCTAGATTTGGGAATGCCAAACTTGGCAATTATGCAATGAGTGAAAGAGCTTTAGGCACCCCTATTGGGTTAGTTGCTGCACCAATAAATACTATTTATTTCAGACATTCAGCCCAAATAGTTAATAATAATGCTTTTAGTAATTTAGGAGATTTCACTTACAGGCTTATTACGAAAATTTTGATTTTTTCGTTTCTACCTATTGTTATACTTATTCAATATTCTGAGCAGATTTTTACATTTTTTTTAGGACATTCATGGTCAGCAGTTGGAGAAATAGTCGTTATTCTCACTATACCTTACATTTTAATGTTTTGTACAAAATGTATAAGTTACTGTTTAGTTGTGATTAATCGTCAAAAAATTAATTTATACCTAACATTATTTCATCTTTTATTAATTATAAGTTCTTTATATTTAGGTCTTTATTTTTATGGTGACTTTACACATACGTTGATGTTATTTTCAATAGCAAATTCAATTTATTATCTTGTTAATCTTTTTGTTATATTTTTCTATTTAAAATACAATTTGCTTAAATTTGGATTATTTATCTTAATCTATTCCTCATTATTATATTTAGTAATATTAATGTTAAATTGTTTTGTTTAAGAAAAGAATTTTTCATTATCATTTATAAAATGTCAATAGTATATAACAAAAATTTGAGTTAAGATGAAAGCCGACGTTTTCACATATTTCAGGTCCATCGTCTATCGGTTTATCGAACAGTTCTCTGATTGGTGTTTTATCGATGAGAGAACCTCGCGAAACACGGAGTACATCGAATAAGCTACCGTTTAGATGGCATTCATGTTCGACGATAGCGACAAGGCAGTGGGTGCATATGGCACAATAAACCTGTATCCTGACGGCATTTTCAGAGTTGCACAAAAGGCTTTGATGTACAGATGTTGCTTGATCCATTTGAAAAACAGCTCAATTTGTCAGCGCTTTTTTATAAAGCATTGCAATATCTTTTCGCTGATACAAAGCGCATTAGTGATTTATATAAACGTGCGTTTGAGCTTTTTGGTGTAATACATGATTCTGGGAAGTTTCCCGAGGTATTTCTTCCTAGATTGATAGTCGGTAAGTTCAATAATCTGGTAACTGATGATGCAGTTAGTTAGTTTCTTCAATAAGCGCTTCTCTGTTAAAGATTTCGTATTGAAGTCCGCCTCGCTGACGGATAATGAAATGAGAGTTAATGATGTTTATGTTTTACAATCTGGCAAGGTCAAAGAAGCTCTTGTCAGAGATGTAGTAAGCATTGGGTCCATAAGGGATCTGATCCATCGCCTGGGTGTCGTGAACATTGGCATTGGTGATATGAATATTGATCGGAATCTACGTAACCACATCGAAGAGCGTATGAGTTTTATTCCGCTTTTTGTACTGTGGAACTTTGTTCACGACAAGAGGTTGAGGCAGAGATCAATCGTTGTAGAATCAAACACATAAAACTTTCCGTAGAGTTCAAAAGGTGTATTAATTTGTTTATTTTGCTCTATATCAATGAGTTTCTTAGTAAACTCTTCAAATATCCGATAATGCCTGTTTGCATTGGTCTTGGCAAGGTACGACAGTTTCATCTCTTCATTGTCGAATCCCAGTTGGTAGGCTTTCCAGGCGTGAGCCGCTTTGATACTCACCAATTCTCGAAGGCAATCATAGCCATACAACTGGCCAAACATCATGACAAGCAAATGATTTCCGCAGGTAAAGTGTTTAAGGTACTTGTTTTAGTTATAATTTTTGAGAATCCAATCAAAAACTTCCTTGGGCAGCAGTTTGATGAGTTATGTAAAGATATAAGTTCCAGTGTTCTTATTGTATTGGGACTTAAGTTCAAACAATACATGAAATCAAATCAAATGCAGATGTTAAATTATTAGCTGTATCTTGTTAAATAATCGAGAATTACAAAGATTAAAAAATTTAGTAGATACGAATGATTAGATGGATAAATTTTTAGTCGTTTTTACTTCAATTATTATTTTGTTAATTGCTTATAAAGTATATGTGGCAATTAATGGAAAAATTCGAATATTAACAATATCGTTATTTTTTTTGTTGTCTTTTATCGCGTTTGCATATATCGGAAGTATTCTACTCAATATTTGTATTATTGAACCCGAGTATGTAAGAGGTTTTTATCAAAGCCCAGAATATATATTTAAAATATGGACCTTATTATCAATATCGTTAGTTAGTATATTGCTAGGATTGATAATAGCAAGAAGTACTTTTAGTAGTCTAAATGTTAAGAAAATTTGTAGAGATGTTTATTTTTCTAATATATCACTTCCTCATAAAGCAAGAACATCTAAAATATACTTGTTGATAATAGTATTACTATTTTTTTCTTTTCTGTTGTTGATTAAGTATAGAAATATTCTTGGAAATCTACCAATCGAAAATATTTTTTCTCGTAATATTGATCAACATACTCTCGCAATTTTTAGAAGTGATGCTACAAACAACTTTGTTGGAAAATTATACAGATATCATTTAATAATTAAAACGCTTCCATTGTTGTTATTAATTATTGTATCGTTTATAAAAAGAAATGGAATCGCGAAGTGGGGATGGTTATATTATTTTCTTTTAGTTTATAATGTTTTTACTTCTTTCATGACTTTGCAAAAAGCACCTATTCTCCAACTAGTTATTATTCTGGCAATTATACAATTTTTTATTAATACTAATGTGTCAATTAAAAATCTTGTAAAAATTGGGTTACTAACAATTTCTCTGATAATCTTTATGTATGTTTTTTTTGGAAGACAACAAAATATCTCTATTATATTGTCAACTGCGCTGCATCGCATTTTTATCGGATCAGTTGCTCCAATGTTTTGGTATGTGAAGTATGTAGAAGAATTTGGTTTTTTGAATGGTCTCACTTTTCCCAACCCAGCGGGCATTTTCCCATTTGAACATGTATTTTTAACTGTGGAAATTGCAGAATATGCTGGGTTAGAAAAATTTGGAAGCGAAGTTGTGGGTTCTATGCCAACGGTCTATGTTGGTGAATTATATGTCAATTTTGGAACAGCTGGAACAATAATTGGCTCATTATTAGTGGGCTACATTATTCAAAGTATGGATCTTATATATTTATCTTTATTAGCAAAGCGTAAGTATGTTTTATATCTATCATTTTATATTTATTATATATATTATTTTTCTCAATATTCATATACTAGTATAAGTGGATTATTTGTTGATTTTGAGTTTTACTTACCGTTAATGTTGTTATTATTAATAAAATCGTCTTTTAAGAAATAATTCATATGTGTATCGTTCAACACAAAGTATGTCATTTAACGACTGTTCATCCAATTTTTGATGTTAGGATTTTTCATAAAGAATGTTGTAGTTTGGCTTTTCATGGTTTTAATGTGACGTTGATAGCCTGTGGTGAGAGGGAATATCAAGAAAAAATTTGTGGAATAACATGCATCTCAATAAATGTACCAGTAAAAAACAGAATACAACGCTTCATTAAGCGATCGAAAACAGTATACAATAAAGCTTTGGATGTGGATGCTGAAATTTACCACATTCATGATCCTGAATTATTATCAATAGGACTGAAGTTAAAAAATAAAGGAAAAAAAGTATTATTTGATAGTCATGAAGACATAACAGTAAATATTCTTGATAAAAATTACATTCCCAAAATATTAAGACCTTTTATACAATTTATTTTTAATAAATACTCGTCATGTGTTCTCAAAAAGTTGGATGGGATTATATCTGTTACCCCTCATATAGTTGAAAAATTTAAGAATATAAATTCAAAAACATATCAAATTACTAACTTCCCGATAGTTAATGAAGAAAATATATTAAATCAAGAGAAAATTCAAAAATTCTCTACACCAACTATTTTTTTTGCTGGAGGTGTTAGACCTCTTTTTAACCATGAAAATATAATTAAATCTTTGGATAGTATAGAATTTGATATAAAATATCTTTTAGCGGGTCCTGCTTCTTCAGAATATTTATTGACACTACAAAAATTAAAATCATGGAATAAAGTGGAATACCTCGGCATTATTCCACATTCTGAGGTGAAAAAATTATACAAGAAATCACATATAGGTTTAGCTATTGCAAACTATTCCAATAATGGTGGCGGAAAGTTGGGCACAATTGGAAATACTAAATTATTTGAAATAATGCTAGAAGAAATTCCAATTATTTGTACTGATTTTATTTTATGGAAAAGAATCATTGAAGATAACAATGCTGGCATTTGTGTTAATCCAAGCGACATTGACTCCATTTCAAAAGCGATCACTAAACTTATATTAAATGGTTCTGAATCAAGAATTATGGGACAAAATGGGAGGAAAATTGTATTGGAAAGATACAATTGGAAAACTCAAGAATCAATATTAATAGATATTTATAAAAGAATCAATTAAGTAAATTTTCATCCGTAAATAATTATTAAATTATACAAAATCAGCATATTGAAAAACAGATAAGAAGTTAAAATTTCATCCGCGTACTCGAGGTACATGCGTTTGTGCTTATCTGTTGATGTCAGTTTCATAAGCGGGGTTAACCACCAGTAAACTCTCGTTTCAAATACTCCAAACGGTTTTTCTTTTTTCGTTCTGCTAAGTATTAGTAACCTAGTTCTTTAAAGGCTTCTTTGTTTTTTATAATGTGGTAAGATGCACAAAGGATCTTATGTCCTATCGCTATTAGTATAATACTTTCCATTTTTCAACCACCGGGTTAGCTTTTTAAGTTTAGTTTTGTGTTTTTCGTTTTTTAATTTCTTGTTAATTTTTTAACGTTTAAGCAGCATTTTCATACCAGGAATATGGGATTTAATGGTTTAGGCTTTGATGGGTTCGTTGGTGATTATAATAGTAAAGATACTCTATTAACCCTTTCTGCAATGTAAGCCCCCGATAAAATACCCATTTTAGCGAAATGGTTTTTTCCGATCTTTGCCTGCAAACCTATTTTTTATGAAGCCTGTAAGCAAAGAAGAATTCCTGGCGATACTGGAACGCCAACAGAAGAGCGGGTTAAGCATCAAGGACTTTTGTGCGAACGAGTCCTATACGGTCTCCAGCTTCCACTACTGGAAAACCAAGTTCGGACTCACCCGGCCCTATAACAATCATGCGCCGGATGCACCCACGGACATGCTGGCACCAATCAACTTAAACCTACCCATAAAAGCCCCTGTATCCTCGCCGGCCTCATCACCACGCAGCAGTCAGGGAGAGATCAGGATCAAGCTCCCGGGAGGTATCCAGGTCAGCTTCATTGGTAGTGCCCAGGCAGAGATCGCGATCAATTTACTGAATCAAATCTGCTCACGCCATGTTCTGCCTGAATGACACCATGCGCTATTTCCTGTGCCCGGGAAAGACGGACATGCGAAAAGGGATGAACTCGCTCTGTGGTGTGGTTCAAAACCTGATGGGATATGATGTGCGCATGGGTGATGTCTTCATCTTCATCAATCGAAACCGTACAACCATGAAGCTTTTGCATGCGGAAGATGGCGGGTTGGTTCTGTACATGAAAAGGCTCGAGGAAGGTACCTTCCGCATACCCTCATACGATGAAAAGAGTCGTTCCTATCCCATGCAGTGGCGCGATCTGGTGATGATGGTGGAAGGGATACAGGATGATCCGGGCAGCCGGTTGAAGAGGCTCAAAGCGATGAGAAACGGGTAGTAAAAATAATCAGAAAAAGAGTGAAAATAATCTCCTGAAAGCTTGTCCAGATCAAGGTTTTTTAGTATTTTTATGACTAAATAAAAGCCCGATAAATGGACCAGATGCAAGCCGTAGAACTCCTCATACAAACGCAGGCGGAACAAATCCGCCAGCTCACTGAGGCTAACGCGAAGTTATCTGAACAGCTCACCGGGATGCAGCAGCGGATGGATAAGCTGCTGGCACAGATCGCCTGGTTCACCCGCCAGTTCTACGGTCGTAAAAGCGAGAAACTCTCGCACCTGGATCCGGCCCAGCTCTCCCTGTTTGAAACGATTGCAGACGAAGAGGAAAGGCTTGCCGAGATCGAAGCGGCCCGTGCTGCTGCCGAGAAGCAGATAGAAGAGCAGGCACCCGCCAGGAAGAAAGAGAGATCCAACCGGAAGATGTTGGAGGATCTGCCCGTGGTGGAGGTTGTGCTGGAACCGGAAGAACTTGATCCGGACAAGTACAAGCGTATCGGTGAGGAACGTACCCGTACACTGGAGTTTGAACCCGGGAAGCTGTACGTGAAAGAACTTGTACGCCCCAAGTACGCTTTAAAAGACAACACTGCCCCGACGGTTGATGGCACACCCGGTGTAATCATCGCCCCGCTCCCGTTACTGCCCATATACAAGGGACTTCCCGGTGCCAGTCTTCTCGCTGAGATCCTGCTCCAGAAGTATGTGTATCATCTCCCCTTTTACCGTCAGGTACAGCAGTTGGGACATCTGGGTGTGAAGATACCGGAGAATACGATCTCCGGCTGGTTCAAACCGGCCTGTGAGCTCCTGAAGCCGCTCTACGAGGTACTGAAGAAAGAGGTTATTGATACTGATTACCTCCAGGTGGATGAAACCACACTTCCGGTTATCAACAAGGAAAGTCACAAGGCAAAGAAAGAATACTTGTGGATGGTGAGAGCGGTCATGAAG
>ERZ795057.2295-NODE-2295-length-14683-cov-5.262374_pt1 | contig 14683 bp, 7 predicted proteins | sample MGYA00375141_ERZ795057 | MGnify/ENA primary metagenome ERZ795057 (study PRJEB30186, sample SAMN05720163) | activated sludge metagenome | isolation source: Anaerobic digester | place: Hong Kong | collected 2015-01-26 ... | reverse complement strand
CGCAGCGGCACTCCTTTCACTGCGTGCTTTTTTCTGTACTACTTCCTTCATTTTAGCCGCCAGCAGTCTTTCAACAAATGACGAATCCCTGAATTGAACATTACTGAGAGCCCTGTACACACGAATCCTCACGGAGGAACTGGTATTGCCCTCCGTCCCATCGATAATTTTTGTAAGCAATGTCCACTGCTTCGTTGAGCTTCTCAATGTAGTAAAATGTTCCGGGATTTTTTGATCAGCATCATCGGTGCGCAGCTGGGAATATGAAACTTTTGAAAAATACTGGTCCACCACACTCTGATGACGTGACTGCAGCGCCTGCTCCAGGGTAACAGAAGTCCTTCCGCCTGAATTTCCTCCTGCTGCAGGATCAAGGGATCCATCGCCTGAGGACTGTTCCCGTTTTGGCATGAGAATTCTCCCCCCTGCATCAACAAAATACCACTCATTGGAACGGTCATTATGGTCACGCCAGGTATGTATCCGTGTTCCATTTCCGGAATTTCTTCCTTTTGATGCAATAATACGTCCCCAGCGCGTGTATATCTTCCATCGTCCGCCCCCAAGATACCTGAAGCGAAAACGCTGCGCGTCAGACCGGTTGGAACTCCACACCTGGATAGGTACGCCGTCAGCATTGCGCCCGCCTGACACATCGACATACCCGCCGTTACGTGACCTGAGGGCATACCAGCCGTTACCCCTTGTAAAAATCCTGAACTGCTGATCCCGATTGAAACCGCTGTCTTTTGACCATAACTGCAGATTTGAACCTTTGCTGTATCGCCGCGGCTGACCCGACTGATCCCAGTACCCCCCATTGCCCCTTGAGGGGGTTCCTGATTTTACCTGTTTAATGAAAAAGTATGTGCCGTCTGGAACCGCCCACTGCACAGCAAAGCCGTTTGTTTCAGCAATTCCCGATAGTATTACGACAAGAAAAGCAAAAAGTATTGATATACCGATGTTTTTAATATTCATACGTCCTCCGTTATTATAGTGTACTATTCCACTGGTAGTTAGAATTTTTTCTGCACAACAAAACGTAACAATTGCCCACGGCAATTTTTATTTCTTATTTCCAATAGTATTGTTGTTTTTAGATCCGCAGATATCCTGATTTCATAAGAACAAATCAGGACACGGGAAAAAGAATAAATCTAAAGAAAACACGTTTTGCAATGCAGTATTACGATGTGGGTGTAAAGCGCAGTATTACATACCTCCCTTAATAAATTATACAGTATATAAACATGTCACCTTATAAAAAAAAATCAAAAAAATCTGTAAAAAAGAGAAGGTGCCCTTCCGGACACCTTCTGTGTTTTCTTTATTGTATAATTCTCTCTGAAACAGCCTCCGATGTGAGAGAATCAAATGATATCGGAGTATTAAATGCTGAGCATCGCCCCTACGTGGATCGCGTTGCTCTTGATGACAGTGTTGTCTTCCTGATTTGAATAGTTGAACACATACTCACCGAAAAGACGCACCATCGGGAACACGGTAAACTGCGCGCCGATCCCGTAATAATGCGAGTTAAACCACTTGTCATCTTTTCTGATTCTTCCCTGGGGAGAGTCCACTTCAAACTCCTCATTCACCGCAATACCCATACGGAGGTAGGGGTGGATAAAGATAGGAAGCTCAAGGGTCGCCATGATGTCAATTCCCCACATAATACGGTCAGCATCGTATGTTGTCCCGCCAAGATCAAACTCCGAGTTTGTACGCTGATAAAATGCGCCGAGACCAACGCTGAAAAGCATCGGCAGCCCTGTGTTGATATGACCCAGCATGCCCCATTCCCAGCCGTTCATATCGACCTGAGATGCCTCATCGTCGAGGTTCGCGAAGGAATATCCGCCGTACACACCGAAGTCAACAATCGCGTAACTTGAAACCGGAATAAACATAAGAACTGCCAGGAGTGCGACAATAATTCTGGTTTTCTTCATTAGAAAATCCCCCTCACTGAAAGTAGATAATTTTTCATGTTGATGTAACCGAAACCATTACGCACCGGCAACGATAACGGCATTTGAAAACAGCACATACTGTGCTGATTGATTAAAGTACCATGTCAACTCTCCAGAAGTCAATTAAATTTTTAGCCCCTGCTAAATTTTCATTTTGCCCTTGATTTTCTTTCTATTTCATGCATCATGATATATGCGGTCTGCAGCCGCATATAATACACCAGGAGCACACCATGGATATTCAGGGCCTTCTGCAGTCAGACCTTTACGGAATGCTCTTCATCTTTGTTGCGCGTATCATCGATGTTTCCATCGGCACAATACGGATTATCCTCATTTCCCGGGGATACCGGTACCTTGCGCCGTTATTCGGATTTTTTGAAGTCCTCATATGGATCATCGCGATATCTCATGTAATGCAGAACCTGAACAACACCTGGAGCTACCTGGTATATGCCGCGGGGTTTGCCTCGGGGAATTATATCGGCATGCTCCTTGAACCGGTAATCGCAATCGGGTATCAGTCCATACGGATCATCACCAGCGAGAAAATTGTGTCCCTCCCCCTGATCCTCAGGAACCAGGGTTTCGGCGCAACAGTAGTGCGGGGATGGGGGGCACGGGGTGAGGTAACGATTATTTTCACCGTGGTGCCGCGCCGCAAGGTGGACAGGATTCTTGAGCTTGTGAACATGTTTGAGCCCAACGCCTTTGTGACGATTGAAGACGTGAAGAAACGCTATGCCGGTTTTTTTATTAAAGGGAGAAATTTTTACGATCTCTTCGGACGGTCCATTCCCAAAAAGAAATAGGGGCATGTAACCCGCTATTTCTTTTTTTTACGGGTCGATACAGCTCTGAAAATTACAGCAATACTCCCCTTTTCTCATGGATCTTTCTCACCACATCGGGGGTGATATCGGCGATGTCCCTGCACCCGGTCAGGATCATCGCCTTTCCCAGTTCCCGCTTCAGGTTCTCAAGATAGAAGGACACGCCCCGGGCCCCCATGCCTATGGCGGCAAAAGCCACGGGCCGTCCGATAAGGACATAGTCCGCACCCAGGGCCAGGGCCTTCAATATATCAACGCCGGTACGGAACCCTCCGTCAATGATGATACGCACATGGCCCTTCACTTCATCAACTATTTCCTCAAGGACATCCATGGTCCCCGCCATCTCGTCAAGGACACGACCTCCATGGTTTGAAATAATGATAGCATGGGCCCCGGACTCCACCGCAAGGATTGCGTCACGTACATTCATTATCCCCTTCAGGACAAAGGGTATCTGCGTTGAGGATGAAAGGTATTTCAGTTCTTCAGGGCTTTTGGGACTCACCGCCTGGTTTTTCATGGCCATAGTTTTGAAGACCACGGCATCGATGTCCATGCCTACCGCAATGGCCCGGGCCTTTTCCGCGGCCCGTATTCTGGTAATAATTTCCTCATTGTCTGAACGGGGCTTGAAGATCGGGACACCCATCCCCTCAAATTCCGAGATGGCCTGAATACCTATCTTATACTTGTCAGGGGTCGCCCCGTCACCGACAAAGGCGATGGTCCCGGCGTCCAGGCACCCCTCAACCACGGCGAGGTTGTAGTCAAGTTCATCAACGGCGCCCCCCATATTGGTGACAGCCCCGGTGATGGGGGCCGCCATAACAGGGAGCGCGAGCTTGATGCCGAAGAAGCTGGTCACCGTGTCAGGCATAGTGACATCGTGGATGAGCCTGGTATTTATTTTATAGTTCCGGAGCGCCTCGATGTTCCTGCGGAAGGAGGCGCCGGTGCCGGTACCTCCCATGCCGGGGACCCCCGTCGGGCAGTCCTTCCCGTCGCAGTTTTTACAGACGTAGCATATCCTTTTGAGCTTTTCACGCGCCGCAAGGTGTACCGCTTCTATCGTTATCTCCGATTCCCGGTACACTTCAATTTTCAAAATATCCTTGCACCGGCGGACTGCCAGTTCCGCCTCCTCAAGGGTGTCCCCCACGGCAATAATATTGCCGGCCTTTTCCACATTGGAACGGGGCACCTTTATCCTGTCACCGGGCTTCACATTCAGAAATATTTCCTTGATGCCGGGTATTTTCAGGGCATCCTCGAGGCCGGCAATTTTACGGACAATTCCCGGTTCAGGGATAATGGCCCGCTCAATGCAGACCCTGTTCATTACAGGTTCAAGGTTGCCGGGCTCCTGCCCCAGGGCCACTTCAACGGCAGCGCGCATCAGATCGACCCCCGTTGAAAGAGGATAGGTATAGGCGGACATGAACCCTCCGGAGAGGCGCGCCGCGCATTCCCCTATCATGGGGCCGGCTTCAGTAATTTTAATATCGCCTTTCGCGCACCCCATGGTAATGCCAAGGGCACGGATCGCCCGGGCCATCACATCGCATGCCGCCTGCTGCATTTCCTCCGGCAGGTGCGAAGGCATGGTATGCCCCGTCTCCACGAAATACGGAGGATATTCAATAATACGGTCAGCAACGCCGGTAAAGGTTATCTCTCCATTATAAATAACCGCGTCAATGGAAAGCTCCGGCCCCTCCATGAACTCTTCAATAATGAGCTCACCGCTGGGGGAAGCGCCTTTCGCGAAATGGAACGCGTCGGCAATCTGTGTTTTATCATTGATGCGGGTCACCCCTCTGGCGCCCATGTTGTCCGATGGTTTTATAACCACGGGGAACTTCAGTATTTTACATGCCTTCTTGGCATCCGCGAGGGACCATACCGGCAGGAACCCCGGGCAGGGTACATTGTGCTCCACAAGACGCATGCGCATCTTGATCTTGTTTGTGGCTGCCTCGGCGTCCTCGAATTTTATGCCCGGAAGCCCCAGGGCGCTTGCCACCGCGGCGACAGTCATTGACGCGTCAGTCCCCACGGTCAATACCGCGTGTATGGGGGTAATTTCATTCTGTGATTTTGCCGCCCGAACGCTCCCTTCAATGTCACGGGTGCTCATTATGATGGGGATGTCCGCCTGTTTTATTCCCATGACGTGGGGGTTGTAATCGGTCACAATTACCTGGCACCCCATCCTCTGGGCTGTCTGTATAACAGGGACCTGGAGAAGTCCTCCTCCGATTACCATGATAGTTTTTTTCATAGTATTTCCTCCCGTCACGAAATGAACACACATTGACAACAGTGCCTATTAGTAATATCGGCACATGGAAATGGATTATGTCACATAATATCATATTTTTTGGATTTTTAGTCAAATATTATTTAATAAAAGTAACACCGTATACAGAATTCATCCGGTTCTTCATTAAAAGCCCCCCCAAACCTTCTCTTATAAAAACATGATACGTCCAGGTTGTGCGATAGTGTATCAACCATACTTTTTAGCACAAAAAAAATGTTGAAACCGGAGCTGCCGGAAGGTCACCACCGGAAATTTTACTTTACTTTCTTTTGTCCTTATCTATTAAATATTACCTGGAACATGAAAACAATGACATACCAAATAGATGGTTACACATTACTAGACCTCATCTCGCGGACAGAACACTCACATATTTACAGAGGCATTCGTAATGACACAAAAACATCAGTTATAATAAAATTTCTGAATGCCCTACATCCTTCACAATCAGAAGTAGCCCGCTTTAAACAGGAATACACGATTATCAAAGACATTGAACTTCGCAATGTCGTTAAAACATATGACTTTATTGAATTACCACATGTTTTTGCGCTTATTATGGAGGATTTTGGCGGTATTTCCCTCAGGGAAATTATCGCGCGTGATACTTTTACAATCCCTGCTTTCCTTGAAATTGCAATCACATTATCTGAAACACTTGGCAATATTCATACAAAGAAAATAATCCACCGGGACATCAACCCGGACAACATCCTTATCAATCCTGCATCATCTATTGTGAAAATAACCGATTTTGGCATCGCAACAATTATAACACACCAGAATGATATGCTGTACAACCCTGATATAATCAATGGAACACTGCGGTATATCTCCCCCGAGCAAACCGGCAGGATGAACAGAGCTGTTGATTACAGGACTGACTTGTATTCACTTGGTATCACGCTGTATGAAATGCTCACCGGTACGGTCCCGTTCAACCTCACTGACCCCATGGAGCTCATACATGCACATATCGCATTACAACCGGCACCGCCAGTTGACATCAGGACCGACACTCCGGAAATGATTTCACGAATTATCATGAAACTTTTATCAAAAACAGCGGAGGAACGATACCAGAACGCCTTTGGCGTAATGCATGATTTCATCAAATGCCGCGATGCATTGTCCGGCAATCAGGACACTACAGTTTTTCCTCTTGCCCTTGATGACATACCATTAAAATTCAACATACCCCAAAAATTATTCGGCAGAACGGATGAGATTGACCTGCTGTATAATATTTTTGACCGGACAAAAACCGGGCAGCGGGAACTGGTCCTCGTTTCCGGCGACCCCGGCATCGGGAAATCAGCTCTGGTCCAGGAAATACACAAACCGGTCACTTCGGCGAAAGGGTATTTCCTTTCCGGCAAATTCGAACAATTCAGAAGAGACGTTCCCTACAGCGCAATAATCCAGGCCTTTCAGCATCTTATCCAGCAGATACTTACTGAAAGCAATAAAAGAATTCAAAACTGGAAAACCCGGCTACTGGCTGAACTCGAAAACAATGCGAATGTCATTATTGACGTAATACCCGAGGTGAAATTTATCACAGGAGATCAACCTGCCGTGTCCCGTCTCGGAGCGGAAGAAACACAGAACAGGTTTAATCATATTTTTAAAAAATTTCTGAGGGCCTTTACATCTCAGGACCACCCACTGGTCCTTTTCCTTGACGATCTGCAGTGGGCCGACATGGCAAGCCTGGAACTCATTAAAATGATTATAACTGATAATGAAATACACCATTTCCTGCTGATCGGCGCATATCGGGATAATGAAATAGATAAAAACGATCTATTCTCATTTATCATTGATGATATAAAAAAAACCGGAACACCGGTAACCGGCATCCATCTCGGCCCCCTGGACAAAGAAACGGTCGATGATTTTATCTCGTTTTTCCTGCGGCTCGGGAAAGATACTACAGCGGACCTGTCAGCGCTTGTGCATACGAAGACAAACGGGAACCCTTTTTTTGTTAACCAGTTTATCAAAACTCTTTATGAAAAAGAAAAACTGAAACCGTCGTATTATACACACAGCAATTCATCCGCGGGCTGGACCTGGGACATCCGGGAAATAGAAAGCATGAAGGTAACCGACAACGTCGTTAATCTCATGGCTGATAAAATTACCACACTCCCCCTGGAAACATCTGAATTATTAAAGACATGTTCATGCATGGGGAACAGATTTGACCTCACCACAGTTTCAATCGTTTCAGAAAAACCCGTCTCCGAAATCCTTGACAGGTTATCACCGGCAATTGACACGGGATTGATCTTTTTCAAAGATGACCTGTGCTATTTCCTTCATGACAGAATACAGGAGGCAGCATACTCACTCCTGGACCGGGACAAAAAAGAGGAGTTACATTATAAAATAGGAACATACATCCTGCACAACACCGATGAACACAAACTGGTTGATAATATTTTTTATATAGTCAATCAGCTGAATTCCGGGATAACTAAAATTACATCAGCAGAGGAACGACTTCGTGTCGCAGAGCTGAACCACGAGGCAGGTAATAAAGCGAAAAACACCTCAGCGTATCAGGCTGCATATAACTATCTTCTGCATGGGATAGAACTACTTGAAACCTCCTGCTGGCAGACACACTACTCATTATCATTGTCTCTCTACAACAAAGCGGCAGAGGCAGCCTATCTGAATAAAGACTTTGAACACATGGATACACTGGTTTCAACAGTAATGCAAAACGCGAAAACAACTCTTGATAAAGTGTTTATTCATGAAGTCAGAATCCATGCTGCGATTTCTCAAAACAACCTTATTGACGCCGTTATGACATCTCTCGAAGCATTAAAAATGCTTGGTGTACATATAACATCATCCCCCGGCAAAACGAGAACCATACTTGGCCTTGCGAAAACAAGAATTGAAACAGCCCTGTATAAACCCGAGAAAAATAGAGCAACAACGACTATTACCAGTCCAACATATTCAGCGGTCATGCGTATTATCGGTATTGCCGGTTATCCCATCTACTATGCCATGCCTGGACTTATGCCGTTCATTGTATTCGAAAGTACACATATATCTCTCAAACATGGAATTGCGCCTGTATCACCTTTCTCATATAGCGGATACGGTATTATTTTATGCGGGGCCCTGGGAGATATTGAATATGGTTATACAATCGGGAGTTATGCTCTTACACTCGCCGAGCTCCCCTTTACCCTTGAATTCAAAGCGCGGACATTGTTCGTGTTTAATCTATTCATAAAACACTGGAAACACCATGCCCGGGAAACACTGGAAGAATTTCGCAGGATTTATAAAATTGCCCTTGAAACCGGGGACATCGAATATGCTGCACACGCAATTAATAATTATTGCATCGTAGCATTCTTTACAGGCACCCCGCTTCCGGAACTGGAAAAAGAAACCGCTGCCAGCTATAAAACCATTCACAACCTCAGACAGGAACCCATCGAAAACAGCAACAGCATGATGCGTCAGGTTATTCTTAATCTGATTCATTCGACAAAAGACCCGGCATATCTCAAAGGCGATGCCTTTAATGAGGACGAAATAATCCCCTTAATAGACAGGACCCATAACTGGAACTCCAAAGTGTATATTTTTATTCAAAAAACAATGATCTGCTTTTTATTCAAGGACTATAAGCATGCAGTAAAAAATGCGGACATCGCCCGTCAATACCTGGACAGCGCCATCGGCACTTTCGGATTCGCCTTCTTCCATTTTTATGACTCACTTGCCCGGCTGGCAGTATACAGCAAAGCAGGGTTTCCTGCGAACAAAAAAATATTGAGAAAAGTCAAACGAAACCAGAAGAAAATGAAACGATGGAGCACCTTCGCGCCGATGAATCATTTACATAAATACGAGCTTGTGCAGGCTGAACTATTACGGATCACCGGCAGGACTGAACAGGCAATGATGCACTACCACAATGCAGCGGAAGGGGCACACAAGCACGGATACATGCAGGAAGAGGCGCTTGCATATGAATTAGCAGGATATTTTTATCTGGAGATTGGACAGGACTTTATCGCAAAAATACATCTGTCGAAAGCATATAATTTATATCACAAATGGGGAGCACTGGCAAAAGTAAGAGCTTTACATGACGAGTACCCGTTTCTTGAATCCTTTTCCGGCAATCGCCATTACTCTGAAACATCAGACACTTCCGGATCGACAACAATTTACGATCTTGATGTGAAGACAATCATTAATGCATCTCATGTTCTTTCCAGCGAAATTGACCTTGCATCATTACTGGAAAAGTTAATGACGTTGTCTTTTAAAAATGCAGGCGCGGAAAAGGGGTATTTATTATTAATCAATGATGAAGATGAAACCCTCTACATCCAGGCAGAGGGTTCTTCCGGGAAGAAAACAATAGTCATGCAAAACACCCCGCTCCAGGAACCATACCCGCTGCCATTATCAATAATCAATTTCGTCAGCAAGACCGGACAAACGATAGTACTTGATGACGCATGTGCAGACAATAGATTTTCCAACGACCACTACATCGAAAAATTACATTTAAAATCCGTTCTCTGTACGCCAATTATAATAAAGGGTAAAACTGGAGGAATATTCTATCTTGAAAACAATCTCCTGAAAGGAGCGTTCACCCCTTCACGGTTGAACCTGATCCGTCTCCTCGCAGCCCAGGCCGCAATTTCAATCGAAAACGCGAAACTGGTGCTTTTGCAAAAAGAAAAAGCCGCCCTTGAAAAAGAAATTGAAATGGCACAAATCATTCAACAATCTTTGCTGCCGGAAAATATCCCATGTGTTCCGGAAGCTGACATAGCATATAAATATGCACCCATGATGGCGGTGGGGGGCGATTTCGTGACGATTAAATATTACGATGACACTAAAACGCTAAGCGCGTTTATTTGTGACGTTACAGGTCATGGTGTTCCCGCGGCAATTACTGCTTCCATGATAAGTCATTCATTGGATTTTTTTTGTGACACCTATCACGAAGCTCCTGCGGCGACACTGGAAAAGATCGGCAAATCCCTCAATGGCAAAATGGGGGGGAATTTTTTTACTGCCATAATGTATTCATTGAATATTGAAACAGGATTATTGACAATCGCCGGCGCCGGACACCCCCACCCGGTAATAATAGAAAAAAACGGCACAACGCGGATGATTACATTGAAGGGACGGCTTATTACTGATTCCATGAAATTTAATTCTGCAACCATTACCACGACCTTAAAGCCGGGTGACACTATTATATTATATACTGACGGAATAACAGAAATAGAGGACCAAAAGGGAGTAATGCTCGGGGAGGATGATCTTCTTTTCTGCAACTGGATACAATCGATTGCAGCTATTTCCCAAAACCCAGCTGAATTATGCGGCAATATATTTGACAATATTGTAAAACATTCTTCTCACAATGAGATCAATGATGATGTTACGATACTGGCGGTACGATTTAATGGATAGAAATGTTGTCCGTTCAACCTGAAGAAATCAGCAACCTCTTACCACTGATCAGGGAAACAGGTTTGACGGCTGCAAGGTCCATGTGGAAACGTTCCGGCGCTCCCTGTTACCAGCGGTACACACAGCAACGCACCCGCCGGACCGGACGCGTTCCTGCATCCGGTCATGCCGTTTCACCTGATGGAAAGCTACATCCCGTCTATGATTGAATTAAAGATTTTACTCGGCCGCAATTCACGTTCAAGGATTTCCGGATCAGGGTCATAGTACCCCCCCATATCGACCGGATTCCCCTGGGCTTCATTGAGTTCCTTTACAATCTCAGCCTCATTCGCCTCAAGTTCAGACGCGATCTGCTGAAACCGTTTTTGAAGTTCAGTATCCTTTGACTGTTCAGCGAGGGACTGCGCCCAGTACAGTGCTATATAAAAATTACTCCCCCTGTTATCCAGCTCACCGACTTTCCTCGAGGGCGATTTCTCATTTTCAAGAAATTTTGATATGGCGCTGTCAAGGGTCTCTTTCAGCACTCCGGCTTTTTTGTTATCACATACTGTCTCGATATGTTCAAAGGATGCCATGAGCGCTGAATACTCACCCAGGGAATCCCACCGCAAATGATTTTCCTTCACAAACTGCTGCACATGCTTCGGGGCAGATCCCCCTGCCCCTGTTTCAAAGAGTCCCCCGCCGTTCAGCAGCGGTACGATGGAAAGCATCTTGGCACTGGTACCAAGTTCTATAATGGGAAAGAGGTCTGTAAGATAATCACGGAGCACGTTGCCGGTAATCGAGATTGTATCTTCCCCCTTTCGTATCCTTGCCAGGGTAAACTTCATGGCATCCCGGGGGGCCATGATGTGATAGTCCAACCCTGATGTATCATGGTCTTTCATATATAGTTCAATTTTCGAAATGAGCTGCGCGTCGTGGGCCCGGTTTTGATCAAGCCAGAACACTCCAGGCGTACCGGTTGCCCGCATCCTGGCTACCGCCAGTTTTACCCAGTCCCGCACCGGGATGTCCCTCACTCTGGACATCCTCCAGATATCACCCTTTTCAACCTCATGCTCCATCAGTATTAGGCCCGTGGAATCCTTCACGGAAATTTTTCCATTACCCGGAGACTCAAAGGTTGTAAGATGTGACCCGTACTCCTCAGCTTTCTGCGCCATGAGCCCCACGTTGGGCACAGTACCCAGCTGTGACCTGTCAAAGGCCCCATGCTTTTTACAGTCTTCAACAATCTCCTTATATATCGTTGCATAGGACCGGTCAGGAATAACGGCTTTCGCGTCATGGAGCTGGTCATCGGCGCCCCACATCCTGCCTCCGTCACGGACCACGACAGGCATGGATGCGTCAATAATGATATCACTGGGAACATGGAGATTGGTAATCCCCTTCGATGAGTCAACCATTGCAAGACCGGGCTGTTGTGTATATACGACTTCAATGTCGTTTTCTATTTCCTTCCTTTTGTCATCCGGCAGCTTCTGTATCCTCGCATAAAGATCCCCGATACCGTTATTGACATTTACCCCAAGCTCTTTGAGGGTGCCGGCATGCTTCTCGAGCACATCCGTATAATACACTGACACGCAATGACCGAATATCACCGGGTCTGACACCTTCATCATGGTTGCCTTCATATGGAGAGAAAAGAGAATGCCCTGTTTTTTGGCGTCAATGAGCTGTTCACTGAAAAACATCCTCAGGGCCTTTATGCTCATAAAGGTCCCGTCAACGATCTCCCCCTTCAGGACCTTGACCCCTTCCTTCAGGACTGTTGTGTTCCCCTCAGCATCAGTGAATACTATAGTCAGTGAGTCGTCTTTTTCGCTCACTACTGATTTTTCATTCCCGTAAAAATCTCCGTCTTCCATGTGAGCGACATGTGATTTTGAACCGGGTGCCCATTCACGTAAAGGAAGCCCCATGGACCGTGGGTACTTCTTTGCATATTCTTTTACGGACTCCGGGGCCCTCCGGTCGGAATTCCCCTGACGCAGCACAGGATTTACGGCGCTCCCCAGTACCTTCGCGTATCTCTGATGGATCTCTTTTTCCTCATCTGTAACAGGCTCTTCCGGATAATCAGGGATATCGTAGCCATGGCTCTGGAGTTCCTTTATGGCTGCTTTCAGCTGGGGAACCGACGCACTGATGTTCGGGAGTTTGATAATATTGGCTTCAGGTTTCTGAGTCAGCTCACCCAGCTCCCCGAGATAATCCGGAATTTTTTGCGATTCAGAAAGATTCTCTGGAAAGTTGGCAAGTATTCTCCCCGCCAGGGAGATATCTTTTGTCTCAATGGATATACCTGCACCTTTCACATAGGCTTTAATAACCGGCAGCAGGGAATACGTCGCCAGGGCAGGTGCTTCGTCAATTTTCGTGTAGATAATAGTTGCGTCTTTCATACTTTCTCCTCATATGTTTAAATAATCATGGCCCGGTTCATGATACAGCACAGAACTCTTCTTCAAAATATAATCACCACGACAGCCGGGCAGGAAGTTCCATGTATCTGATACACGGCTTATTCTGCAAGAAAAAACTATAGTATGCACTTTTTGTAAAGCAGGTTTTTCAATACCACAAACTACACACCGTTACATTTCCTCGTCAATCTAATCATTCAGCATAGGCAGCACAATCCTGAAAATAACAGGATCTGCGCTTGCAAGGCTCAAGGAACCGTTATGATTTTTCTCGATTATATCCTTTGAAATTCCCAGCCCCAGACCGGTTCCCTCTTTATTTTCTCGTCTCGTGAAAAAAGGGGTGAATATCTGCTCCTGAATATCGGGAGGAATGGGGGGCCCGGAATTTTCAATTTCACACACCACCACCCGATTTTCAAGCCATGTACGAATTGTAATTACATCCTGCAGGGGATTTGTTCCTGAATCATCGATATTTTTTTTGGCAAGTGCATGGCAGGCATTGGTAAGAATATTCAAGATAACCTGGTTAATTTCATTTTTTTTTTGCCCTGAGCAAAGGAATATCGCCAAGGCTTAAATCTATCCGGGCAAGGTTCTTATATTCATACTTCGCCATTTCAAGAGTACTCTCGATATTTTTATTTAAATCATAGGGCTCATAGTCCGCACCCTGCTCACCCCTTCGGGCGAAGTTAAGCAGATCAGTAACGATGGTACTGATCCTTTGTATCGCCTCCTGGGCTCCATCAAAAATATCACCAATATCATTCTGTTTTGTTTCTGAACCGGCTTCTCTGTTCCTGATAAGAGTTTCCAGAGAACGCAGATCACTCTGGAGATAGCTCAGGGGATTATTAATTTCATGTGCAAGTCCTGCGGTAAGCTGGCCAATCGCTGCCAGTTTATCCTGATGTATTATCTGGCCATGAACAATATCAAGTTCATTTTGAAGCCGGATTTTTTCTGTAATATCATCAATGATAAGGATCCATCCTGAAGACTTGTGTTTCTGATCATGCTCCTGTATCCTTACGTTCAGAATACGGTTTCCCGCACTATGCAGAAATTCGAAGGATGAACGGAGTTTGTTCGGGGGTAATCTGGTAAAAAAAACCAGTTCCGGTATTTCTTCTGCCGCTCTGCCAACCGGATCATTTTTAAAATCAAGATACTCCTCAGCTTTATGGTTGAGGTCAAGTATTCTGAAACTGGAATCTAATACTATAACACCTGTATCAATAATCTGGAAGATTACACCCCGCGCCACCGGAACCACCCAGAAGAGGCGGCCGAAGTACTGTCCAAGGTAGAACAAGACACCTGAAAGGGCAAAGCTGATCGGGGTAAAATCTTTACTGAAGCCGGGAATAAGGCGGAAAATATATATCACATTAAAGATAAAGGGAAGCAGAAGACCTAAAAAAACCAATACCGCCTGTCGGCGGTAGATTCGCGGGCTGACAGCAAAGGCCCGAACAACAAAAACACCGCCGCCTCCTAAAAGCATATACGTATATACTGAGTTGACCCAGAAAAACGGCCCGTACCCTGGATGGAGTGTCACTAACTGGTTCACATGTGTAAACTAAATCTTGCTCCAAAAAAGGT
>ERZ795057.2290-NODE-2290-length-14708-cov-11.648536_pt1 | contig 14708 bp, 9 predicted proteins | sample MGYA00375141_ERZ795057 | MGnify/ENA primary metagenome ERZ795057 (study PRJEB30186, sample SAMN05720163) | activated sludge metagenome | isolation source: Anaerobic digester | place: Hong Kong | collected 2015-01-26 ... | reverse complement strand
TAATAGGGGATTTTAGATTTTTTAATTATTAGTAAGTTCATCATGTAATTTAAAGGTACAATATATAATAAAGAATAAGCTTTATACGTATTGGCCATTGCACAAAGAACAGCCTTGAAAACCAATAAATTCTGACGTTTAATTGCAATTTTCCAGCGGTTATTTCTCAAATGCCAGCGTTAAATAATTCAGGGTAGGGTGGCAATAAATAAAAATTAAATTTACATACTTTATTAAAAGATGGGGAAATTTGATATCAATCTTTTATAAAACAAGTTTAAAACAAATTCAGCTTGGCATATACTGCTTGGCTGAAATATTTATTTAATTAATCTAAAAATTATGTCTATGAAAAAAATTAGCACCTTCATTATTGCCTGCATCATGGCAATAAGTAGTTTAAATGCCCTGGGGCAGGGAGGTGATGGAGGAGGGTTACCCCTCTCGCTGGAGATTACGGCAAGTCCGTTTCAGAACTCCGGCGCATTGCTTTACCCTGGATTTATCCGGGCCAAATACCTTTTAGGGCCTTATGCTGTGCGCCTGGCTTTTACAGGGTCTATGGAGAACAACGAAACAGACCCTAATACGGTATACCATCTGGGGGCTTTCGATATCCGCCCGGGTGGCGAGTATTATTTACGTACCGGAAAAGCTACAACTTATGCCGGCGCCGAATTAATTTTTCAAAACCGTTCGAGCAATAAAAATTCAACTACCGAAATTGGTGTTACCAATGCGCATAATGCAAGTGGCTCAAACCAAGCTTATTTTGCCTTTGGGGTAGGTATTTTTGGCGGCCTTGATTACTACTGGGGCGAACATTTCTATTTTGGGGTGGAACTAGGTATAGAGGCCGGAAACCAATGGAATAAAGGTGTTGAAATGGCCGGGCAAGAGATTATTGAGCCAACCCAAACGTTTTTTATGGGTACCAACCTAAGAAATGTTTTTAAACTAGGGTTTAACTTTTAATTAAAAAGATTAATAAATTAAAATAAAGTACTATGGAAAAAATTTACCAAACAAACAGCCCCGGTTGGAAAAGGCTGTTTTTTAGCTTGCTGGTTGCTATTCCTCTGCTGGGGATTATGCAAGCAAAAGCACAAACTATTACAATAAATAGCGAACCCTCAAGTCCGCTATATGTAGGTGATACAATTGAGGTAGAATATTCATCCACAGGATTTGCTGCTGACGCTGTATTTTACCTGGTAATTGATATGGATAGCATTATAGCTACAAATGCAGCCGCTTCAGGAACTTTTACAGCAACTGTACCTGCAGGTTACGACCCTGCCGCTTCAATAATGGTTGCTGGTGCTACCGGCCCTGTAGAAGGTATGGTAGAAACAAAGCCTTTATTTGGCGAAACTACTGTTAGTGGTGTTTATGGTTCAGATTATCCTGCATATGATGCCGAAACGTATTCATTATATTTCAGAGAAGCAAACATTCGTATGATACAGTTTCCTGGTATGAATATGGTAGGTGATACTGCATATTTTGAGTTTGACTACCGATATAGGGATTTTGCAGATACCTTGGAATTAGTGGTAGAGTATAGTAAGAATGAAGGTTCTACATTTACCGCATTGGATACTCTTGAGTATGTAAATACAGTTTGGGTTAATAACCAAAGAATTGGTATACCTGCAACAGCGCGTACAGGCAATACAATTATGAGAATACGACAACTCTATTCTGAATTGGAAAATACAACCTGGATGCATCGTTTTTATATTCAAGACCCATCTGTATATGTAGGCGAAGAGTTTATTGTTGAAGGAATGCAGCCTCTTAATGGTGGTGTAGATTATACCATTAACCTCCCATACACCAATGTAACTAGTATTTATGGCCCTACAGGCGATCCATATTTTGGTGATGTATACAATGGCGATTCCATTTATATCGAGGCTGATATTGTTGGCTTTACAGATCCTATAAAATACCAGGTTGTATTTAATACCACAGCTAATATTTATGACCCTGTTTACAAGCTAAGCGGATTAACCGTTGAAAGCCTTGGGGGAGATAGTTATTTATATAAAGGTGTAATGCCAAAAAATATACCTTTTGATGATACTTATTTTTTCTGGGTTGTTCCTTACACCGGCTCTTCATATCTGCATGGCATAAATACAAGTTACGATTTTGCATTATCAGGCCAAGGCAACCATACTATTAATGGCGAAGAAACCATTGATGGGACATATGGAATTTATTTTACAGCCTTAAATGTGCGCGAAGTGGTAACTCCGGAATATATTATTTCCGAAGGAGGTATACTAACTGTGGATATGAGCCGCAGGGAAAATATTTTCAGCCCCGAAAATGTGGATATTATTGTAGAGTATAGTACTGATGGAAGTACATATACCGAAATGGGTTCTGCCAGCCTGAATGCCATGAAAGTATATACCGATGGTACAACAACTTTCGAATTCGTTATACCTGCCGCTGCAGCAAGTAACCAAACCACATTCCGTATCCGCCAGAACGATATTAATGCAGAAAATTTAGACCGTTTTTATGTTCATTCTTACGAAATACAACTTAACTCAAACAAACTGGTTGATGGTTCGGATGCTGACTATTCTGGCAATTATATCAGTACGTATTTATATACTCCTGTAATTGACCTGAAAACAATTGTTACTCCTCCATCATTATTTTATCCTGGTTCTGAACTAAACCTGGAATACGAAGTAATTCTTGGGAATTTACCTGATAATACTATCATGCGGGCAATTATGGATCAAGGTAATGATATTATTTTAGGTACTTCTACTAATTTAAATAGTGATATTATTGAATCGACTATACCTGCTATAGAGGGATGGACTCGTGCAGTTTGGATTAACGCCAAAACTATGTTTGGAGATGTTAATTCTAATTCAAGGAGAATTACTGTTGAAGAAACCTCTCTTGAAATAATAGATGTTACAGGTAACCCTGCACGCGAAGTGGATGGAACTGTTTACTATTTCCCTGGTGACGAGTTAACAGTTAATTACAATTTAATTGGAAAAGCTATAAATGGGGTTCAATTGCAGATACAAGATGACGGAGGTAACTGGATTACCATTGGTAATGACAGCCCTGCCGATGAAACCATAACAGGTGTTATTCCTGATGATGTTGAATTACCAGTTTCTCCGGTAATACGACTAGCTCTTGCAGATGAGTTTTATGATCATATTACATCCGTAATTTATGATAATAGTCGTGGAAATAATGCCGAAGATTTTATGGAGAATAGCAAAGATTCTATGTTATATTCGGCAGATGGTTACATAAATCCTGACTATTATAATAATACCTATGTTATTTATGCTGAAGAAGGTGTACGTTTTATTGAAACCAAAGGTTTTGACTTGTCTTTCGGAGGAACAGTTGTATTTGATATCTATTTATTAGATAATTGGAATTCCATGAATTTTGAACAAAAAGTAAATAAAATTGCTCCAATATCTCTTGAATATAGTATTGATGATGGTACTACATGGATTAACCTGGAAACTGTTGATCATTCAGATGCTTGGGTTACTGGTGATATAAATCGAGTAATAACTTTTGTTCCTTTTTATAATACTATCCCCACTGAAGCTCAATCAGCAAACACTAAATTCCGTGTAATACAAAACCAAGATAATACCTTAGGATTTGGTGAAAATGCATGGTTATATTATTCTACTGATATTACAGCATATGCAAAAACCCAAATTTACAGTGGCACATATGGGCTTAATCTGCAGCGTGCTTCTGTTTCTTTAGGAACCTTGGCAAAAAATACCTTTGCCCCAGGCGAGGCTGTAACTATTCCTTATAATGTTGCCGGCAACTTTGGTACAGATGTTGGCTATGCTGTAGTCCTTGAGCATTCATCAGGAGAACAATATGTGGTGGATTATAGTGATGCTACCGGACAAGTTCAATTAGCTACCAATATTCCGGTTAATTTATTCGAAACAATCGATAATGGTGAATATTTTGACTTATATATATATCCTTACCAAAAAACAACAGGTATCGATTACCCGGTATTAGATTATATGGAAGACCTGGATGATGATGCTGAAGATATGATTGCACTTGAAGGTGGGGACTATGTTTCTGCTATGGATTATTATGAAATGGACTATGCCGGAAGGCGTTCTGTTCTTACCAAAGCCTTAGAGCAAGTAGATGGAGATTCAGCTTACCTTGAGTATCAAATCTGGTTCGACGAAAATCCATACCCAACCGAAGCTGTATTTGTTGAGGTTACCTATGATGGCGGTACTACATATACAACACTCGATACCATAACTGAAGACGATGTTTATACTATAGCCCTTGCCAGTGCCGATATTACCAACCAAACTCATGTTCGTTGGGTACAACACGAAAATTCCGGTGCAGGTTTAGAAAACTGGGAAATTTGGGATATTGAATACTATGGTAGTAATTCAAATATCAAATCATCTAGCCTTTATGTTTCGGCAAATCAACCGGCTACAATCGAAATAGAATACCCAAATCATCCTGAAGACTTTACATATAATCTACAGGAAGATGTGATCTATTCTGGCGAAACATTCACTCTGGAATTAGGTGCTGTGCAACACAGGCCACAATTCTCCGATCAGGCAGAATATATTTTCTATCTCGGCGATGGTTCCGGTAATGTTATCGTAGATTATACCAACGGGCAAGATGTTGAATTAGGCAGGATGACAGGCTTAGGAACTGTTGATTTGACCATTCCTTCAACTATTTTTAAAGACCGCTACGAAATCCTTACAACCATCCAGATCGACGATCCGGATAGTGATGAGCCTTTTGTATACTACGAAAACGATCGTTTAATGTTCTTGGATATTTATAATCCAACGCTTAAAACAACAGTAGTTTCAAAAGAAGTATACCGTGGCAACAAAGCTACTGTAAACTGGGAAGTAGAAACAAGCAGCATTAACCCTGCCGATTATTATTTCCAGTTATGGTTAGATAATAATAACAACGGTTTAGTAAATGAAGGTGAGATCCTGTTTACACAAAAAGCTGCAACTTCTCCAATTGCTGTTGATATTCCAACTTTTGCCAATACAGGTTACCGTAACATGGAGGTGTTATTAACCCGCGACAGCATTTACCAGGAAGGTAAACAAACTATTCTCGATGATATAAATAGTGAAGAGTGGAGGGATATTCAGAACGGATATGTAAATGGCAGTGGAATATATTTTTATACAGGAGGTACACCAAATAAAGCGGTTAGCCAAGACTTTGATATGTCTCGTGGAGGAACCGTTGAGTTTAGAGTTACATATCCTGAAATTACAAGCCAGGAATTCTTGCCAGGACATAAGCTGATTTTCGAATACAGCCAGGATGGCGGTGCTACTTATACTAAGTTAGATGAGTTCCCGAACGACGATTATCAATTAGGCGATGGATGGGAAAACCAAATGTATTACTTTGCTGAAGGGCAATTGGGAGAAACCGTTCGTTTCCGTATGCGTAGGGAAAGCCCTAACTATGGTGCAACTTATTTTATTGATGATTTTGCAGTTACCGTAAACTCAAACGAAGCACCTGTAAATACTATATCTGATCAGGTATACATTTTACAACAAACATTTGAGTTGGCAACCATACCTGAAAATATCTGTAGGGGTAATTCTTTCAACCTCGGTTATACTATCTTAGGTACTTTTGGTGAAAATACTTACCACAGGATACAATATAACAGAGATGGTGGCGGTTGGAGTTATTTAAATGACATGCAGATTCTGAATGTTACCGAAGGTACTGGTACTTTTGTTATTGATATGCCTGAGAACCTGACAGGTGGTAATTATAAATTCAGGATTTATAGTTACGATACTGAAATGGGTGGTATGTATTCAAATTCAACCGAAGATGAGATTTACCTGATCCCACAAATTAATTTTATGGGTACTACCTTGTCTTCTGATGTAGATTTATGTTCGCCAGAAGCAGTTGTATTCTATATTTATGGCACACAAGACGGTTTTGAATACCGTGCGCGTAATGTAGAAACAGGCGAGTGGGCAAGCGATGCTATTATTTCTGATGGCAGCGACATAAGTATTACTACCGATATTATTACAGAAGATACACAACTAGAGATAGTAGTTACAGCTTTAAGTAAAGATAGCGAGTTAACCTGTGCAACAGGTGTTCTAAACGACAGGATTTACTTTACTGTAATTCCTCAAAGAATATTGCTTACTATGGAGGGGATAGCATGGGTACCGGTAGAAGAAGGTTATGCTATTTGTGAAGGTACTGCTATACCTATTACAACAGGTTATTATGATAAGTACGGAAACTTGAACGCAATGGCTCCAACATCAGTAGCCTGGTACCGTGATGATTTAAACACCGCAATTTCTTCAAATACAACTTTAAGTACATTCAACCAATCAGGAACATATTTTGCCCAGGTTGTTGAAAAAGGATGTAAATACTTAACTAACAGCGTTGATATTGAGGTTCTTGAGAAACCAGAGAAACCAACGATTGCTGCTACAGGAGAAACTACCGTTTGCGGAGGCGAGATTGTAACATTAACAGCAAACGAAAATTATCCATACTACCAATGGTATGTAACAGGAAGTGATGGAACCAATACATTAAGTGGTTCTTCTAAAACAGTTGACGTGAGCAGTGATGGTGTTTACCGCGTAGCGGCTTCTAACTACCCTATCGAGAAATCTTGTTTGTCAGCACAATCAGACCCCATAAATGTTACAATTATTGAAAAGCCTTATACTAATGTTGAGTATATTGGCGGAGGTACTGAGCTTGATGAAGACAACATTGTTTCTTGTGGCGAAGAAGTAAGCCTTCGCGTAAATAGCCCAACGGCTACTTACCAATGGATGGTTAATAACCAAGTAATTACTTCGTATAACGGATACAATTACATTGAAGCTACCAGGACAGGTTATTACAAAGTGGTAACTTTACAAGAGGAAAATGGCGTTACTTGTGTTAACACAACAGACAGCATTTATGTAAAAATAACTGAAGCATTAGAACGCCCTGTATTAACATTAGATGGCGATGCTACATTCTGTGCAGGCGAAGGAAGTGCTACATTAGTAGCTCCTGAAGGTTTTGCCGGATACTGGTGGAGTGGGCATACTACAGTGCCTGATTACCAGGTAGAGTCTAATACTTTTGATGTTACTTACTCTGGAAGTTACAGTGTTGAGGTTGTTGACGAGAATGGTTGTATTAGTGAAGACTCAAAAGCTGTTGACATTACAGTAGTTCAAAAGCCTGATGATAGTGGTTCTTTATGGGCATTAGAAAACTATTTGTGTGGTGCACAACAAGCTGTTCTTAGATTAGAAGCCATTGACAACGATAGGCCATATGTTTACCAATTAATTGATATGGCTACAGGATTAACTTCTGGAGACGCTGTTTTAACTGTTGATGCAGTTAATAATGACTTTGTAGAGTTAACTTCAGCTGTAATTAGTGAGGATACAAGATTTGGTGTGTTAATTTCAGATCCTGATTTCGAAGGATGTGATGTAATGCTTGATGAAACAAGGACAATCACTGTTATATCAGCAGATATTGAGGTAATTGGAAACAGGCTATATGCTAATGCTAATGCATATACATACCAATGGTACCGTAACGACGAACCTATTATGGGCGACCGTGGTACAAACCGTTGGATTGAAATTATGGATGATGCTGATTACAAAGTGGAAGTTACTTTCGATAATACTTGTACTTTAATGTCCGAAACCGTATCGTCTAAAGATGTAACAGGCATTAACGACCCATTATCTGAAAACAATATCCAACTTTATCCAAACCCTGTAAAAGACAAGATGTCATTAGAAATGACAAATCTTTATACCGGCGAATTAACAATTAGAATCGTTAACGTTGCTGGACAGGTTATTATGGAAAATAAAGTTGAAAAGAGCAATGAACACTTTAAATCAGAACTTGATATGCTGGAATTAAACAGTGGTTTATATTTCATACATATTATATCTGATGACAATAAAGTAGTGAAAAGCATTATTAAACAATAACCCATAAGCACAAGAATTATGAAGAATTTAAATAAAATTATCTTAGTAGTTTTTATGGCAGTCACTTTTTTTAGTGGCTGCAATAAACCCTCAGATCCAGACCTTCAGGTTATGGCTGTAGGCGAATGGACTCTTATTGACCTATTAATGGATGACCAAAGCATCTATGATGGTTACTATTATTCAGATGCAGAGTTTACCCTTAACTTAAACAATGATAAAAGCTGTGTTTTTATCAATTACGATGGTATAGGGTTTATTGGAACCTGGAGTATAACTGGAGAGGCTCTTGTGCTTACTCCTTCTAATCAGGAATTACAGCCTGTTAATTTCGACATTATGTATACAAGGCCTGATAGGATGGGGATACAGCGCACTATAACAAGTAATTTAATTGGTACAGTGGTTTATACCTATATATTAGAAAAATAAACAGTAGTACATAATTAAATAATTTAATGATAAAGCTGCTGCTATAAAAACATAGCAGCAGCTTTTTTATAAAATACTTTTATGCCTTTAGTTATAGCCATCTTATCAATTGTTAGTTATAATGCGATAAACTAATCATCAACAAAAGGTTTGTTTATTAACCTATTGATATGATAATTAGTTTATAAAAGCCTATACGCCGATTTAGAAGATATAGTGAAGATGTGAGTTTTTTTGTTTAAGAGGGTTGTGTAAATTAGTATAGGTTAGTGAAACTGTCTTAAAATGTGACTTTAAATGTTCATAGTAATGGCCCCAAAAATACTTCTTAAAAGCTATACCTAAACCGTAAAAACAACATCGTCATTTTGTCGTATTTGCCGCCAAAAGACCCTTCAAAACGTTGTCCATATAGTGCACATTCGAAATTATTACTAACAGAGTATACCAACGATGGCATTAAAAAATAACCATTTCCTAATGATGGAAAGTACATAAATGCAACAGATCCTGATAACAAAGGATGGAAAGGATAAGAGATCTGCCCGAACCATGAAAATTTACTGTACGAAGTTGTTTTTACAGACAATGGCATAAAGTAAAAATCGTTAAAACTGTTTAGGTTTAATTTATCAAAATAGCCATTGTAATTACCTTCAAATACTACATTTAAAGAGTTATTAAACATGTAGTTAAATCCTGCTGAAACAATAATTACCCCTGCCGAATCTTCAACATTTTTTTGCGGGTGGAAATAACTTAGCTCTCCATTAAAACCAAAATCCCAGAAGCTTCCAGTCCATCCTGCACCTACTATATAATCGGATGTGTCTATTATTCCTCCTATAAGTTGAAAATCATAACTCCATTTATTAAACCGATATAAACCTGCTGCTGTAATATTGTTGTCTTTGTCAATTTTAACTGCAGCTTCGGCAACTGACGTGTAATTGGGATAGTACTGGACTCTTAAGCCATCACTACCTGGACGTTCTTCGTAGTCGAAATCAAAAAAGGAATAAGAGTTGAATATATCATTTGGATTCCAGGCAAAAGATTGCCCCCAGTTTATTCGTTGCCGCCCGAGGGTAATTACCCATTTATTAACATTTAACTCGAAATATGCCCTGTCAAAAGCTGTATTCAGAACATAAGAATATCCGTTTGTAATGTTATTGGTTAAAAAATTGAATAATCCGTTGTCTTCTTCAAGTGTTTTAGCATAATTTGGGATAAACTTTACTAAATCGCCATATATTAGTCGGTTTCGCATGCTGGCAATAAATGTAATATGATTGTTTATATACCAGGTATAATTTAACCTGTTGTGGATAAGGTTATCAACCAGCCAAACAGAATCGACACTATTAAACATGGTTGTATTCATATATTTTACATACCCATTTAACGCCATGTTTGAAAAAAAGGGCTTTTTTTCTTGAGCATTAGCTGATGTAAATACTATTAGCGAAACTATTATAAGAAGTACCTTTTTCATTATATGAGTTTTTGATACAGGATTCATGATACAGGATTCATGATGATTATATTTATTTCGAAGATAAATGATTCTTTAGTACAGTTTGAGAAAATTTGTTTATCATTTTACTTAGTTTGACATATTCTTTACACAAATTATCATAAATATTCCTATCAGCTAATGATTGTGTTTCATAAAGAATATCAAGGTGGTACATTGTTTCATCACATTCTGCATGTGCAATTGTTAAAGACCTTATGAAATCATTTTTATATGCTCTTTTACCATAGCCTTCTGTTATATTTGCCCCAACAGATTTTGAAGATCTCTTTATTTGACTTGCTTCTTCATAAAGTTCGAATTTGGGTAATGATAAAGTCATTTTATGTATATCAACTGCCAATTTAAAAGCTAATTTATAAATCTCTATATCTTTGTAGCTCATTTTAAATTGTGTTTAATTAAGCTATCTTGCATCCTGCATCTTTTATCCGGCAACTTGAATCCCAACTTAATTTCTTCTCTCATCAGAAACCACATGTCCGTCTTCCACAGTAATTACTCTTCGTGCTTTATTAACAACACGTTGGTCATGAGTTGAGAAAATAAAAGTAATATTCTCTTCTCTGTTTAATTTTTCCATAATATCCAGTAACGTTTCTGTTGATTTCGAGTCAAGGTTGGCAGTAGGTTCATCAGCTAAAATAAATTTAGGTTTTGAAGCTAAAGCTCTGGCTACCGCAACACGTTGCTGTTGTCCACCGGAAAGTTTTGCCGGGCGGCTATTTACTCTGTCGGCCAGGCCAACAGACGAAAGTAATTCTATAGCCCGTTCGTCGCGTTCCAAACGATTTTTCCCTTGTAACTCCATAATAAACTCTACATTTTCTTTGGCAGTTAATACAGGAATTAAATTGTAAGCCTGAAAAACAAATCCAATATTTCTTAACCTGAAATCAATAAGTTTGGACGATTTTAAATCTCCAATGTTTGTCCCATCAATAATGATTGACCCTTTGGTTGGTTTATCAAGCCCGCCAATCATATTTAGAAGTGTTGTTTTTCCCGATCCTGATGGGCCAACAATGGCTGCAAATTCTCCTTGTTCAAAGGTTAAATTTACTTTATCAACGGCTTTTACTTTCACTTCAGACTCATTGTATATTTTTGTCAGGTTATTTATTTCGATTACTTTCATGACCTTAAATTTTAATGATTTTCTATTTATTATTTAATTTTAGAATTTAGAGTTTAGATTTACGAATAGATCAACTATTTTTCATGTTTGCTTTTTTTGTATTGATACTTGCAACAAAAATTGAAGTCAACTCATCAGCTTCTTTTATTAATTTATTAGTTGTTTCATTTTTTAATAAATCTGATTCTTCAATTAATTCAAGCCAGTATATTGTTTCATCGCATTCTTCTTCACATATTTTCAATTTATTTATAAAATCTTTATCAGATTTTGCTCTACAAACAGCTCTGTAATTTGCTCCAACAGATGTAGCAGAACGCAAAATTTGATTTGAAATTACATGTGCTGTTTTTGTGTTTGGCAAAAATTCAACTAATTTAATTATGTTTAACGCAAATATTTTAGTTCGTTTCTTTAAATCCATGATTATTATATTTTAATTCCAAATTCTAAAATCTAATTTCGTAACTTGTATTACATTTCAATTCTAATTGCCTCTACAGGATTTAATTTTAATGCTTTTCGTGCAGGTATAATCGATGATAAAATAGCTACTATAATTACCATCAGTGTAACACCAAAGAAAAATCCAAGGTTAATATTAGGGTAAACAATAGCCGACCAACCGACAGCTTCAAAACCTTCTTGTACTGAACTGAAGTTCAACCCGGTTGTCCCAAAAACTCCTATTAGTGCCCCTCCAATCAGCATTCCTGAAATACTTCCTACAAGAGTTAGAAAAATGGTTTCAAGCATAATCATGTTAAAAACTCGTTTTTTATTCATCCCAATGGCCATGAGCATTCCGAGCTCCTTAATTCTTTCAAGCACCGACATAAGCATAGTATTAATAATACCAAATGCCAATGCAAAGAATATTACTCCCATAATGATATAATAATAAATTGTCATAAAATCAGCCATCATCCCTGCATCCGGAGAGAGTTCTTTCCAGGTTAAAACGCTTGCATCATTAAAGTTCGATTTTAATTTTTCATTATAGCTGTTAAGCGATTCATTTTCATCATTAAGGATAATACTTATCTCATGGTAATTTCCAGGTAAAATACCGGCAACACCAGCAATATCATCATGCTTTACAAATGCGTTCATTTGATCGAACATGGTGTTGGATGTTTTATAAATACCACAAACCCGGTATGATTGATATGACATTTCGTTATTCATACCAGAGAAAGTAAAAACAATTTTTGACCTGAGCTTATAATTTTTTGCTAGTTGTAAAAGGATAGCTCCGTGTTTCCTTATTTCTTTTGCAGATAACACATTTTTTAGTTCCGTCTTAAATTTCTTTTCTGTAATAAATCTTTTATCCTTTAAAACGGCAAGCTTTTCTATGATTTGTTGGTTAATACCAAGCACCGATATACTATCCAGCACTTTATCCGAAATAATATAATTTATAAGCCTTAACTGTTCAGCAGTTTTTTCACTTATAACAATTGGATTGGTAATATCAGACTCAAAATAATCACCTCCGTCTTTTACAATTTTTGTATAAATATCTGATACCTTCTTTTCCTCATCAATGTCTATTCCTTTTAAAATTAAAGCAGTACTGCCCCTTGAGGTGCTTGCCATAGCAACTATCTTGGAATGTTTTGTCCACGATTTTACTTCTTTTGAGTTATTCAGAAAACTTTCTATTTTCTGATAATTTTTAATTGTATGCTTAAGTTCTTCGTTGTTAAGATAATCGGGATTTTGAATTTTTATATGCGAAACTTCTGTGTGAATGGCGTTGTGTATTCTTTGATCAACCCACCCTTTCATAAGCCCGGCAACAAAAACTCCCGATATTGTCCCCAGGGTAACAGCGCAAATTACAATCATGCTTCTTGATTTGTTGCGCCACACATTTTTCCATGAAATATTCCAGATCATATGTTTATTTTTTTACCAAATCTATTTTGGATGAATAATTTATTTTATGCTCTGAGTGAATGTATCACATTCATTCTTCGCACTCTTCGCAATGGCAGGTAACAAGCCAGTAAAACCATAATCATTACAATTACGCCTTGCCAAAAAAAGTAGGGGTCGAACCAGGCTAATGGCATTACCGCTTCAAACCCCATATCTTCGTACATTTTTGCCATTTCGCCGGTCATTCTCCAGGGATTTTTATTGCCAAGAACAATTAAAGGTGTCGAAGCAACAAGTCCCGAGATCATACCAATGAATCCTAAAAATAACATTTCTATAACAAGTACAAAGCTTAACCTTAATTTCGGCATTCCTACAGCAACCATTACTCCCAATTCCCTTTTCCGTTCAGCAATCATCATTAATACAGTTCCTATTATTCCGAAAAAAACAATAAAATATAGTATTCCAATAAAAATAACCCCGCCAACACTATCCCCTTCAATTTGCTGTTTTAAGGTTGGATTAAATTCTTCCCAGTTTTTAACAGAGTATAAATCCGATGCAATAAGAGTTTTTATATTACCCTGTGTTTTTAACATTTCGTCAGGATCATTGAGATTTATATTTAAAGTGGTAATTCTATCTTCCATGCTGTAAAATTCCTGGGCTTTATTTAATGTCATATATACCAACTTATTATCCAGATCGGGAGATAAAATTTTAACAATTCCTTTTACGGGAAAAAGTCCGGTTGCAGAACGGCCGTGGTAACCCCCGCCCATCAGAATAATAGTATCGCCAACATGGGCATCCAGGTATTTGGATAATCTGTCTGATATTAATATCCCATCATCAGATAAATCGAGATATTCTCCTTGAAATGATGCATGTTTTTCAATTACCGGAAACACTTCTTTTTCCTGCGCTTTGGTTAATTTCAAATCAAGAGAAATTCTCGATAATGAACTATACGATTGGTTTTCTACAGAATTAATTAACTCTTTCTGTTTGTCGGAAAGATTGGTTTCTTCGATTATTCTTTTAACAGTTTCAGGAGTAAACCTGTATTTCACTATTCTGTTTTGAGGGTTTGACAGGAATTCTTCTTTCAAAGGGTCAATACCCGTTACAATTACTCCCTTAGACTGATTTCCGGTTGAGGCTAGTGCAAAAGACTCAATTCTGGGAACAGCTACTTTAATATTTTCAATTTGATTTAGTTGAGAGATAAGTTCTGTGTTATAAGGCACAGAGTTATCCAGGCTTGGTTCATCAAAGTAATCTTTGTTCTGAATTTGTATATAGCCTGAGTATGATTCAATAGCCTGATGAATCATATGGTCATAAGTGCCAATCTGAAAAGAGCGCATCAAGACTGCGAAAAAAACCGCAAAGAATATCGAGGCAATGGTTATCAGTGTCCTACGTTTATTGCGCCATATATTGCGCCATGCCATTATAATTGTTCGTTTCATGCTTATCGTACTTTTTTCATATTTTGCTGTGAAAAGAAAGAATCCTGAATCGGGATGTTAAATTTGATCTCATCAATTACCACAATAGTTTTCTGATTTTCTTTATCTGCAGGGATTATCTCCATCTTAGAAGGTATTTTCCGTCCATCCATTAC
>ERZ795057.2288-NODE-2288-length-14725-cov-3.602658_pt1 | contig 14725 bp, 10 predicted proteins | sample MGYA00375141_ERZ795057 | MGnify/ENA primary metagenome ERZ795057 (study PRJEB30186, sample SAMN05720163) | activated sludge metagenome | isolation source: Anaerobic digester | place: Hong Kong | collected 2015-01-26 ... | reverse complement strand
CCATCATCATTTTCACCAGATTTTTGCCGATATCGTGCAAATCGCCCTTCACTGTGCCGATGCAGACCTTTCCCGAGGCCTTATTGCCCTCCGAGACCAACACGGGCTTGAGCACTTCTACGCCCTGGTTCATCGCGCGGGCGGCGACCAGCACTTCGGGGACGAAGATTTCGTTGTTTTTAAACTTGCGGCCGATGATGTCCATGCCGCTGAGCAAGCCCTCGTCCAAAACTTGCTTGGCGGGGATTCCGTCTTCGAGCGCTTGCTGAACAAGCGCTTTGACGTCTTTGGCTTTGCCCTTCTGGAGCAATTCGGAGATCTGTTGAAGCAATTCCATGAACGGTTTCCTCCTGCTATTTCTTGTGCGATTGGTTTAAATTTATTATACTAGGCAGGAAAGGGTATAGATTGTTGGAATTTACGGATAATTGTCAGAATTCGAGGTGCGTTGAATGGAAATGCTGTATTCCCTGCTGCCGCAGGCCGAGCTCCACGGGCGGCTAAGCGTGCTTTCCGAATGCCTGGACATTCCTGTCCAGCTGCTCAACCATGAAGGAAAACTGCTGGAGCAGTACGGGTGCCTTTCAAACTACTGCTCAATACTCAAAACAAAGGTCTTTCATGAAGGAGAATGCGCGCAGATGCACCTGCAGGCGGGGGAGATCGCGCATGCTCTGGGCGAAAGCTATACCTTCAGCTGTCAGGCCAATCTGAACCATATCGCGTTTCCGCTGGTCAACCGGCGGGTGCTGTTAGGCACCGTGATTATCGGCACGTTTTTAATGGACGAGCCGGACAGCACCATCCTGTCCGGTTTCTCGGATCAGAAAAAGCTTTCGCCTTCCCTTTGCCTTGACCTTTACGACGAGCTGCAGCGCATCCCGGTGATCAGTCCGCAGCGGGTGAAACGGATCGGCAGGCTGACGGAATATATGTTCGCGCCTCTGCTGGCCGACGAGCGCCTGCTCATGCAGGAGAGGCAGGAGAAGCTTTACCAGCAGTCCCGTATCAACGAGACCATCCAAATGTATAAAGGCGCAAAGGCGGAAACATCCACCGCGTTTATCTACCAGAAGGAAAGGGAACTGCTCCGCACGGTCAAGGATTGCAATATGCAGCAAGCCAAGGCGGTGCTAAACGACCTGCTGGGCTTTGTGCTGTTTGTGGAGGGGCAGGACCTGGAGATGACAAAGGGGCCCGCGCTGGAGCTGACGACGCTGTTAAGCCGCGTGGCGATTGAGGCGGGGGCGTCCATCGAACGCGTTTTGGAGCTGAATCCGCTGTTCCTGCTGCGTATCCAGCGCGCGTCGGATTTTGAGGAGATCTGCTTTTCCCTGCAGGAGATTGTGGAGAGCTTTGTGCAGTCCATCTCCATGCCGAATTGGGAGCGGATCAGCCCGTCCATCCGCAAGGCCGTCGCCTATATTGCCAAGAACTTCAGCGAGCCGCTGTCCATCCAATCCCTTTCTGCAATGATCGGGATGAGTCCGCAGCACTTCTCGGCATCGTTTTCCAAACAGCTGAATATCGGATTTAAGGAGTATCTGACGCAGATTCGCGTTGAGGAGGCGAAAAACCTGCTGACGGCAACGGATTACCCCATCAGCCAGATCGCCGTGTTCGTAGGTTACGCCGATCAGAGCAGCTTTACCAAGGCGTTTAAACGAATCACGGGCATCACGCCGTACCAGCTGCGCTGACGGGCTTCATCGTAAACGGCGGTTTCTACGGCGTCCATGGATGGGCGTGCTATATGCGGGCCTATATAGCCAATCGCGCTCGTTCCGGCGGGGAATGCCCCGGAACGAGCGCGATTGGAAACCGGAAAACACGAGCTTGTATCTTCCCCGACGGGCTTGGATAGGCTTAATCCTTCAGGAAAATCTCGATGACGGGCACAAGGGTGTGCGGCTTGACAGGCGGGATTTCGATTACAAACAGGTCGTCCGACACCGTTGCGCCGAAGCTGAAGTGGTCCACCTTGCCTTCGGTGAATTTGAGCTCGCTGGCGTCGTGCAGGAACTGCACATAATCCACCTTGCCCGCGAGGCCGGGCAGCTGCACGTGCGCGTACGGATACGCGAACAGGTGAAGGTAGAGGCGCTTGCCGTCCAGCGACTGCGTCATGCGGCAGTCCGGGGGAACGCTTTTGAGCAATTCAGGCTCGGCCATGGTGCAGCCGTAGACGGAGCGGCCGTTGTACTGCATCCAGTCTTCGTAGGTTTTCAGCGCGTCCACGGCGCGGTAATCCAGATAGCCGCGGGCCGTGGGGCCGACGTTCATGAGCAGGTTCCCGCCCAGCGCCACCGTGCTTACCAGCATGCGGATCAGCATCTCGGGGGATTTCCAGGTGCTCTCGTCGCGGAAATAACCCCATGAACCCGACAGGGTTTGGCAGGCCTCCCACGTCACCAGCTCGCCGGTTTGCGGATGCCGCACCCAGCTGACTGGCTGGTACTGCTCGGGCGTCCACAGGTCCTGGTCGATCTCGGTGCGGTTGTCGATGATGATCCCGGGCTGGAGCTCGCGCGCGACGGCGATCAGCTTTTCGGCTTCCCAATCATCCTTCCCCTTGCCCTTCATCCATTCCTTGCCGACGGGGATAGGGTGTTCGTCGGTGTTGGTGTACGAGAAGTCAAACCACAGGATATCGATCTTACCGTAACCGGTCAGCAGCTCGCGGACCTGATCGCGCATGTATTGCGCGTATTTGCGCATATCGCGCCCTTCGCTCTGCTGTTTAGCGTCTGCGTCGTCGCGGCGCGGATGCAGCATATCGATGGGGAATTCGGGGTGATGCCAATCGATCAGCGAATAGTAGAAGCCGATTTTCAGGCCCTCGGCGCGGAACGCGTCCACGAATTCGCGGAGCAGGTCGCGGCCGGCAGGCGTGTTTGTGCATTTATAGTCGGTATAGGCCGAATCCCACATGCAAAAGCCCTCGTGATGCTTAGTCGTCATCACGACGTACTGCATACCCGCGGCTTTGGCGCGGCGCGCCCAATCGCGCGGATCGTACAGGTCGGGATCGAAATACTGGAGGTATTGGTCGTACTTCGCTTCGGGAATCCGTTCTTTTGTTTTAATCCATTCATGGCGCGCCGCAAGGGAGTATAGCCCCCAGTGGACGAACATGCCGAACCGGGCGCGGGTAAACCAGGTGGTTTCGCCGGGTGTTTGTTTCGTGACGTAGGATGACATGGTGTTACCTCCGTTGTTATATACAGTGTTTTCGCATCGTCCCGATATAGCCGCTGTCCACGACGCCGTAGCTGTCCTCGGGCGGGTTGAGAGCGCCTCCGAATGTGATATCCGGATTGTGGCAAACGGAAGAATCGCGCTTTGCGCCGGGCGTGGCGAAGTGCACCTGTTTTGCGCCTGTTTCCCGCACGATGCGGTCGATGGTGTACGTGTCCACGCCGCCGCCGGGCAGAATTTCGATTGCGCCACCCGCGAACGCGATCATCTCCCTGATCACAGGCGCGCCGTAGAGCACGTTTGGCGCCTGGCCGCTGGTCAGCACGCGCGTTACCCCCAGATCGATCAGGTCCGACAGGGTACGCTTCCAGTCCGGAACAACGTCGATGGCGCGGTGGAACACCGTGGAACGCCCCTCGCAAAGCGCGATCAATTCGCGGCAGCGTTCGTGATCCAGCGTACCGTCCTCGTGCAGAAAGCCGAACACCAGGCCGTCGCTTCCGTTGTCGAGCAGCAGCTTGGCGTCGGCCTTGGCAACGGCATAGTCCACCTCGTCGTAGCAAAAGCCGCCCTGGCGCGGACGTACCATGCACATTACCGGAAGCGTTGTGCGCTCCTTGGCGATCCGCAGGGTGCCAAGCGTGGGCGTCAGTCCGCCCAGAAACAGGGAAGAGTTCAGTTCCACGCGGTCCGCGCCGCCTTGCTGGGCGTTGATGACATCCTCGGCAGAGCCGCAGCAAATCTCGATCAGTAGTTTATCCATACGTATTATCCTTTCATTGCCTGGGCGATAATTAATGATTGCAGCGCGTACTTGCGGGCGCACAGCGCGGCGCCTGCGGATACGCCGCCGATGAAATCGGTGGACAGGATCGCGTTCTCGGGCAATTCAGCTTCCAATAGCGTGTAAAAATGCTCGATCACGGAACCGCCCAGAATCAGCGCGTGCGGCGCGCACAGCCCCTGCACCATGCTGAGCACGGTGATCAGATGGCTGCGCAGATCCTGGATAATCCAGCGCGCCCAGCTGAGCTTCATGCGGTAGGCCGTAAACAGGTCGTCCAGCGTCATCACGGACGGCTCCGCCTTCTGCGCACGTGCGATGATATATTTTTCCAGCAGGTGGTCCTGCATGGCGGTGTCGGCTTCCACGGGGATACGGTCCAGCTCGCCGGCGCGGTTGTCAAGGCCGCGTACGAGCTTTCCGTTGGCCGACATGGCGATGCCCATGCCGCGATCCACAAGGAGGTATACGGCGTCCATGTCCGCGGTCATGCCGCGCTTGCTGCGTTCGCTGAGCAGGCAGGCGTTCACGTCGTTTTCCAGATACGCGGCGCACCCGAGCGCCCGGCTCACGGCATTGGCAACGGGCACATCAATCCAGGAAAGCTGATCGCTGCGGTGGGCGATGCCGTCGGAATGGCTGACGACTCCGGGGATCGCGATACCGGCGGCCAGCAGCTTTCGGCGGTCGATTCCGGTTTGCTTTACCATGGCCTCGACGATCGGCACAATCGCCTGCACCAGGCCGTCGATGGTAAATTCGCGCTGCAGGTTGATTTCCTTCTCCGCCAGGATGTTTTCACAGAAGTCCATCATGCAGACTTTGACGTTGGACCGGGACACGCCGATGCCCGCGATGTACATGGCCGACGCGCGCATCTGCAGCCCGACCGCTTTGCGGCCGCGGCCTGTGCTGTTGGAGATCGGGGTTTCCTCAACCAGGTCCACCTCCATCAGGCGATTGACCACGCGCGTGACGCTGGCGGGACTCAGATCGAACATATGCGCGATATCCACGCGGGATAGCGGCTGGTTTTCGGCGATGGCATCGAACACGGAGCGGATGTTGTGGCTGCGAACATGCTGAAATGTGGGTAATTGTTGCATACGCATCCTCTTTCTATGTTCCCGATCGGTTTGATATGTTTGCAAATGGAATTGTATCATATGAGAAATTAAAACACAACTATATATTTCAGATATGAAATATTATGGTATGAGCATAGGCGGAATTGGGATAATTGGGAGTAAAAACGCCTGATATTAAATTTATTTTGCGAAAACAATTGAATTATTTTCAGAATGGGTGTATTATAATTTCACGGATGAAACGAACGCTGTGTCGGATAACCGAAAATAAAAAAAGGAGTGTTTCAAATCATGAGAAAAACCCTGTTACGCGGCTCCGTTTCCTTGCTTCTTGTTCTGATCATGCTGCTGGGCAGCGCTTCGGCATGGGAGCAGGAATGGGAGTACGATGAAGACCTGTCCGCTTACAAACTGTGCGATAACTTCGGCGATATTCAGCTGAAGTTCGCGGTCACGCTGGTGCCCGCCGTGATCGACTGGGATACCAACGAGTTTGTCAAATGGCTTGAAGAGGTAACCAACGTCGATTTGGTGTTCGAGCAGATCCCCCTGGAAGGCCGCGCTGAAAAACTCAGCCTGCTGCTGGCGTCCGGCGACTATCCGGATGTTTTCCTGTCCGTCGGCATGACAGATCAGCAGATCACGACCTACGGCGTAGGCGAAGGCCTGTTCCTGCCCCTGAACGATCTGATCGCCGAGTACGGCAACTTCACCGATGTGATGCTGGAGGAATATCCCGGCGCGCTGGGCAACATGACCCAGATGGACGGCAATATCTACTCCCTGCCGGAAGTCAACGAGTGCTACCACTGCTCGCTGGCCTCGAAATTCTGGATCAACGAGACTTGGCTTGCAAACCTCGGCCTTGAAACGCCCACCACCCTGGATGAGCTGTATAACGTGCTCGTCGCCTTCCGCGACCAGGACGCCAACGGCAACGGCGACCCCTCTGATGAGATTCCCCTGTCGGGCGATTATGTCGGCTGGTTCGCCAATCCGGAACGCTTTATTATGAGCGCTTTTACCTATTACAACCTCGACCTCAACAATACCGCCACCACCAGCCAGTATGCTTTCGGCCTGTACCTGGATGGAGATCAGGTCGTGACCCCCTTTGCGCTGGATGAGTTCAAAGACGGCATCGAATATGTCCGCAAACTGGTCGAAGAAGGCATCCTGTATGAAGGCTCCTTCACCCAGGATGACAATACCCTCACCCAGTTGGTAGAGTCCGGCGTTGTCGGCGCAACGAACGGCGGATACTTCTACTTTGCCACGCTGGGCGGCGATGTCTACCGGCAGTACGATGTGCTGATGCCTGTCGTAGGCCCCGACGGCTACCAGAGCACGATGTCCCGTCCGCATGACAGCGTCAGCGGCAACGTCTTCACGATTTCCACCGACTGTGAAAATCCTGAAGCCGCCTTCATGATCGGCGACCTGCTCTACTCCTATGCCGCCTCCATGCGCAGCTATTACGGCGTGTACGGCGAAAACTGGACGGACGCGGATGAAGGCGCTGTCGGCATCAACGGCAAAGAAGCCCTCTACAAGCTGCTGACGCCCTGGAGCGATACCGAACCGCAGAACTACTGCGTGCTGCAGATGACCACATCCCGTCGCGATGCGGATTTCCGTCTGGGCGAGCCGTCTGATCCCGAGATTGACCTGCACAGCGCGTCCGGCCTGGAAACCCTGCTCTACAATACGTCCAAGGAAATGGAAGCATATGCCGACCATAGCAAGGCCCTGCCTCCGGTGAAGTTCTCCGAGGAAGAGAACGCCGAGCTGGCTATCATCAAGGCCGACCTTTCCACCGCCATCAAGGAAGGCATGTTCGCATTCTTTACCGGCTCCAAGAACACGGATACCGATTATGACGCCTGGCTTGCAGACCTTGAAAACAAGGGCCTGTCCCGCCTTGAGGAAATCTATCAGACCGCTTACGACCGCCAGTATAAATAGGCACGAACCAAAAGGGCTTCCCGGATTTGTTTCCGGGAAGCCCTTTTCTTATCCGATGATACGTCGAGTTCGTATTTCGACAGCTGCTGTCGGACCTGGGTCGACGGTTTGAAAATGATCCGGCTCCTGCCATACGCTAGGCGTGAACGCGCTGGGCTTGCCCTGCAGGAAGCCCGCGCCGTCTTCTGGGAAGGAAACGTACAGGCGGTTATCCTCCGATATGTGATCGGTGATGTCCACCGCCCAATAGTAGCGCCAGCCTTGATATTGCTCCGGCACCGCGCGGGTGGCGTGCAGGCTGCCGATCCGCAGGGAAACTGTGCCGCGGGCCATCGGCAGGTAGGCGTACACGGGACCGTCGCCTGACGCTGTAAAACGGAACTCGTCACCCGCGCCGAAGGCCGTGGCAACCGGCAGGGCGTGCGCCGCGTCGTCAACCTTGCCCTGCCCCAGCAGGTAGTCCTGCCAGCGCAGGTCGTCGGCTGTTTTGCGGGCGTGCGCCAAAAGCAGCTCCCGGCTGGGCTCGACAGCGTCCAGGCGCTGGGACACCGTATCCATCAGTTCAATGCCGGCGCCCAGAACCATGATGGCTGCGCGGTTTTGCTGGCCGCCCTCAACGCTCCAAAGCTGCGCCTGCGCATCGTCGAAGAACAGCATCGGTTTTTCATCGCGCAGCAACGTATCAAAGGCGCAATCCCGCAGCACCAGCCCCTTCACATGTCGCGTCATGATGCCGCTGGCCGGGATCTTCTCCTGCAGGTGCAGCATCTCGGGCCACAGGTCGATACCGTCCAGCAGCTCGGGGGCGAGGGCGTCCGTTTCGTCGAACACGCGGCAGCCGCCGGGCTGGATCATCCGCAGGTTTTCAATCCGCACGGATTCTACGGGATGCCCTGGCAAGCCCAGAATCGCCGCGCCTGTGTGCGTGTCGTGCTCGCCGCGTTCTTTGGCGGGATCGTAGCGCGCCGTGATGTCGCGCAGCAGGATGTCCCGCAGGACGCCGACTTCGGGGCGGCACGGCCCGGACCGGGCGAACGAATAGGTGCTCAGGGTGAGAAAAAACGGCCGGAGCACATTGTCCATGACGATGTTGGTAAACTGCATGTGCTCCAATACCGAATGCGCGGTATTTTGCACCTTGATGCCGTCGCCGCAGTCGCGCAGGATACAGTTGCTCATCAGCACATTGCGGATATCGCCCTCGGCCTCGGCGCCGATGCGTAGGCCTGCCCAGGATGAACGCAGAACGCAGCCGCTGATGATCACGTCTTCGACGGTATCCTGCGGCCGGCAGGACTTGAGCGAGATCGAGTCGTCGCCCGAATCGATAACGCAGTCGCGGATCAGGATGCTGCGCCCGCCGTTGAAGTTGATACCGTCGCCGTTGCCGATGTCGTTGCTCTGCACGCGTACGCCGAGGATGCGCACAAACTCGCAGTTGTGAAACACCGTGCACCAGTTGTTGGGGGAGCAAAGCGAAATATCCTCCACCAGAACATCGCTGCACTCGCTGAAGCACACAATGCGCGGCCGCCGCTGGATGGGGTCGCCGGGATACGGGAAGGGGCTTAATGTGCCGGGCGGCCTTCCGAAAATCGCGCCGCCGCCGGTAATGGAAATATTGTGCGCGCCGCGGGCGAATATCAATCCGTCGCCGTGGGGATAATCCTCATAATGCAGCGTTCCCAGCAGCGAGGCCCCGCGTTCAACCCGAAGGCACACGTTGCTTCTCAGTTCAATCGTGCCGGTTGCGTACCGGCCCTGCGCCACCGATACCGTGCCGCCACCCTGACGGCCGCAGGCGTCAATCGCGGCCTGAATGGCTTTGGCGTTGTTTTCAGAACCTGTTTGGGCGCCGAATGTCCGTATATCCAGTATCATCGGCTGGCACCTCCGGTCGGACGTTGGGAAACCTTTTCTTGTATCATAGCATGCGGCCCGGGCGGGCGCAAGATAAATTGCATCAAGGAAAAATAAAAGCAAAATCTCGCCATACAGACCTCCGTTTCAGGCAAAATATTGGCAAATTTTCGTTTATATCTTGTATTACGGACAAAAATAGTGTATATTAATTTCATACTTGAAAATAAGAGACAGGAGACAGACGGCCATGAATGTATTGCGGCAGACAGCGCGCCCCGGCAGAGCGCTTGGCGTTATACCCGTCAGGAAGCGGCTTAAAAAAAGCATTCCGTATTTTATACTGATTGCGTTGCCCCTGATTATTCTGCTGGTGTTCAAATACTACCCGATGCTGGGCGCGCAGATTGCGCTGAAGGATTATAAAGTGCGCCTGGGCATCTGGGACAGCCCGTGGGTCGGGCTGAAGCACTTCGCAACCTTCTTCCAATCGACCAAAGCCCTGACCATCGTGCTGAACACCTTGTATATCAGCGTCTATTATTTGATCGCGAGCTTCCCGTTGCCGATTCTGCTTGCCGTCTGCCTGAACGAAAGCCGCTGGAGCAAGTTCAAAAAGGCGACGCAGATGATTACCTACATGCCGTATTTCATATCGACTGTGGTGCTGGTATCCATGATCCTGCAGTTTACCGATGCAACCAACGGCATACTCAACCAGATGCTCAACGCGCTGGGGCTGGAATCGGTGAACCTGATGGGGGAGATATCCTACTTCCGCTCGGTTTATGTGTGGACGGGGGTCTGGCAGTCAACGGGCTACGCGTCGATTATCTATCTGGCGGCGCTGTCCAGCGTGCCTACGGAACTGTATGACGCTGCGCGCGTCGACGGCGCCAACAAGTTCCGCCGCGTTTTCAGCATCGACCTGCCATGCATCGCGCCGACGATCATCACCTTGTTTATCCTCAACACCGGCTCGATCCTGTCCGTCGGTTTTGAAAAGATATACCTGATGCAAAACTCCATCAACACGCCCGTGTCCGAAGTGATTTCGACATACGTATACAAAGTGGGCCTGATCAACGCCAACTTCAGCTTCTCCACGGCGGTCGGGCTGATGAATTCCATCGTAAACCTGACGCTGCTGTTGATTGTCAACGCGATATCCGGGAAAATCAGCGATATCCGCGTTGTGTAGGGAGAATAAAACGATGATGATAAAGTCGGAAAAAAACCGGATCCGTCAGCAATGGGACGACTCGCTGTTTGACGTGTTTTCGACAGTCGTACTGATTATCGCCATTCTGCTGGTCGCCTACCCGCTGATCTACGTAGTCAGCGCGTCCTTTTCCTCACGGTACGCCGTAACCTCGGGCAGCGTATGGCTGTTCCCTGTTGAACCGTCTCTGGAAGCATACCAGGCGGTATTCGCCTATGATTGCATTATGATAGGCTACCGGAATTCAGCGATCTATACCATACTGGGCACCTTGTTCAGCCTTACGCTGACGGTACTGTGCGCCTTCTGCCTGTCGCGCAAGGATTTTTTCGGACGCAGGGTTGTATCGTTTATGGTGCTGTTTACCATGCTGTTCAATGCCGGCCTGATCCCCAATTACCTGCTGATAAAAAACCTGGGCTGGCTGAACACGATCTGGTCGCTGATTATCCCAAACGGGATGAACGCGTGGTTCGTGATCCTGATGCGTTCCTATTTCCAAACCGCCATATCCGAGGAGCTGTTTGAAGCCAGCAGCCTGGACGGCTGTTCGGTATACCGGCAGCTGTACAGCATCGTGCTTCCGCTGTCAAGCCCGATCATCGCCGTGGTTTCGCTCTACAGCGCGGTCGGCATCTGGAACAGCTATTTCGACGCCTTCCTGTATATTTCTAACCAGGCATTGTTCCCGCTGCAGGTTGTGCTGCGCAATATTCTGATATTAAACCAGCTGGACATCTCGCAGACCGCGGACCTGCGCGATCTGGCGTCGCGCCAGGGCATGAGCACCCTGATCAAGTACGCGATCATCGTGGTGTCCAGCGCTCCGCTGCTGATAATGTACCCGTTTGTTCAGAAATATTTCGTCAAGGGCATTATGGTTGGCTCCATCAAGGGATAACGAACCAAAGCGGGTTATATCCGTACTGTTTTGATGACGAGGATGTGAAACACTATGAACCGTAAGAATGCGATCCTGTTCCTGCAAAAAGCGCTGCCGCCGTCTGATATTCTGTCCACCCCGCCGGAAGTGCTGGAAGGCTTTGCCGACCATACGCTGATGCTTATGGACAAAACGCCCTGGCTTTCCGGCGTTCCGGAGGATTTGCTGCTGAGCTATGTGCTGATACCCCGCATCAACCGGGAGCGCCTGGAGGCGCATCGCCAGGAACTGTTTGAGGAGCTCTGGCCGCGCGTGCAGGGGAAAACTATGTACGACGCGGTACTGGAGGTTAACTATTGGTGTTTGGAAAAAGCCACCTATCGTTCAACCGACAGGCGGACGGCAAGCGCCCTGACAGTGATCAGGAGCGCTTCCGGCCGCTGCGGGGAGGAATCGACGCTGCTGGCGTGCGCGCTGCGGGCTGTGGGCATTCCTGCGCGGCAGATCTATGTGCCCCGCTGGGCGCACAGCAATGACAATCACGCCTGGGTGGAAGCCTGGGTGGATGGGACATGGTATTATCTGGGGGCCTGCGAACCGGAACCCACATTGAACAGCGGCTGGTTCACAGCTGCCGCATCCCGGGCCATGCTGATTCACACGCAGGCCTATGGCCTGTGCCCCCATGGGGAAGAGCTGATAGCCAAATATGAAAACCTGCACATCCTCAACCGAACCGCCAATTATGCCGATACCGCCGTGTTAGACATCACGCTGACGAAAAACGGCGTTCCCCTTGCGGCCTCCGTCCGCTTTGAATTGGTCAACGAGGCCGAACTGTTTTCCTTATGCACAAAGGACACGGATCCAAACGGCCGTGTCAAGCTGACGGTGGGGCTGGGCGGATTGCATCTGCAGGTTTCGTATGCCGATACCTACGCAACCCTGGTTTTGGATACGCGCAAGCAGACCCAATACAGCTTTGACGTATCGGAGCTTTCACGGGTTGAATCCTTTGTGCTCCACGCGCCGGGCGAAACCCGCATGGACAAGCCGTCGCATACCCAAGCCTACCGCGAGCGGATCACGCATTGCGAACGGCGGCGTGCCGCCTTTGAACAAACGTTTGATACCTCGGACCCTTTCCTGCAAAAAGCCAGAGGAAACCATGCCGTGATCCGATCCTTTTTGGAGGATACCGCTTTTTCATCGGAGAACAAGCGGGCGCTGCTCTCCACGCTGTCGGAGAAGGATTTTGCCGACATCACCCTGCCCGTACTGCTGGACGCGATGGCCGCGCCAGCAAACGGGAATTACCCAGACGACGTGTATCAGAACGCGGTGCTGTGCCCGCGCGTCGAGCTGGAGGCGCTTCGGCCTGTACGCCGGGCTATTCAGGAGTATTTTAAAACCTTCGCTTTCTCCTCCGCCGCCGATGTGTTTGCCTGGGTCAGCGCGAATATTCAGGACAGCGGCTGCCCCGACCCCTGGATCGTGACCCCCGCGGATTCTGTGGCTGTGCTGGAAAGCCGCAGCACCGACAAGCGTTCACGCAGCCTGCTGGCGATCAACATCTGCCGCGCCATGGGTTTTCCGGCGCGGATATCCCCGCTGACAGGGGACAGCGAATGGTATCAGAACGGGGAGTTTGTTTCGGTTCAGGCTAGCCGGAAGGCGGCCGCTTCACTGCGTTTCATTGCGCATGGAAACATGATGCCTGTGACCCACTTCACGCTGGGACAGCTGCGGGGCACGGTATTCCATACCGTGGAGTTGCCAAAGGACTGCGCGGTCAACGCGAGCACGCTTCAGCTGCCCGCCGGGACATATCGCGTGATAACGACTGCGCGCCGGATTGACGGTTCTACAAAATCGCAGGTGCATACGCTTACGTTGACAGACGGTGAAACCCGCAGCTTTGCATTGTCTGTGCCCGAGGTTTCAAACCATAAATCACTCTACAACGAGGCGATGCCAGCCTGCGACCTGCAATCCGGCGGGAAACCCGTGGCTATTGCGGAGGCGATGGCAAACGGAGGCATTGTGGCGTTGATTGCGCCCTATCAGGAACCCTCGTACCATTTGCTCAACGAGGCGATTGAAAACAAGGACCGCATTCTTGGAGAGGGACGAAGGATATTCCTGATCACAAAAAACCCGGACACCCTGGAGGATCCCGTACTCAAGCGGGTGCAGCAGGAACTGCGGGGAAACGCAATCGTAGCGCTCTGCAAGGATTTCAAGGCTTTTCGGGCGCTGCGCGGCAAGCTGCAGGCAGGCGATCTCCGCTTACCGCTGACCATTGCCGTCAACGCTGAAAACCGGGCGGTATTCGCCTTCACCAATTATCATGTCGGCACTGTTGAAACGATACTGGACATTTTAAACGGCTGAAGGGCACGGCGATGACTCGATCCAGACGCAAACCGCCGGTGTTACTGCTCCTCCGGCGGAACCGGGAACCGTTGTTCGACGCGCCGTTATACCGGCTGCAATTGGACGGCGGATTGATTAACCGGATGAGCGACGAGTATTTCGGCGATCCGACGCCCTGCGCAATCCATCAGAATGCCGTGGTCACACGCGTATTTGCCGAGTTGGAGATTGCGTTGGGGCAGAAAGGCGAAGTCGCGGTTTCGTCGCTGCCACCGCAATTGCGGGAGTACTTTTCGCAATATCCGGAATGCGCGTACTGCCGCCTCAAGGAGAATGTATGAAGCGCTTTCTGCTTCTGCTGTCAGGAATTCTGCTGCTGATACTGTCGTCGCATGCCGCGGACCGGCCCGCCGTACAGTATTTCTATCAGAGCATATGTGAAACATGCGATCCGGAGACCGAGTTTGAAGCGATCTTCGGCTTGCTTGTTGAGGATGATATTGCCGGATACGATGTCGCCATGTACAACGTGCTGACTGTTGAAGGCGGGGCGGCCTATGACGCTGCCGTGGAGCAGCTGGCAATTTCCCGGGATGACAGGGGGCTTCCTCTGCTCGTCATCGGCGATCAATACTATGTGGGCCAGAATGCGATCTATGACGGGATATCGGCCGCACAATTTCCGGAGTATTCTGCGGAGGACAGCGTAGTCTGTTACGTCTACCTGCCTGCATGTGAAGGCTGTGCCAAAGCAAGAGAAATATTGGATACGCTGCCGCCGTATATCACCGTGTTGCGAGACGGTGTCTCCGTGAAATCCAACGTGATCGTGAAGTCGGTTGATATGAGCCTGGAACTCGGCCTGGTGCAGCAACTCTTCCAGCAATATCAGGTGCCCGAAGACGAATGGACGGTTCCGGCCGTATTCTTTGGCGGGCAGTACCTGCTGGGCAGCGATGCGATCACCGCCTTGCCGGAGCTGGTATCGGCCGGCCAGGCGATGGGCACGGCGCTGCCCGCGGAAAAAAGCGCCGATACATCCGCGCTGAGCGTTGCGGGCAGCTTTGCGGCCGGACTGGTTGGCGGGCTGAACCCGTGCGCGCTGTCGATGCTGTTGTTGTTTTTGACGATCATATTGCAGATGAAAGTGCGCGCCGGAGCCGTAACGCTGATCTTTTTAGGCGCGAAAGGCGTTACATATCTGGCAATTGGTACGGCGCTGCTTTCCCTGCTGTCCGCATGGAACCCGCAATGGCTGCCGTTGTTTTCAAAATGGCTGATGACGGCTATTGCGCTGGCGCTGATACTGCTCAACGGCTGGGATGCCGTGCAGTCGTTGCGCGGGCGTT
>ERZ795057.2281-NODE-2281-length-14753-cov-6.134372_pt1 | contig 14753 bp, 10 predicted proteins | sample MGYA00375141_ERZ795057 | MGnify/ENA primary metagenome ERZ795057 (study PRJEB30186, sample SAMN05720163) | activated sludge metagenome | isolation source: Anaerobic digester | place: Hong Kong | collected 2015-01-26 ... | reverse complement strand
TACCTTGAACAGTACAGCTTTCAGGTTTAGAAAATTCCAATGACTTGGAGATCGACAATGGGGAAATATATAGTCAAGCGCATATTTTTGATGTTTTTAACACTATTCATCATTATGACAATGTGCTTTATTCTGATCAAGATGCTACCGCTTCCCGCGATACGCGAAATGGGCCGAGATGTTAACCTGATCCTTGCCAAGCGCGAGCAGATGGGGTATAACAAACCTCTGTTAGTACAGTATTTTCTTTTTCTGAAAAGCGTCGTCCTGTATTGGGATTGGGGCGTTGGGGAGCAGATGTATGAAGCTCTCAACGTTTGGGACGTTTTATTACAGAAGCTGCCGTATACAGTCACGGTCAATCTGTACTCTATTTTGTTGGCCATTCCGTTGGGGCTTGGATTTGGCATTTATTCCGCATTGAAAAAGAACAAGTGGCAGGACCATATTGTGTCTACACTGGTCGTCGTGTTTATATCGGTTCCGAGCTATGTCTATGCGTTCATTGTACAATATCTATTCTGCTATAAATTGGGCTGGTTCCCATTGACAGTAGAGTCTTTAGACAACGTTTCCTTTTTCAGTTTAGGCATGGCTCGAAGTATGATGCCAGCCGTCCTTTCACTCAGCTTTGGTGTTATCGCCGGACTTACGCGTTACACCCGCGCTGAATTAAGCGAAGTATTAACCAGCGATTTCATGCTGTTAGCCAGAACAAAAGGCCTTACAAAAGCCCAGGCTACATACCATCATGCGTTGCGCAATGCAATGGTGGTTATCCTGCCTATGATTATCGGCGAATTTATCGGTATTATGGGCGGCTCACTGATTATTGAAAAAATCTTTTCCATACCGGGCGTTGGCAACCTGTATCTAAACTCAATCGGCGTACGCGATTACAATTTCTTTATGGCGTTGACGGTATTTTATACATTTATCGGCCTGGCGTCGGGGATCATTATCGATATTAGCTACGGCTTCATTGATCCGAGAATTAGAATGGGGTCCAGAAAATGAACAATGAAATGAAAATACCGTCCTTTCCCAAGGAAAAGTTCGGTTTTGCAAATAAAAACGAACGGATACACGACGTAAAATTTGAAACGAAGCCGATTGGCTATTTCAAGGACGCCTGGCTGCGATTCCGCAAGAATAAGAGTGCCGTGGTTGCGACTGTTCTGATCATATTCTTGTTGTTATTTGCATTGATTGTTCCGTTCGTGTCAAACTATACGGTCTCCTTCCGCGATGGGTATTATAAAACCGTACTGCCCAAGAACGCTACATTGGCACCTTTAGGAATTTGGAACGGCGCAAAGGTACAGCGGGAGACGCAAGCGGGATACGATTATTACCGCTCTATCGGTGTGGAAACAGGCCGTCCCGCCGTGCTGGAAGTCAAATCGCAGTCTGTGGATGCAAACGGCATCCGGTATTATTCTCTTGTTGTAGATTCCTACATTAAAGTTGGATATACATACGTCAATCTGACCGAAGATGAGTTCAGGCGCTTGCAGGATTATCAGGACAGCACGGGTATACAGGTGATATATCCCTTGCAGAAAACCTATCGCACGAATTATGTGATGGGGAATATGGGTGCAAACTTCTGGTATCTTTTACAGGATGACGGAGCCACCACAAACGGCTTGGCGGTGCTGGATGAAAACGGGAATTTCATTCCAAACTATCTGACCACCGCCAACAAACAGCAGGCGGACTACACAAGCCTGCGACTCCAAGGCGATAATGGCGGCGAAGACGGGAATACATGGTTTGTCTATGGCCAGCGTAATCAATCCGGCTACAAAGCGCGGGTAGACTACTATGAATATTTCAAGTACAAGAACAATTTTGAACCCGTTTTCCTGTTTGGCACGAACATCTACGGGCAGGATATCTTTACCTGCCTGGCTGCAGGTGCCCGGCTTTCTTTCCTGCTGGCCATTAGCGTATCGTTGATCAACTTCTTCATCGGCGGGCTTTACGGTGCAATTGAAGGGTACTACGGCGGCGCGATTGATATCACAATGGAGCGTATCTCTGATGTTTTGGCCTCGGTGCCGTTTATTGTGGTTGCAACGCTATTCCAAATGCATCTGGCCGACAAGGTTGGCGTGCTTGTATCACTGCTGTTCGCCTTCGTGTTAACGGGATGGGTAAGTATGGCTGCCCGAGTTCGCATGCAGTTCTATCGCTTTAAGCGTCAGGAATATATACTGTCTGCGCGTACATTGGGCGCCAATGACAGACGGCTGATATTCAAGCACATCTACCCAAATGCGATTGGCACGATTATTACCGCCGCAGTGCTGACGATTCCGGGTGTCATCTTCACAGAATCAATTCTTTCTTATCTGAATATTGTCCACTTCGAAACATCATCCCTTACCAGCATCGGCACGATGCTTGCCAACGGACAGGGGTACTTGAGCACATTCCCGCATATCATCCTGTTCCCTGCAATGTTTATTTCGATCCTTATGATATCATTCAATCTGTTTGGCAACGGGCTCCGGGACGCTTTCAATCCTTCTTTGAGAGGAGCAGATGAATAATGTCAAAGCTTCAAGTTAAAAACCTGCGTATTTCATTTCGCACCAATAACGGTGCCGTGCGCGCGGTACGCGACTTATCATTTGACCTGCAAGAGGGGAAAACGCTTGCCATCGTAGGGGAATCCGGTTCCGGGAAGTCTGTAACGGCAAGGGCAATCATGGGTATTCTGGCCGGTAATTCCATGGTGGAAAACGGTGAAATCATCTATGACGGTCAGGATTTGCTGAAAATCAGCGAGGAGGATTTTCATACCCTTCGCGGTCATCGCCTGGCAATGATTTTCCAGGACCCCTTGTCTGCGCTTAACCCCATCATGCGGATTGGCAAGCAGCTCACCGAGGCCATGATTCTCAATAACCGTGAGCGCCGCCGCGATGGGAAAAAGAGATTCAACCGCATGATTACCCTGCTGGAGCAGAACATTGTCGGTGCTTATGCGCAGCAGGGTATCGACAATAAACAGGAAATCAAGAAGAAGGTTGACGATTTCAAACGCTTTCTGGATCGCGGCGTACAGCTGCAATCTGTTTACTCAGCTGCCCGCGAATCGCTGCTGAAGGCGCAGGATCATATCGGTGAAGCGAGATTGGAAATGAAGCGCAACGATGCGGGCGCTGTACGCGATGTATTAACCCGTCTGGTCAAGCTGGGGCAGGCAGGGTGCCATCCGTACTTAAACGGGAAATGCGATATTCGCTTTCATGAGCAGCTGGAGACGCTCAGCGGTCTAACGCGGGGCTATACCGCACGCAATGCCGATAAGGTGGAAGAGTGCCTGCAGAATCTACAGGAAATGATCGACAGCATGCTTGCATTGACGGAACCGTCTTTCTTTGCAATTGGTTTCTGCCAGGAGCATGGTATGGCGGACGATCTGCCAGGAGAAGAGATAGCCGATATCAACAGGCAAGCAGAAGAACGCCTGCAAAACGAATTTATGGCAGATTTCCTGCTGGATGTCCAAAAAGCGCTGATATTTTCTGCGGAGCAAACCGCAAAATCGACCAAAGTAGCCCTTGAGCAGCTGCAGCATGCAAAACAGGTATTTGAGAAGGATTCCTTAGTGGAAAAGGACTGCCATGCCGCCTTTGTTCACACTGCCGCGGCAGTGGATAAAGCAATCGATCCGATGAAAATTGAGAAGGACAATCTCTCTTACGTTTATCGCAGCAGCATGAAAACCAATATTGATCGCTATTTCAAAGGGTTGACCACAAATCCCAAGGAAGAAGCGCGTTTTCATCACGATACCATCAAACACGACAAACTCATTGCGCACAACCGCATTGCGGCCGGTGTGGTACCCAAAAACCTTGTGGATTTGGATATGGCAAAGGCGAATATGCTGCGTGATGTAACCAATTTGATTGCGCATTACAGTCAGCTGCTTGAAAGCCCCATAACACAAACAGTAGAAGATGCCGTTGGCATTGTGGACTACCTCAGGCAATGTGCGTCTGACTACGGGTATAAGCTGTCAAAGGCGATGGCAAAGCACCGCTCCATCGAGCTGATGGATGAAGTGGGCATACCGGAGCCCTATAAGCGTTTCAAGCAATATCCCTTTGAGTTCTCAGGCGGAATGCGCCAGCGCATTGTTATCGCCATTGCCTTGTCGGCAAACCCCGATATTCTCATTTGCGATGAGCCGACCACGGCGCTGGATGTAACCATCCAGGCTCAGATTCTGGAATTGATTAACCGCTTAAAGGTACAGCGCAATCTCTCGGTAATCTTCATCACGCACGACCTTGGCGTGGTGGCCAATATGGCGGATACCATCGCAGTGATGTACGCTGGCAAGATCGTGGAAGCCGGTACAGCGGATGAGGTATTCTATCAGCCCACCCATCCGTATACCTGGGCGCTGTTGTCATCCATGCCGGATCTCGAAACCCATGAAAAACTTGAAGCCATACCCGGCACACCTCCCAATATGATTATTCCTCCCACAGGCGATGCGTTTGCCGCGCGCAATCCGTATGCGCTGGAGCTCGACTTTGAAGAGCAGCCGCCTATGTTCAAGATCACCGAAACCCATTATGCGGCTACCTGGCTTTTGCATCCGGATGCGCCCAAGGTGGAACCGCCGGTCATTGTTCGGGATAGAATTCAGCGCATGCAGGAGCGCTTACATACCATGCGTGAAGGAGGAGAAACGTTATGAGAAAAGTAAAAAACGTTTCCAGCGTCCTGCGCGTTACGGGTATCATTCTGGTGATATTGTCAATGGTGCTCCTGATTTACGCGACATCGAACAACGGAAGAGAATGGAGTGAGTTCCGCAGCATTCTCAATCGGTCCAACGCAAACATACGGATTTGGGATCGTTTCTCCTTTAACCATTCCTATTATATGGCCCTGCGCAGCGCACTGGTTGTGCCGGATGTTGCGACAAGCACCCGTTCATTGGATGCCGCAAGTCATTTTTCTGGTTTCCTGCAGAATGCTGAAGCCGGAGAGCAGGATGCGCTGAATCAACAGGCGCAGGAACTGACAAACTGGTTTAACAGTGAGTTTGATACCGAAGCTTTTTTGACGAAGTATAACAGCCGGGCGGGTACGCAGAATGCAGCGGAAATTCGGGAGATTTTCGAGTATTTGGACGGCCTGTCCACGCCGCCGGCCAAATCAGGCAAGGCGCTTCCAAAGCTCAGCAATACCAGCGTTCGGCCATGGTTTGAGGAACAGTATACGCAATGGTTAGAGCAGTACAGTGAAGATATCGGCAGCTTCTTTGAATATATGCTGGTGATGGAACGCCTCGTAAAGGCCGATGGAAGTGTTACCAACGCGACCGAATTTGCCCAGGCGATCAGCTATGAAGACTATCAGGCGGAGCTTACGGCTCTGCTCGCACAGGAGGATCGTCAGGATCTCGTATTGTTTTTGGATCAGTTTGCCGCTCAGGTGGAACGCAAACAAGCTGATCCGCAGATGGATCTGACCGAGTTCCTGCACGAAGAGTACCTTGGGCTATTGGATCAGTTCCCGGAGAATGCGCAACCGAATTTTGCCGTGTTTCTTTCTGTTGTGAAGGATGATATCTCGAATCTGGCGTTATATGACGGCAGCTACAGTATGCTGGTATCCGGCATGAGAAAAGCGCAGGCTGTACTGAGCGATAACTCATTTGCGGCGTTCCTGCGCAGTTTCAGCCGTACGCTGGTGGAAAGCAGCGAGAGCCGTCGTACGCTTCCGCTGATTTCACTGATATGGTATTTTGCGGCAAATGCGCTGGCCATCCTTCTGATCGGCATCCTGTTGATGATTTCTGCAAAGGTGCTTGCTAAAATCGCAACGGATTCTATTATTCGCAAACGCGAATATAAGGCCGCGCAGGATGACCCGGATACGCTGTTGTCCGTGAATCATCTCAGCCAGTATTTCAAGAGCGGCGACTATATTAACAAGGCCGTTGATGACATCAGCTTCCATATTAAAAAGGGCGAAGTATTTGGCCTGGTGGGCGAGTCCGGCTGTGGCAAAACCACAACGGGCCGTACCATTATTAACCTGTACGATCCAACAAACGGAGACGTGTACTTCAAAGGCCTGCGGATATCCTCAACCAAGAACGGTGCGCATTTGATGGCGCATCAGCTGCGCAAGGAACTGGCCAAAAACATTGAAGGCATCAAGGCGGACGCGGCAGAGCGAAAGAAACAGGAGCCTTCCCTTGCCGCTGATATCGTAAAAGAAAGCGAAGCAAAAATCGCAAATCTGCGAAGCGAGTTTAGGGAAGCCGTCAAAAAAGTACAGTACCATGCGTTTCAATCAGAAGAAGAGAAGCGCAAATGTGTGATGCTGTACAATGACCAGCATAAGGCAGAGCTGCTTGCGGCATATGAGAAAGATATTCAGGGCTTGCGCGGCAGTGCCCTCGCCAGCCGAAAAAAGCGGTACCGCGCGGACCTTGCCATAGCCAATCGCGACAAGGTAACAACCAAAATCCAGATGATCTTCCAGGATCCGATCGCGTCCATCAATCCCCGCATGACAGTGCGCGAGATCATTGCCGAGGGTTTGATTATCCGCGGTGTGAAGGACAAGGCGCTGATTGACCGCAAGGTCAACGAAATGCTTGATTTGGTTGGTCTGCTGCCTGAGCATGCCTCCCGGTACCCGCACGAGTTTTCCGGTGGTCAGCGGCAGCGCATCGGCATTGCACGCGCTATCGTGCTGGAACCGGAGCTGATCATCGCTGACGAACCCATTTCCGCGCTGGATGTTTCCATACAGGCACAGATCATTAACCTGATGAACGATTTGCGCCATCGCATGGGGCTGACCATACTGTTCATTGCGCATAACCTGTCGGTAGTCAAGTATTTTTCGGACAGGATCGCCGTAATGTATTACGGGAAGATCGTGGAGATGGCGTCCTCGGAAGAGCTTTTCCTGCACCCATTGCATCCCTATACCAAATCACTCTTGTCAGCCATTCCGTATCCGGATCCGCACTATGAAAAGCAGCGCAAACGGGTAGAGTACGAACCGGTATTGGCACACAATTACCAAACGGATAAGCCTGATCTGCATGAAATTACGCCGGGACATTTCATCCATTGCAATCAGGAAGAGCTTGTGCGGTATCGGCAAGAATTAAAGCTATGAAATCTTTGAAGGTCTGGAAACGCTATCTTATTACGTTTCTGATCGGGGCCGCAGAAACGCTGCTGATGCTGTTGGTACGGGGCAGCTTTGGAAAAACCGACATCCTGGAGCGGTATCGAGATATTAGCGACTCGCTGTTTATAGCCGGTTGCTTGCTTGCAGGCATGGGCGGTTTGATATTCGTGTCCGAAAACGGCGTTTTCAACATGATAAAGTTCGGCGTGATCAAAGTAGTCTCCATGATACGCAGTGAGAAACATAGAGCCGAAACCCCCAAGACGTATTATGATTACCTTCAGGGGGAAGCGGAAAAGCCCAGCGCGAAATACGGGTATCTGCTGATGAACGGGCTGATCTTCATCACAGCCGCGGTACTATTTGCTTTCATGTAAAAAGTGCCTAAATATTTCGTGGATGCTTGAAAAAACTGCAAAAAGGTATATACTGATGGTGAGCCCGGAAGCTATGTTGAATATGGCTCAGAAAGCGGGGGGATTCCATTGAACAACAAAGATGAAGATCAGAACGTCGGTGGCATGGTCGCAGACGACATGGAGAATGCGGATCTCATCGAAGCTGTCGACGAAGACGGAAACACCATTCTCCTGGAAGTCATCCGCTATTTCTTTTATAACGGCGAAGAGTACGTTATCCTGGGCGATGTCCAAGAAGCGGACAGCGACCATGACCACTGCGATTGCGGACACGAAGATTGTCAGGAAACCACCATGGAGCTCTACGTAATGAAAGTCGTACCTTCGGAGGAAGACGACGACACGGAAGAATTCGTGCCCGTAGAAGACCAGGATCTGCTGGAACAGCTAATCCGCGTGGCGGAAGCAACATTTGATGAGGATTCACTCGACGGCGACGAAGCCTAATCCGATTTCCCTTATCGTTGCAGCAAGGTATGCAGATCGGGAAAAGTGAATAATGGAATACAGAAAATCGGGCGGCCAGTAGGCCGCCCGTATTGCTTTTATTGAATGAGGGGGATCGGTGAGCTGTAGCATTCACAAGGAAGCTAGTCTATAAGCAAACGGTCATGATATAGCGCCTTAAACAGCGCCAGATTGTTGGGAGATATCTTTGTGGATCGCCGCAGCAGCACGCTTACCTGCGCCCATCGCCAGGATGACGGTAGCCGCTCCGATCACCACATCGCCTCCGGCATACACATGATTGCAGCTGGTCAACCCATCCTCGTTGCGGGTAACAAGGCAGCCGAAGCGGTTGGTTTCCAGTCCGTCCGTCGCCCTGCTCAGCAGGGGATTGGGGCTGGTGCCGATCGCCATGATCAGGGTATCGATTGTCAGCTCAAACTCGCTGTCCGGTTTTGGCACAGGTCTGCGCCTGCCGCTTGTATCCGGTTCTTTAAGCTCCATTTCAATGCATTTTAGGCCTCTTACCCAACCGCGTTCGTCGCCGAGTACCTCTACAGGGTTGGTGAGAAGCTTGAGCTGTATGCCTTCTTCCGCAGCATGCTCAATCTCTTCCAGCCTTGCCGGAAGCTCATCGCGCCCACGGCGGTAGACAATATAAACGGTTTTCGCACCCATGCGCCTGGCACAGCGGGCGGCGTCCATCGCCACGTTCCCGCCGCCGACCACCGCAACCGCGTTGCTTTTTTGAATCGGGGTGCGGCTGTTATGCTCGTAGGCCTTCATTAAGTTGATGCGGGTCAGGTATTCGTTAGCGCTGTACACGCCCTTCAGGCTCTCGCCGGGAATGTGCATGAAATTAGGAAGGCCCGCGCCGCTGCCGATGAACACGGACGCATATCCCTGTTCAAACAGCTCGTCAATCGTCAGGGTCTTACCGATGACAACGTTTGTTTCAATTTTCACGCCCATGGCTTTGACGTTTTCAATCTCATGAGCAACAATGGTCTTAGGCAGCCGGAACTCCGGAATTCCGTATACCATCACACCGCCCGGCATATGCAATGCTTCAAATACGGTAACCTCATAGCCGAGCTTCGCTAAATCTCCCGCACACGTAAGTCCAGCCGGGCCGGCGCCAATCACGGCGACACGGTGGCCGTTGGTTTCTACCTTGGCGGGTTTTGTTTGATTGTGCTCCCTGTGCCAATCGGCAACAAAGCGCTCCAGCCGGCCGATGCCAACGCTTTCGCCCTTGAGCTTTCGTACGCAAGCCTTTTCACACTGGACCTCCTGAGGGCAGACGCGGCCGCATACGGCAGGCAGCGCAGTACTGGCGCTGAGAACCTCATACGCGCCTTCCATATCATCCTGCGCAACCCTTTGGATAAACGCGGGGATATCAATCATCACAGGGCACTGCGCCACGCAGGGCTTGTGCTTGCAGTTCAGGCAGCGCTTGGCTTCGTCGATCGCCATTTCCCTGGTATAGCCAAGCGTAACCTCTTGAAAGTTGGTTACGCGGACAACCGGGTCCTGTGCAGGCATGGGGGTTTGCAGCGGGCTCATGTTGCGATCCGGCATGTTATTGACCCTCCGTGCGCAGCAGTCTGCAAGCCTCATCCCGTGCGCGGAACTCAAACTCGTCATACATTCTGGAGCGGCTGATCGCTTCGTCGAAATCCACCAGATGACCGTCAAAATCCGGTCCGTCAACACAGGCAAACTTGGTTTCGCCACCAACGGTAAGGCGGCATCCGCCGCACATGCCAGTGCCGTCCACCATGATGGGATTCATACTGACAATTGTTTTCACACCATATTTCTTGGTCAGCAGGCTGACAAATTTCATCATCACCAGCGGGCCGATGGCGATTACCGCGTCGTAATGGTTACCAGAGTTGATCAGTTCTTCCAGCGCCGTGGTGACAAGGCCCTTTTCGCCGTGCGTACCGTCGTCAGTCATCAAGCGAAGCTCCTGACAGATCCCGCTAAATTCCTCTTCCAGGATGACAAGGTCTTTTGAACGAAAGCCAATAACACCGTGGACTTCCGCGCCCAGGTCGTGAAGCTTTTTGGCAACAGGTAACGCAATAGCGCAGCCAACGCCGCCACCCACAACGCAAACCTTGTGCAGGCCGTCAAGATGGGTTGCCTGGCCGAGCGGGCCAACACAGTCCTGCAGTGAATCGCCCTCGTTTAAGGAGCTGAGTTCGGTGGTACCCGCGCCTACGATCTGAAAGATCAGCATAATGGTACCCGCCTCACGGTCGTACCCCGCGATTGTCAGAGGCATACGCTCGCTGTTTTCCATGGCCCGAAGAATGATAAACTGCCCGGCTTCCGCTTTTCTGGCTATCAGAGGCGCGGCTATGGTGATTTGTGCGACAGTAGGGTTCAGCATACGTTTTTGGAGTATCTTGAACATTGTGTTTTCCTTTATCGCGCAGCGATGCATTCGACTTCCACACTGGCGTCAAGCGGCAGCGCGGCAACCTGCACAGTACTGCGAGCAGGGTACTCTTTGATAAAGAAGCTTTGGTACACGGCGTTGACTACGGAAAAATCTGCCATATCTTTGAGAAAAATAGTTGTTTTGATAATATTGCTATAGGAGAGACCCTTTTCCTTCAGGATCGTGCCGATATGCTGCAAAGCCAGCTTCGCCTGCGCCTCTACGCCCAGGGCGAGCTTACCGGTATTCATATCAATTCCGAGCTGGCCGGATGTATACACAAAATCTCCTATTGAGACAGCCTGAGAATATGGGCCGATGGCTTTTGGTGCGGAATCGGTTTGTATTGTTTGTTTCATGGGGAACCCCTTTCTGCTACGTATCATTTCGTATCAATGGTCAGTGAAAAAACCTGACCTGACACTTATTGTAACATCATTTGGCAGGGATGCAAAGAAGTTTGCTTTCCATGTACGACGAAAGTACGAGATCAAGCTGAAGGGAGAAACAGGTCAATCAGTCCCCGGTCAGTCAGCCGCAAAGTGGGTATGACAGGCAATGCCATAAAGGAAAGGCTGATGAACGGGTCGATTCCTTCTGTGATATGAAGCAGGCGCGCAGCCGCCAGAATGGCTTCGGTCTGCTTTTCAACGCGATCAAAGGGCTCAACGCTCATCAATCCGGCAGCTTTTAGCGGCAGGGAACCGATCACGGAGCCGTTTTGCACCACCACATACCCGCCGCCGATATCACGAATATGGTTGATAGCCAGCACGATATCGCGGTCGTTATCCCCGGCGGCGATAATATTATGGCTGTCATGTGCAACCGAGATTGCAACCGCTCCGCCTCGTATACCATATCCCTTGAGAGGGGCGACACTAATATTGCCGTTTTTACCGTGGCGTTCCAGCACGCAAAGCTTAGCGTACTCAGGGGATGGCTTGAAAACGCCATATTCAGCCGGAATCGTTTCCCGCAGATGATTTGTGAGAATTTGCCCGGGATTCATGCCGATTACATCGGTTTGCGTATTGACAAGCAGTTGGATATCATCCGTGATCACGGGCTTGAAATGAACAGAATTGAGAATTTCTTGCGGAAAATTGATTGCTGTAGAGGACGAACGCAACAGATCGCTTGCCGAAACACCGTTACAGTACACCGCCTCGATGCGCATCGCATCCAGATCGCTCACAAGCAAAAGATCGGCCCTGCGTCCGGCGGCAATCGCCCCACGATCCCGCATGCCATAATGCTCAGCCGTATTATAGCTGGCCATGGTAATCGCTTTGATCGGGGAGAAGCCCAGTTTGATCGCCATCCGAACGTTTTGTACGATGTGCCCGTCCCTGCGAATATCATCCAGGTGCTTGTCATCTGTGCAGAACAGGAAATGCCGAGTGGGAATCTTCTCTTTTAGAACGCCGGAGAGGATCGCCTCAAGATCCTGTGCGGCGCTGCCTTGGCGCACCAGCACGGCAAGCCCGGCCCGCGCCTTTTCGACAGCTTCCGCAAAGGTCGTCGCCTCGTGATCGCTTGAGATTCCGGCGGATACATACGCCTGCAAAGCGTTTCCGTTAAGGCCTGGAGCGTGACCGTCGATGACATGATGAGTAAACAGCTTGATTTTATCAAGCATTGTTGGATCGGCGGACAAGACACCTGGAAAATTCATGACCTCACCCAGACCAAGCACGCGCGGGTGCGATAGAAAGGCTTTCATATCCTCAGCGCCAAAGTCAGCGCCTGCGGTTTCAAATGCCGTCGCGGGAACGCAGGAAGGGAGCATATAGTAGATATCGCAAACCGCATGTTGCGCGGCATCCAGCATGAATTGCATACCCTGCGAGCCGCAGACGTTGACAATTTCATGTGGATCGGCAATCAGTGTTGTGGTGCCTGACGGAAGTACCGCGCGAGAGAATTCCGCCGGCAAAGCCATCGAGCTTTCGATATGGCAATGCGCGTCAATCAAACCGGGGCATAGATACATGCCAGTACAGTCAATTTCGTTCTTTGCAGTGTAGCTTCCAACACCAGCAATTCTGCCGCCAGTGACCGCAACATCCGCACGAATGATCTCCTGTGTGAAGACGTTAAGAACGTTCGCGTTCTTAAAGACCAAATCGGGTTCATGGCGACCTGCAGCCGTTGCAATTAGTGTTTCGATGGATACGTTTTGTTTCTGCATATTAAAACCCCGTCAGTTCAAATAAAAGCAGTTCATTGCCGGAAGCGTCCGCTCGGTCTTGTTCCAGCAGGACCAGAGCGCCGACATCCGTTGCGGTCATAGCCACGGGTAACGGATTGTTGGTTCCCAGAAGCGCATCGCAGCCGACCGCGCCGATGTAAGCGCCATCCGCTGTAAATAGCTTGTACTCCCGGTATAAACCATCCTGTACCAGAATGCCGTCTCTGGTTTCCACGATGCCCGTTACCGAGCCAAGCGCCGCAGGCGACATCCAATCGTCGCTTCCGTAAACGCCCAATTCATTGCCGTCGAGATCATACATCGCTATTCTGACCAAATGTGTGCTGGAAGTATCGGGCCCGGCAACGAAAATGTGGTCAGTGGTCAGCAACATATACTCTACAGAGCTAAATCTACCCAGTAGAGAAGAGCTATTGATCGGGCTATGGAGCGCCCAGTCATTCATGGTGAGTTCCTCATTCTCTATGGTGACCTTCTTCATTGTTGACGACGCCCAGTAGCGCAAGCCCCACAGACCATCCGGGTGAGTCACCAAATATCCGTCAACATCCAATGATTTGATCTCCCCGGCGTGATAGGACAGCGTGTGAGAATAGCCGTCAGAAATGTACAAGGTACCGTTTTGGCTAGCGCTTAGCAGCCTGTAGTCTGCCTGCAGATCAACCGGAGAGAAAGCTTCCATCAATGTATCGTCGAAACGGGTGAATATGTGCAACGTGTCGCCGGCAAGCATGTACACTGTATCGTTCATCAGTGCAATGCTGCTAGCAGATTTACTTTTACCGTGGATCGATTCATCGGTGGTCAGCCACTTGGCTTTCAATTCGTATGCACCAAGAGTTACGGCTGTTGGGGAAGGCTTAAATCGGTCACCATGTTCAGCCATAGGTGGATCGACATACGGTGAATCCGGAACAGGGTAACTGAAACGAATGGAATCAAGTATATTCGGCAATACATCTTGCACGTTTTCTGGATTAGATATACGAATCTCGATCGTCACGGACGCTTCAGGTACACGCGCCAGATAGCGGCTATATCTTGAGGTTTCACCATAGGAAAGACCCTGAAATGCAATACCGCTGATGACCGTCTCGGCAAGCGAGCCCAACCCGATCATGGTTGCCTCTTTATATATCTCATTGATACCATTTCGATACCCGGAAACATCTTCAATGCTGACAATGACCTGAACATCGCATAAATCATGGCCATCGCTATCCTTATAGGAGTATTGAGCGGAGCAAAGCTTATCTCCGGCATATGTTTTGCTCTCGTCCTGCACCCACGCATCCGGAAAGGCGACGGAGAAGAACGCGCAGGTATAGATCTGGGGAAGTAGCGGCGTATACGGTACGGTGATCGACTTAGGGGTTTCGTCTTTCACGTAAACTACGCGGATATCGTCCGATATATAGCGGAATGTAAGCTGTCCATTTTCAGCGTTCCATAGCGGATCGTAAAGAAGATAGCTGCCGTTTATTGAGAAATAACCGTTTTCTATTGACCAGGTTACGCTTTCAATGGTTTGTGCGTCGACCTGAATAGCACCTGTGCCATCCGGGTAGAGGGTTATAGGCATCCCGTCGGGGAGAAACGTGCTGCTATCGTAGGATACACCGGAAGCTTCATAGGCAATGCACTTCCAATTCCCGGAAAACACAAACTGATTCGTGTTATCTTCATCCTGCGGCAGAAAGCCCGTCGCACGGCTGAAATATAGTGTAACGTCTCCTTCGGTGGTTGTTAGCATTTCATTTTCAAGGGTGAAATGAGTAGTCAAACCATCGGCAAATATGGCAATGCCGTCGCTCATAGGTTGCCAGGTGCCGGAACCTTGTGTACCGAAACCGCTAATCGCAAAGGAACCGTCGCCGTTCAGCTGCATAACAATAACATCTTGAAACACAAGTCCTTCATCTTCCGTCCGCAGGATGCCGTCGCCCATATCCATATACAGACAACGCCATTCGCCCGTGAAGTCTGTATCCACTGCAAGGGAGAATGACATGGGTATGAGCGCCAG
>ERZ795057.2277-NODE-2277-length-14771-cov-8.980362_pt1 | contig 14771 bp, 13 predicted proteins | sample MGYA00375141_ERZ795057 | MGnify/ENA primary metagenome ERZ795057 (study PRJEB30186, sample SAMN05720163) | activated sludge metagenome | isolation source: Anaerobic digester | place: Hong Kong | collected 2015-01-26 ... | reverse complement strand
CCATTCTTATTGCACACAACTACGCTGGGGTCTCAAGCTGCAATCCGAACCAAAAACCTGACTCCGGAGGAGTCACAGGTTTATAGAAGAAGACAAAAACAGGCAATTGCGGCCCCGGAGGGGTCGGATATAAATTCCGGGCATTTTCTTTCTCCTCGAATCCGGATTGCTCCGCCTGCAGGCTGCAAGACGGAAATTCAATAACCGTGAACCAGCTTAAAAATCTTATTAAAGGATATTATCTGCTGCTTACCAGGGCTGCCGTTAAAAAATTATTGTTAATAGGATGGCTTTAAAAAATTAAATCTTATTAATTTGTAATCAGCCTTCAATACCATAAAGTTTCATCTTGTTATACAGCGTTTTTCTGTCGATATTCAGCAGCCGGGCTGCCTTGGATTTGTTATAATGCACCTCCTTTAACACGTTGATGATGGTGGTTTTTTCCTGGGTTTCGGCCATTGACTTCAGGTCGGTAGTGGGAGGTTGAAAGATTCCGGCCGGTGAGGGCGCGCTGCCCGGTGAGGGTATTTCGGGCGGGAGGTCTGCCCTGGTAATCATGCCTGTTGTGGCGAGCAACACCGCCCGCTTAACCACATTTTTCAATTCACGGATGTTGCCGGGCCATGGATATTTCAGTATGGTTTCAATAACATCCTTTTCAAATCCGATGATGTTTTTGTTTAGTTCGAGGTTGGCATTTTCAAGAAAGTAGCCGGCAAAATGGATAATATCTTCACCCCGGTTCCGGAGTGGAGGAATATTGATCTTGAATTCATTGAGCCGGTGAAACAGATCCTCCCTGAAGCTTCCCTTTTGCACTGCGGCAGCAAGGTCGTCGTTTGTAGCAACGATGATCCTTACATCCACTTCCACATCCCTGGTGCCGCCCAGCTTCCGGACTTTCCGCTCCTGGGTGGCCCTGAGCAGTTTGATCTGGTTTTCATAAGACAGGTTACCGATCTCATCCAGAAAAAGCGTGCCCCCGTTCGCCTGCTGAAACTGCCCTTCCTTGTCCGCATGGGCGTCTGTAAATGAACCCCTGGTGTGGCCAAATAATTCACTGGCCGCCAGTTCATTGGTCAAAGCGCCACAGTCTACCGCGATAAAAGGTTTGCTGCTGCGCTGACTTTTCATGTGGATCATCCTGGCCACATACTCCTTTCCGGTACCGCTCTCTCCCTGTATGATCACCGACATATCGGTAGGGGCGATCAGCGAAATATATTGTTCCACCAGCATCGCCGGCTGACTGGTGCCCCTGAGGTAACTCATGTTGCCGGGCAATGGCTCCGACCTGATGCCTGATTCGTTTTTTTTCTCCTGTTTCTGTTTGCTGATGGCCTTGTTTACGGTCAGTAAAAGTTCGTCAGGATTCACCGGCTTGGTGATGTAATCAAAAGCCCCGGATTTTATGGCGGTAACAGCCGACCGTATATCCCCGTAACGGGTCATCAGTACGACCGGAACACCATGTTGTATCTTTTTGAGTTCAGCAATCAGCGTGATCCCATCAATATCAGGAAGGCGGAAATCAGTAAGAATAATATCGAAATGCTGCGCCCTGGATGCTTTGATAGCACTACCCGCCGTAAAAACTTCCTTTACGTCGAAGCCCTTATTCCCAAGATATGACTTGAGCATAAGACAGAAAGTGGGATCATCGTCAACGATCAGGACTTTATACATTGCGGGCGCGGGATATGCAGAGCAGTGGCGAATTAAACAGCTAAGATACTAAAAAGTTGAGGAATTTTTCACATCTGCCTGAATTATCGGCTGCTAACAGGCCTTGTATTAATACGGTAGTGGTTGAAAACCGGAAATGTATGCAGGTGAAAGTAATTTCGTTATTTCTATGTGTTTGAAAAAGAAAAAAGGAAAAGTGCCGTTAGCGATAATTTTATAGTAGTTCAGTTCACCATTATCTTTAAAGTTGATTTGACCTTCGCGTCCTCATCTGGTTTTTCAGTTTTCCAGGCAGTTTCTATGAATTAAAGCTCAATATCTTAAATGCTCTTGTGGGTTAAGCTTAATCCCTGATTCAGATGTCAGGTTTCAGATGAAAAGTCAGAAAAAAAGTGCTTGTCTACTCATGGCTTCAGCCCGGGGAAAAGCGGAATCCAGAACCAACCGGCTTTAGCCGAAAACCGGGAGCAGCCAAACCTGGGGAGCGTCCGGGCTTGCGGGTTTTTCTCAAGCCGGGCTGCGAATAGAATTCTACCGGCTTTTGGGCTAAAGCCCCCGCGTTTGTCAGCAGCTTATTACCCCCGGCTCAAGCCGGGGGTAATAAAGCGGAATTGATTATCATCAGAAACTGCAGGATATAGATAACCAAAGCTTGTGTTGATTGAGCCGAAGTCCTGGTTCAGACGTCCAATAACCGGTGAAAAGCCGGAAAAATCTGCTTGCCTTACTCCGGGCTTCAGCCCGGGGAAAAAGCAGAACCCCTGACCAGCCGGCTTTAGCCGAAAAGCCGGGAGAAGTCAAAATGCTGCACCCACCAGGCTTGATGAGTGCTTCAGCTGGCCATTGCCTGTTTATTTGGGAAAAATCTCGCTTAAAAATGTATCCGCCACCAACCGGTTGCCTTTGTCATTCAGGTGCACGCCATCGGTGGTCAGGATGCCTTTTTCAAGGTTGTCCGGATTATTTCTCAGGTTATAATCAAGAAAGATCCGGCGCAGGTCAATCAGTTTGCAGTGTTCTTCCTCAGCCAGTTTACGCACTGTCTGTGAATACCTGTTCAGGTCTCCGTCAAGCTGGTTGGTGAAATCGGTATGCTCTCCGATTACTGCGGGGGTGCAAAGTACAACATCGGCGCCTGCTGCCTTGATTTTACGGATTAATGCCAGGTAGAATCGTTCAAATTTGTCGGCATCGGTTCCGGTGCCCCACAATTTGTGCCATACATCGTTCACGCCTATGTATATAAATACCACACCGGGCTTATGCTTCAGCACATCCTCTTCGAGGCGCAGATACAGATCATAAACTTTGTTACCGCCAATGCCGGCCCCGATCAGTTCGTAACGGCCGTTCAGCCCGTTTTTGCTGATCTCCTGCCGCATCAGGTCAATGTACCCGCCCGGTTCATTGCCCATCTGCGTGATGGAATCGCCGAAAAATACGATGCGGACAGGTTTTGAGGATTGGAATGTGAATGACATAAACATCAGTGAAATCAGGAAAAGTTGAAATCTGCCGGTCCGGCGCAGGACTGGTGTAAATCGGGTGTGCATATCGGGGTTGCTGTATATGAAACTGATTTTTTTGAAGTAGTCTTTTTTGCAACTGCAAAGCTACCAAATCCGGACATAGAAAATCTGCCGGCAGCTGATTATTGATCAGCTAAAGATTTTCCATCCGCTGATTATGCTTAAATTGCGCATGTATTTTCGGCCAACTCCGCCCAGGGCGGGAATCAGAACAGGAAACGCTTCTGAAGGCAAGGGTTGTGGAAAGTATCATGTTACTCAATCATCATTAGTAAATGAAGAAACTGATTGCATTTTTTATCCTTTTGCCGTGGTTGGTTATGGCAGGCGCACTGAATCTGCGGGCTCAGACATCAGTGGTACTTCACAATAACTGGGAGTTCCGGCAGGCCGGAACCCTGCAGTGGTATCCAGCCCTTGTTCCCGGCACGGTTCACACCGACCTGCTGGCAAACGGACTGATAGAGGATCCATACTACAGGCTCAACGAAAAGAATCTGCAGTGGATCGATAAGGTTAACTGGGAGTACCGCACCCGTTTCAGGCTGGATGCCGCACAACTCCGGGCAGGCAGCCTGATGCTGCGGTTTCACGGGCTGGATACCTATGCAACGGTATTGGTAAACGGGGCGCTTTTGTTCAAAGCCGATAATTTTCACCGTACCTGGGAAGCCGAAGCCGGGAATCACCTGAAAGAAGGCGATAACGAGATCTTTATCCGTTTTGAATCGCCGGTGATGAGGGGATTGATGAAGCAGGAAGCGCTGGGTTATGCTCTTCCGGCTGATAATGATCAGTCGGAAAACGGAGGGATGGGCCCGGTTAGGATCAGCATCTTTACGCGCAAGCCGGGATATCACTTCGGCTGGGATTGGGGCCCGCGCCTGGTGACCTCCGGTATCTGGCGGCCTGTGGAGCTGATTATTAACCGCACAGCACGCATCAACGACCTTTTCGTCAGGCAGGAAAGCGTTACGGCAAAGGAAGCACGTGTCACCGCCGGCGTGGAAGTCAATGTTCAGCAGGAAGGACTTTATAAACTGGAAATTCTGATGGACGGCCAGGCGGTTGCTGCCCGTGAAATCAGCATGTCACCCGGGATCCGGTATTCAGATATAGATTTTATCATAAAGAATCCCCGGCTATGGTGGCCCAACGGGGCGGGCGGTCAGCCTCTCTATACCGTGAGCGCGGTGCTCAGCCATAAGGGTAAAGAACTGCACGCTTTTAACCGTCAGATTGGTATACGCAGTCTGAAGCATGTGCGCAGGCCTGATGCCAAAGGGGGTGGGGAAAGCTTTCATTTTGAGGTAAACGGACGGCCGGTGTTTGCCAAAGGGGCTAATTATATTCCCAATGATGTTTTTCTGCCCAGGGTGGATTCAGCCCGCTATGAGTTTATCGTGAAATCGGCCGCCGAAGCCAACATCAATATGCTCCGGGTGTGGGGAGGGGGCATTTATGAGAACGATTATTTTTATGATTTGTGCGACAGGCACGGCATTATGGTATGGCAGGATTTTATGTTTGCCTGTGCCATGTACCCCGGAGATAAGGATTTTCTGAATAATGTAAGGCTCGAAGCCGTTGACAACATCAAACGCCTGAGGAATCATGCCTGCATTGCACTATGGTGCGGCAACAATGAGATTGAATATGCCTGGGCCGAAGGCGATTTTACGCGCGGATGGGGATGGAAGGAGAAATATGACAAAGCACAGCAACGTGAGATATGGCAAAGCTATGATACCCTTTTTCACCATATACTGCCTGCTGCCGTGAAGCAATATGCGCCGGATCATGCCTACTGGCCTTCTTCACCGACGCAGGGCGGGGGAGTGCTGGCCAACTGGAGCGGAAACCGCGGCGATGTGCATTATTGGGGCGTATGGCACGGTCAGGAGCCGATTTCCGCTTTCAGGAATTATAAAGCACGCTTTATGAGCGAATACGGATTTCAATCGTTCCCCGAGTTCAACAGCGTTAAAAAATACACCCTGCCCGAAGACTGGAACATAGAATCGCCCGTAATGGCCTCGCACCAGCGCAGCGGTATCGGAAACCTCCGCATCCGGCAGTATATGGAACAGGATTATCAGATTCCTGAGAACTTTGAGCACCTGCTTTATGTTGGTCAGTTGCTGCAGGCAGATGCCATCGGCATGGCACTCAGAACCCACCGGTCGGATATGCCGTTTTGCATGGGATCGCTTTACTGGCAATTGAACGATGTATGGCCGGTGGCCTCCTGGTCGGGCATCGATTATTACGGCAAATGGAAAGCTATGCATTATTCTGTGAAAGATGCATTGAAAAACCAGATTATACAGGTGGTTGTCGAAGACGGGAAACTTTTGGTATACGGCGTTTCGGATACCGAGAAAAAGACCCCTGCCATATTGCGTCTCAACCTGGCAGATTTCAGCGGGCTTTCATTATGGAACAGGCCTTACAAAGTGACGCTTCCGGCAAACGGGGCAGCGCTGATCTGCAGCATAGATCTGAAGGAACTGCCGCTCAGTTACAGGGAGAACAGTGTTTTTTTTACTGCCACACTGATGGATGGTTCCCGGGTGATTGACCAGGAATTTGCTTATTTCGCAAAACCAAAAGACCTCCGGCTGCCCGAACCGGGTCTTAAATCGCGGATCAGCGATAAAGGCGACCATTTTGTGATTGAAATCACATCCCGCAATTTTTGTAAAAACCTGATGCTGGTCAGCGACAGTGCGGATGTGAATTTTTCGGATAACTTTTTCGATATGCAACCGGGTGAAACCCGCCTGATAACCTGTCCGGCCACCATGCGTTGGGAGGATTTCGAAAAAGGTTTCAGGATGCTGCACCTTGGGCAGACCATGAAGAAGCGTTAACGGAAAGGCATGCGCTGAATTTCAGACGGGATTGTCCGGGAGAAAATGTCTGTAAATTGCCACGAATGCACGAATAAATTGCGCAAAGACGAGTCAATCTGCCTGACCTGACAAGTCTTCTTCCGACTTGTCAGGTCTTCTTAGGGTTTTATATGAATACTTGCATCGGTGTTGGTTTATCCCTGCCCGGACGAGGACGTCCGCGCCAACGGTGAAAGTCAGACAGGGCATAGACGAGCGCATTCGCTTCAGGTTGCGGTTGGCACTGTAAACCAGAATCTGCTGCCTTTGTCCGGGGTGCTTTGCACGCCGATGCTGCCACCGTTGCGTTCAACAAACTCCCGGCAAAGCAGTAAGCCGAGTCCTGTACCTTTCTCTCCGGCCGTTCCCTGTGTGCTGAACTGATCGTCACCGAAAAGGGATGTAATTCTTTCCGGTTCAATTCCAATGCCGGAGTCCTCTACACTGATTTCTGCAACCAGTCCCTTTATTTTGCTGTAAACGGATATTTTTCCGTTCTTTTCTGAAAATTTTATGGCATTGGAAATCAGATTCCTCAACACGAGCGAAATCATGCCGGGGTCAGCATAGGCCATGTGTTGCGGATCTGTATCGTTTGAAATGACCAATCCTTTCAAACCTGTCTGGCTTTCATAGAGCCGGATAATATCTGAAGTTATATCGTGGATGGCAAACGCCTTTGGATGACAGGAAATGCCATTGAGGTTATTCTTTGACCAGTTGAGCAGGTTGTCAAGTAATTCGCTGGTCAGCAGAGTCTGAGAGGCCAGTTCCGGCAGAAGCTCCTTGAACTCGGGTTCAGTGATATCATCATTCTGGACCAGTTTCATCAGGCTGTTGAGGTTGGCGAGCGGCCCCCTGAGATCATGCGAAATAATCGAAAACAGACGGATCCTGCTTTTGTTAACCTCCCTTAATTCATTGGCAATCCTCGATAATTCATTATTCTGATCCTGCAATGCCGTTTGCTGCTGCCGCACCAGGCGGTCGTTCCGGAAACGGTAAACAAAGTTCCTCCAGAGAATCATGGAGAGAAACCAGGCGATGGCCACTGAAGTAAGGCCGTTCACATAATTGGAAAGCAGTACATCCTGAAATGGCTGGAAATGGGTAATTACAAAGTAGAAAAATGTATATGCAAGCAAATAGTACAAGGCGGAGATAAGGGGAGGGATGATCAGCACCATGGCCGTGAAGAAACACACAATCATAAACGGGGTAATGGCATTGGTGATAAGCTGGTCTATACCTGTGATAATGGTGCCTATCAACAGGAAAAACAGAAACATGAAATGCGGGATTGCCCTGGCGTACGGTTTATTGATCAGCCCCCGTTTTCTGATAATAATAACGCTGAGGCCGGTAATCAGAAAAATCAGAAACATGGTCGAGTGTGAGGCAATGATCCCGTTTTTCCATTGTAACTCTGTGCCTGAAGCGTCAGAATTAAAAAAATAGAATAGCGCAATATGTGCGATGGAAACAGACAAACCTATGGAAATAAGGTAAACCAGACGGCCCAGATTTACCCTGAGTGCCTCCTGATGGCCTGCTGCGCTTTCTTCACGGTTAAACCGGAAGTCGTCCCGTTTAATTGAGATCGTACGGTTCAGGAAACCAGTTCCGCTGAATATTTTCTTCTTATTTTTCAGATTGACCGTATAGATTAGCGATCAAATGTAATTCAAAATATTGAATTTTTAACAAGATTGAGATATTGTATGAAATGCACTGGTCATTTCATCGGTTTGTCGGTGGGTTGTTTTGGGGGGATGAAGTTAAATCAGGCGTTGATATTCCTGTCCATAGAACCGGGGCTGGAGTGTGTCTATGTTAATTTCTCTTTTTTTACTTCAGCAATAACCTGATCTGCTTCAGACATTCGCCGGGATCAACATTCAACCCCTGCTGCTGATAGGCAATTTCACCCTCCCTGTTCAGTATCTGGATGATATTCGAATGGTCAAAGCCTCCGTCATCCAGGGGCTTGATCCTTACCCCCAGCACCTGGGCAATTTCCATGGTCGCATCTTTGCCGGCGCGGATCATTTCCCAGGAGTCGTTCAGGCGATGGTCAGCGGCAAATTGCCGCATCCTTTCCGGAGTGTCCCTTTCAGGATCCATACTGATCAGAAGAAACTGCACCTGTTTCCGTTCATCTTCACTCAATGCCGATTCTATATTTTTTATATCGGCTACAATGCGCGGACAAGCTGATGGACAATGCGTAAATATCATCGCCCCCACGGTGACCTTCCCGCTTAAATCCGCGAGGGTCATTCTGCCGTTGCGGTATGTTTCCCAATCCGACTCAAGCAGAAAGATGGACTGATCTGAGATTTCACTACCCGGCTGCTGACCAGCCTCAGCTGTTTTACAACAATTGCCCGTTTCTGATTTCCGGCCACAGGCTGTGGCAATGGCAATGAATGCTGCCAGGGATGCAAAAAACAAGAATTTTTTCATAGGTATCATTGATATTTGTTGGTTGATTTTCTTTAATATTTAATGAATTCAGTTGTTCGAAAAGCACCGGCTTGTGATGCCAGCCGGCTTACCTGGCAACATCTTTCGCGCACCTGAAGCCGAGGCTTTGCACCGTGTTACTGGCTTTGAGGCTTGAGCGCATGGCGTACCTCAGAAAGGCGGCATAATTTCCGGTATCGCCCGATTGCAGGGAGCCCCCTCCGCAGAAGAGGGTATTGTCGAGACTGGCATTCCCCCTTGATTCTCCCGTAGATAAGGCGCTGTTGAAATCCCAGGTCCATTCCCAGGTTACCCCGATCAAATCCCAGACACCGTAATAATTCTTCAGCGTGGTTCCGGCTTCGGGAAGATGTGTAAAGGAAGGTTTTGAAATCAGCTCAAGAATCAGGGCGTAAAATCCTTCTTCATTCCTGCCGTCAGGCCTGGTCCTTCCTGCTTCCGCAGCCCTTTCCCATTCGGCGGTGGTCGGTAGCCGCTTCCCCTGACATTCACAGTATTTCCGGGCGGCAAACCAGGATACATTCACTACGGCACTACCGGCGATGCCGGGTGCAAAAGTGCCGTCATCTTTCCAGTGCCTGAGGTATCCCGCATCCGCGAAAAGCCGCTTTACATTTTTTCTGCTCCATTCAGGATTGTCTGCGATAAACCTGCCGAAGTCCGCATTGGTTACAGGCAGCCGGTCGATCATAAAAGCCGGGACTTTAGTGGTTTTGTTACCGGAATAAAGGGGGAGGTAGCTTCCCGCCGGTATGAATACCATGGTTTGACCCTCCTGAGCCGATAACGGAATGTGAAGCAACTGTATCGTCAGCAGCAACGCGGTTATAAGCAGACAGTAGATGCGCTTTTTCATTTATTTACGCGCATTTTTTACCTGATCCGCGGTTACCCTCATGTCAGAACCATTCATGGTACTGTAAACAAAATTTAATACTGCCGCTGTTTCTGCATCGGTAAGGGCCTGGCGCGGCATCACGCTGTTGTACTTCACCCCGTTAACGGTGATTTCACCCGATAATCCATTTACCACCGCTCCGATTGCTTTTTCAGGGCTTTTCGCGATAAAATCGCTGCCGGCCACAGGCGGAAACACTCCCGCTACCCCTTTGCCGTCGGCAAGGTGGCAGGCCGAGCAGTTTACCTGATAGAGTTTTTCGCCAATGGCCAGCTGCTGTTCCGGACTGATTGCCGCTGTCTCCGGCGATTTACGGACTTTCTTTACGGCTTCCGCTGCCGGCTGGTAGATGCCCGGCTCGCTTTTACCCGAATATATTTGCTTGTTTTCTTCCCCGTCAACTGCCAGGATGCCAAGAGCTCCTTTGTTAAATGCCCTGAAAATAGAATGATCGACCAGGATGAAGTTTCCCGGGATCTCAACCTTAAACTCTGTAATGGCGGAGCCTCCGGCCGGTACCAGGGTAGTCTGTATGTCATGGTTTTTCAGTGAGCCACCTTCCATATAGACATTGTCAAATACTTCCCCGATTACATGGAAGCTTGAAACCAGGTTGGGCCCGCCATTTCCGACAAACAAACGTACTGTTTCCCCCGTCCTGGCTTTCAGTGCATTGTCCCCGGTAAGGGCGCCTACCTTGCCGTTAAAGACCACATAATCAGCCTGCTCCTTAATCGCCTTGTTCATGTCGAACGCCTGCAGGCCCGACTCGCCATAACTGCCTTCGGTGTAAAAATCGCCCTGCATTACGTAAAACTCTTTGTCTACCTTTGGAAGCCCTTCTTTGGGTTCCACGAGTATCAGTCCGTACATGCCGTTGGCAATATGCATGCCCACCGGGGCGGTGGCGCAGTGATATACAAACAGTCCGGGATTCAGTGCAGTAAAATTAAAGGTGGCTTCATACCCCGGGGCGACAAAAGTGGCCTCGGCCCCGCCGCCCTGTCCGGTTACCGCGTGTAAATCGATGTTGTGGGGCAGTTTGTTGTCGGGATGATTTTTCAGATGAAATTCAACGTAATCTCCTTCCCTTATGCGGATAAAAGAACCAGGCACTGTACCGCCGAAAGTCCAGAACATATAGTTAACCCCGTCGGCAATCTCCATCTCCTGTTCGATGATTTCCAGATCTACAATCACCTTGCTTGCATGGTCGCGTGTGATGGGGGGAGGTACAAACGGAGGCGGGGTCAGCACTGCCCGCTCCTCACCTTTGATCTCCGTGAGATTATACTCCCTTCCGATATGCGAGTCATCGTTTGAGCTGTCAGCATTTTGACAGGCGCTGAGCAGCATAACATGCGTTATAAAACCAATTGCGATAAAGGGCAGGCTGTTTTTTTTCATAGCTCGTCGGTTTTTGAGTCAATAGTTAAACAGTAAATAAGTAAATAAGTTCTCTAATACCTAAATTATTTTATGAATTTAGTATTCCTGCAGACAGTAAGGTGTATCATCAATCTGAAAGGGAGTTGTTTCATCCGATTGTAATGATGTTCAGCTGTTTTGTTAATGGGAACCTGTTTTTACGTATCTTTAATAAAAAAAGGATGGCACCAAAATCATCAGTCCCTGGATCGGATAAATCTCTGATCAGGTTGACCGCGGCATATAAGACTCCTTCCCTGAAGATGAGTATCTGGCAGTTAATCAATACATTGGTTCCATATATTGGCTTGTGGTTTCTGATGGTATTTCTGATTGACAGATCATGGTGGCTTGTCCTGCCTGTATCAATTCTTGCTGCCGGTTTTACTGTCAGGTTGTTTATTATTTTTCATGATTGCGGGCATGGCGCTTTTTTCAGATCAAAGAAAGCGGCTGACATCACCGGAATCGTGTTGGGCATCCTCACATTTACACCCTACTACCGCTGGCATCATGCACATCTTATTCACCATCGTACGGCAGGGAATCTGGATAAACGGGGTGTAGGGGATGTATGGACGCTGACGGTGGATGAATACAGGAATCTGCCGGCCCGTAAAAGAGTGTTTTACAGGATATACCGGAATCCTGTTGTAATGTTTGGCATCGGAGCGGCCTTGGTGTTTCTGGTTATGAACCGGTTTACAAGGAAGGGTTTCGGCCGGAAAGAAAGGATCAGTGTATATGTTACTAATCTGGGAATTGCTGTTCTTGCTGCAGGGATCAGCTTGCTGATCGGTTTTGAGAATTACCTGCTGATTCAGTTGCCTGTGATATACTTTGCCTCAACGGCGGGTGTTTTCCTCTTCTATGTGCAGCACCAGTTTTCAGGTGTGCACTGGTATCGCGACCAGGAATGGGATTACAGTACGGTGGCCATCTCCGGGGCATCCTATCTGAAGTTTCCTAAAATTCTGCAATGGTTTTCCGGAAATATCGGGTTTCATCATATTCACCACCTCAGTTCGAAAATCCCGAATTATAAGCTGGAGAAATGTCAGCGTGAAAATAAGGAATTCAATCAGGTTGTCCCTGTTAACTTCAGGGAGAGCATGAAGTCCTTAAGCCTGCGGCTGTGGGATGAAGGCAGGCAGAAACTGGTAACCTACAGGCAGGCAGCGGTCTAGTCAAATATCAGTTCTGCAGGAAGGGGCCTGTATTCAGGTAAAGAAGGTCATTTCTTTGCAGTCAGTTCTATGCCATTATCGGTGATTCGGATTAATTTTTGTTTGTAAAGCGCGCCCACTGATTTCTTGAAGTTCTTTTTGCTCATTCCGCATAGCGCGTATATATCCTCAGCCGGGCTTTTGTCGTTCAGGCTCAGTGACCCGTTGTTTGACTCAATCAGCCCGAGTATGCGCTCCGACAGTTCATCGATTTTTTCATACCCTGGTTTTTGCAGGCTGAGGTCGATCTTGCCGTCATCCCTTATTTTGGTCACATACCCCCTGATTTTCTGACCGCGCTCCAGTTCTTCAAATACTTCGCTGGCATAAATCAGTCCTTCGTGGCTGTTGTTGATGATGGCCATATAGCCGATCTCGGAGGTGCGCCACAACAGCAGATCTACTTCCTCATGCAGGCGGAAGGAGGGAGTTTCCCTGCTCAAAAACCGTTCAACCCTGGATGAACCGGCAATGCGGCCAGTCTGAGGATCGGCAAATAAATAAACAATATAAGATTTTCCGGCAACCATTTTTACCGATTGTTCCCTGTATGGCACCAGCAGGTCTTTTTCGAGCCCCCAGTCGAGGAAGGCACCTACCTCATTTACAGCCTTCGCCCTTAGAAATGCAAATTCTCCAACCTGTGCCAGTGGCTTGATGGTCGTCGCGATCAGGCGGTCTTCCGAATCGAAATAAACAAAAACCTCAAGATCGTCGTTGGGTTTGCAGCCTTCGGGTACCCACTTCATAGGCAGGAGTATTTCGCCGGATTCGCCCCCGTCGAGGTAAACGCCGAAATCTACAATTCTTGAAATGCTGAGGGTGTTGAATTTTCCGGGAACGGCCATGGGAATGCTTGTTTGCAGGTTGGTAAAATACTGCCTGCAAAGGTAGTATTTTATCGGGCCACCCACCTTCAGAATCTGATCACAATGCCCGCGCTCACTTCCGTGACGGTGAACGGCTTACTGCCGGGTGTGATCTTGTCGGTAACCCTGTTGCCGGCGGTCCAGGTAAGGATCGTGCGCTTGTATGGAATGGAGCGCATCCCGAAGAGCAGTTGCGCACCGGCCTGCAATCCCACCGAAAGCCCCGGTTTGTCGCTAAGCATCAGTGTGGCATGCAGGGTTGAAATGGATGTCAGGGCAGGTTTGTATAAGGTTTCATACCTGATTTCACGGCGGAAATTGCCTCCATCCTTTTTCTGCCTGATCAGCAGATTAAAAGGCATAAACGAGCTGATTCTCAACCCGGTGCCTGCCTTCAGACTTAGTCTGTTTTTTGTGTACAGCAGAAAAGGCATTAAGTCCAACCCGGGATCATACAGGGTTTCTTGCCGGTAATTTGCATCCAGGTCGGCCATCAGGCCGGTATCCCTCAGCAGGTGGTATTCGTTGAATTCGTTCAGGTAAACGGGGTAGGCTGAGATGCCGGCTGACACCCCCCAGGAAGTGTATCTGCCGGTATTGTTCACTATGCGGGATGCGCTTATGTTCATCTGACTGAACCTCATATCGCTCATCATGCCCAAATCTGCTGTAAATGTCCATATTTCGGAAGGGGACAAGGTGAAACCAACGTGTACAACACCGGTACAACCGGTATCGGCCTTGTAATCAAGATAGTTCAGGAAGTCTATGTCGCCTTCCTGCAGTTGCATGCTGCGGTAAGTCTCCCTGCATGCGTAGTGCAGGTAAATTTCCATTTGCTCCTGCCTGACGGACTGGGCTGATGCATGCGATGTTCCAATGGTAAACCATAACAGAATCAGCAGTAAGGAAGGGGGGATGTTCAGGCCGGGACGGTTCATGGGCGGATGGTGATCAGGGCGGTAGTGTCGGTGAGGGTGATTCCGTCGGACAAGGTAAAACGCATGACAAAGCGGGCATTGGCTGATTGTACTTCAGGCTTCAGGAAAAGTCCGAAGGATTCAATGCCGCTGTCGTAATAGATTTTATTTTCTGTCTGGCTGCAGAGCATTTCCGGGGTAATGTAAACTCCGTCACCGGCGTAATTGCCCCTGAGACTTGCCGCAAACAACCCGCTGACTTCGGCGCCGGCAGCTATCTGGTCCGAAATTGGGAAAAGTGTGGTAATGCTGATATTTGTCAGGTGCGCCCTTGCCTGCATGGGATAGGCACAATCGCAGCTCATGGCTGTTGCGCGGCTGAACCCGGCGCCGGATTTTGCTGGCAGGGCTGCATAATACCAGTATCCGGTGGAATCATACAACGAAACCTCGAAGGCTACCGCTGCAGCACGCATGGTGTCGGAAGCTGAACTCTGGGGAAAAATTCCTGAATTGTCAAGGTTTGTAATTCCGGTTTTGTTAAAACTGAAAAAAGTTGCGGGGCCATCGCAGTCGCAGCACCCCGGTATGATTCTGACCAGATTGGCAATCAGCAGGATGATTAATATTTTACGGAATACTTTCATTTGGTTTTTATCAGGAATATTTCACGGGAATATTTGCGAATATACACCGGATTCCGCAATCATAAAATAAATAATAAATGAGTCGACTGTCTGCAATGATCTGTCATCTGATGATATCTGTTTATTGAAAGCTATTTGTGATCTGTTCCGGAAACATAAACATTGCAGATGTGTTTACATTTTT
>ERZ795057.2275-NODE-2275-length-14786-cov-6.490937_pt1 | contig 14786 bp, 11 predicted proteins | sample MGYA00375141_ERZ795057 | MGnify/ENA primary metagenome ERZ795057 (study PRJEB30186, sample SAMN05720163) | activated sludge metagenome | isolation source: Anaerobic digester | place: Hong Kong | collected 2015-01-26 ... | reverse complement strand
AACCCTGTAATCGTGCTCAACCTCTCGCTTCACGGAATGGTTATGAACAGGGCGGCTGAAGATTTTCTCAATGCTGAATACAGCGACATTGCTGCAAACCACAGAGACCCTATATGGGTGGAGAGGCACCTTCCCCGCATATTACGGATGGTCCCTTGCATCGTTCCTCCGGCAGATGAAGATATAAAATCCTTCTGTGCCTCTCTGCGTGAAACAGGCATAGGTGAAATGGAGGATATGCTCCTCCCTGAGGCAAAGTGGCTCGATGTAATTTCATCAGCACCGCTTCCGATCCACACATGGGCTGATGAAGAGATATATAATATTCTCACCCGCTCTGAAAAAGAGAAGGTCATGGGTGTAAAGCTCTTCACTGACGGTGCGCTTGGTACATGCACTGCGGCTCTCTCTCAACCATATCTTTCAGGTGAACAGGGGGTTCTTCTTTCAGGGGAGGATGAGTTCACTGAAAAAGTTTACGGTTTTATGAAGGATGGGGCAGCCCCGGCAATACACGCCATTGGCGACATGGCCGTTGAGATGGCTGTTAATGCTGTTAAAACTCTCCGCAAAGAGAGGGGCTGTTCAGGCCCTGTGAGGATTGAGCACGTCCAGTTTATCTCAAAAGAGGCCGCCTTTACCGCGAAGAACGCGGGAATAACACTTTCCATGCAGCCGAATTTCAATTCTGACTCTGTAATCTACACGGACCGCCTTCCCCGGGGGTTCGCGGCAATGAACAACCCTTTCCGCATGCTCATTGATGAAGCCGGTTTTGTGCCGGGTAAAGACCTTATCTTCGGATCAGACGGCATGCCCCACGGAATCAGGCCCGCTCTTAAAGCCGCGCTCTTCCCGCCCTTTCCGGGGCAGGCGCTTTCTGTACCTGAATTTATTGAAGGCTACTGTATGAAAGATATGGAAGATGAATGGATGGTTGAGGTTGATGGTACTGATATCAGGATAACATCTCTGCAGGCACGATAAATTTCCGCATCTGCAGGGCTATGAATTTGTTTTACCCTTTAATTCTTTTTTCAGCTCTTTAAGTTCTTTAACCAGTTCAAGGTGCTTCTTTTCCGCTTTTTTCTTTTTGGAAATATCCCGGCATATACAGAGTATCATTTTGTTACCCTTATACGAGGCCCCGTTTGTGCTGACCTCTACATCAAAAGTGCTGCCGTCCTTGCGGCGGTGCTTTGTTGTAAAATGATCGCCTGTACGGTCGACAGAGCGTAACATTTCGATCAGACGCTTCTTACTGAAAACAGCGTCCCAGTCCCATACATGGAGGCCGTACACCTCCTCATGCTGATAACCCAGCATATCAGCAAACTTCCTGTTCGCCTCATATACTTTACCGTCCTGATCAAGAACTACGATACCGTCCCTTGACTGATGAAAAAGTATGTTCTGCCATATTACCTCATCCTTGAGCATGGCCTCTGTTCTTCTCAGTTCAGATACAGTTTTTTCAAGCTTTTTAATATAAGCTTCAAGTTCCTGGTATGTTTTTTTCCCTGTCATTCCCGGTATTCCGTCCATGGCGCAAATTCATGCTGTTAAGAACTTCAGAAGTCTCCATCGGCTTTTAACATAACAGTTTTTTCAAATAATTCAAGTATTAATTTTTTTTAATTCAGGGAGAATTCCCGATAAAAAGTTTACTTAAAGTATACCTTTATATACACTTAATATAAAAATCCGTCATAACTCTGGCTGGCGGAGGGGTATAAATATTTACCTGAACAGAAATCAATAATTGCAGGAGAACAGGATGGCAACTCACGCTGATCTGGCGGCACAACTTTTACGGGATGCCGCGGATCTCTTCAGAACTATCGGTGAACAGAACCCTGACATGAAAGCGGAACTGAATGATAACGCAATAGTCTATGAACAGGTTGCAGATCTCGTAGAGGATGATCCCGAGGGTGATATAGTAATCGCCCCGGATCTTGTTACTGACAACTGCCCCTGCCAGTGACAGTACGCGGTCATAAAGCAAGGGGTTGCAACCCCTTGCTGGATATCTGCATTATCTCCTCCCATGCAACATCATTTTATCCGGCATATGGATACCCGCCGGAGTTTATCCCTGTAAAGGCAGAGACCTGTATGACATAAAAGAATAATTCCTGTTTATGGAGGTGACAGGAGGTCACCGACCGTCGAGTTTGGCACGGAGGCCATTACGAGCCTGAAAAAAATATATGCCCGGCCATGACCTCGCTAATTACCTGTTACATATCATTACAGCTTCCCCTTTATCCAGGTTACTATAAATAAGGCAGCGCCGCCGCATGAGGCGCTAAAGGCACTCTGCCGTCTGAAGAGCCGCGGGCGACAGAACACGATGTTCTTAGTGTAGAACGCTGACAGGATGTCAAAAAAGCGTTCCACTCCAAGGGGCGGTCGGCACCGCCCCTTGGAAAAAATCTTAAAAAAACAGATGCACACCTACGTGCGAATGCATATAAAGCCCTTGTACGAAAGCTAATGGCCGTAAGGCCGGAGGGCATACCTTCAAATTAATCTCACAATAACCATATAATAAAATTGACAAAAACCTCCGCTTTAAGCATTATTAAAACTGCAGGGGGACTTATTTTTGTTGAGAAGGTTAAAACCTGACCCTTTGAACCTGACAGTTAATACTGGCGCAGGGAGCATCCATTTTAAAACCTCTGTTTAAAATGCCTGGTCCTGATGCCGGGCATTTATATTTTACGGAGGTACTGACATCAGAAATCTACTTACAATCGCCGGGTCAGACTGCAGCGGCGGAGCGGGCATACAGGCTGACCTGAAAACATTTTCAGCGCACGGGACTTTCGGCATGAGTGTAATAGTCTCCGTTGTTGCTGAAAACACAAGCCGTGTTATCTCAATACAGGACATCTCCACTGACATCATAAAAGACCAGATAGACGCTGTGTTCGAAGACATAAACGTTGACGGGGTAAAAGTCGGCATGCTCTCAGGAATAGACCAGATGAAAGCTGTCGCTGAAAAACTCCGTGAATACAGCCCGGCCAATGTGGTTATTGACCCTGTAATGATCGCCAAGGGGGGATGCGCTTTAATGCACCCCGACGCCCTTGAAACGCTCATACAGGAGATAATCCCCCTGGCCTATGTTCTCACGCCGAACATCCCTGAGGCTGAAACAATTACCGGGATGAAGATATCCTCTATTGATGATATGAAAAATGCGGCACGTAAAATACACGGTATGGGTGCTGCGAACGTAATAATCAAAGGGGGCCACCTTGAAAGCGGTGATGCCGATGATATTCTTTTTGACGGAGGGGAGTTCCGCTCTTACAAAACAAGGAGGATAGATACAAAGAACACCCACGGTACGGGATGCACCTTCTCATCCGCAATTGCCGCCAACCTGGCAAAGGGGCTTGACCTTGACTCCGCCGTAACAGAGGCGAAGGAGTATATTACAATGGCAATAGAACACGCCCTCCCCATCGGGAAAGGGCACGGGCCGACAAACCATTTCTACACCCTCTATCAAAAGGCGGGCATGCTGCCTGATTAAGGGACTAAAACTTCGCAGGCTGTATGGAGGGGTAATATTCAGGCCACGTCACCCCGGCCGCAGTGCCGGGGTCTCATGCTATAAAATTTCTGAATCCATCAACGCCCCCGGCCGGCAGCATCTTCAATTTTACATTAACTCTCACCGGCCACCTGCTTCGACCCGGCTCAGCACACCGCCCGAAGGGGGTTCCGTAACTTTTTTAGAAAAAATAAAGGTTCATAGATAACGAATTGACGCCTTGCCCCCGACCTGGGCGACGCTCATGGATGAGCTAGTATCGAGCGCGGGCAGGAGGCCCGAATCAGCGCTCGATTGTGCGGGGGCCGTTCGGTATCTCATAGTGAAAATAAAGGTACTCACGCCATGACAGACAACCTCACTTAATTTTAATCCCGGATGCAGGCTGAGTCAACAATTATACAGGCATAAGAGGTCCGGTTAAAATCGTTGACAATTCACTGTTGAACGGTTATTATCAGCCTGTTTTAAAATTGCCCATCGGGGCAAAGGGATTTTGAAGAATTTTATTCCCTTTAAATAAACATAGAAATAAATATACCGTCTCATCGAGAGGAAAGCGGAATGGATCTGAAAGAGATGTATAAAGAGAGACTGATGTCTCCTGCAGAGGCCGTAAAGAAGATACAGAACAGAACAGAAGCATGGTGCGGTATTGCCGTGCCTGTGCCCATGGCGCTTGTCAACGCCCTTATTGACAGGGAGCCTGAAGTTGAAGACATTACAATAAACCATATTGTAGACATCCATCCGAAACTCAACTGGTACAGCCAGAACAGAGATACAAACATCAGAATTGACTGCGGTTATCCCACTTCGTGCAGACCAAAAGTGGTAAGCGGCGACTTTACCATGACACCGAACCGTTTCCATGAACTGCCGAAGATATACACTGATGAAAATTTCCGTCCCATGCACGTTGCCATGCTCATGGTTACCCCCATGGACAAACACGGGTACTTCTGCCTGGGACTCGGCGCTGACGCCACACTCTCAATAGCCCTCAACGCTGCCAGACGGCGCAGGGAGGGGGACAGCCGCTACGTTGTCATCGCCCAGGTAAACCCGCAGGTTCCCCGAAGCAGGGGGCGCAACTATATCCATATATCAGACATTGATGCAATCGTTGAACAGGAGCAGGACCTTGCCGTACTCCCTGACAGCACCGGTATCAGCGATGAGGAGATGACCATAGGGAGATACTGCGCTGACTTTGTTAAGGACGGCTCCACCATCCAGCTGGGTATAGGGAGCATACCGAACGCTGTTGCCAGCGCCTTTCTCGATACCGGGGTTAAAGACCTGGGCATACATTCAGAGATGGCCTGCGATACAATGCGCGATCTCTGGGAGGCGGGAGTTGTTACAAACCGTAAAAAGACCTTCATGCCCGGCCGTTCCATATTCACTTTTGCCATGGGGACAAGGGCGCTTTATGAGTGGATTGACGATAATCCAGGTGTTGAATTCCACCCCGTTGATTTCGTCAACAATCCCTATATAATAGGCAAAAACGACAAAATGGTTTCAATAAACGCGTCCCTGCAGGTTGACTTCACGGGGCAGGCATGCTCCGAATCAATGGGGTGGCAGCAGTATACCCACCCGGGAGGGCAGCTTGATTTCGTAGACGGCGCGTTCCAGTCAAAAGGCGGGGTCTCAATTATAGCCATGCAGGCAACTGCGCGCCCCCGTTCAGGCAACGGGGAAACAATCTCCAGGATTGCTCCCAATCTCACGCCCGGTGGTATTGTAACAACCCCCCGTTCATGCGCTGATTACGTGATAACAGAATTCGGTGTGGCAAAGATTAAAGGGCAGTCTGTCAGCAGGAGGGCCAGGAACCTGATAAATATAGCCCACCCCGATTTCAGGGATGAGCTTCTCTTTGAGGCAAAGAAGAGAAACATTATCTGATAACCGGCTATTCAGGCAAGGTTTCAGATTTTTTGAAATAACTGATACTCATGTTCAGCAGCTCGGCCTCGTTCCTCATATGTTCAGAGTTTGCAGCAAGCTCCTCAGCCCTTGCCGCAATTAGCTGGGTGGTGTCATTTATAACTCCAACCATCTTTAGTATCTCATCTGAAGAGTCCATCTGCTCCCTCGTGGCCCCCTTAATCGCGTCTGATCTCTCCCTTATACTCTCTATCTCGTCAACAACAGTTGTCTTTACATCCAGTTCTAATTCCATAACCTTCGTAATCTCCCGCATCATATTGCTTATGACATTGAAACCCTCAATTATGGCTGCTATTGTTTCAACTGTTTCCTGTACATTCCCGAGCCCCTTTTTGACCTCGCTGTTATTGACCTTGATAAGCGAGTCTATCTGTTTAAGGCTCAAAGCCGTCTGATCAGCAAGTTTCGATACTTCATCAGCAACAACTGCAAACCCCCTGCCCGCGTCGCCCGCCCTGGCCGCCTCAATTGAGGCATTCAGTGACAGCAGGTTTATCTGCTCTGAAATTTCACCTATTATCTGGATTATATTCATTGCCTCGGCAGAGCTTTCACTGATCTTCATCATGGAACTGTTCATATCACCCAGCAGCTGTTCTCCATACCTTGCCTTACCGGTAAAATCATCCGTATTGATCTGTGTCTGGCGGACCTTATCCTCCATAGAATCAATTATATCGGTCAGTTCGTTTATCCGGTGTACCATTGCCTTAAGGCTTATATTCTCATCGTCAACCCTTTCTGAAACCATGGTAAACCCGGAAGAGAGGGCCCTGACACTGGATATTATACCCTCTGTTGAGGATGCCTGTGTATTGGCATTCTCGGAGAACTCCCCTGTTGCAACAGACATCTCATCCGATGAGAGAAAAAGTTCATGGGACAGGGACATTGTGTCCCTCACAACATCATTGATCTTGGCAATAAAAAGGTTAAACCAGACACCAAGGCTGTGCATCTCGTTTGCGGTATTCTTTCTGTAAACAGGGCAGAGAACACATGTTTTATATTTCTTTTCAAGGATCTCCCTGCATAGAACCTCTTTGTCCAGCCTTCTCGCTATTGAACCAATTTCAAAAAAGCAGAACCCCTCGCTTTTGTCATATTCGACATACCCGTCCCCCGACTTTTTATATATCTTATCTGAAGATTTATCAGATACAGGATACCTTACGGAGAGGTCCCCCAGGGCGCCCCTGCCGAAAGACTCCATGAATGAAAATATAGACCTGTTTATATTTCGCGACAGCATAAAGGCGATAAAAACAGAGAGTGCAATAAAGATACCCCCCACAATGAGGTATATCGCAACAGTTTTTGTTATTGGGGAAAAAGCCTCCTTCTTCTCAATCTCTATGAGAAACATCCACTGGAAATAACTTAGCCATTTCCACAGGCCTATGACCTCCTTCCCTTCATGGTTTATATATATATCATGCCCGGCCCGCCTGTTTTCAAGACAGTATAACACGCTTTTGACAAGCTGCCTTGTGTCATTATTAAGAAGCCAGAACCCTTCCTGCCCGGAGGACTCAAGTGTGGAGATATAATAATCGTTCAGTACCCCGAAGGTCTTCCGGAACTCGTAATCCCTTGAGGAACATATTACCCTCCCGGATGAATCAACGATAAAGGCGTTTCCGTTTTCCCCCAGGTTAAGTATATTCAGCGAATCATCCATAACGTTCATATTCACAGCGCAGATAATGTATCCTGCCGGCCTCCCTGCTGAAAAATAAACAGGGCAGCTTATTGGCTGTATTATCTCCTTCCCGCCATTGCCTGTCTCAATATATGAATCGAAAATATTTATATCTCTCTTTTCCTTAATACGGCTGAATATATTTTCCGCGGATACTTCAACCCCTTTCCCTGAAAAAGCGATACGATTTCCCCTGCTGTCCGTCAGCATTATCCACCTGTAATTCCCCTGGTCATACATCACGTCAGCAAGATATTTTTCAAGTACAGACCGTGCTGAAGGGGAAAGGCGGCCTGTACTGTCAAAAGCGGACGCGGCTCCCTTTATTACAGGTACTTTTGAAAGATTTTCTACATGCTCTGCGCGCCTCTCCATCCAGTATTCAATAAACTCAAACTGTTTGGTGGCTATTTCTGAATAATTCGCAAGTACCAGGTCCTGTATCCATGAACCTGTAAGAAAATAATTTACAGAAACAAAAATCAGTGAGATGAGAACACAGACCCCCAGGAGGACATACTTTACTTTATTTTTAATGCTTATATTACGGATCCATTTGACCGGTTCTATTTTCAGTTTCATCATCACCTCCCGGCCTGCCATTTAATCCCTTTCCCTGTGGCAGCTGTGACACCCCTTGGGCCCGGCCGTACGGAGATGGCATTCATGACACTGCTGATGAAAGGCTGCTTTAAGGTTTATCACAGCACCCTCATCCTTTTTTCCGTGGCATGATGAACATTTTGCGATGGAGCCGAGATGATGGCAGTCGACACATTCCGTATTATACTCCTCAACATGTCCCCTGTGGTTAAACTGTATCCGGGGCAGACGACGTCCCGTTTTTTCAAGGGAGATAATATCCTTAACGCCCTGATAACCGGATTCAACACCGGCATGGCACTCCCCGCATTTAACAGCTCCGCCGTTTTTTTTATGGCAGTCCTTGCAGAAATAATGGAAAACTACCATCTTTGATTTCCCCACATGGCAGGCGTCACATTTTTTTCTGTTTACATTATCGCCACCGTCATGATGACAGGTATCACATTTCACTGCAGCGTCATCATGCGCCTTGTGGTCCTTATCACCGAACGTGAAGGTACCGCCGTAAATCTTTTCTATATCCTTATAAAGATCTTTACTATTCTTTTCAACATGGCATTGATCACAGTTCAGAGGCCCCTTGCTATTTTCAGTATGACACTTAACGCAGAATGTATGAAAGGTCTTCGCGCCCGCAAGGCCCTTATGACACCAGGCACATTTTTTTATCCTCTCTTCATTATAAAGCTTATGATGACATGTTTCGCACTGGACACCGGAGTTTTCATGTGTGCTGTGCGGCATCTTCACATGTATTGTCGTTTCAAGGGTCTTTTTCCCCCACTGCGCGTCAGACCCGGTGAAATACCTGTTCACCTCTGTTATCGTAACAACATCAGTAGCGCTTGTAGTGTCAGAGCAGGAAACGAGATGCATAACAGCCGTAACTGTTATAAATACGAAAGTTAAACTTCTGAATAATTTATTGATGGAATTATGTCTGTTCATATACAGCTCTGCTGTTTAAATATTACCAACCCGTTCTCCTGATTAATAAGCAGACTTTTATACACGATATATAACCAGTTTTTAACAAAAAGTCAAATTTTTATATATTCTTAATATAAGCAGGAACTTTTGAAGTTTCCGGAAAAAAAGCCGCGTAAAAAAAGGCCCCACCGTTAAACAGCGGGGCCCTAAACCAGACCATAACTTTATTATATAAGACAGATTTTAAATGTCCCCGCCGGGAACGGCGGGGACAGCAGGCTGCTCAACCTGCGAATATATATGAATAAATACTGAAAAAGTATTTTCAGAACTGTTTGTTTGAGAACCTCCAGATTCTCATCCTGTCAGCTTCTTTAATAAGCTCATCCCTGAAATCAGGGTGGGCAATATTAATCAGTTTTTCCACTCTCATCCATGTCGGTGAAGCTGTAAGCCTCTCTACACCGAACTCAGTGGCAACGAAATCGACCATCTGCCTGGGGATTGTAACTATTGTCCCGGGATCAAGGGTAGGTGTAATCCTGGAAATCACGGTCCCGTCCCTCTCCGTGTATGTTGAAGCAAGACAGATGAAACTCTTGCCGTTAAGCGACTTGTAGGCCCCGGTGATAAAATCTGTCATACCGCCGTTTCCTGAAACCTGGGAAGGCACCCCTCCTGCAAAATTGCTTTCAGCATTCACCTGTGAAAAAAGGTCAATCTGAATAGCGTTGTTTATACTGACAAAATTGTCAATCTGCCCGATAATGTTCGGGTCATTGGTATAATTTACAGGGTAACCGGCCAGGGCCGCATTATCATCCATGAAATCATACAGGTCCTTTGAGCCTATGGCGAAGGTATACACGCACTTATGCCTGTCGATATTTTTCCTGGAACCGTTCATCCTCCCTGTTTCAATCATGTCCATAAAGGCGTCAACAAGCATCTCCGTATGGCCGCCGAGATCTTTCAGATCAGATTCAGCGATCATCTTCCCCACTGCGTTGGGCATTGCCCCTATGCCAAGCTGTATACATGAACCGTCATGGATGAAAGGCATGATGTTCTCAGCGATTTTACGATCAACATCGGAAGGTTGAATTAACGGTGCGGCAAAAAGCATCTGCTCTTCCGGCGCCTCAACAATATAATCAACACGTGATATATGAATAGAGTCCTCCGTACCGCCAAGACACCTGGGCTGGTTTTTATTGACCTCAACAATAACAAGCCCCGCCTCGTCAGCAAAAGCCGATGTTGCCGAGTTCTGCGGCCCGAAGTTGAAAAAACCCTTTTCATCCATCGGCCCTGACTGGCATATTGCCACCCATTTTATTTTATCTTTCAGTTCAGGCTTATTATAAGCCGCGGATCTGTACGCTTTTGATATATCCAGGTCTCTCACGTAGTAGGGAGCCCTTTCATATAGAATTGGAGAGTAATACGGGTTGAAATTAACCTGCAGCATCCTGGTCACCTTGCTCCAGTGCCAGTCATTGTAAATAAAGCTGCCCGGATATTTAAGTACATCGGGAGGAGGAGGTACTGTTGCTGCACAATAAACGGTTACATCTTTCAGTTCCCCGTGTCTTCTTGCCAGGGCCTGATCAACAACAACAGGTTTACCGTTAAAAAAGCCGTAATCAATTACGTCCCCGGAGTTTACACCCTGCACCGCTACATCAGCGGACACACATTTACGCTTATACTCCTCAACAAGTTTGTTTGAGTAGCCTTGAGTATAATTCATAATACAACACCCCTATTTTTAATAAATAGCGGGTTATGCCTGAATTCTGTTCTTCCTTCTGTTCTGATTTATATATTTTTCTGTTTTGAAACCGGCTTATGTTTTTGCCCGGGCCTGCCTGCCGAAGCCGGTAAGCAGGATGCAAAAACATACTATGTCATTTTTATATATTGCCATACAAAATAATGACCATATTTTACTACATTAAAAATATATAATCCCTGTAAATTTCAACCATTTTTCTTATTCATTCACAATTTTTTTTAATATAAAACAAGATATAATCAAATAAAATATGACCGTTCAGTCTAATTTTATCACAACTACAGTGAAGAAGAACTTTACTGCGGATATAACCCAGGAGTCATTTCAAACACCGAATTCAATATAACCGGCAGCTTTACCGAGTCGTTTCCCCACCCTTCCGAGATCATGCATTGAGCGGATTCTCCCCTCCCTGCGGATTTTCATGATTAAGTCTACTGTTACATGGCCCATGCCCGGTACACGGAGAAGCTCCATGGGGTCTGCCCTGTTTATATTAAGCGGGAAAAATTCAGGGTGATTTTTTGCCCACACCTCTTTCGGGTCGCAGTCAAGGTCAAGGTGGCCTTTGCGGTCAAAAAGAATATCATTTTCGGTAAACCCGTATTTCCTTAACAGAAAGTCTGTCTGGTAAAGCCTGTGCTCGCGGGTAAGCATCTGCTCATTTGTGAAAGGGGAAATTTCCCCCGGCAGGTCAGCATCCCCTGCCCCGCGCTGGTAAGCGCTGAAGTATACTCTCTGAAGGTTTAGCCTTTTATAAAGTCCCCATGTGTACTTCACTATCTCGACATCTGTCTCACCCGATGCACCGACCACGAACTGGGTCGTCTGCTTTACCCTGCTGTACCGTTCACCCTTTGCAGTGAGCCTGCTTATAAGTTTCAGGGGCCTTATGACATCACTTATGTAATCCTTCCCGCTTGTGAGCACCCTGAAATTGCTTTCCCCCGGAGCTTCTATATTAACCGAAACAGCGCTTGCCAGTGAAACAGCCTCCTCCACTGCCGCGTCAGATGCCCCGGGTATAATTTTAAGATGCATGTAACCTTTAAACTGCTCCCTTTTGCGGAGTATTGCAGCTGCGTCATTTATCATCTCCATTGTACGGTCAGGATTGCCTGTTACCCCGCTTGTAAGGAATAGCCCTGAGACTATTCCCCTGTTGTAGTAATCGAGGAAGACCTTTACAATTTCACTTCCGGCGAGAGTGCACCTACGACTGTCTGTACCGGCACGCAGAGGGCAGTACCTGCAGTCATTTACACAGCTGTTTGATACCATTGTTTTAAAGAGGAATGTGGTCCTCCCGTCAGGAAGGGCAACAGGATAGATCCACCTGTTATCATCAGAGCGGTATCTGTGATCATCCGGGTTCTTTGTGCCGCAAGCGCATGCAAGGTCATACTGTGAATCCTGAGATAGAATTCTCAGTTTTTCCTCTGTATCAGGCTTTTTATGAAGACTAAACATAAAAATACCATACAAATGTATTGTTTATTTTTCAAGCAAAAAAAAGGCAGCATTAAATGCTGCCGGAAAGGAATATTATCGAAAAAGGTTTACCCTCTTCCGTTTAATAGCTGAATTTTAGGATATAGACGCAAGAACCTTACCCAGGAGTTTCTTGATTTTCTCATCCATGAATGTATCACCCATGATGTTCCAGTCATACTCGGCCAGTTCCTTCTGAATAAGCGCAGCCATATCCCTCTTCTGAAGCGACTTCAGTTCTATGAAAGGATTAAGCAGCGTGTCATAGAGAGCTACAACCTTTGCTTTCGCCTTATCAATAAGCTCTTCAGCAGTTGTGAGTTCATCGAATATTCCGCGCTCAACGCAGAATGCCGGATCAACCAGCTCGCCTTTCATAATGATGTCACGGTAGTTCCTGTCAGTATCAAGGCCGAACCTCATTACATTACCCATACATGGAGAGAGGCTGAGGCCTATTTTAATCTCTGTCATACCGACTTTAATTTTTGGATTATCAACAGCGATCCTGTAGTCTGATGCCATAGAGTAAATCATACCTGCTGCAGTTGTTCCGCCGTTTATCGCTGAAATTACAGGTTTTTTACATGTAAAGAGTTTAAGAAGAGTGTTCTCTTCGAATTTAAACCATTCAATTACATCAGCGCCGTTTGAGAATGCTGTAAATGTGTTAAGGCAGAATCCTCCTGAAAAGAATCTCCCTTCCCCTGTGAGAACCATACCTTTAAGTGAGTCATCACTGTTGAGTTTATCAACAGCTTCATCAAGACCTTTGAGTGTTTCCATGTTGATGGCGTTAACTTTGGGATTATTGAATTTGAAAATTATAATCCCATCTTCAATTTTTGCTTCATATGCCATATCAGAACCTCTTTATTAATATTTTTATATGTATATCCTGTGAACTTCATAAGCCCTGAACAGGGTTAATTCAGTCTGTTTCCAAAATTATTTTAATGACACATAAGTTCAAGGAAGATATGACACAAAAATCTTTTTTTTTACTTTTTTAAAAACACGAAAATAGTGTTTATGTTAATGAAAGACTTTACATATCCCCTAAGTCATAACATAAGAGTTATAATTAACTGCTTTTAACTGCAGTTTTTTAGTTGATTTCATGCATACCCGATGGACCATGAACAGTATATGAGTATAACCAGTTCAATTGAATCAGTAACGGTTGACAGACTGCCAGGAGACCTTAACAGGCATTTCCATGAGGACTTCTCAATAACAGTTATCCTTGAAGGGGAATGTTCTGTCCTGGTTGAGGATGAGCTCCACACCCTCAACAGCGGTGATACTGTTCTCATACCCGGATATATGCCTCATGCATGCATAAACTCACCAGACACAGACCTGTCTTACAGGGTAATTATGGTACCGGGAAATATAATGAAGAGATGTTCCATTCCTCAAAGATTTGATATAGTGAAATCCTCTGAGCTTAAATACGGCAGGTTCAATTTAACCGGAATAGAGAACATGATAAACCGGGTTACCGGTATACGACCTGCCGGAGTGTCCATTAACAGCTTCAGGTCTCCGGAGGGCGGCAAGTCCTCTTCGATGAAAAGAGTAGCTGACTATATAACCGCAGGATGGCAGGGAGAGGTAACTCTTGATGAGCTGGCAGATGTTTCAGGCCTCAGCAAGTATCATCTTGTCAAAAAGTTCAGGGAGGAGTTCGGAATGACTCCCCATGCCTACTCAATCAATGTGAGGATCAACAGGGCCAGGGAGCTTCTTAAATCCGGCAGGCCTCTTGCTGATATTTCACTGGAACTCGGATTCTATGACCAGAGCCATTTCAGCAATACATTCCTTAAATACACCGGGCTTACCCCGCTTGGATACAGAAAATTATTCACCTGACCGCAACTTTTTCCAATACATGTCTTTACGCCTGATCTAAAATAAGCAGCATAACAGGCAGTGAAAACTGAATACCTGGTTGAATTTTCAGATTGTTTATTAAAAGGTGTAAGATGAAGATTGTAATTGTACTTGATGAAACACTGGCGGCAGGGGTTATGGCCAATACAGCGGCAGCCCTTGCGATGAGCTGTTCAACAAAAATACCGGGGCTTATAGGAAGGGATGTCCGGGATGCTGATATGAACACCCATCCGGGACTCCTCACAAGGCCGGTAACCGTTCTGTCAGCAGAGGGCAAAAAGCTCCAGCAGATAAAAGAATCTGCAGTGCAGGCAGACCTTGAGGTTATAGGTTTTACAGATGTGGCAAGGAGATCAAAATCATACGATGCCTATATCGAGTCTATGAGCACAACAGGTTCGGACGAACTTGAGTACCTTGGCCTCTGCGTTTTCGGCGACAGGAAAAAAGTTACAGGCATCACCGGGGCGCTCCCCCTTGTGAAATAAAATTATTTCAACTCCAGTTATTAATATGGGGTGTAAGGGGCGCATCCCCTTAAAAGCTCCCCCGCAGCGCCGCACTGAGTAAAATCGAAGCGGGGCTTTTTAAGGGAACAAGACGCAGTTTTATAACAAGCCTGGTATATTTCCGGGAACTATTACTGATTATATATTTTATAGCATTTTACGTTTGAATTAGTGCATCCTTTGTCATTCCAGTCCCCGCCGGAGTTCACCCTCATGCAGATGGGGGCGGGGATAAACGACCGTGGGCGACCACAGGTAGAGCTGGAAGCTAATCTATATCTTCTAAAAGAAGTGGATATCCGCCTGCGCGGA
>ERZ795057.2263-NODE-2263-length-14831-cov-7.771860_pt1 | contig 14831 bp, 15 predicted proteins | sample MGYA00375141_ERZ795057 | MGnify/ENA primary metagenome ERZ795057 (study PRJEB30186, sample SAMN05720163) | activated sludge metagenome | isolation source: Anaerobic digester | place: Hong Kong | collected 2015-01-26 ... | reverse complement strand
AGCTTTTCTTGAAAAGAAGCTGTACCGTGTCTGTTCCAATTACCTGTGAGCCTACGCTCTCTACGCTGAATTCCGCGTCTTTCTCCTGCCCCTCAACGTTATATTTCATAACCACCATATCGCCCTCTGAAATCATATAGCTATGAGGAAGAATGAGCGAAAATATCGTTTGGTCGAGAAGTCCGTCCGATGTTGCTTTATTTGAACGTGTGGAAATATCCCTAAAGCACTTCACGTTTTCGTGAACAACCGCATACGGTAGTAATTCTCCGTTATCGTCACGTTCATTGTTCGGTCTGCGCTTTATCGTGATTGTTACATTGCACCGAATACAAGCGGCGTATATCATATCACTTGCCATTGGTTCATTGAGTATCGTTTCAATGAAATATGTGTTGTTATTGTCCGCAGGGCGCGTAAAATAATCTCCTACGCTTACCGCAGGAGAGCCTTTATACATCTGCCCCTCAAAGAAATACGCTCTGTTTGCGAGGCTGTATACCGCCTTTGTACTCTCCATTAATGAGGCTTTCAAAATCTGATTGCTGAATATCACCTGTTCGCCGTGCCTTGCTACAATGTTTTTTTGTCTGCTCATATCAAAGCACCGCCTTAAATATGGTATGTATCGCCCTCATATACATCATCTGTATTTGAGGTTGTGAATATTGTCGGGGTATATCCGGAAGAATATCCAAGCAAGCTAAGATACGTTGAAAGTTTTTCGGAAAGCATATCAAGTGTATCATCATAGCTGTTTTTGAAATATTCTGTCTTGCTGTGCGTTGTCTGTTCAAGCTTTACATCTTTTTCGCTTTTTGTAAGGGGAAGAAGTTCTATTGCTGTGCGGTATATGTAGCAACAATAAAGTATTTTTTTCTGCTCAGAGGTATATCCCGAAGTGTCACCGAGCTTATCATTAACAAAGTTCTTTGCCGTTCCGCTGTATTCGTATCGGTCTATTGTTTCGTCGGGGATTTCTTCCTCTGTTGTACTAAGAATGTTTCTTACTCTGTTATAGAAATCGTCAACTTCCATAAATAAGTTGCTCATTTTTATGCCCCCTCATTTTCTTCTTTACTTGACAACAAAAATTAGTGCTACCGCTCCCGAAACAACAGCTCCTATCACAAGCCATATAATCTTTTCAATAATTTTAAGAGGTTTTGCCTTTATTTCTTCAATACTCTTTGACGTTGAGGAAATATCCTGTTTCATAACTTCATTGTCTTTTTTTATTTCAACAAACGTATGAGATACCTCCGTGGATAGAATATCAACTTTTTTATCAATCGTTGCCATTGCCGCAACAAGCTGCTGAGTTTCTTTCATTCCAACTTCCAAATCGTCTATTCGGTGATTGGCTACCTTGATTTTTTCATCAACAAAATCGATTTTTGCGTCAATTGTTTCTCTGCTATATCCCTGTTCTGCCATAAGACATATCCCTCTTTTCAGCTCATATTCTTACTGCACCCCACAAATATTTTCGTGAGGTGTGTGTAAAAACACGAACTACGTTGCAGCTTCCTGTTTCATACGGAGTGTAGCCTTTTCCACAAACTTTGTGAAGCACGAAATCTCGGAAATCGTACCGAGTTCTGTCTGATTGCGGATATTCTTGTCTATTTCTCTTATCTGTGAGCCGTTCGCAACGTACTTTGTAAGAGAATAGTCCTTGTTTACCGCAATAATCTGGTCTGTACCTGAAATCTGCGGAACATCTGCATAAAGGATTGTGATATTGCCGAGAATGCCCTGCGGAAGTGTGAATTTGCTTGTCGGAAGCATTCCTGTTACATTCTCCGATGAAATGAACATAGTGTTGATTGTAACATATGGGTTCATAGGAGCAATGATTGTTGAAAGTGCAATACCACTCTGATTGTAGTATTCAACAGCAAACTTCACAAGTCTTTCAGCTGTGAGCTTTGTGTCACCTGTGTTCCACTTTACCGCTGTTCCGAGGTCTTTGAGAACGTCGATTGCATCGCCGATTTCCTGATTTGCTACATCGTTTGCGATATAGTCAAGTCCCTTTGTGAAAAGGTCAACCGTCATATACATCGTATCTTCGTATGTAGCTTCAAGAGCACGTCCTCTCTTATAGAGAGTAGTTGCATTGTCGTTTGTAGCAAACTTTGCAACAGGGAGGTCTGCACCGGGTGTTACTCTTGCTTTCTTTGCGGCATTCTTGTTGCCGTCGGAAGTAAGGTCAATAGTCTGTCCGTTTACCGAACGGCTATCAACGTATGAAACATTCGCGCAGATTTCGCCGAGAATGTTGTTTTTGAAGATTGTTTCGCCGAGACGCTTGTCAACGAAAGCAGGGAAAAGCCAAGAGGAAGTCGAAGCAGAACTGTCGTAGAAGTCCTTAACCTGTGACTTCTTTGTAATTCCCGCATCAACCATAGCCATCTGAAACGCGTCAAGCTTTTCCATACGGCTGTCTGCCTTAATTCTTGCATTGATTTCGTCCTTGTTCTTTTCGGCAAGGACTTCAGTTACGGTCTTGTTGCTCGAAAGAGCATCGGCAATAACTTCATCTGTGATGATAATTTTACTCATTTTTATGTGTCCCCCTTTATTACAGAAGTATTGTTGCTACGTCGTCTGTAGCGTCGATTGATGTACAAATGCCGCGGATGCCTACGAGAGTACAATCACTTGAAGCTACTGCCGCTGTTGCAGCTGTAATTTTGCCCTCGTGGTCAACTGCCGTGAACTTTCCGAGAACAGGGTTTGTTGTTGCATTGCAAGCAATATCTTCCGCAAATCCTGCAACCTGAATTGTTGCATATCCGCTTGTTCCGTCAATTCCCGAAACAATTCCGAAAAGTGATGCGGGTGTGCCTGATGCAGCCGCAAATCCGACTTCGTTGTTGCCTGTGATTGTAACAGCTTTACCTGCCGCAAGCGTAGTGCCTGATTTGATTTTCATTGTTACATATTTGCAACCGCCTGTACCATTAAGAGAATAAATATCTGCCATAGTAAATTCCTGCCTTTCTGTCGTTTAGACAATATCGTTGAAGTTTATTTTAAACTTTGCATCTGCTGTGGGTTCTTCTGATGTTCTGCCGGTATGAAGAACGGACTTTGCTAATGCCGCCCATTCATCAGCCTGCGCATTAATTTCGTCGATTTCCATAGCATCAAAAATCTTGCGCCATCTGTCCTCGTTGAAATCCTCGCCCTTTGCCTGAATACCGTGCTTGATTGCTTCGTCAACTACACCGTTTTTGTATTTGTCAAAAGCTTCTGCTTTTGCAACAATAGCAGGGTCTGCTGCTCCGATAATTGCACCTGCTGCCGTAGGTTCAACCTGTGCGCTTATCGTATGCGTTGCCGTAGGCTCCGCAGGAACGGGTGTAGGCTCTGTTGGTGTAGGCTCTGCCGCAGGTGTAGGCTCAGGGCTTGCTGTCTTTGCCTTTGCCTGAATGCTCGCAATTATTCCGTCAAAACCATCATTGAGCTTTGTAAGAATGGTATCAGAAGTATCGGTATCGAGAATATCAAGGCCAAGTTCTTTGAGTTTCGCTTTAATTTCCATATTGTTGATTGCTCCTTTCGCTGAAAGTGTTTTATATATGTTTGTGTCTTTGCCAATTTCTAACTTGTTGAAAACAATACCCTTTGCGCTTGCGGCCATTTCGACAGCCTCGGATTTTTCGTCAATCAAGCCGTAGTCAAGAGCTTCATCAGCTGTAAGCCAAGTTTCAGCTTTAAGGAGGTCTTTAAGCTCGCTTTCGGATTTATTGAAGTGGCGCATATAAAGAGCTACAAGCGTTTCTTCTGCCTTGTCAAGCATATCTGCGGTTTTACGGAGCTCGTCCGCATTACCGTGAGCGAAAGATGAGGGCTTATGTATCATCATCAGTGCATTGTCGGGCATAATGATTTTGTCGCCGCACATAGCAATTACACTCGCCATAGAAGCCGCGATACCGTCAATGTGAACGGTCTTTGTTGCTTTACATCTGTCAAGCATAGAAGCAATAGCCTGTCCTGCGAAAACGCTACCGCCGTAGCTGTTGATAAAAATATCAATATCTGTACAATCGGTAAGCTCTTTCAGCTTTTCGTCGATGTCTTTTGGGGTGACATCTTCTTCCCACCACTTGACATCTGAAATATCACCGTATATGGAAAGCTCGCCCTTGCCGTTGTCTTTTGCTTTTGCCGTGATATGATTAAGAGTTATTTTATTCGGCATTTTCTTCACCGTCCGTTTCTTCTATATTTGTTTCGTTGCCACCGTCACCGAACACTTTTTTTATGTATTCGTAATGGTTTGGCTTGCTTTCCGCAGCCTGTTCAACACCCATTGACTTTTGAGCCGCTACGTTTTCATCAATATAGCCGTATTCATCTGCCCTACGGTTAAGCTCAAGGTTTTTGAGCAGATATTCAACCTTATCCTTAAATGTCTGCCATTCAATCGGGTTAGGCGTATATTTCATTGTTGCGTTGTAGCCTTTGACTTGTAGCCATATTCTCGCTATGCTCTCTACAATGCGTTTTTCCGCCCTCTGCCGAGGTTCAAGCATATCGCATATGGATTTGAATTCTACCGTACCGAGAGCGTATGAGCCACCGTTTTGGTGTCTGTTCATCAAAGTGCCGAGGATTTTTAAAGCATTCATCATCTGTGTGTCGATGATTTCAGCATAAGCAGAAATACCCTGAAAGAAAGCTGCGTTATTTCCTCCCACCGTATCAACTTTTACATCATCGGTGGTTATAATGTCCCTTGTAGGTCCGATTTTCGCAAGAGAAGCGCGGACGTTATCAATTATTTTATTAACATATCCGTTTCGCTGTGAGCCTACCGTATCATTTTTGATTTCGGGAGGTGCGCTATCCATTACCTTTTCTGTGCTTACCGTGACGTTATATCTCGGTGAGCCCACGCGGTACAGTACCTTTTGGGAGGATTGGAAAAACTCCAATTGCATATCTGCCGCCGATATTGCCGGGCGAAATAGTAATGAGCCTTGTGGATTTGCAATTTTCGGATTGAATGGTACCCATAGAAAATTTGCATTTCTAAGGTCAATTTCCTTGCCGTTGATTTTCTGAACGGGGTAGTAGCTGGTTTTATCTTCGGTCAGCTTCCATTCAATTGTTTTCGGATTGATAACATAAATGTCCTCAATATCCGACATATCGGAAGTCAATACAACCTCGCAAGCCATACCGCCCGCGATAAAATCCGAAGAATGAAGTTGATAAAGAACGCCCTCCAAGCCGTTAGCACACAACTTTCCAACTCTGGAGGCGAATTCGTCCCATTCTTCCTTTATACGTTCCGAGGTACGCCCTCGGGAAGTAAACTCAACCGTGCCGCTTTGACTTACAAGAGAAAGCAACATCTGATATGCCATTGAAGCGTCGGGGTGTTCATCTACGAGGATTTCAATAGCGTCGTACACATCGTATGTATTCCGCAACTTTGTGAGCAGATTTATTGTTTTCTGCGCCATTGTAGTTGTGCCATATGTATCAATTGCACTTGTCCTGCCGCCGTAAATCTGTATTTCGGTTTCGCCTGATTTCTTCGGCTTTTTATTGAAAATAGGAATAATTATCACCCCTTTACTCGTCGTCGCTTTGAATTTCTGCTATACAGCCGAAAAATCCATACGACTTTTTAACCGTTTCTGTATCTGCAAAAACGAAATATCCCGCTGATATATGGTCGTCGTGTCCGTCCCTCGTTGCATTGTGATATGAGGTTTTACCGCCATCAACTTCGCGGATATAATCCTTAAACTCAAATTTAAGCTGTTCGGTGATTTTCTCGCCGTCGTCAAGAATATTTACCATACCGCCACGAATAGCAACCGCAAAATTTTCAACGTAGTTTGCTTTGTTTTTGCCCTGTTCATCATATCCCGTTGCGCTTGCACCGCGATTGGCAAATAGTCCATCAAGTGTCATTCCAAGTCCTGTACGTCCGAATTTAATAGGTGCAAGGTTATATAGCTTTGAAATTCGTATAACCTCGTCAATTTGAATTTCAATATCTCTACCGATAAGGTCGTCAATATAAACAACTCGTTGAGTGTTTTTCTCATATACCCATACAATAGAGCCGTCGTTTACAAGTGCGGGGTCCCACGCTACAACATAGTTGTAATTTAGCTTCGGCCTGCGCCATTCGGTGATTATGGTATCTCGTTCTTCCTTTGGAAGAGATTTATCTAGCTTGACAAGACATTTCGTTTCAAAGTCGGGGAATACGAGAGAGCCGCCGACAATAAATTCTGCGAGATAATCTTGCCTGTATCTATCATGTGACATACGGATTTCAAGGTTTTCACGGTATGTCTTGCCGTTGCTTTGTATTTCATCAGCAATTTTTGCTATATCCGGGTTATCCCAATGCTGCCATGTGAACGATTGCCATTGAGGGTCTTTATCGGGGTTTGCGTCGTCACCCCATTTGAACATTGTGTAAAAAAAGTTTGCTCCGAGAGGTGAACTATTGATAATTGCTGCGCCGTGCTTGCCGTTCTTTCCTCTACCCGGAGAATTCAAACGTCCCTCAAGGTTACTCCATACATCTTCAAGGTCCTTTATTCTAGCCGCTTCGGTAATAAGAACTATGTCAAGGCCTCTAGCTACAAGACTTTCGGGGTCGTATGCTGATTTGACTTCAAACATACAGCCGTTCTTTGTGATAAGGGTTTTCGTTGTCTTGTTATAGTCAGCAATAAGCTCTCGGGGGATAATTCTCCGCAGTTGTATAAGATTTTCGTTTGCAATATCTTCTGTGGGAGCAACTATCCACGCTCTAACTTTTGGAATTAGCGTATCGGGTCTATCTTCGTTTGCACAATCAAAAGAATATTTAACAATTTCAAACGTCATTGCGTAGTCTTTACCTGTTCTAATGCCGCCTGATACTAATCGGAAACGTGCGTCGCATTGGTGGAAAACTCTTTGATAAGGGTAAGGTTCATACTCAATTATGTAGTTTTTAACATTCTGTGGGGTGCTTCGGCATTTCTCACAAAGAGAGAATGAGGAATATTTCCCTTGAACTTTGTCCCAATCCTGTGAGAATTGCATTTTGCACTTTTTACATATTCCATATTTTTTCTTTGACGCTAAAGGTTCGGGAATTAGTTTTGAGGATAGAACGTTGTTTTGCTTTGCATTACCCATTATCGTCACCAATCTTTACGCCGAGGGCAACTGTACCGTCCTTGAAGTTAAGTCCTATCTTCAAGCCGTTAGCTCCCTGCATAGCTTTATCTGCGTCAGCTGTTGTTGTAGCCTGTTTAAGCATTGTAGCGTTAATGGTTTCAAGTGCCCTTGAAATATCAAGAAAATCCTTTGGAGTTTGAATGTTATTACCCACTCTTTCAAGAATTTCGGGACTAACAATATTCTGTACCAACTCCGAAAGAGCTTCGGAAAGTTCAGCCGCACTATTGCCTTTATTTTCATCAATGAGGACAGATAAGCCTTTATTACGTTTGTTTACCTTTTCACGCATTTGAGCTATCATATCTTCCGTTACATTTCCGCTTTTAATTGCAAGCCGTGTACTTGCATTTTCATCAAGCACTTCAACCTTGCAAGGAGTTTCCCAATCGTCAACAACTTCGGGAACGTCAACTGTGGGAATATTATTGTCAAATGCTCTCGCCATAGTGAATTACCCCTCCGTTTCTGTGTATTCCTGTTCGAGTTGCCGATTTTCAGCAAGGCTTTTCTGATATTCTTCAAATAACTGTGGATTTGTGTACTGTACAGGCGTTTTCGCTAGCTTTTCGGCTAGTGCGCTTTCAACAAAATCCGCTAATTTAATAGCAGGGAAGTTAACCGCATTATATCGGTGTATCATCTTCCAAATCTTATTTTTAAGTTCGGGATTGATGTAAACCTGTATCAATGCTGTTTTATTTTCGGGTATCATATCTTCGGAAACAGGCTTTTTAAAATCTGTGCCGAAATTATCCGTATGATTTTTCATAAAGTAGTCGAGCGCAAGACAGACGGCTTCGGGGAATTCATATCCGAGGCTCATTATCGTTTGTTTGAAATGAAGAACCGTATCGTTTGCGGGCAGACAGGCTGTAACTCGCTGTACCGCAGCTACCCCGATATTCTCTTTAACCTCTGCCGTAGGCTTCTCGGTGTAGGCAATACCTTGCTTTTTCCATAGTTCATAATCGCTTTTGGCAATAAAAAAAGAAACGAAATAGCATTTTTTAAGCTTTTCGTTTTTGAATGATTGTTCGATTGTAATCTTTATGCCCTTTGCAATGGGTATCAATGCTCGATGCGTAAAGAATTGATTTGTCACGGTATCATATCTGCCTATGCAATTAAAATATCGTATAAGTCCTGTTGGAGTTTTGACAGGGGATAATCTCTGAATGTTATTCAAAGTTGTTTCCATCATCTGTTTCAATTGTTCGGGACGTATCTTCTCAAATTTGGCTATGTCAAATATGCTGTAAGCGTTCTTCGGAACGGATATATTACCTATCAGCGTAGCCATTATGTGATTTTACAGTAATCCGAATTCTGAAACAAACTCCATTTTTCTTTTGCATAGTTATAAATGCCCTCACTTGCGTCAAGACCTGTGTATATTTCCTCAAACTTCTTGTATGCTTTCTCAAATTCAAGGGAATTGTACGGAACTTCACAAGCCAAAGCCATAAGTGCCGTCATAGGACTTCTGCTGTGTCCCTGATTACAGCAGACAAAAACCTTATTTCCCGCGCAAAGCATTGAACGTATGTATGTTACCGCTTCAATCACTATCTCGTCGGGAATGTATTTCATATCCGCTACATCAATCAGATTACAGATGATACAGCGGTTACGTCTTGCAATAAAGTATTCGGGATTTTCTTTCGGACAGCCTCTTGTGGAATATCCGACAGCCGAACGGTGGAAAGGCTCTTTTGCCATAATAGCCGAATAGAATTCCGAGCCGTGCCGTATGTTTTTATCGTATTCGTCAACGGTGCCGACGAATAGATTTTTGCTTACCTCTACCATAGCGTTTTGCCTCCCTGTCAATAATTGATTTCATCTGTGTACCCACTAATCACTTTCGCTGAATAGCCGACACGGACAAATACTCCGTTTGTCAAGAAAACATTGATGTTCATATCGCAATTCTTCGGCGGGTGTTCAAAGAAATAATCAATCATTGTGTTTACTTCGTCAACTTCAAGTATTAATTCTCCCATAAGCTCGCCTAGCTTTTTATTAAGCTGTTCAAGTTGTTCTGCTTTAATTCTAGGGTGGCTACGTCCTATGCTGTTTGTATAAACAGCGTCATAGTATTGCATTACGGAGCTGATTTCCATATCGTCCGTTAGTTCTCCGAGTTCGTGTGTACTCTCGAAGCTTCTTTTGCCGTTCCCCTTGCCGTTAGGCGAAAATCGCTCGTTCAAATGCGAATTTGAACATTTATTTATTCCTAACGGAATTTCAGAAATGTTAGAAACGGAAGTAACTATATTGTTTATATCTGTATTGTTTATATCTGTTATAGACATACTCGCTTCGCAACATCCATTCACGTTTTTGCGTAAATGGGTAAAATCGGTCTTGTACATATTGAGAGCTTTGTCGGTAAGGGTATACCAGTTCGTTTTATCAAATTTATTTGAATTATAATTTCCTGAAATAACAAGTCCGTTATCTTTAAGCTTTTTTAATATGCCCTCAATTTGTCTTGCCGTCCAATAAGGGAAAAGCTCTTGAAAAGCTGTCGCACTATTGTAAGTCCAATAATATCCGTCGTGAAGATGTTTCCCGTTTGCCTTGTTTTTACTTACCCAAAAATAAAGGTTTTCAAGCATTATTGCCTGATTTACATCATACAAGGTGGCGATTTGAGTATTAAAGCTGTGATTTAAAGCCATATTAATGTCCTTTCGTATTTCATTTTTTCGCTTTTGTCCTTTTCTCCTGATTATTCGCATAAAAAGCGAAAAGGAACAGGAGAGCCAAAGGACGAGGCTACTCCCGCCCCTGTGGTATCGGTTTCGGGCTTACACCGAAAGCATTTACAGCACCGATATATTTACCGCCATTGCGGCGGCGAAATATGCCCCTCTACTTGTTTATCGCGGAGGGGACGCGATTTGGTGGAGGTAATTCACCGTTGGTCGAATTCTACGGATTGAACCGTACACGCTGAGCGTGAGAACTTCTGAATTCGATATGTCCCTGTGTAAGTAAACAGGGACAAGGACTGCAACATATATGACACGAAATTGTGTAATAATCGTGCAGGGGAGAAAGCACAAACTCCCCTGCATAAAGAAAAGGAGGTAAAAACGGCTTCCGCTGTCCTAAATCAGCGAAGTACCTTGTCAGCTTTTTATCAGAAAAAAGAAAAACCCTACACCTTCGCTTAATCCGATAAAGCGCTGAATGTAAGGTTTTGAATATAAAAGCTAAGAGGTTTTGCGTTATATGAGTTCAGGTACCTGAAAAAATAACACCCCTTAACTCTCTTTCTGTCTTTTTCCCTAATTATACTATAACATATTTTTATATAAATGTCAATAGATAAAAGTGTTAAGCACTTGTGTAAAAACAGACAAGCAACAGACAAGCAACAGAACGATTGATAAGAGAGCCACGCACACTCGTGACTTTAGTTATGAGTTAGTGGCGACATATGTTAAATAAAATATCTTAATTTTTCAATTAAACACTTGACAAACTTATATACAGATGTTAAAATATATATGGGTGATGAAAATGTCAGAAATTAAAACTGGTAGAGGTTATGTATATTCAATTCAATATCATATTGTTTGGTGTGTAAAATACAGACATAAAATATTAACACCTAAAATTGAGAAATCGTTAATAGAAATATTAAATAAAATTGCAGAAGATAATGAATTTTCAATTCTTGAAGTTAATACAGATTTAGACCATATACATTTGCTTATTGATTGTAAACCACAACATTATATTCCTAATATAATTAAAGCATTAAAAGGTGTGAGCGCAAGATTATTAATGTTGGAATATAAAGACGAATTAAAAAAGAAATTATGGGGAGGACATTTGTGGAATCCGTCATATTTCATATCAACAGTTAGTGAGAATACAGAAGAACAAATAAGAAATTATATTAAAGCTCAAAAAGAAAGGTAGGTGAATAACGTGGAAAAAGCATATAAGTTTAGAATATATCCTAATAAAAAACAAGAAATATTAATTCAAAAAACATTTGGTTCTTGTAGATTTGTTTATAATCATTATCTTGCTAAACGAATTGAAATGTATAAAACAGATAAAACTACAATTAATTATAATCAATGTTCAAATGATTTAAAAAATTTAAAAGTAGATTATTCTTGGTTAAGAGAAATAGATAGCGTAGCAATTCAATCCTCTCTAAAAGATTTAGACCAAGCATATCAAAATTTCTTTAGAAGATTAAAACAAGGCGATAGTAAAGTAGGATTTCCTCATTTTAAATCTAAAAAAGATAATAGAAAATCTTATAAAACAAAATTTACAAACAATAATATTCAAGTTTTAGAAAAACAAATTAAGTTGCCAAAGTTAGGTTTAGTTAAGTGTAAAGTATCAAAACAAATTGAAGGTAGAATTATTAACGCAACTATATCTCAAAATCCAAGTGGTAAGTATTTTGTATCTGTATGCTGTACTGATGTAAATATTCCACAATATTCACCTACTGGAGCAGTTGTTGGAATAGACTTAGGAATAAAAGAATTTTGTATAACATCTGATGGTGTTCATATAGAAAATAATAAATTCCTAAAGAAATCAGAAAAGAAACTTGCTAAATTACAAAGAGAATTATCAAGAAAAACAATTGGTAGCAGTAATCGTAATAAAGCAAGAATTAAAGTAGCAAAATGTCATGAAAAGATTGTTAATCAGAGAAAAGACTTTACAAATAAGTTATCTACACAATTAGTTAAAGATTATGATGTTATTTGTTTGGAAACTTTAAAAGTTAAGAACATGGTTAAAAATCATAAACTTGCTAAGGCTATTTCTGATGTATCATGGAGTGAGTTTGTAAGACAGATAGGTTATAAAGCTGATTGGTATGGTAAAGTAAAACAACAAGTAGATACTTATTATGCTAGTAGCCAAATTTGTGGTGAATGCGGTTATAAAAATTCAGAAACAAAAGACTTATCTGTTAGAGAATGGATTTGTCCTCAATGTGGTAAACATCATGATAGAGATGAAAACGCAAGTAATAATATACTAAGAGAGGGATTAAGGCTTTTAAGTGCTTAATTAAGATAAAGAGTACGGCAGGAATTGTCGGAATTTACGCCTATGGAGAATATGTAAGACTGTGTTGGACAGCAACGTTCTATGAAGTAGGAATCACGTCACTTTAGTGATGTGAGGTTCAAGTGATAGAATAAGCTATAAAATTTGGTAAGGGGAATGTTCCGGTATGAAAAATCACTACACAAAAGGCGAAGAAAATATTTACAGGGTTACCATACAGGTACCGGCGGAGCTTCATAGGCGGATAAGTCAATTCGCTAATTGCTACCGTGGCTCAGATGCGGGAAACATATCAAAGGCAAGTCGTGAGATTATCAAATATACTATGCGATATTGCTTTGAGGGCAGAGAAAATAACTATCAATACATTCCGCAGGTGAAAGTGTCCGAACAGATACCGTATTATGTATCTAGGGGCAGGGGAGGAATGAAAACCGAAAAGCTCCGTTTCGTGATGTTCAACGACTTCAAGCCGGTAATTAAAGATTTTGCATTCGCTCATAGGATAGACGTAAACACAGCGTACCGAATGCTATTATCCGTCGGTCTTTCTATCCGTTGGAGTGATAAGTCATTGAGGCAGGGAGACGATAAGTCCGTTTTGGATATTTTCACGGCGCAGGAAATAGCCGCAGCAGAGAAAATGACAATACCGCAGGGAATGTTTATTCTCGACGAAATATAAAACTATTTGACGGAGGTATAATTACTATGATAACAGATGATTTACAAAAATTACAGGAAGCTCAGGACAAGCTCAACAGGACAATGGGTAAGCGCAAGGTGGATATTCTCATCCCATACCACGACAACAGCAATACGATAGAAGCAGCTCTTGCTTCAATTGCCGTTCAGACGGTAAAGGACAACATACGAGTTCTGATATGCAATGACAGCTCGGAGGGCGGTTTCTCTGTTGAATTATTGGAAATCGCAAATGCCTACCAAAGCACTAGGCTTTGCATAGAAGTATACAGCGAGAGTTTCTGTAACGTAGGGCAGACAAGACAATCTCTGCTTGAGAGGGCAAAGGGTAAATATATAATGTTCCTCGACGCGGACGATATACTCTACACTCCCTATGTCGTAGAAGCCCTCTACAACGCTCTTGAAAGAAACCCTACCGCCGCCATTGTTACCTCTCCATACCTCGAAGAAAGAATATCGCCGGACGGGACTAAAGGATTATATCAACGCCCGATAGAAATAACAACACTTCTCGGAAAAATGTATAGGAGGGAATTTCTCACCGAGCATAATATTTACTTCCCAAAAGCAAGACGGAACGAGGACGCATTTTTTAATCAGCTTCTTGCTTGCTACGGTCCTACTGCTATTCAGATTGAACAGCCTACTTACGTTTGGAAGTATAACCCTAACAGCCTATCCCGTGACATAAATAACAAGGATTTATCCTGCGAACGCAAATCAGACTACCTTGAAACCCAAATATGCCTATACGAAGAAAAGAAAAAACGCAACATAATTTCTAAGAACGATACCTGTATACGTCAAACCCTCGAAACAATCGTAATGACGTATCTGTACTACTGCGAACTATTCGAGGAAAACGAAAAGAAAGCAGATGAATTTCAAAAGCAATGTGTTCCGCTACTTAAATCGGGATTTTCACCTTTCCGCGCTAATACTTATGAACTTGATGATAACCTGAAACGTGTATACCTCTCAATTTCTAATTCGTTCCCTACGTTGAAACAAATAATACCTGTAATGACTTTCAAAGAATTCTGTATTCAATTAATATCTCTATCTTGGATATAAATATAATATATATACCCCTCTTTGACTTTATCATTGAGGGGTATATTTCTATCTGTTATTCATAAGACATCAAAAAACTATGGTTATTTTCAATTCTATGCTCTAGTGGCAAAACTACTCAACTATACCCGATAAAATTGATTGTGCGTTATCCTCGTTTGAATACGGGGCATTGTATGTTTGATTTGAAAATGAAATTTGAACGGATAGAACAAAGAAGCCCATAGGAGAGTGAAAAAAATTGCGAGGTAACTGACCGCACAAAGTGCGGACTCCCCCCCTCCCATAAACAAAAAGGAAGCAGACGCCCGAACACAATATGTAGTGTTATTGCACTAAATAAGATAAATAATATTTTAACAATGCCAAACAAACCGCGTAAAATAGGGATTTGGCACATAGTATCGAATTGCACTAAACTATAATTTAGTGCAATTCATTTCTTTTTTGCCGGGTCCGAGCCGAACGGCGGGAGGGGTTCCGAGGGGGTAAAAATCAAGGGGCAAAACAGGCACAAAGCCCGTACCTATGCGGTTTAGGGCATTAATGGCGGCGTGAAGCTGTTTTCAATCCCTAGTAAATTACTATGTTTTGTATGTATTATAAAAACTATGTTATGTATAATATATTACATCTACAACATCTATACATCTATGTTTTGTAAGTAATAAAGATAATAACTACAATGAAATATAATTATTACACCATATACCCCTATATATTGTAATGATTAATATAATAAGCTCTATATTATACTATGTATTGTA
>ERZ795057.2252-NODE-2252-length-14870-cov-4.836855_pt1 | contig 14870 bp, 10 predicted proteins | sample MGYA00375141_ERZ795057 | MGnify/ENA primary metagenome ERZ795057 (study PRJEB30186, sample SAMN05720163) | activated sludge metagenome | isolation source: Anaerobic digester | place: Hong Kong | collected 2015-01-26 ... | reverse complement strand
TGTGGTATGAAATATTGGCAATTCCTCCTAATTTTAAAAACAACTTATATGTAGGAAATAAGTCCCTCTCTAAAATACTTACCAATGGGGCTCCTTGACCACCAAGAGCAATATCCTGATTCCTAAAATCTGATATAGTATCAATACCCGTCAAAACCGAAATTTGTGCAGCCGAACCCATCTGAATCGAAAAACCCAACTCCGGATGATGCATCAGGGTATGTCCATGAATCGATATATAATCAGGGCGAATATTTTCGTCATTCAAATATCCATTAATCATGTTTGCTAGTTCCACACTATATTGCTGCTCTGCCGTGAAATATTCTTTTAAATTCCGTTCTTTTATTCCTCTTAACAACGATTCGATTTTTTGAGAATAAGGGATTGTTCGGCAAGATTTCAGCTTATAGGTCTTTCCTTCATCACCAAACTCCACCACTGCTAAATCGACGCCATCTAACGAACTCCCCGACATGATTCCTAATATTTTCATATTTCTCGATCCTTGTTTCTTTGAATAAAGGACATTTTAGACCAATTATTTTTGTTGTACCAGTGTAAGCGTATAGCCAGCAACGGCTTCTATTTCTTTTTTACTCAATATATTTCTGAAAGGAGTCATTGCATTTTTACCATTTGAAATAATTTCAATCCGTTGAGAAAGTGTCAATTCACTCTTGGTTAAATCCTTGGAACCATTAAGCCCTAATTTCCCATCTACACCGTGGCAGAGTTGACAATTTTGGGTATAAACGACCTTTCCTACATTGACCGATTTCTTCTTTTCGCCACAGGAAATCATGAAAAGTAAAACTACTAATACTCCAATTCCTGATTTGAATTTGCTATGCATTTATTGATTAAAATTTAATTGTTTTGTAAAAATAAGCGTGAATCAAGCTCAAATTTAGAAAAAGGAAGGATTTTTGTCCCTTATTTTATTTGGCAAAAATATTGCAGTAATAGAGAGTATGGAAATTCTTGTCATAGGAGATATAATTATTGACAACTATATCATCGGTGAATGTACCCGTATATCACCCGAAGCACCCGTGCCAGTAATCAATGTGACCAAGGAATATAGCACCTTAGGAGGAGCAGCCAATGTGGCCCTCAACCTTGCCATGCTTGAATGCGAGTGTGCAATCTTCGGAATGCTAGGAAAGGATGAAAATGCGGATAAAATTAAGACCATGATTTCTGAAAACGGAATACGTGATTTAACCTATATTGATATTCATCATACCACAATTTCTAAAACTCGTGTAATTTCTTCCAATCAGCAAATTGTAAGAGTTGACCGAGAGAAACTGATGACTCCAGCACAAGAAGGTGTAAATCTCATTAATTCAACGCTTAATAGTTTCGCTGGAAGTATTCTTGTTGTCTCTGATTATGCAAAAGGATTTATCTCTGAAGAGGTCATGCGTGAGGTTAGATTTCATTGTTCAAAGAATTCTAAAAAACTAATAATTGATCCAAAGGGTAAAAACTGGCGAAAATATGAAGGCGCTTATTTGATTAAACCAAATTTTAAAGAGCTACAAGAGATTGTTCCTTTCGCCATTAACAATACAGATGAAGACATTGTACGGGGTTCAAAATATATACTAGATACTTTTAGTATAGAAAATGTATTAGTCACAAGATCTGAAAAGGGGATGACTTTGTGTAATATGGAAGCGGCCAAACATTTTCCTACTCACGAAGTGGAAGTTTATGATGTCTCAGGCGCCGGCGACACTGTAATTGCCGTAATTGCGGACTTGTTGAATCAAGGTCAAAGCTTGGAAAACGCTATAAAACAATCTATTTTGGCAAGCAGTTATGTCGTAACTAAAAAAGGTACATATCCTATCCACAAGCAAGAATTAGATAGATTATCATCTAAATAAATGACAGAATCACATAAATTATTATTAGAGCTTCTCAATGAAAAAATACTCGTTCTTGATGGTGCAATGGGTACCATGATTCAACAATTTAACTTGACGGAAAATGATTTTAGAGGGGAAAGATTTCAGCACCATAGACTTGACTTAAAAGGGAACAACGACATTCTGTCACTTACTCGACCAGAAATAATAAAAAACATCCACCTTCAGTACTTGCTAGCCGGTGCTGATATCATTGAGACAAATACTTTTAATGCCAATGATATCTCAATGCAAGATTATGAAATGTCAGATCAAGTATATGAAATGAATTTGGCTTCGGCAGAGCTTGCAAGAGCAGCGATTGACAGTTTGAATGATTCAAAATCTCGATTTGTGGCTGGCGCCATTGGTCCGACTAACAGAACCGCTTCAATGTCTCCAGATGTAAATAATCCGGGCTACCGAGCTGTTACTTTTGACGACCTAGTCAATGCCTATTCCTATCAAATTCGTGGTCTAGTCGATGGCAATGTTGACATCTTACTCATAGAAACAATTTTTGACACATTGAATGCCAAAGCCGCCATCTTTGCAGCTCAGAGTCTATTTGAAAAAATTGGTTACAAGCTTCCAATAATGATTTCCGGTACTATTACAGATGCTAGTGGAAGAACGTTGAGTGGGCAGACAGTAGAAGCATTTTACATTTCCATAGCTCATGCCAAGCCGCTTTCTGTAGGACTCAATTGTGCCTTAGGGGCTCGAGAATTATTTCCTTATTTGCAGCAACTCTCTCAAGTTTCAAACGAATATGTCAGTGCATATCCCAATGCTGGATTGCCAAACGAATTTGGGGAATATGAACAGTCACCCCAAGAAATGAAAGATTATATCCTGCAATTCGTTGATAACGGATATGTCAATATCATAGGTGGGTGTTGCGGAACCACTCCTCAACACATAAAGGCGATGGCAGACGCAGTTGAAGGCATAAAACCAAAGAAAAAACCAAAGCTCGAAAAGTTTGCTTCATTTTCTGGTTTAGAACCCTTGATTGTGCGAAAAAACATGAATTTTATCAACATCGGTGAAAGAACTAATGTGACAGGTTCCAAAGCCTTCGCACGACTAATCAAGAATGGCAACTACGAAGAAGCTCTATCCGTGGCTAGACAACAGGTCGAAAATGGAGCCCAAATCATTGATGTCAATATGGACGAGGGTCTACTTGATTCGATAAAAGAAATGCGGACATTCTTAAACTTCCTGATGTCAGAACCTGATATTTGTCGTGTTCCTATCATGATAGACAGCTCTAAATGGGAAGTCATCGAAGAAGGGTTAAAATGTGTTCAAGGAAAATCCATTGTCAATTCAATTTCTTTAAAAGAGGGAGAAAAAGAATTTTTGCGCCAAGCAAGTTTGGCTAAAAAGTATGGTGCCGCCATGGTGGTAATGGCATTTGACGAAACCGGCCAGGCTGAGAGTTTTGAAGGAAAAATTTCCATCTGCAGTAGAGCCTATAAATTGCTGACTGATACCCTGTCTATTGAGCCGCAGGATATCATTTTTGATCCCAATATATTTGCAATTGGCACCGGTATTTCAGAACACAATGAATATGCCATCAATTATATTGAGGCCGTCCGAGAGTTAAAAAATAGATTTCCTCATAGTTTGATAAGTGGCGGTGTGAGTAATCTTTCATTCTCATTTAGAGGCAATAACCTTATAAGAGAAGCAATGCATAGCGCTTTTCTCTACCATGCCATTAAAGCCGGTATGGATATGGGAATTCTCAATGCCGGTATGGTCGAAATCTATGAATCTATTGACAAAGAGCTCCTTCTTCTTGTAGAGGATGTCATCTTTAACCGTCGAAGCGATGCAACCGAAAAATTACTAGAATATTCCGAAAATCATAGTCATGATTTTGTGACCAATTCAAATGAAGAAGAATGGCGTAAGGGAAGTGTGGAAGAACGCCTTTCGTATAGTCTGATCAAAGGAATTGACACTTATGTTGAATCTGATTCTGAGGAGGCTCGGTTAAAATATCAATCGGGGCTAAGGGTAATAGAGGGACCACTCATGGAAGGAATGAATACCGTCGGTGATCTTTTTGGCTCAGGTAAAATGTTTTTGCCACAAGTTATCAAGAGTGCTCGAGTCATGAAAAAAAGTGTTGCCTATCTTACTCCATTTATGGAAGAAGAAAAGTCCATTTCAGGAAATTATAATAAAGGGAAAATATTACTGGCAACCGTAAAAGGAGATGTACATGACATAGGAAAAAATATTGTGGGAGTCGTTCTAGCCTGCAATAATTATGAAATCATAGACCTAGGTGTTATGGTTCCTGCCCAAAAAATCATAGATGCCGCTTTAAAAAACAAAGTGGACATCATCGGGTTAAGTGGATTAATTACGCCTTCACTTGATGAAATGGTGGGGGTCGCCAAATTAATGAAAAGTCAAAATCTTCATATTCCAATAATGATCGGTGGTGCCACGACATCAAAAACACATACCGCGTTAAAAATAAATCCCGTATATCCCGGAAAGGTAATTCATGTATTGGATGCAAGTCGTGCCGTGAATATTGTCTCCTCAATTCTGGATGATAATAATTCCGAAACTGGATTTCTCGAAAGTATCAATAAAGAATATCAAGCATTAAAACAAAAAAGAGAACAAAGCCTTAGTGAAAAATCTTACATCACCCTTGAAGAAGCTAGAGTAAATAAGTTTAAAATTGACTGGGGTAATCACGTGATAAAAAAGCCCAATCACCTAGGTATAAAGGTATTTAATTCCATTCCGCTTGATGAAATCCGAGAGTTTATTGATTGGACGCCATTCTTCTCTACATGGCAACTTTCTGGTAAATACCCTGCAATCTTAGAGGATGAAATAGTCGGGCAACAAGCCCAAAAGCTGATGCAAGATGCGGAATCTATGCTTGATAAAATCGCAGAAGAAAAATGGATTGAAGCTCGAGCTGTCATCGGTATTTATAAGGCAAATAGCATAGGTGACGACATAGAAATTCGTCTAGAATCAGGAGAAAAAGTATTATTGTGTCACTTAAGACAACAAACCAAAAAAGCTCAAGGACTCCCTAATTATTGCTTATCAGATTTTATAGCTCCAGTTGATTCGGGAATTCAAGATTATATTGGGGCATTTGCTGTGAGTACTGGATTCGGAATAGAGAAACCACTTGAGTATTTCGCAGAAAATCACGACGATTATAGCGCCATATTATTGAAGGCTCTTGCAGACCGATTGGCCGAAGCATTGGCTGAAATGATGCATTATAAAGTTAGGACAGAACTTTGGGGATATTCGCCTCTAGAACCTAATATTTTGGATCAAATAATTTCCGAAAATTACGTTGGAATCCGTCCCGCACCTGGCTACCCTGCATGTCCCGATCACCGAGAAAAAACGAAAATATGGCAATTATTAGATGTGACTAAGCATACTGGCATGAGTCTTAGTGAAAATTTTGCCATGATGCCGGCTTCATCGGTGTGTGGATGGTATTTTGCAAATTCAGAATCAAAGTATTTTGGAATAAATCATATTTGTTCGGATCAGATTGATGATTATTCAAAACGAAAAAACTTAGATATCACAACTTTAAAGAAAGACTTGTCAGCTTTGATTTGATAACTAGGTATTTGAATTATATTTGCAGAGAATTAAGAATAATAGTTGTTTATGTATTTAAAATTTTATCATTAATAGCTGTTATTTTATAAATTAGAAACTTTGAAAATGAGACATATATTTTTTACAATTAGTTTTTTATTTTTAACCTGCGTAACTTTTTCTCAGATAGTTACTGAAGCGGATATAAGAAATGAAATACTCAATAGGGGACTTACAGAACAAGAGGTTTTTGATGCATTAAAGGCAAAAGGTATTGATGTAAATACTCTTGATTTGAATAATCCTGCGGATATTTTAAAACATGAAAAAACAATCCGTGAAGTCATCTTTGAGTTAGAAAAAAAGAAAAAAGAGGCAACTTCAGAGAATAATACTGCAAGCACGAGTGGTAATGCCTCGATTGAAAATCAAAGTACTGAACTCATCCAACAAGCCGTACTGAATGATACAGATATCAAAGAAGCCGTAAAAGAAGGAGCCACGGTAGAGGAGGCTATTTCTGAAGAGATTGTTGACATTCAATCGGAAAAGAAGCCTAAAGTGAGAATCTACGGGCATCAGATTTTTACGGATAATAGCATCAAATTGTACAGAACCTCTGAAGATGCAAAAGCACCTGATACATACATCTTAGGTGTTGGTGATAAGGTTTCTGTCAGTATCTGGGGTGACACGGAGAGAAATTTCCTGCTTGAAGTTACGTCTGACGGATATATCAAGCCCGAATCAATATCTCGTATTTATGTGAAAGGATTAACAATTAAAGATGTAAAAGAACTGCTTTATAAAAAACTTCGTCAATATTTTTTATTCAATCGTGACCAAATTGATTTAAATCTTATTACTGCTCGAACTATCAATGTCAATATCGTAGGAGAGGTTTTTAATCAAGGTTCTTTTTCTATCTCTGCCCTAAATACGGCATTGAATGCACTCATTGCAAGTGGTGGTCCCACGGAACTAGGTACTGTCAGAAATATTTTAATAAAAAGAAGTGGAGAAAAAGACAAAGTTCTGGATGTTTACCAATATCTTCAAAACCCTGAAATCTCGCAAAATTTTTATTTACAGGAAAATGATTTTATCTATGTTCCCATTCGTGAAAAAATTGTTTCGGTCAATGGAGAGGTAAATAGACCAGGTAGATATGAATTGAAAAACAATGAAAATTTAGACTATCTTGTTAAAATGGCTGGAGGCTTAACACCTTTAGCTATCACTCAATCTTTTCAAATTGAAAGGACTGCTAATCAAAAAAGATATATCATTGACGAATTATATTCTCCTACCATCTCAAAATCTTTGAAATTGGAGGATCAAGATATGGTGCATTTTCAAGCGATTAATGAAGAAATCAAGAATTTCGTATCCATCGCAGGAGATGTTAAAAACCCTGGAAGGTATGAACTGAAAGACAATATGAAGATTGTCGATTTAGTAAATCTTGCAGAAATCAGGGAAACTTCAATTCTCGATACGGTATTTATTACAAGAACTAATCCCGCCGATAAAACCATAAGCTATATTCAAGTCAACTTAAACCTAGCGTTGGCCGACCCTAATAATTCGAATAATATTTTGCTGAACCACCATGATCATATAAAAATACTTTCTAAAACAGCTTTTACTGATGAGTACATTGTGTCCATCTCAGGAGAAGTTAGATTACCTGGAGAATTCCCTTTGGACTATAAAGATTTGAGTGTTGCTGATTTGATTTTCCTGTCAGGTGGTCTCTCTGATGATGCATCTAATACGGCATACATTTATCGCAAAAACAATAGTTCATTAACGGGTATTGAATACATTTATTTCAATCCAAAAACTGCATATTCTAGTCCTAATTCTGAAGACAATAAACTCCTTCAACCGAAAGATAAAATCAATGTAATAAATAAAAATTTCTTTAAAAAAGAATCATTTGTAACAGTTAATGGAGCCGTAAAAAAGCCCGATACCATCGCTTATGATCAAAGTTTAAGTTTAAAGGACGCCATTATTTTATCTGGGGGCTTAAAACAGGAAGCAGCAGCATATCAAATTGATGTATTTAGGCTAGTTTTTGATAATGAAAAATCAACTAAAACTTTGGTTGCTAATGTCTCTATCAATAGTGACTTAACACTTGAAGGAAATAGAGATTTTAGACTTATGCCCTTTGATCAGATAGAAGTAAGATCCGCTCCTGAATTTGAATTTCAACAAAATGTATTAGTATCCGGAGAGGTAAAATTCCCTGGCACTTATGCCCTTGTAAAAGATAACACCACACTATCAGATATCATTAAACAAACAGGGGGACTTACGAATGAAGCCTTTATAGGAGGTGCCACTTTGTTCCGTACTGAAAATGGGACAGGTTATGTAATAGTAGATTTTGAGAAAGCACTAAAAAATCGAAAGGATGATGTTATTCTAATAAAGGGCGATAGAATTATTGTACCAAAAAGGAATACACTTGTCAGTATTTCTGGTGCCACCAATGCCAATGAAAACTATGCCAAAGAGGTTTTAGCTAATGGAAAATTTAACGTTGCCTTTGAGTCAAATAAAAATGCGAAATACTATATCGATAAGTATGCTGGCGGGTTTGATGAAAGTGCCGATAAAGGAAGCACTAAAGTCATCTACCCAAATGGACAAATAAAAAAGAGTGGAAGATTTCTGTTTTGGAGAACATATCCAGAAGTAAAAGAGGGGTCACAAAGTGTTGTGGGTTATAAAAAATCAGACAAAGAAAAATCAGAAAACGGTGAGGAAAAAGAAAAAATAGATTGGGGTGTCGTGTTGAAAGATTCCGTTGCCCAAGCAACAGCCATACTCTCGCTTGTTTTATTGTTAAAAAATATTAATTAATTTAATTTTTCAAAAGATTACCTTATCTTTGAGTAATTATTTTGCTCAATCTATGATTGAAACACTCATATCTTCAAAAACACGTATCAAGTTACTTTTAAAATTTTTTTTAAATAGTAACAATTCCTCTTACCTAAGAGGGATGGAGACTGAGTTTGGAGAATCTTCCAACGGCATTAGACTAGAACTTAATCGATTTGAAAAGGCTGGGATGTTGAAATCTAGTATTCGCGGAAATAAAAAGTACTTTCAAGCGAATCGAAACCATCCACTCTACAATGATGTTCACAATATCCTTTTAAAATATCTTGGTTTTGACAAAATCATCGAAAAGGTAGTGGAACGGCTAGGCACTGTTAAACATGTCTATGTTATTGGTGATTTTGCAAAGGGTATTGATAGTAATATTATTGATTTATTGTTTGTGGGAAATATAGATAAGGTCTATTTAATCGAATTGATTGAAAAAGTAGAAAAACTTATAAAGAGAAAAATCAGGTATGTGGTTTATCAAAATCTGGATGCAATCAGTAAGTTCTCTTCTATTTCATTGAATGATTCACTCTTGCTTTGGACTTATGACGAATAGTGCTATTGCAAAATACAAACCTTCAGCTAATTTTGACAACAATGAGTTGTCTTGGTATGCTATTTATGTCCGATTTAAAAGTGAAAAATTTGTCACCAATCTTTTGCAAAAAAAAGGAATAGAAGCATACATCCCCTTAAAAACCGCTGTAAAAAGATACAGTAGAAAGATAAAGACTTATCATTTACCACTAATAAATTGTTATGTTTTTGTTAAGATTAATGGAAACGACAGAGTAAAGGTTATAGAAACTGAAAATGTCTTAAAATTTGTAAAAACTGGGGATAATCTGGGAAAAATCCCCGAAAAGGAAATCGAGATTTTAAGAAAAATTACTGGAGAATTTAATGACCAATTGGAAATAGAACCGTCTTCTTGGGTGCAAGGCAATAAAGTGGAAATTGTTCGGGGTGGATTGGCTGGAACGAAAGGCTATATCACAGAAAGAAAAAACAAAAAAGTGTTTTTAATAGCACTTGAAAATATGGGCTTTGACTTAATTTTAGAGGTTGAAGCGACTGACTTAGAATTATCTAAATAAACCCTTTTTAAGTTATATAACATGAGTTATTGCGACTCATGAAGGGCGAAGCCATATATAAATTATGCCTAAATGAAACAGACCTTGTCTGAGATTATTATGACACACAGGTCGGATGATGTATTCATATGGTTAATTTTTGACAAACAAGCAAATATATACAGATGAAAATAGCTGTGGTAGGAACTGGATATGTGGGTTTGGTTTCAGGAACCTGTTTTGCTGAAACTGGAAATACCGTAACTTGCATAGATATTGACGAGAACAAGGTATTGAAAATGCAGAATGGGGAAATTCCAATTTATGAGCCCGGACTTGATGTACTTTTTGAACGTAATACGAGGCAAAGTAGGCTTAGCTTTACTACGAATCTCAAGGAAGGAATTAAAGATGCTAAGATAATTTTTTTGGCTTTACCAACGCCTCCGGGTGAAGATGGGTCTGCAGATCTCAAATATATTGTCAAAGTTGCTGAAGATCTTTCTAAAATCATTGTTGATTACAAGGTCATTGTTGATAAAAGTACTGTTCCTGTGGGAACATCTGAAATGGTCTCCTCGGTATTGTCAAAAAATTTAGATTCATCACTCTTTGATGTTGTTTCCAATCCGGAATTTCTCCGTGAAGGTGTGGCAGTAGATGATTTCTTAAAACCAGACCGTGTCGTCATCGGGACTTCATCAGAACGTGCAAAAACTCTAATGCTAAAATTATACGAACCTTTTGTCCGACAAGGAAATCCCATTATAATGATGGATGAGCGAAGTGCAGAAATGACGAAATATGCCGCCAATTCCTATCTCGCAACCCGTATCAGCTTTATGAATGAAATAGCAAACCTATGTGAGAAAGTAGGTGCCAATGTCGACATGGTGAGAAAAGGAATGGGGAGTGACAGCCGCATCGGCAAGCGATTCCTCTTCCCAGGTGTAGGTTATGGTGGCAGCTGCTTTCCAAAAGATGTACAAGCACTAGCAAAAACAGCAGAAGAGAACACTTATGACTTTAAAATTCTAAAAAGTGTCATGCGGGTCAATGAGTTACAAAAAGAGGTGCTATCAACAAAGATTATTGAGCATTTCGAGGACAATCTAAATGGAAAAACCATTGCAGTATGGGGTCTAGCGTTCAAACCCGAAACCGATGATATACGAGAAGCACCGGCGATAACAATCATCAGCAGATTACTCAATAAAGGTGCAAAAATCAAAGCTTACGATCCTGAAGCAATGGAAAACTTTAGATCCCAAATTACCGATCAGATTGAGTATTGTACTGATCAATATGAAGCCGCAATCGATGCTGATGCTCTTGCCATTATCACTGAGTGGAGTGTTTTCAGATCTCCCGATTTTGACAAGTTGAAATCTCTGATGAAAGGTAATGCCATTTTTGATGGTAGGAATGTCTATGATGTTGATGAAATACAAAGTTTAAATTTTTATTACAAATCAATAGGAAGATGAGTGAAAAAACCATAGGCATAACAGGTGGTGCTGGATTTATTGGATCGCATGTCGTGCGAAGATTCGTCAATCGCTATCCTGAATATGACATAGTAAATCTCGATGCTTTAACCTATGCTGGAAATCTAGAAAATCTCCGAGATATTGAAGAAAAACCGAATTACTCTTTTATCAAATTAGATATTCGTGATAATGAAGCGATCAAAAAAGTATTTGAAAAATATAATTTTGACGGAATCATACATTTGGCTGCAGAATCACACGTAGATCGGTCTATTTCTGACCCCTTAGCCTTTATAAATACCAATCTCGTTGGAACAGCGAATCTCTTAAATGTAGCTAAGAATCATTGGAAAAATGATTACTCCGGAAAGCGATTTTATCATATTTCGACTGACGAAGTCTATGGCAGCCTGCCTCTAGGACATCAACTCTTTACAGAGGAAACACCGTACGACCCTAGAAGTCCATATTCTGCCTCAAAAGCTGGAAGCGATCATTTGGTTAGAGCTTATTTTCACACTTATGGATTACCTGTCGTAATAAGTAATTGCTCAAATAATTATGGTCCAAACCAATTTCCGGAAAAACTAATTCCTCTATTCATCAATAATATAAAAAACAATAAGCCACTGCCTGTTTATGGAAAAGGTGAGAATGTCCGAGATTGGTTGCATGTAGAAGATCATGCAAGAGCGATTGACACTATTTATCATGATGGCAATCTTGGAGAAACCTATAATATTGGAGGTCACAATGAGTGGACTAATATTGATTTAATCCGTCTGCTTTGTAAAATTATGGATTCAAAATTAGACAGAGCAGAAAGTTCTAGCGAACAATTAATTACCTATGTGACTGACCGAGCTGGTCATGACCTCCGATATGCGATTGACGCTACTAAAATAGACAAAGAGCTAGGCTGGATTCCTGAATATACATTTGAAAAAGGTCTAGAAAATACCGTTGATTGGTACTTAGAAAACGAGAATTGGTTAAATAATGTCACTTCTGGAGATTATCAGAGTTACTACAAAAATCAATATGGTCTCTAAGCAATTTTTTGCTCATGAAACGGCAGTGATAGACCAAGGATGTCAAATAGGCGAAGGCACTAAAATTTGGCATTTTAGCCACATCATGACTAATGCCATCATTGGTGATAATTGCAATATTGGACAAAATGTGGTCATCTCTCCCGAGGTCATTTTGGGAAATAATGTGAAGGTTCAAAATAATGTCTCCATATACACCGGTGTGGTATGTGAAGATGATGTTTTTCTTGGTCCCAGTATGGTATTTACCAATGTAATTAATCCACGAAGTGCAATCAATAGAAGAGAACAATATTCCAGAACCGTCGTAAAAAAAGGTACCAGTATTGGTGCCAATGCGACCATAGTCTGTGGTAACGATCTAGGAGAATATTGTTTTATTGGAGCAGGCGCCGTCGTGACAAAATATGTTCCACCCTATGCCCTCATCGTAGGAAATCCAGGAAAGCAAATCGGGTGGATAAGTGAATATGGACATCGATTAAATTTTGGCAATACAAGTTTTGCCAAATGTCCAGAATCCAAAGAAGAATATGTTCTTGAAAATGGAAAAGTTAGAAAAATAAATGAATAAACTGCAAATGGTTGACCTTCAAGGTCAATACCAAGAAATAAAAGATGAGGTCTTAACTAATATCAATGAAGTGCTTGATACTGGTGCTTTTATCAATGGTCCATTAGTCAGGCAGTTTACCGAAAATTTAAACAATTATTTGTCCTCTGAAAGGGTAATCCCTTGTGCTAATGGTACCGATGCTTTGCAAATAGCGATGATGGCATTGAACTTAGAACCTGGTGACGAGGTCATTGTACCTGCCTTCACATATGTTGCAACTGCAGAAGTAATTGCCCTATTGGGGCTTACTCCAGTCATGGTAGATGTTGACCCCGACACTTTTAATATAACACCAGAAATTTTCAAAAAGGCAATCACTTCAAAAACCAAAGTCGTCGTTCCGGTACATCTATACGGACAATGTGCCGAAATGGAAGAGATAATGAACATTGCCAAGCGACATGGCATTACTGTCATTGAAGACAATGCTCAGGCCATAGGTGCGGATTATTTCCATAAGAGCGGCATGGTAAAAAAATCAGGAACTATAGGTCATATTGGGTGTACTTCCTTCTATCCGTCAAAAAATTTAGGTGCTTATGGGGATGGCGGTGCCATCTGTACAAACGATGCCAAACTTGGTGAAAAATTAGCAAAAATTGCCAATCATGGTCAGTCCGAACGCTATTATCACGATATAATAGGTTGTAATTCACGATTAGACAGTTTGCAAGCGGCTGTTCTTTTGCCAAAACTTAAAAAATTAGACGATTACGCTAGGGCTAGAATTGCTGTCGCAGACTACTATGATGATGCATTTCGTGACATCGCAGAATTAAAAACACCTACTAGAGCCCCTTTTTCTTCGCACGTTTTTCATCAATATACACTCCGAGTGCTTAACGGGAAACGTGATGAACTCAAGGTATATCTTGATTCAAAAGGGATACCGAATATGATTTATTATCCAGTACCACTTTATAAGCAAAAAGCATTTCAGCATGATGTGCCAAGTGATATGCATCTTCCAGTAACAGAAATGTTATGTGAGCAAGTAATTTCATTACCAATACATACAGAAATGCAGGAAGATCAATTGGAATATATAACTAGAGAAATTTTAGCCTTTTTTAAATAAGTGAATTTTATTATTCAAATACCTAATTTTTTCACTGACGAAATTCAATATAGTCTCAATGTATTATTAAAGTACTGTCTAGGTATTGACAATTTTTCCTTTTCTATTGGAGTCGATTCTGATTTTAGTTTTTTGTTTGCTGAGAATAAATTGGTGGTAAAAAATCATTTTTTTAAATCAGTTCCAGACTCTGAATTATATTCTGTCAAAAATTTACCGCATTCAGAAAATATGGACATTACAGCTGATATAATTCCAGTGTATGGGGAAAATAAAGTAGAAATGATTGACCAAAGCAGTATTGTTTTACATGCTGATCTCGTTTCTTCTACTTTTTTTCTTATAACTCAGTGGGAACATCAGACAAATAGTTTTAGAGACGAGCACAAGCGGTATATTTTAAAAGAAAGTTTTATTGGTAAAAACAAGATATATCACCGTCCCTTAGTGAATGAATATGCAGACTTTCTTTACTATAATCTCACCTCTATGGGGTTTCCTCTAAAACGAAAAGAATGGTATAAGTCCACGATGACTATTGATGTTGACCAGTTGTATAAATGGCAAAATTTCAATAATTTACTTGGTTCTTTAAAACGAAATCTTACATCCCCCGTGGAACTTTTAGACCAAATAAAAAGCTATTTTCAATCAAAAAAAATAAAGCAAAAAGATAAATATTTTACGATTCCATTCATGATAGAAACTGCCAATAAAAGTGGCATCGAATCAATTGTTTTTTTAAAAACCGGAATCAGTAATCCTCAGTTTGACCGCAATCGATACGATTTATTTAAAGAAAGAAGACTCATTAAAGAGCTTGAAGAGAATCAAACACTTATAGGAATTCACCCAAGTTACGAATCATCACTATCTAAAGAAACGATTGAGCACGAGGTCAAGCTACTTTCACAAGCAACTCATTATCAGATAACTTATTCTAGGCAGCATTTTTTACGATATAATAGAGACACTTTTCGTTTTCTGGAAGCCTGTGGTATAAGATATGATAGCTCCATTCAATATACTGAAGGGATTGGATTTGCCAATGGGATTTGCACAGTCTATCCAATATTTGATGTTGAGCAAAAAAGAATTTTAGATTTATTCG
>ERZ795057.2248-NODE-2248-length-14897-cov-24.563671_pt1 | contig 14897 bp, 10 predicted proteins | sample MGYA00375141_ERZ795057 | MGnify/ENA primary metagenome ERZ795057 (study PRJEB30186, sample SAMN05720163) | activated sludge metagenome | isolation source: Anaerobic digester | place: Hong Kong | collected 2015-01-26 ... | reverse complement strand
TGGCTCGTGTACATCTCGAACCTGTACGTGCTCCTCGGGGTGTTCGTCCTCATTTATGTTCTGTACGGCGATCATCTGATCGCTCTGTGGAACTCGCTGAGGTAAAGATGAGAGGGAACATGGTCCCCACCAGTTCGGGGTCCAGGTTCGCTCAACTCCTATTTTTGATTTTAATAGCTCGATGAGGCTGCTACATCTTTGAGCTGGGCGATTCTGTATCCACAGATCACCTGCCGCCTTCCCGAGACCGTCTCGTCGAGATCCGGGTCGCCGGTGTCGACGAGGAGGCGGTCCGTCTCCTTAAGCTTGTGAGGGGTGGCGACGATGATGAGGTTTTCTGGGCCCGCTTTTCGGAGGACTTTGGGGCTTATCTGCTGGCTTCCCCTTCCCAGGACGAAGCCCTGGGCGCCAATGGGGCTGACAATTATCTTCGTCTTTCCGACCTCTTCGAGGATCCGGAGGAGGTCCCGTTCCGAGGCGTCGCGGCAGATCAGTCGACCGTCTTTGACGACGTCCACACCGAGGAGGGTCTTCTTGACACCCAGAACTTCGGCGATCTTGGCGGTTGTCGTCCCGGCCCCCAGGATGTAGGCGGAGCCGTCCCGCATGAACTCCGAGGCGAAGATCGCGATCTCTTCTTTGAACTCCTCCTCGGAGGCTATTGAGTATACCTGCTTTCTCTCCTGGACCAGGGCTGGCAGGTAGGGGGTCATTGCTATGCCGTAGATCTTCGTATCGAGGACCCCGGCCCGATACTTCTCCTCGTCGACGTCGACGATCTCGGTCTCTCTCGCCCTCAGATCCCCTTCCAGGTACCCACAGACCAGCTCCCCCGCTGCCCGAGGGCTGATGGCGAAGACCCCCGAGTGCATCTTGACGCCGGCGGGGATGCCGATGATGGAGACCTTTGATCCCACAACCCCCGAGACGTCCCGGGCGGTCCCGTCGCCGCCGCAGAAGACGATCAGATCGACTTTATTATCGAGGAAAGATCTGCAGGCCTCTTTTGTGTCCAGGGCGGTAGGCTCATCCGAAAGTCTGTAGACGACCCGATATTCGAGGCCGCATTTTCGAAGAGACGACTCGCCCATATCGCCGCCAGCGGTCAAAAAGAGGGCGTCGATCCCTCCGAGTTCTTTGAGGGCGGCTTCGGCCCGGCGGGGGGCGACGGGCTCTGCGCCCCTTCTTCTCGCCTCCTCGGCGAGGCCGTCGGTCCCCTTGAGGCCGACGGCCCCACCCATCCCGGCCACGGGGTTTATCAGAAACCCCACTCGTTTCTGGCCGCTCACAGTTCACACCGTTCAGAACTTGGGGATCTTAGCCAGGGACTGCTTCACCAATTCTGCTGGGTACTCGTAGTCGACGAGTTTTCCGGCGAAGTAGGCGTCGTAGCTGGAGAGGTCGAAGTGGCCGTGGCCGCTGAGGGAGATGACGATCGTCTTCTCCTCGCCGGTCTTCTTGCAGGCGATGGCGTCGTCGATGGCTGGCTTTATGGCGTGAGACGACTCGGGGGCGGGAAGGATCCCCTCGGTCCTGGCGAAGGTGACGGCGGCCTTGAAGACCTCGTTCTGGTGGAAGGACATCGCCTCGATCACATTGTCGTGGACGAGGTTGCAGAGGAGGGGGGCGTCGCCGTGGTACCGAAGGCCGCCTGCGTGGATCGAGGGCGGGATGAAGTCGTGGCCGAGAGTGTACATCTTGAGGAGGGGCGTGAGCCTTGCCGTGTCGCCGAAGTCGTAGGCGTAGAGCCCTTTCGTCAAGGTCGGGCAGGCGGCGGGCTCGCAGGCGACCATCCTGATATCCTTTTTCTCTTTCAGTTTGTCGGGGACGAAGGGGAAGACCATCCCCGGGAAGTTGGAGCCTCCGCCGACGCAGCCGTAGATGACGTCCGGATAGTCGTCGACGATATCGAGCTGCTTTTTCAGCTCCTGCCCCTCGACGGTCTGGTGGAGGAGGACGTGGTTGAGAACGGAGCCGAGGGCGTAGTTGGTGTTATCGTGGGTGGCGGCGTCCTCGACGGCCTCGGAGATGGCGATACCGAGGCTTCCGCCGGTGTCGGGGTGCTCTTTTAAGATCGCCCTTCCGGCGTTGGTCAGCTCGCTGGGGCTTGCGACGCACTCGGCGCCCCAGACCTGCATTATGCTCTTCCGATAGGGCTTCTGGTCGAAGGACGCCCTCACCATGTAGACCCTACACTGGAGGTCGAAGAAGCTCGTGGCCATGCTGAGGGCCGAGCCCCACTGGCCGGCGCCGGTCTCTGTGGCGATCCTCTCGATCCCGGCCTCCCTGTTATAGTAGGCCTGGGCGACGGCGGTGTTGGGCTTGTGGCTCCCGGCGGGGCTGACGCCCTCGTACTTGTAGTAGATCTTGGCTGGGGTTTTGAGGTGCTCTTCGAGCCGATGAGCCCGAAAGAGAGGGGTCGGCCTCCAGAGCTTGAGGATCTCCCTGACCTCCTCGGGGATGTCGATCCACCGCTCGGTGCTTGCCTCCTGCTTTATCAGCTCCATCGGGAAGATCGCTTCCAGGTCGGTTGGAACCAGGGGCTTTCCCGTCTGGGGGTTAAGGGGCGGGTCCAGGGGAGTCAAGAGGTCGGCAGCGACGTTGTACCACCGCTTGGGCATCTCTTCTTCATCCAGCAGAATTTTAGTTTGCAGAAGTTGTCCCTCCAGAAATGATGAGTCGCGATGTACTCAAATGTGCATTGTAGTAATGATGACGGCGTTATTTAAGGGTTTTGGGGTATGAAGGGGAAGTCTGAAGTTATATGTAGTTCTTTATAATGTACATTATCTACAACGACAAAAAAATCGTCCTAGGATAACTTACATCGCCATTTACAACGATGATTTAGACTGAATGGCTGGTACTTTGCGGCCTCTCGTCTTATCGCAAGGTTCTTTAATCTTCAACGGGTCAATCCATCCGGTGCATATTTCATGAGTTCTGATGCCTCTAGCAAGCTCTTCGAGGTCGCAAAGAGGCTGATGCCGGGGGGCGTCAGCAGCCCGGTCAGGGCCATATCTCCATACCCATTCTACGTCTCACGGGCCGAGGGTCCCTACCTCTGGGACGTGGACGGCAAACGGCTCATCGACTACTGTCTCGCCTACGGCCCCATGATCCTGGGACATCGCCACCCCGAGATCATGAAAAGGGTGATCGAACAGCTGGAGCGGGGCTGGCTCTACGGCACCCCCTCGGAGCTTGAGATCAGGCTCGCCGAGAGGATTGTGGGCCATTACCCCAGCATCGATATGCTCAGGTTCGTCAACACCGGGACCGAGGCGACAATGGCGGCTCTCAGGATCGCCCGGGGCTATACCGGGAGGGACAGGATCGTCAAGGTGGAGGGAGGCTTTCACGGCGCCCACGACTCGGTCCTGGTGAAGGCCGGGTCCGGGGCCACGACTCTGGGGATACCCGACTCCCTCGGCGTTCCAAAGGACACGGCAAAAAACACCCTTCAGATCCCCTACAACGACCTGGGAGCCATCGAGGCCGCCCTGACAGAGTTCGATGGCGAGGTGGCGGCGGTGATCATGGAGCCGGTCCTCGGGAACATCGGCCCGATCCTCCCCGAGAAAGGCTACCTGGAGGGGGTGAGAAGGCTGACGAGAGATCACGGCGTCGTCCTCATCTTCGACGAGGTGATCACGGGCTTTAGGCTCAGCCTCGGGGGTGCTCAGACCTTCTACAATGTTGTTCCCGACATGACGACTCTGGGCAAGATCATAGGCGGAGGCTTTCCTATCGGCGTTGTGGGCGGCAAAAGGGAGCTCTTGGAGATGGTCGCTCCCAGCGGCGGGATATACCAGGCAGGAACCTTCAACGGCAGCCCCACCTCCCTCGCCGCCGGGATGGCGACCCTCGACGTTCTTGAAAAGGAGAGGGTCCTTGAAAAGCTGAACTCCAGAGGCGACGAATTGCGGAAGGCGCTCTCCCAGATAGTCGAGGATCTGGGGCTCGGCTACTCGGTGGTGGGGATCGCGTCGATCTTCAAGATATTCTTCGGCGATGCTCCCAAAGACTACGTCGAGGCCCTCAAGTGCGACAAGGCTGGCTACCTCGCATTTTTCAGAAGGATGCTGAAGTCGGGGGTATTTCTTCCGCCGAGCCAGTTTGAGACGAACTTCCTCTCCGCCGCTCACTCCGAAGACGTCATCAACCAAACTCTGGAGGCTTACAAGTCAAACCTGAGAGACTGATCGTGGGGAGCCGCGGAAGCCCTCTTGCTCTGCGGCAGACAGAAACCGCCATCTCCCTTCTGGAGGCGAGAGGGGCGGAGACGAGGCTAGTGATCGTCAAGACGAAGGGAGACCACGTTCTGAATGTGCCCCTCCACCGGGTCTCTGGAAGGGGCCTATTCGTGCGGGAGATCGACGACCTGATGCAGGCGGGCGAGATCGACGTCGCCGTCCACAGCATGAAGGACCTTCCCTCCAAAAGGCCTGAGGGGCTGGTGATCGCCGCCGTCCTTCCAAGGAACTCGCCCTTCGACGTTCTCGTGAGCGACGACGGTGCGGCCCTCGAAGAGCTGGAGGAGGGGGCGGTCGTCGGGACCTGCAGCATGAGGCGGGCGTCTCAGCTCCGGCGGGCGAGGCCCGACCTGGTCATCGAGAGCCTTCGAGGAAACCTGGAGACTAGGCTTCGAAAGCTCGAAGAGGGAAACTATCGGGCGATCGTCCTCGCCGAGGCGGGGATTGCGAGGATGGGCTACCATCCGAAGTACTCCGTCCTGGACCCCGAGAAGTTCGTGCCTTCAGCAAACCAGGGGGCGATCGTTGTGGTGGCGACGAGAGGGCGGGCGGAGGAGATCGTCCGGGAGATAGACCATTTCTCCACCAGGCTTGAGACGGAGTGCGAGCGGGTGATCCTGGAGGCGATCGGGGGATCCTGCGTCGTCCCGATGGCGGCTTTCGCAAGGCTTGAGGGTGACGAGCTCAGGGTCTTGGCCGAGGTTCTATCTCTTGACGGGTCGAGGTTCGTCCGGGTCGAGGGGAGGGTTCCGGCGGACGATCACCTCAATGGAGCAAAGAGGCTGAGCCGAGAGCTGGTGGCGAAGGGAGGACGCGATCTCGCAGAAGAGGCGGTGAGGGAAGTTGGAACGGTCTAGTAAGGGCAAGGTCTACCTGGTGGGGGCGGGTCCCGGCGACCCGGATCTGGTGACGCTGAGGGCGAAGAGGCTGATCGAGGAGGCAGAGGTCGTCTTGTTCGACCGGCTCCTCTCCCCCGAGATCCTGGGCTGGGCTTCTGAGGATGCCGAGAGGATCGACGTTGGAAAGCTACCCGGCCGCCACAAGCTCTCCCAGGAGGAGATCAACGCCCTTCTGGTGGAGAAGGGACTTGAGGGAAAGATGGTGGTGAGGCTGAAGGGGGGAGATCCCTACGTCTTCGGCAGGGGCGGCGAGGAGGGGCTCGCCCTGGTCGCGGCAGGTATACCTTTCGAGGTGGTGCCCGGCGTCACCTCGGCGATATCGGTACCTGCGGGAGCAGGGATCCCCGTCACCCATCGGGGGATAACGACGGCCTTCACCGTGGTCACGGGCCACGAGGAGCCGGGAAAGGATGAGAACCTGGACTGGGTGGCCCTGGCCAAGGTCGGGGGAACTCTCGTCGTCCTGATGGGGGTGGCAAGGCTCCAGGAGAACACGTCAGCGCTGCTCCGGGGCGGCCGAACTCCCGAGACCCCGGCCGCCCTCATCGAGAGGGGATGGAGCTCCGAGGAGAGGCTCGTCGTCGGGACCCTCGGCGACATCGTCGGGAGGGCGAAAGAGGCCGATGTAAAGTCTCCAGCGATACTGGTGGTCGGCGACGTCGTAAGCCTGGCTGAAAAGCTGAGGCCCGCCACCATCGCCATCTTGAGGCCGGACAACCGGGGGGAGGAGTCGGAGAGGGTCGCCCGGTATCTGGGGTTCAGACCTATCCTCGCTCCCTCCATCGCCTTTTCGGAGCTTCCGCTCCCCAGGGACCTTCCCGAGAGGATACGTAGGGCGGACTGCGTCGTCTTCACCAGCGCCACCGGGGCCGAGATCGCCCTCCGGGACGACGAGGTAGCTGAACTCCTCGGAAGGTCCGTCCTCGCCACCATCGGCCCAAGGACGAAAGAGGCCCTGGAGGAGAGGGGCCTAATGGTTGCGGTCGTTCCCGAAAGCTTCAGCTCAAAAGGCCTCGCCTCCGCCCTGGCACCGAAGTTCAAACGGGTCCTCCTCCTCCGGAGCGCTAAGGGGAGCCCGGAGCTGGTGGAGATCCTGGAGGAGGCCGGGGTCGAGGTGGACGAGGTCCACCTCTACGACATCGCCCCCTCCGCCGACCCGAGGCTCGACTGGCTGATCCTGCGGGGAAGGCCCGACGTCTTCGCCTTCACCAGCGGCTCGACGGCGAAGAACCTGATGGAGAGGGCGAAAGATCTGGGAGCGGAGGCCGATCTTCGGGAGAGGCTCGCTCGGGCGAAGGTGGCGGCCATCGGTCCGCCCACAAAAGCGGAGCTGGAAAGGCTCGGCGTAAGGGTGGACTATGTTCCGGAGAAGTACACCTTCGAATCGATGCTGGAAGAGATCAGGAGGAAAGGATGATCATATTCTCAAAGGCCCTGGCAGACCAGGCCACGGTCTGGGACGCCATCAGGGCCGCTGAAGAGGTCGGCGTCGGCAGGCCCGTCCCCGACGACATGATAAGGTTCTCAGGCCAGACGAAGCCCGTGGTGATGTGGAACATCACCCGTCACTGCAACCTAGCCTGCGAGCACTGCTACATAGACGCCACGGCCGCCGCCGCCGAGGAGCTCCGGCTCGAAGAGGGGATAAGGCTGATCGACGAGCTGGCAGACCTCGGGATACCGATGCTGATTCTCACCGGAGGCGAGCCGCTCCTCAGCCGGAACTTTTACGCTTACGCATTTCATGCCAAGGAGGTGGGGCTTCGGACGGTCATCTCGACGAACGGGACCCTCATCACCCCGGAGGCTGCAAGGCTTCTCAAAGAGGCGGAGATCAGGTACGTCGGCGTCAGCCTCGACTCCTGCAGGCCAAAGGTCCACGATCGGTTCAGAGGCGTCGAGGGAGCCTATGCGAGGGCCGTCGACGGCCTCAAGAACGCCCGGGACGCGGGCCTCAAGACCGGCCTCCGGGTGACCCTCACTAAAGACAACTGGTACGAGATCCCGGCCCTCCTGGACCTGACCCTGGAGATGAAGATCCCCCGGTTCTGCCTCTACCACCTCGTCCCCGTGGGGAGGGGGGCAGACATCGCCGACAGGGACGTGACGGCCGAGGAGAGGAGGAGCGTCATAAAGTTCCTGGCCGAGGCCGCCGTCGAGCTGAAGGACGAGGAGATCGAGATCCTCTCCACCGACTCTCCCATGGACGGAGCCTACCTTTTAGAGATGCTGAAGGACGATCCCGAGAAGCGGGAGAGGGTCCGAAAGCTCCTCAAAAACGCCGGGGGCTGCACCGCCGGGATAAAGGTCGCAAACATAAACCACCGTGGAGACGTCCTCCCCTGCCACTTCATGCCCGAGGTCGTCGTCGGGAACGTCCGGGAGAGGAGCTTCGAGGATATCTGGATCGATAACCCGGTTCCCGAACTTTTGGCCCTGAGGGATATCAGGTCCCATCTGAAGGGGGCCTGCGGCGAGTGCGAGTACCTGGAGGTCTGCGGCGGGTGTCGGCAGAAGGCGAGGTACTACTGCGGGGACGTCTGCGGAGAGGATCCGACCTGTGTGGTGAAGGATCTATAGTTTTTAAAAGTAAGGGTACATTGTGCAGGTTTAGTAGGGATTATATTTACATTTTAGGTGCATATTTCGTTACTATATCTATTAGATCGTAAATGAGATGGGGCATTACAGGACTACATAATAATATAAAGACTAATACGAATTCTATTAGAAAAATAGCAAAAAGATCTTCGAATTTATAATTGATCTTGAGACCTATTTCTGCGTAAAGTGTAGTAATACAAAAAATGATAATCACACTAATAGCTATCAATAAAGAAATAATATAAATCTTTCTGGGTTCCTTCATTTTTTCAATAGGAAATTGCTGTAACAAAGCGCACATAATTAATATTATCAATGCTGTAGCTATATACCAAATTGCGAGTCCCATTTTCAAAATCTCTGGTAATAATTGGTGAAATATTATGAGGAATATTATAGATGTGATGCCTGCGTAATTCCAATCTGTAGATTTAAAAATGACTTTATTGATATCATTACTAGTGCTAACCGTATTGTCAGTATATGTCACTGTTGATTCTGAAACACCTTCAGAGTGTAGTTTATACTTTATTGATATTATAGATACACACATGGCCATTAGATACACTAAACACTCGTACAAATATATTACATTAAAATAAATATTATCCAATGTTATATATAACGAAACTAGTGATATGAAACTAACTAGTAACGTAGCCGATAATATTGAGATATGATTTTTTCTGATAAATGATCTTCGAGTTCTCTCGTGGTCGGTGGGAACCTTGTGTGGAAGGTAAATAAACACACCTGCGGCTATCATACTTACAAGGATCAGCCCAAAAACATTTTTATATCTATGCGTCTTCACAGCTGTATTTAATATATAATCATCTAATGTAATATTCTCAATCCTTATTGAATTGGTCCACATCTCGGTATGTTTTTCTTCACCATCGTTTACTTCGACTTCAAATTTATGAATTCCCGGCGTATTCAATTTGAAAGTACCATTTAGCACTTTTATTTCATTATTCTCACTTATGTCGTATAACGTTATATTTAGCTTATCTTTGTCCGTTTCTACGTCGAATGGCTCGCATTCAAATCCGATTTCTGCACCACTCGATAATATATATATCATATTGCCTTCAAATATATTTTTTCTTAGTATGTAGGTCTCATTTGGCGTTATGCCCCAGTTCGCTCTGGGCATATTATTCTTTATAGATATATTAGAAATATTAGGCTCTAACGGTTCTTTACAAATATATTTCGTAAATATAACATTGTTTATGTTGGAACAATAGCGCTCCCCACGTGGCGCGTTTTTTGATATATTCGCACTATAATTAATGGATACAATATCCATTTCATTTGGACGTAAATACCCGATTTCAGCCCTTAAGTGTCCCGAAGGATCCACTTTAACACTTACTTTCCGATCGTCACATTCTTTAAGTTCAGGATCAACTCGACATTCTAAATGAAACCCGCGCCCATCATTTATTTGTTCTATTTTACCCTTATCACTTTGGTATACCATAAGATCTTTTTCAGGTCCGTCAAATATATTGGATATGTCCGCATTAATAATAACTATATCGGCTATAGCATTATTATCTCTCATTGTATTCGATAATTTATAACATATTTTCATATTTTCTGTTCTGTTGAAATCATTACATATCAATGAGTTCTCATCGACTGCAAATGCATCTAATTTCAGCGTCACAGCATGGTGATTATTTTTATTTTGGGCACAACATGTAACTGTTAGAAGTAATACGATATTTAAGATAACAAGGAACTTTTTGCAGTTTATATACATTCTTTGACCACCATATTTAAGAGATTAGTCTAACAATGTTCGGAGCAAGGTTCATATACTTGCTCACCAAATGTATTTCCAGTGTCACACGCATTGCGATTCGTAATATTGCATTTGCTATTTACACAGTATATCCCATAGCTAACTCTACACATTTCATTAAATTCTACCAATATATTACTAGATGTATCTAATTTCACTCCTACAGTATATTCCTTTTTATCGTTTTGTATATGCTTATTAATAATATTATTGATAATATTACAGCGATTACATTCGATGAGATGTATATGTTTAGGTTCACCCGTAGGAAAATAATCATCGAGAGAGTTGTTATGTATAGTAACGTCATGACATTTTTCGAGATATATACCTCCTGCAGCGTATCCTTTGATGGCATTATTGCTGATATTTATACCGCTTAACATACTAAAATCATTTGTTATATATATTCCATAACTATTAGAAGTAGCATTTAGTTCAAATCCTTCGAACTCGACATCATCCGAGCATATCTCTACCGTTCCAATAACTGCTGGCCTATTATTAAATAATAATGTCGAGTTTCCTCGCAGGTTAATTGATTTATTTATTATAATATTTTCTTTATATTGATTCGGCTCGACAATTATTGTCGTGTTTTCGACAACATCGTTAATCGCTTCCTGTATGCCATTGTAGTATCTTATCACAGATTCATCTCGATTATTTTTTGTCTTATTCTTGTCCACGTATACTGTCGTTGGTTGGATCGATATTGACCACTTATCTGAGGCGTTCGACTGATAAGATTCATCCTCGCATACTACATACCATTTATAATAGCCGCTATCATTAATGCTGTGAGTAATTATACACTCCTCACCGCTGTTTATTCTCGTGGAACTATTGACTTCAGAGCAGTTTATATATAGGGAACATTTCTTCAGCTCGCCATCATCCACCGGCTTGAACTTGAAATCAATTTGTGTTCCGACAAAAAATTTGCCAGAACTATTAGGCCACATTAGATCTACTGATGGCCGTTCATCCTGAAGTGATATAGTTCTGACGGGGGATAGTATCGAATCCACTGTGACGTTAATGGATCGTGTGACTGGTACGGCAGATGTTGTAGTATTCGCCGACGTATTTAGCATGACACTTGTAACACCTTTGGCTTCCACAATGACCTCACTGGCAGATATAGCAACGTCTGAATTGTCCATTGTAACCTCATCGGAGGAGATAGCAACTTCATGCGGATTTATCAGGACATCTCCTGAAGCATTCATCGTGACGTTACCCATTACGACTTTTGTAGGCGCCATCACGACCTCAGAAGCGTTCATCGAAACCTTATCGGGGGATATATTTACCTCGTTCGGATTTATCAGAATATCTCCAGATGGATTAATCGTGACGTTGGTGGTTTCCATAGTAACCTCATTCGCCACAATCGTAAAATTCGATAGCTCTACTATAACACCAGAAGATATTACTCTGGCGTCAGAAGACATATTTGCACCTGAGATATTACCCCTTTTTATTTCGGAAGGGATAGTGGGCGTCTCAGACGAGATGCAAACATCATCGATCCAACCGGCTCCCGCGTTTTTTGGATAGCACTTGATCTTTCTGAACTCCCAGATTAGCTGATGGGTATTGTTATCGCGGACGGTGTACGATATCGGCGACCATTCGGAGGAATCGCAGACGCGCCTGGTATCGTCTGCTGCGAAAGTCAGCTCTGCTATACCTTGCCGAAGGGGCTCACACTGCCACCAGAAGGTGACCTCAGCGGGGCCTTTAACCTCGCGACAAATTCTGCTAATACCAGTGCAATCGATCGGGCCCGATCTCAGCGAGAATTTGCTGTCGTGACCGATGGAAGAATCGATATACCAGCTGCTTCCTCCACAGTCCCTCCACTCGGTGAGGTCGGCATCTTCAAAATCATGAAGCATACCATCACAACCAGTGGCAAGAGCGGTAGAGTTTAGAAAAAATAATATAATTATGATTTTTATATGGCCTCTGCTAATAGCTCGCAAAACAAGCGAAGTCATAGTCTTACAACAGCAGACCGCCATCACTTATCTCCCATCCTCAGATCGCGACAGTCTACCGTCTCCCTCCAGACGATATGAATTTACGACCTCCAAAATAACTCAATGTACAAGCCGCATAAAATCTTTTCGGAATACTTACTGGACAACCCACAACGGATCAATTACGCGGTTCTGAGACGAACACACTTTGGCGCGCAAAGGTTGGAAAAAGATCCCCATAACTGGGATTTTTGGTGGATCGAAGGCGGCTTTAGATTCCAAATCGAGAAGAATGGGTCACGGTATCGGAAAGTTTAATAAACGTGTACAGCCGAATTAATGTCAGGAGTGATGTAAATGGCTGATGAGAAAAAGAAGAAGGAGAAGGAAGAGGAAGAGGTTGCAAAGGTCGACCCCATAAAGCCAGGCGAGAAGCGCGGTGGCCGGAAGAGGCTGCTGGACGGCTGCGTATAATCAGAACGAAAAGGCGGATCGCTCAGGCGATCGTCGTAGTTAGCTTTTCTCGGCGACTCTGTCGCCTCACCCGGTCGCCGCCCCCGCCATGGGGGCGGCTCCATCGGGCCGATTTGATTTCTTCCATAACCTATTTTCGACCTCAAAGTTTAATGTGGTAGAGACGGAGTAGTTGACCGATGGCCATTCAGCTTCTAAACGACATAATCGTCATCTTCCTCATATCGATAGTCGCCATCTTCGCGGGCCACAGGCTCCGGGTCCCGGAGGTGGTGGGGTTTTTGGCGACGGGGGTGGTGGCAGGCCCCTACGGCCTGCGGCTCGTCCAGGAGGTGGAGCAGATCGAGGTCCTAGCCGAGGTGGGGGTGGTCCTCCTTCTCTTCGCCATAGGGATCGAGTTCTCCTTCGATAAGCTCTTGCGGATCAAAAGGCCCACCCTGGTGGGAGGTCCCCTCCAGGTCGCCATCACCTTCCTCGCCACGGCCTTCGTCGGGGTCGAGGTCGGCCTCCCCCTCAACGAGGCGATCCTCGCTGGCTTCCTCGTATCCCTCAGCAGCACGGCGGTGGTCCTCAAGATCCTCCAGGACCGGGACGAGGTGGACTCACCTCACGGCGGCACCACCCTGGGGGTTCTGATCTTCCAGGACATAGCCGTCGTCCCCATGATGCTCTTCGTCCCCCTTCTGGCGGCGGAAGAGTCCACAAGCCTCTCGATGCCGCTACTTCTGATGCTGGCGAAGGGGGTCGGGATAATCTGTCTCGTCATCTTGGCCGCGAAGCTGGTAGTTCCGGCCCTCCTCTACCAGGTCGTCCGCCTCAGGTCCAGCGAGCTCTTCCTCCTGACGGTGATCCTCATCTGCCTATCCGTCGCCTGGATCTCCTACTCCGCTGGCCTATCCCTCGCCCTGGGGGCGTTTCTTGCGGGGCTGATCATCTCCGAGTCGGAGTACAGCTACCAGGCCCTGGGGAACATCATCCCCTTTCGAGACGTCTTCACCAGCTTCTTCTTCGTCTCCATCGGGATGCTCCTGGACGTCGGATTCTTTATCGAGAGGGCGGAGCTGGTGGCGGCGGCGGCACTGGGGGTTCTGATCCTGAAGGCCGCCGTCGCCGGAGGCGTCTCCCTCCTCCTCGGCTACCCGGTCAGGACGGGGGTCCTGGTGGGGCTCGCCCTCGCCCAGATCGGCGAGTTCTCATTCATCCTCTCGAAGACGGGCCTCGACTTTGGCATCCTCGGCAAAAGCGAGTACCAGCTTTTTCTGGCGGTCTCTGTCTTGACGATGGCGGCGACCCCCTTCGTCATCGCCGCTTCGCCAAAGGCCGCAGACCTCCTGTATCAGCTGCCCATCCCCGAGAAGTTGAAGGCGGGTCTCCCCTTCGCCGCGATCCCGGAGAAGATGGAGAACCATCTCGTCATCATCGGATACGGCTTCGTCGGACGAACTCTGGCCCGAGCCGCCCGGGTCGGGGAGCTCCCCTACCTGATCCTGGATATGAACCCCGAGAAGGTGAGAGAGGAGGGGGCGAAGGGAGAGCCGATCCACTACGGGGACGCCACCCAGGAGCTCGTCCTGCGCCATGCAGACCTCGAGTTTGCGAGGGTGGTGGTGGTGGCCGTCTCCGACGAGATGGCTACCCGGAGGATCGTCGAGATGGCGAGAAAGATCAACCCCAAGGTCTACATCATGGCCCGGGTCCGGTACCTTCACGAGGCTGCGCCCCTCTACGACCGCGGGGCCGACGAGGTGATCCCCGAGGAGTTTGAGACCTCGGTGGAGATATTCTCGCGGGTCCTCGGCAAGTACCTCGTCCCCAGGACCGAGATCGATAAGATGATCGTCGAGGTCAGGTCTCACGGCTACGATATGTTCAGGAACGTCGAGATCGAGCCCGCCAGCATATCGGATCTTAGGCGGTACCTTCCGAACGTCGAGGTCGTCACCGTCAAGGTCGAAAAGAAGGCTCCCGCCGCCGGAAAGACCCTCGCCGACATGGAGCTGAGAAAGAAGCTGGGGGTGAACGTCCTCGGCATCATCAGGGAGTCGGGGAACATCCAAAACCCCCACAGCGACACCGAGATCGAGGCCGCGGACGTCCTTCTCGTCCTCGGGACCTCCGAGCAGATCGCACGGTCCAGGCACCTCTTCAGGGATCCCGTAAGATACCCCCGGCTTGGGGCGGGGGCCCTGAAGGACCGAGAGGGCGCCGTCGGAGGCGAGGGTAAAGGGGAAAAGAAGGCTGCTTCGGATAACGAGGTGAAATCCGGCCCTATAGAGGACTGAAGTCCCAGACCTCAAACTCGAATCATATCCGTCCCGCTCATCGTCTCCGCCGCTGTCTAGATTTTAATTTTTGTCCCTTCTCCCATCGGTGATGAAACATCCCGACGATGCTCATCCCGATTCTTCGCCCAAAAGTTACATATAATCCGGAGGACAGACTACGTTCTATCAGGGAGAGGTTTTCCCTGAATTGAAATGATCTACATGGGGCAGCTTTGATCCGGAGGGCTGAAAGCCCTCCCGCCTCCCTCCAAGCCGCCCTTCCTGTTCTGAAGTAATTTTGAAGATCTGTGGAGAAAGATATAAAATATAAGAGGACCAAGTAAATGCAGGAGGCCTAAAAATGAAAGAAGAGGTATTCTTCGGCGAGGGGATGGTCCACGTCAAAAAAGATTACCCCGACCTTTACGAGGCCATAACCGGCCTGAACGAGGCGGCGTATACCGGGAAGGTCATCGACTACAGAACCCAGAAGCTGATCGCCCTGGGGATCGCCGCCGCGTCCTCTGACGAGAGGGCGACTAAGAAGCAGATGATGAGCGCCATGAAGGAGTTCGGCGTCACAAGAGACGAGATCG
>ERZ795057.2246-NODE-2246-length-14898-cov-11.168969_pt1 | contig 14898 bp, 13 predicted proteins | sample MGYA00375141_ERZ795057 | MGnify/ENA primary metagenome ERZ795057 (study PRJEB30186, sample SAMN05720163) | activated sludge metagenome | isolation source: Anaerobic digester | place: Hong Kong | collected 2015-01-26 ... | reverse complement strand
TCAAACCATTGTCGGATGATTGGAATAACGTTGGGTTCTTTGACGAGCATTTCAGATAACGAGTCTATTTTTTTAAACCCGGAACCTTCAGTTATAGCAATGACTTTATTATCGCTTTCTCCTCCGTCACTTAATTTAAGCATTCCCAGGACTTTTACTTCGATGATATCACCACGATTAAATGCTTCACTCAACACAATGATATCCAGCGGATCATTATCACCACTCAGTGTTTGTGGAAGAAAGCCGTAATTTCCTGGATAAGCTAAAAACTTAACCTCTCTGGGTTTTCCATCCTTGAATTCCCACTCTATTTGTCCGGATTTATGATTCACTTCCCACTTTTGGCGAGTTCCTGTGGGAATTTCCACGACCATTTGGTAGCCACCCTTATTTTTCAGTGGAATATCATTAATTAGATGCTTATCAGTAACAATTCGATACGGACCATCCTGCTTGTAGCTGATATTGTTGTCTTTTGCCGAAATACTTAGGCAGAAGAACAACAGAAGTAATACTGATATAGATTCCCGCCTGCGCTGGAATGACGATGAGGTTGGTTCCTGCTTGCGCGGGAAGAACGAACCAATGGTTTTTTTGTTAATAAGTGATATCATTTTTAGCACTAACCAATACAACTTCGCTGATGCCGCTAAGTTTTGAGAATCCTGCAATAAAATCATTCATTTCGATATCTTCTTTTAAGGATACATCAAACGTCATGTACAAGTGCTTGTCATCACCGGATGGCTCCATATGTAATAGCGCATTGTTTTCTGAGTGTTTATTAATATATTCCACATAACTGTCTTCGGTTGATGTTTTATCAAAATAAAACCTCAATATAAAATCACTGGAGCTTTGAACACCAAAATTAAATTTATATAATATCCAGGCAATTAAACACATGAATAATGTCGCATACAAGGCTATAAAATAATTACCGGTTCCGGCAGCCATTCCCACGCCTAATGCCAAAAAGATATATGCAGTGTCTTTGGTATCTTTAACTACAGTTCGGAAGCGGATAATACTCAAAGCTCCAACCAAGGCAAAAGCACGTGTTAACGAGTTACCAATAACCATCATTACAAATCCAATGATGATTGTGATAAAAATAATCGTCAAAACAAATGATTGGGAATATGACAGTCCCTGATGTGTTTTCTTGTAGGTGTAAGCTATGAACATACTTAAAATAAAAGCAACCAGTGAATTAATCATCACTTCTATAATTGAGTAATTGAAACTGCCACTCAAGGCATCTAATATTTGATTTTCCATTGTTTTCTCTTTTATATTTAATTTATTTTTCAAACCACAGAGTTCACTGAGAACACGGAGGTGTTAAGGTTATCTTTACAGAACGAAACTTTTTATTCCGTTTTTCAGTAATTTAACATTAAAATTTATTAACAAGCCCTTTCTTAGATTTGCTAATTTGAGATAACTTAAAATTTGAGCCTGATGAATATTACTCAGACTTTCAACACTTTTAAGTTCAACTATTATTTTATTTTCAACCAACAAATCAACTCTATAACCACAGTCAAGTTTCATTCCATTGTAAATAACAGGAACCGGACTTTCTATTTTAAAATTGATGCCATTTATATTTAATTCATGTGCCAAACACTGTTTATATGTTGATTCAAGTAAACCAGGCCCAAGTGCTTTATGTACTTCTATTGCTGCTCCAATCACTTTTGTTGACAGTTGTATTATATCTTTATTCTCCATAATCTCTGTGGTCTTAGTGCTCTCAGTGGTTTTTAATGTTAATCTTCCAGATGTTTTATCAGGTTTGTCGCTTCCATTCCTGTACAGTACTTTGAAATAGAAACCCTGGTTAATTGATATTTAATCATTATTCGGTGAAACCATGGCGGAACATGTTTTCTGAACTTCACTTCCATGATGGTAAACCCATCAATCAATTTACGTTTATTCACATCATCTTTAGGAAAAAGCTGCCTGGTCTGTGTGCCATATAACTCGCCGTCAAAGGTGATTCGAAACTCATAATCATATTTACTTTGATAGGCTCTTCTTTGGTAATCAATCAGCATCACCGGAGCAATTTTTTTTCTGTATCGGTCGTAGATGAATTGATTAAGAACATTATTGTTATCTTTTTTTATAATGTTTTCCGTTAATTTAAAGACATCATTAGCAATCTTTTCATCATGGGAAATTTCTGTTCGGTTCTTGTAAACAAAATTATTATACCGCCCTTTTAACTCAAGCATTATCGGTATGTTTTCATCATGTTGCACTGAGTATGTGCGAATACGAAACTTTTGTCTGTGCATCAGTCCGTCAGTTTTTTCATAATAAAAGCTGTAAACCGGATCATCAAAGTATAAACTTCTAACCAAGTATTTCTTATCTTCAAACCTTTCAACAAATGGATCCAATTGCATAAAATGACACAGCTCTGTCTCAACAGCATCTTTCAATTCATCCCTCAGAATATACTTAAACTCATAGCGAAGAAAGTTTTCCTTGATGGGTTTATTCGTACTATTTGCCATTATACCCTTTGCCTTCTGCTTTAATTAAATTTCTGTACTTCTGAAAAAACTCGCTATCAAAATCAAACTGGATGGTTTGCTCATTACCAACAGTGATTTTTTTATTCTTGATATCTTTTGCTATAAAATTCTGAGGAGTGTCAATTTCACAGTTATTGATGACAACTTTTGATTTCTTGCCTACGGTTGCATTTTCAGAGTTGTTTTGCATGACACAATTTTCGACATTAATAGTGCCACCACTAGAATAACGCCAGTTCTTATGATACGCATCAATGGCTTTTTTGTTGCCGATAAATGATGTGTTATAGATAAATGCCTTCGATGTATCCTTAGACTGCATACCAATTTCGCTGTTTTCTATATAGTTGTTAATCGCCAGTAAATTACTACCTTCGCCAATTGAAATTCCCTTATCACCAGAATTATAAAATTTTGTATTTAACACAACAGCATCAGAAGTCATCAAATCAATAGAGTCATTCCCTGAACCAACAAATTCACAATTGTCGAGAACTGCTGAAGAAATATCAATATCAACAGCATCGGATAATGAACGGACAAATTTGCTGTTTCTAAATATGATGTCAGAGTAGATAACATGAACCATGTCATCAGTTAACTTGCTGTCATAAAACTCCGAGTCTTCAACTAAGATTCGATCCGCATCATGAACTGAAAACATAGCAGTGTATTCGTGTAAACTACCCTTATCTCCGCTGCCATTCTTGAATATGACATGTTTAAAAACAGACTCATCGGCTCTTTTCCCTTTCAAGGCAAAAGCTCCCCACGGCTTTGAAGAGTCCTTGGCATCAAATACAATCGGGTTCTCTGCTGTGCCTATCGCTGTAACTTTTCCTAAAACTCTTAAACTGGCAGCTTCATCAAAAACCAACTGCGTTCCCGGCTCAATAACCACATCGTCTTTGATTTCTGTAAATCCGCTAAAGTGTTTTTCGACAGTCCAGGTTTGTTGATTAAAAGCGGTATTATTGATGATATTTTTACTTGACGGTCTAAAACTGATAGAGCCGATATTTTCAACCTTTTCAACCTGAATCGTTTGTTTATCCAAATTTAGAAATGTAAGTTCAACCGAATCAATATATTTTGTGTTAACTCCTTCAAAAATAAAATCATAAGTTGCTTCTGTAAAAATAGTTTTAATTCCTAAAAAAGCATCATCCTTTTCAGTTCTCGGTAACAAATCTATATTTATATTCAATTGGTTATTTTCATATTTCGTTTGGTTCGCCAGATTAACTGTATGCAGGAGATTGCCTTTTTTATATTCAACATGTACACTTTGAGGCCGCTCATTAATTGATTCGTTAAACCGGAACCGGATATTTGTAATTAATTTGCTTCCTCCAACAAGCAATCTGACTGTATATAAATCATCTGGTAGAGAATATTTATAATCTGATATGCTCACTTTGCCGAGAAAATAAGCTTCTACCTCATCTAGTTTTTGGATGATTTTCGAATTGAATTTCGCGAGATATTTTTTTGATCTCTCTAATTTATCACTGTAAAGAGAAATTGAGCTATCGTTTCTTCGTATCTGTTCTTCAGAATTTGCTGTTTCTATTTTCAAGGACTCTAAAAAACTCTCTTTCTCAGAAGAATAAAATCTCTCAAGTACCCGATATTTTTCCGCTATGAATTGATAGTTTTCAAATAATTTTATTAACAAATCCGATGACATAATATTCAAGTGGACTTTATCAATTGGTTGATTATTCCAACCTGTTGAATCCCATACGATAGGAAACATTTTTTCAAAATATCCATCATAATAAAGAATCCAGTTGTGAGTTTGATCATGATGATAAGATGATGCCAAATCAATAAAGGCGGAAAATGCTGCAAAACTCTTTAAATCCATAGTTTTGTAGTCACCCATCGAAAGGTTTTGGAGCATTGTTTGCAGTGGTTTTTTATTATCAGAATCAAAATGATTGTTATAAGATGCCTTATCCCAAATACCCGGATTATTAAATAACCTGACATCAACGCCAAAGTATTTACTTTGTCCGATATTATCGCCTTTGTAGATGTCGTTTGGCATACGACGGTTTTTTCGAAGAAAGCTTTCATCAATTTGCTCTACCATCAACTTGCTTCTTCTTTCTTTACCATTAACAGCAAAGCTGACTAACTTACTTTCTGGCGCCAGAAGATCTAATGATTTTGCTAGAGCATAGGACATATGGTTTGATAATAAATCCAATGATTTTGGTATAACAAAATTAAATTTATTGATACCGTTGTGAACACTTTTTTTCGAGGTTTTAAATCGCCATGATTTATCAGCAAGACCCCAGTGATAAATATGATCGCCTCTAAGCCTGGTTTTTCCTTTAAGTACAACATTATCCATTATCAAATAGGTATCGTCTTTATCATCAAAACCTGATTTTGGTAAATCTGAAAATAAAGCATGTAAATCTTTTTGATTGATTAATAACTGTACGTCTGCTTTTTCGCTGAGATTAAAAACACTTTTTATTCGACGAATGGCATCATCAAACTCAGCATTACCAACTCTAAAAAACCTACTTGTTTTATCCATTGTAACTTCAAATTTATCAAGCTCATGATATGTTTTGAAAGTTTTTTTAAGCCAATATATACCAAAAATATTTACCGGCAGTGTCAAAGTCAAACTGAATATCAGTATTATCTTTAGCCGACCCATATTATTCTCCTAATTCCATATATACATTAACACTTTTTATCGAGGTTAAAGTATTAAGCTTAAAAATAATATGGGGGTCGTTTCCAGTTACGTTTATCGTACTTTCTTCCTGGAGATAATTCAAATTATTTGCGGCAACGTATTTGTCTGTTTCAATAACTACATCATCCAATTCAATTTTGAAGTTTGTGAATTTAAGCCCGCTAACAGCCGGAAAATCCAATCTCACAAACTCAGCAGATAATGGCTGGAGGGCGAGTTTAGCTTCTACTTTTACTCTAATGTCATGAATAGTGGTATCAACCTTAAACTTTATTGATTTATCTTCTGAAAAGTCCTTGTTTTCTGAATAAAAAAACTGCCACTCTTCCGAATCAAGCATATTTTCCAGAAAAAACTCCGGTTGGTTTTGTATTGTTAATGTTGCCTTGATATCAGCTAGAATGTCCTGTCCTTTAAACTCTTCAGGAATAAAAATTTCAAAATACGGATCTGTTCCGGTTGGTTTAAAAGACCCATGGGCTGCTTCAACAATTTGATTCAATGGTTTGAACTCCAAGTTCTCATATTTCCGACCACCAACTGTTAGGTCTATTTTGATGTCGCTAATTTTTGAACCAACTCTCATGCCATCTATGTCTATTCTTAATCCTTTTATTTTATTAATTTCTTTTTGCATGATAACACTATACTGATTACCAATTCTTTCTACATTTTTCAATGGCAAGGAGATTTTTGTATCTGCATGAAAACTAGGGTATTTATCATTTTTATAAAAAAACATAAAGCCAATTTCTGAGTTATCTATATAGCTTTCTTTTTGCAATCTCCCAATATTAATTGACTCTGCAATATGGCCATTTTGTATCAATGCTTGAGCATAAAGAGTACTAATTTCATTAATGTCCGGATACTTGTTATAAATGTTAGAAATATACTCTAGTGACTTTTCGCTATCAGTTTGCTTTAACAAATTAAAGTATGCAAATTTTGCTCGAAACTCATAGGGGTATTTTTGTTCCCACTTTTCCGCAGTTTCAAGTGCTTTAACATTTTGGTTGTTTTCTATATAGTTGTTGATTAACAGTTCATACATTTCAACCAAAAAACCATATACTTTATTTAATGATGTCGTTTCATCAAATTCATTTATAAATTTAATGATATTCTCTATCTGCTCGCTTTTAGTCTTTGAGTTTCTAATCTTTTCTTTGTGGCTTTGAATGCTTTGCTCATAATAATTTGGGATTTTTTCATCTAGAGACTGTATATATTCGGGTTTTTTAATCCATATATACCACGCTAACAACCAAAAAACCATTCCTGCTAAAGATATGATTGCTAAGATTAAAGAAATTCTTCTTAATGTTTTTTTGGGCTTATTCCACATTCCCTATGAGCTCCTTATTCATCTTTCGGATAGAGTCTAAGTACAAACTTTCTTTTCCAAATTCATCATATACCTTGAGTCTTTGTACAAACCCATACAATTTCATGTTATCGATAATAATATCTTCATCCGATGTGACTTTAAATTTAAAATGAGTTGTTTTTTCCTGCTTTGAGATATCAACTGTATGACAGCTATTACCTTCTTTGAGCTCTAATTTTTTTTCTTTCTCATTTAATAATAGAGTTAAATTAGCTTCTTGCTCTGAATCCAAGCAGAAGATTAGCTCCTTATAACTACTAAACAACATGTGTCTTTCAAATGGATTGTAAAGTTGTGAAATATTTGAGTCTTTGCTTAGTTTTATTTTATTCTCTCCAGTGTATTCAATCAACTCAACATCACCTGATATATCCCACCCATGTAAACCATACTCAAAAGAAGAGTTATATAAACCATTATCCGCATAGTCTCTATAAGCCCATAGACCATATCCACTACTATATTTTTTTAGTAATGGTACTGTATCTAATAAAAACTCATCTATTTCATTGGAATTAATCTCAGCATTATTTGGAAAATACGGTGTATTATCTGTGAAGTTAAACTGTTCGATAACATGGTTGTTCGATTGATTTGAATTTGTAACTGTTTTTAAAAAATACTCAAAATTGGCAAGAGATTCTTTTGCAGATAACAACTCACCTTTATTCTGCGCTCCCCAAAAAGGAGCCCAATACGTTCCTCTATGATTTTCTTCATCAAAATGAAGGTCATGCTCAATCCAAACTGTTTTACCAGATGAGTTTAATATAGGGTCTTTATCAACCCTTATTTCCATAGCAGCTTCAGGGAAAATTTCTTTGGTACTATTCAAAATTAACTCGTCAAACTTCATATCTATATATTCAAGGTAATACAAATAGGACATTTCCTCCTTTGATGGAATCGCTATCTGAGACTCATCCAACTCATTAACGCCGAGTATTAACTTAACCTTATTTGTGTCCTGAGATAACAACCACTCACTATAACCTATATCTTGTGCTAATTTTATTCTATTATTAATTGGTAAGTTAGGTAACACAAAATGTGGGCACCAAAAATCTTCCCAAGAAACCAAGATTCCATCAGAGTTGTTTCGATATTTTTTTGTTGCTTCGTAGATTTTTTTAAGAAAATCTTTCCATTTTTTCTTGTAGGCTTCATCAGTATAAATATTTGTACACAACTGAATAATATTGGTTCCGGTTTCTGGGGTGAAATCGTGCGGAAATCCGACTCGTAAAATATAATTAAAACCAAGCTGGACAGCTTTTTCTACAAGGAAACTCAATCTTTTGTACATCCATGGATTACTTGTAGTCATATCTTGATTAAAGTTTGTCTCAAACCCGACCCAGGGTACAACAAAGATTAGTGTATTAAAACCATCATTTTTTATCTGCTGAAAATCTCCTTCAACGTCTTTTTCTTCAAACTCTTGCCAAAAAGTTTTCGGCCATTCTGAGGCGAAATAGTGTGCAGCCACAACAATATCTTTGGGTTTTGAAATTGACTGAGACTTTTCCTTTTCAATACAAGAGGCCAACAGCAATATTAAACTAATAAAGATTATTGTGTGTTTCATTCAAATTTTTCTAATATAACTGTGGGATTTTATCATGCAGGATAACATTAACCAATATTAAGCTTTATTTGAATTCTCCAAATTCAGTAATTGCTGTTTAACATCCAAGCCTCCGGCGAAGCCTGTGAGGTTGCCGTTCTTACCGATAACTCGATGACATGGAATGATTATCGGGATTGGGTTGCGGTTGTTTGCTAAGCCGACGGCACGGGCAGCTTTGGGTCGATTCATTTCTTCAGCAACTTGGGCATAAAACTTGGTTTTTCCGTATTCAATCTTTTGTAATTGTTGCCATGCTTGCTTTTGAAACTCAGTGCCCTGAAGATTGAGTTTAATGTCAAATTGCTTTCTTTCCCCTGAAAAATACTCGTTCAATTGCTTAGATGCTTCTGTAAAGTGCTTATCGTCTTTTTGCCAGTTTTTATCAATTTGAATGTTATTTTCAAACTGAATTTTTTGCAACCCAGAGTCATCACCTGCCAGCAATAGTTTGCCAACAGGTGATTCCATAATGGTGTATTTCAAGTTATTCCCAGCCACAATCGCGGCCTTTGTTTTGTTCATCTAGCCAAACTTTGAGTGGTGCAAAATAATCCAATACAGCTGTTGCGTCCATCTCACGAGAGTTCGCCACCACCTCCAAAGCATCTTGCCATGGCTGAGCGGCACCCATTTCCAGCATTTTTATTAACTTAGCCCCGGCTTCTTTATTACCATAAATTGAGCAATTGTGAAGTGGACCTTCATAACCCGCTGCTTTACATAATTCTCTGTGAAATTGAAATTCCAGAATATGTGCAAGGAAGTAACGAGTGTATGGTGTTCCACCCGGAATGTGGTATTTGGCACCCGGATCAAAATCATTTTCAGTTCTTTCAACAGGAGCTTTGACACCTTGGTAATGGTTGCGAAGCTGCCACCAACCCTTGTTATATTCATCTTCCGAGAATTCACCGTTGAATACTTTCCAACGCCATTGATCAATCATTAAACCAAATGGTAAAAACGCCACTCTGTCCAAAGCCATTTTCATCAGCATTCCTAAATCACTTTCGCTTTTTGGCACTTCGTCCAGCAGTCCGATTTGATGCAAGTAATCAGGTGTAATTGATAAAGCGACAGTATCACCGATGGCTTCATGAAAACCGTCATTGGCTCCATTGCGATAAATAATGCTTTGGTCTTTATAAGCTCGTTGGTAAAAGTTATGACCCAACTCATGGTGAATCGTCACAAAATCTTCCTGATCGACCTTGATACACATTTTGATACGAATATCATCTTCATTGTCGATATCCCATGCACTAGCGTGACAAACCACTTCACGATCTTTGGGTTTTAAAAACAATGAACGGCTCCAGAATGTATCCGGTAATTTTGGCAAACCCAAAGAGGTAAAAAATCCTTCTCCTGTTTCCACCATTTTCAAGTGGTCATAGTCAGACTCTTGTAACAATTGAGTCACATCAATCGGTGAGCCTTCAACATTTGCCGGAGGCTTAACCAAATCATAAACATTGGACCATGTTTGTGCCCACATATTGCCCAAAAGATGAGCCGGAATCATGCCGTCATTGCCCATGACTTCTTCACCATAATGTTCTGTCAATTTAGCTCTGACATGACATTGAAGTGCTTCGTATAATGGTTTGACTTGCTGAAACTGTCTGTCCAGCTCTTTGGAAAAGTCATCTGCCGGCATATCGTATTGAGAACGCCACATTGCTCCTGTGTCTTTAAAGCCAAGGTTTTTTGCACCTTCATTTGCCAACTCAACCATTTTTGCATATTTATCTTTCATCGGTGGCGAAATGGTTCTCCAGCCTTTCCATGCTTCCAATAACTCACTACTGTCTCGTGAATGCGTCATGATTTCTTCGAGGTCATTCAGCGTTTTACATTCAGCATTCTTGCAATATTTCCCTGTACCGTACATTGCTTCAAGTTCAGATGTAATTTGCGCCAGTTGGCTGTTTTTTTCAGCATCCGCAGGTGCGGCAATGGTCAATCCGTTTTTTAAAATGTTTAGCTTTCGACGCATATCATCAGAAACCTTAACATCATCATAGCGACTGGCTTCCATGGCAAATTCGACTTGCATTGCGGAAAACTTCTCGTTGCTTTTTGCACTCAGCCAAATGGTATCTTCAGTAATAAAGTTTGCCTGAACCCAAGCTGTGCGTGCCGCAAACTCTCCTTGTTCCGTTAGTGTTTTTTCAACTCTGTTGAGAAACTCTTCAACATCTTTTTTGGATGGTTTTTTTGCGGATGCAGTGTTAATAACGAACCCCGAAAACAAAACCAAAATTAGCAGTTTGTTTATTTTCATATTATTTGAGCTATTTGAGCATTTAAAAAAAATGCCATTTTACATGAAACTTCTTTTTAATGCATAATTACTTAGTTTGAAATAAAATTTGAGTTCAATCATTGTGAATTCAACACCATTCACTCTCAAAACTTATATTAACATTTGCTAATATGTTAAATCTGCGTTCTAATATTCGGTGTTTTAATTATTAACTCATCATGTATCAATATCGAACTCTGTCTATATTGCTGATATTTTTTGCAAGCGTGTCTCTAGCTGACGGATATGAACGACTATTGATTCTGGAAAACTTCCAAACTCTTTCTCAAAGAGCTTGTGCTGAAAACAAGGTCATGGTGATTATGGTTAGTCGCGAAGATTGTCCATATTGCGTGAAACTGAAAAAGCAGGTTTTTGTTCCTGAGGTTCTTAACGGAGAACTTGATACTCAATGGTTGTTGCGGGAGTTACTTATAGACAGTAATGAAACACATATTGATTTTGAAGGAAACAAAGTCAATTCTTTTGATTATGCTCGCTCTATCAAAGCAACATTAACTCCAACTGTCTTATTTCTAGACAAAAACGGAAAAGAAATTGGTAAACGAATTATCGGTACCGGGGGAGCAATAGATTTTTACGACTTTTATTTGAAAAGGTCTCTTAAGGAAGCTCTTGAGGCTCAAGAGTGTTCCTGATTTTTTAAACTTTAAACAGGGGAATTATTATGAATGTAAATAGAATGCTTAGAATTATTGCCGGTTTGGTAATCATGTTGTCTTTGGTTTTGGCGCATGTTATGGGACAGGTCAACCTCACACAAATGTCATGGTTATGGCTGACTGCTTTTGTCGGGTTTAACTTGTTCCAATCGGGTTTTACCAACTGGTGCCCAATGATTACTATTTTGAAGATGTTAGGAGTCAAAGAGTAACTCTTCATGTACGCTGGTATTAAACATGCGCATTTGCTTTTTATTGTTGTCAGTATATTATTGTTTGAGTTGAGGTTTTTTCTAAAGCTACTCAAAAAACCAACCGGTCAATTGCTAAAGGTTATTCCGCATGTCAATGATACACTTCTGTTGATTTCAGGGTTTACTTTGGCTTTTATGGCCTCAATTAAACCTTGGGATCAATTGTGGTTAGGTGCAAAAATCATTGCATTGGTCTTTTATATTGGTTTTGGAATGATGGCGTTGAAGTCCAATGGTGCTAAAAGTTACTTAGCATACTTCTTGGCAACTCTTATGATTGTTTTTATGCTTTTCACGGCAATCACAAAAACACCATTATTTATCAATTTATAAATCACTATATAAGAAGTTGCTAATGTAACTGATTTTTTGTGCTATACTCACAGCGTTTTGAAATTTACAACCATGAGTTGAGGTAATTATGAATACAATACTTAATAGAGCATTCGTGCTTATTTTTGCTGCCGTGACTTTGATTTCATGTCAGTCTGAAAGCACAAAATCAAGTGACAACGGCCTAAGCAGCGAAGAATCAAAGGTCGTATCAAAATACCCACCAATTGATATTGAAATGACAGCCAAAAAACTGGCAGAGCATACTTATCAAGTTCAAGGTAAAGCCGGAATCGCTACCGATAATGCAGGGTTTATTTCCAATGCAGGGTTTGTGGTTACTGATGAAGGTGTTATCGTTATTGATACATTGGGTTCTCCTTCACTTGGAGTTGAACTTCTGAAAAGAATTCGTGAAGTCACTGACAAACCAATTAAAAAAGTGGTAATTACACACTATCATGCTGACCATATTTATGGCACTCAAGTTTTTAAAGAGTTGGGAGCAGAAGTCATTGCTGCTGACGGTAGTTTTAAATATATCAACTCAGACGGTGCTACAGCTCGTTTGAACGAGAGAAGAGAGTCACTCAAGCCTTATGTTAATGAAGACACCTATGTGGTTCATCCTGATGTTATCGTTGAAGACAAAATGGAATTCGAACTTGGTGGAATGCATTTTGTTATCAATGTTGTTGGTGCTGCGCATTCAGGTGGAGATTTAACGCTTTATGTTCAAGAAGATGGCGTCCTCTACTCAGGCGATATTATATTCGGTGGCCGTGTTCCCTTTATTGGTGGCGGTAGCACATTAAGATGGGCAAATACTTTGCAAGATATGGAAAACAGTTTAAAACTGAACCTTTTGGTTCCCGGTCATGGTCCTGCATCTGATAATCCTGCTCAAGCAATCAAATTAACAAAGAGTTACTTGTTATTCATGCGTGAAGTGATGGGTGAAGCTGTTGAAGAAATGATGGGATTTGTTGAAGCCTATGAAGGAATTGACTGGTCTCAATTCAGTAGTTTACCTGCTTTTGACAGTGTTAACCGTTTGAACGCAAACACTGTTTTCTTAGCAATGGAAGCAGAATCTGTCGAATAATTATTTTTAATTTATTTAAAAAATTTATTAAGAGGGCTTAATTTGCCCTCTTTTTTTAGGCTTTTCTTCTAATATAAGCATTTGCTAATGTAGCAAGTACGAATTTGTTATGATAGAATTAAAAGCAGTACGACTATATTTTTATGAGGGTAATTATGTCAAATAATGATTTAAAAAACACTTATGGCCAACTGGGATTATCCAGTTTAGCTATTCGTTTAACAATGGGCTTCGTTTTCTGGGGTGGTTTTTCCAGACGTGCGATTTATGGAATTACACCAACAGGTGACACATTCAAACTCGATGTCGAGCATTCCGGTTTCGTAGGTAATAAAATTGCTGCGGCTTATCCAGGCTCATTTATGCCAGAAACTTTGGTTTCAGTGATTCAAAATGTTTCATTAATGAACTTTGCCATGTGGGCCTTTTCCATTGCGGAATTATTGGTAGGTTTAGCTCTAATTTTTGGATTTATGACTCGTTTTGCTGCAATTGGCGGGATGCTACTTAACTTCGGCATGATGCTTGTTTTCGGCTGGATGGGGTCAACTTGTTTGGATGAATGGACGATGGCAGCCTTTGGTTTCGCAATCTGTGCCGTCGCTTATGTAACCGGTGCCGGATATTATTCGATTGATAATAAACTGGCAAACACTGGTTTTGGAAGTAAAAAACTATTCCCGTGGTTGTTCTCTGGTCCTTTACCACTTAGCAATGATGGTCTGAAAAAAATGAGTATATGGCTGGCTGTAATTACTTTTGTATTTGTTGTTGGTTTCTACAACGCTCTTTATGGTTCTGTTTATAGTAAATTGAAGTCTCGCGTAGGATTCCATCATCAAAACATTAAAATTTCAGATGTTAAAGTTATGGAGGATGGTGCTTTATCATTCTATGGGTATGTTAATGCCGGACCTGATACACAAGCAGGATATGTGATAAAAGCCGAATTGAAAGATGAGTTTGGCGATAATGTTGCAGAATGGGATGGTGATACTTTAGCCAATATGAGTGATGATAACATCGACAACACATTCAAAATGGCGTGGGGTTCTAAATTCTACCGTACTCGTTATGGTATAGCCGGTAAAACCGGAGCTCAAGCAACGATTGTTTTGCCCGGAGAAGGTGAGACTGATGTTGAAGAGGGTGAGGTTTACACTTTAAAATTATCACAAGTTGAAGGAGCTCCGTTTACATTTACCGGAACGGCTAAAGTGACTGATGGTGGTTTCGTTCTAGAAGGTAAATCAGCAGAGCATTAATTTTTTAATGAAGCGAGTTAAAAAAGCTCGCTTCATGTTCTCAACACACAGAGGATACAATAAATGAAATTTATTAAAAACCTACTTGCTTTAATCGGACTTCTGGCAATTGTTGGCGGAATATACGGTTGGACTAAATTTGGTGAAGATTACAAAGTATTCAAATCATTCGATGCCAAAGCCCCTGAGGTTTATTGGGAAATGTGGCAAAAACTGAAAAAGTCCAAGGTTACCGCTGAGGCGACTGTCTGGATGGTACCATTTGCAGAAGGAATTACTGTGGATGAGGCTGAAGAGTCTATGGCGATTGCTGCAAATTCATGGAATATAAAAAATGTCGGCGTGCTTCCTCTTTCTGAAGATGTCTTTGCGAAAACCGGAGAACCACAGAAATTTTTGAAAATTTTCGAATATTGTGACTCACTCACTGCCAGAGAGATGGTTGACTATAATGTTTATATAGCGGCCTACTTGCCTTGTCGTGTCGCAATGGTTGAAGATGATAATGGCAACTTTGCGCTTTATTCTATGAACATGGATATGATTTTACACGGTGGAGAGACTTTACCTCCTGAGTTGTTCAAAAAAGCGAGTCGTATCAAATCGGCTATCCTTGATATTATGCAAAAAGGAGCAAACGGAGACTTTTA
>ERZ795057.2242-NODE-2242-length-14908-cov-5.315357_pt1 | contig 14908 bp, 10 predicted proteins | sample MGYA00375141_ERZ795057 | MGnify/ENA primary metagenome ERZ795057 (study PRJEB30186, sample SAMN05720163) | activated sludge metagenome | isolation source: Anaerobic digester | place: Hong Kong | collected 2015-01-26 ... | reverse complement strand
GAGTTCATCTTCACCAAGTGGGGAGTGGGCTACTATTTTACGGATAAGGATTAAAAATCCGTTTTCGTCAATTAGGTGGAAATACCTTCTCGCCTTCCTGCTGATCGTCGTTGTAAGTTACTTTGCGGTGGCTGCGTCGGTGATTGGCTTGGTAGGCGATTATTTATTTGACGACAGACGCGCACAGGATCAGGCGGCCACTGAAAAGCTGGCTGTTGTTGTGACGCCGCTTTTCTTAAGCGCGGATTCCCAGACCCTGCAATCGCTTTTGGAGCTCCAGAGCGGCGAAATGGGCGGACGGCTCATGGTGCTGGATCAAAGCGGCAAGGTGCAGGCAGACAGCTTTTCCGAGCTCAACGGCAAGCGCCTGGAGATTCCTGAGGTTGCGTCCGTTCTGCTGGGCGAGAAAACTGTCGATTACGGTGTGCACGGCTTGAACCCGGACAGGAGCCTGACGATTCTAAGCTATTTCGGATCGCTGCAGGGGAGCGAGGACGATTGGGTTGCCTATTGTTCCGCGGCGCTATATCGTGAAGGCGAAACTGTCGGGGTGCTTGTGTATTCATCTTCGGTCGGCACGATGATGGAAAGCCTCGTCTCCCTGCAAAAAAATATGATTATCTATTTCCTGGTCGCGGCGTTTGTCGCGGCTGTCATCGCGCTGATTCTGTCGCGCCTGATTACCAAGCCCATCGACAGGCTGACCCGTGGCATCCAGCGCATGGGCCGTGGCGATCTATCCGTGCGGGTGCCGGTCAAGGGCGGCGGGGAGCTTAAAAAGCTGGCCGAGACCTTCAACACCATGTCTGAAAAGCTGGAACGGCTGGATAAGAGCCGCAACCAGTTTGTGTCCAACGCCAGCCACGAGCTGAAAACCCCGCTGTCCACCATGAAGATACTGCTGGAAAACATCATTTATCAGCCGGACATGAAGGCTGAGCTGCGCACGGAGTTCTTAACCGATGTCAACTCCGAAATCGACCGCCTCAACCTGATTATCTCCGACCTCCTCACCCTGGTAAGCATGGATACCAACGCCATGCGCCTGCGGCTGGAAACCTTCAAGATCGGCGATTTGGTGGCCGAGGTTGTCCAGCGCCTGTCCATCGTTGCCAGGCAGAAGCACCAGGAGATCAAGGTCAATCTCTCCGACGGGTGCGAGATGCATGCCGACCGTGCAAAGCTGACGCAGGTGGTCTATAACATTCTGGATAACGCCATCAAATATACGCAACCGGGCGGGGTCATCCGCCTGCGCCTGGTGCGCTCCGGCCGCAATGCCGTTTTAACCATAGCCGATAACGGCCCCGGCATCCCCAAAGAGGATCAGGCGCACATTTTCGATCGTTTCTACCGGGTAGACAAGGCCAGAAGCCGCGATACGGGCGGCACGGGCCTTGGGCTTTCCATTGTGCACCAGTTTGTGCTGATGCACGGGGGCAACGTATCGGTGGATTCCACCGAGGGAAGCGGCACGACCTTCACCATTGAGCTGCCCATGGGCGGCCATCTGGCAGGGCTGGGGGAGGACTCGTGATGAAGCACAAAACCCGCTTGTGGATATTTGCGCTGATCGTGCTGCTGCCGCTGCTGCTATCAGGCTGCTACGAGCAGCTGAACCCGCTGGAGAAGAACGCGGCCACGCCTGCGCCTGGGCTGTCGGTAGAGCTTTTTACGGCAGCCGCTGACGACAGCAATACGGACGTAATCAAAGCGACGCTCTACTTCCGCTATCTGGATGAACCCATGCTGGCTGCGGAAAGCCGCCTGATCACCGTGCGGCGCGACCAGCGGCCTGAGCAGGCCATTGTGGAGGCGCTCCTGCAGGGGCCAAGCGCCGGCAACGCGGACCTGCGGCGGATGATTCCCGCAGATGCGCAGGTGGAAGCCGTTTCCAACAACGGGCAGGTGCTGTTTGTCACCTTCAGCGAGAAATTCTTGTCCGACGATATCCCGGTGGACTGGGCAACCAGCGAAGGCTGGAGCACGGAAGCGCCGCTGATACGCAAGCTGATCATCCAAAGCGTTGTGGCGTCGGTCACGGAAAGCTATCCCTATACGGGGGTGCAATTTTTGGTGCATCGCAGAAACGAAGTGCAGACGAGCCTGCGCTTGGGCAACGAGTACTTTCTGGACGGCTCGGTTGGCCTGAGCGAGCCGATGGTCCGCGATGAAGCGCTGCTTTTAACCCCGCAGAGCACTGTGAAGACAATTTTATACGCCTGGGCGCAAAAGGATTACGAGCAGATGTACAAATACATCGCCCAGGCCGACAAGCCCGCCTACTCCGCCTTTGTGGAAACGCTGGACAGGGCCCCGGACGTTGACGTTCTTTCCATCAGCGGCGGCAGCGTGTATTTGGACGGGCAAACGGCGGTGGTTACGGTATACATCCGCCTGCTTACGGATATGGAGCAGGAACAGCTGCTCAGCTATCCCTTGCAGCTTGTGCGTGAAAACGGCGTTTGGAAAATGAAGTACGCGCGCCTTACGGCGCTGATACCGGAAACCTGATGGAGGGGAGGGTGAGCATGGCAAGACGATATAAGCCTCGGGTACTGATGATTGCGCTATGTGCCGCGCTGAGCGTGTCCTCCTGTGTGGATTCGGGCGCTCCGGCTGCGGACGGGCGCAGCTATTCCCTGCCGGATCCTGCTCTTGATGTGAGCGCGCCGGTTGGCGACGCCATGCTTGAGTACACGAAGCCCGCAGTGTTTTACCTGCCCCGCCACGACGGCGCACGGCTGATTGCCGTGACCGATACCATTCCCCTGTCCGAAGGGCGGCTCGTTGCGGAGAGCATCGTTCGGCTATTACTCGAACAGCCGGGCAGTTCCATCGCCTCCCCGCTTGGCGGCGAGGTAAAGCTGTCGCTTTTCGGCGCTAATCCTGTGGAAGTCAGCGGCGATGTGGCGACTGTCAACCTTGCAGCCTCCGCGCTGCAGCTGGACCGCAAAACCCTGTGCCTTGTCAGCCACGCCATTACCAATACCCTCACGGAGCTGGACAGCATCCAGTACGTCAACACCCTGGTTGCCGATAAATCTCTGGCGCTGGATATCGCATCCACCCTGCCGCAGGGCTCGCTGGTGCGCAGCATGGGGGAAGATATCGGCGCGCTGTACGAACAGCAGCTGTCCCGGCGTGTGCTCTCCGGCGAGGAAGCCGCTGCCAAGCGCCTGACCGCGACGGCGACGCTCTACTTCCCGCTGTCTGCCATCAACGGCGTCATGGCCGAGGCGCGCAACGTGACCTTCGATTCCATGGTTCCTGCCGATATGGTGGTTACCCTGATGAAGGAAATTTCCAGCGGCGCGGCGGTGGTGAAAGGCTCTCCGGCGATGCCGCTGCTCAGCGAATACCTGCTGGAAGAGCCCCTGGTGTCGCAGCCTGCCGATATCGGCGGGAACCTGATTACGCTCAGGTTCAGCTACCTGTTTGACGAGATGCTGCAAACCCTGAAGGTATCGCGCGCCAGCTGCATGGCGGCGCTGTGCTATACGCTGACCACCTTCCTGCCCAATGTAGCGGGTATTGAGGTGTATATCGATTCCGAGCTTGTGGAGCACGTGATGCTTTCCGGCACCAACGGGATTTTGTTCGAGGATGGCATCCAGCGGCGCGTGGATTTCGCGTCTCTATTGATGGATGACGCCGCGCTGTACTTTGCCAGTGCTTCGGGGCTGAAGCTGCAAAAAGTCAGCCGCCCGATTCCGTTTTACCAAACCTCCAACCCGCGTGCGCTGCTCAACGAGCTGTTCAGGGGCCCGTCGGATGCAGACAACGCATCGGGTACTTTGGCAACCATTCCTGCCGGCATGCTGAAGGACTCCGATATCATCGGCATCTCGTTGAGCGGGGATACGCTGCTTGTGAACCTGTCGCAATCGTTTCTGGAAGCCGGAAACGGCCTGAACGCCGACGGGGATAGGCTGATGGCTTATTCGATGGTCAATACCCTGCTCCATGCCGCAAGCGCCCGCCGTGTCGCCTTCTTTGTGGGCGGCAGCCAGATTGCGGGCTTCACCAATGAGATCAGCTGGAAGGGCTGGTTTCTGGAAAACGTCGGCATTGTTGCCGACTGACGCCGCTTGCCTGCCGGGAATATGAGCGTATAGACAAACGGGACTGCGATGATCATCGCGGTCCCGTTTGTTTATATGGTGTATCCGCCCTATTGGCAAATGCCTCTATGATTTAGAACGTAACCTTGCTTTCCAGGTAGGGAATGAGCTCGTCGATGGACAGGCGAATCTGCTCCATGGAATCGCGGTCACGCACGGTGACGGTGCGGTTCTCCTGGGTGTCGAAATCCACCGTGATGCAAAACGGTGTGCCGATCTCATCCTGCCTGCGGTAGCGCTTGCCGATGGAGCCGGTCTCGTCGTAGTCGATCATGAACTTCTTGGATAACAGCGCATAAACCTCGGTCGCCAGCTCGCCCAGCTTGTTTTTCTGTAAGGGGAGCACGGCGGCTTTATATGGCGCCAGCGCGGGATGCAGGTGCAGCACGACGCGGCTGTCGTTTTCCAGTTCCTGCTCCTCGTACGCGTCGCACAGGAAGGCAAGCAGCACGCGATCCGCGCCCAGGGAAGGCTCGATGACATAGGGGATATAGCGCTCGTTGGTGACGGGATCGATGTACTCCATGTTCTCGCCGCTGACACGCTGGTGGGCTTTGAGGTCAAAGTCCGTGCGGTCGGCCACGCCCCAGAGCTCGCCCCAGCCGAAGGGGAACTTGAACTCAAAGTCCGTGGTGGCGTTGGAATAATGCGAAAGCTCTTCCCGGCTGTGGTCGCGCAGGCGCAGGCTTTCTTCCTTCATGTTGAGGTTTAGGAGCCAGTCGCGGCAGAATGCGCGCCAGTATGTGAACCATTCCATGTCCTCGCCGGGCTTGCAGAAGAACTCCAGCTCCATCTGCTCAAACTCGCGGGTGCGGAAAGTGAAGTTACCGGGCGTGATTTCGTTGCGGAACGATTTGCCGATCTGGCACACGCCCATGGGAAGCTTGCGGCGCGTGGAGCGCACGATGCTTTTGAAGTTGACAAAGATGCCCTGTGCGGTTTCCGGGCGCAGGTAAAGCTCCGCTGCGGTGTCCTCGTTAACGCCCTGATGGGTTTTAAACATCAGGTTAAACTTGCGGATGCCCGTAAAATCGTGCTTGCCGCAGGTGGGGCATACGATCTTGTTTTCTTCGATGAACTTCTCGTACTGCTCGTCCTTCCAGCCGTCGGCGACGATTTCCTCGCCGCGTTCCCGGCTCCAGTCCTCAATCAGCTTATCGGCGCGAAAACGTTCCTTGCAGGCCTTGCAGTCCATCAGCGGGTCGTTGAAGGTGCCCACGTGGCCGCTGGCAACCCATACGTTGCGGTTCATTAAAATGGCGCTGTCCAGGCCGACGTTGTACTTGTTTTCCTGCACAAACTTCTGCCACCAGGCGCGTTTGACGTTGTTTTTCAGCTCCACGCCCAGCGGGCCGTAATCCCAGGCGTTAGCCAGGCCGCCGTAGATTTCGCTGCCCGCGAAAATAAAGCCTCGGTTCTTGCACAGGGCTACCAGTTTATCCATTGTTACGTCCGCCATGCTTTGCCTCCAACCCTTGTAATCAAAGTAGTTCTATGATAGCCGTCAAAGCATTGCTTGTCAAGAATTGTATCGATTCCGGGTGTGCTTGCGCGACTAAAAACTGAGATAGCTGACGCTCAGGAGCTGACCCTTTTGATGACCTCTTTGGCGACTTCGTCTGCTGTTTTGTCCTTCGTATCAACAATGCAGGTTGCCAGAATGCCGTTGCACGGGCTTTCGATGAACTCCCTGTTGAGCATTTTGAACAGCTCGGCCGGGGCTTCTGCATGCCGGTGTTGCAGCGCCTCCAGGCTTTCTTTCGGGTCGGGGGAATAGCGGAGAAAGACCACATGCCCAAACGGCTTGAAGCAAGCCTGAACCCTTCCAAATAACGCCTGATCTGTATAAACGGTATACCCCGCGCCAAAATCCAGCACGGCGGCGGAATACTTTTCCACGATAGCCTCAACATATCCGGCCTCGAAGGGCTTCATATATTGGAACGCACCTGCCGCATTCCCGCTTTCATACAGCGTTTTTGTCACTTGATGATCAAAGTCCGGCTGCTGTGAAAAATAGTCCCAGCGCAGTTCATCTACATCGATATAGTGTAAACCCAGGGCTTGCGCGATCTTCCTTGATACGGTTGTTTTGCCAACGCCCATCGGACCGATGATGGCGATACTCTCTGTTGCCATAAAACACCTCTTTGGAGACCGCTAGGTATACCGCGCACTTCCGGTTCAGAAGGCGAAGTATGCCCTGGCATTGTCGCAGCAGATGCCGCGTACAATTTCGGAAAGCGTATCAAATTCATCGGGATACTGGCCGTCCTCCACCCATTCGCCCAGCAGGCGGCACAGGATGCGGCGGAAGTACTCGTGGCGGGGATAGCTCAAAAAACTGCGGCTATCGGTCAGCATGCCGATAAAGCCCGCCAGGTACCCAAGGCTGGCAAGCGAGCGCAGGTGCTCCGTCATGCCCGTAAAATGATCGTTAAACCACCAGGCGGAGCCGTGCTGGATCTTGCTGACGGCCTCGTCGGTCTGAAAACAGCCGCAGATCGTATCAATGGCCTCGTTATCGGAGGGGTTCAGGCTGTAAAGAATGGTTTTGGGCAGGCCGCCGCCCGTTTCCATAGCGCCCAGCAGCGCGGCGAGCTGCGCCGACGGGGTATAGGTATCAATCGCATCAAAGCCTGTATCGGGGCCGAGGCTTTGAAATGCCTCTGGGTTGTTGTTGCGGCGGCAGCCGTAGTGCAGCTGCATCACCCAGCCCATGCGGCGGTATTCCGCGGCGGAAAAGAGCATGAAGGCGGTTTTGAACTTGAGTATGTCCTGCTGTGAAACGTTTCTACCGGAGAGCTTGTCCGCAAGAATGCGATCAATCTCCGCGTCGTCTGTGGGCACGTACATGGCGTAATCCAGCGCGTGATCGCTGAGCGAGCAATGGTGATCGCTGAAATACTGCAGGCGGGTGCGCAGGGCTTCCTTCAGGGTTGCAAACGAGGTGATTTCTACCCCGGCAGCTGCGCTTAGCTGGCGCAGATAATCGGCAAAATCGGGCTTTTCGATGTTCATGGCCCTGTCCGGCCGCCAGGCAGGCAGCACCTTGGTGGAAAAACTGAAATCGTTTTGGAGCTTCTGGTGCCATTCCAGGGTGTCGACGGGGTCATCGGTGGTGCAGACGAGCTCGACATTGCTCATGCCGATTAGCCCGCGTACGGAAAACCCTTCGCTTCTGAGCTTTTCATTCGCCATCTGCCATACGGCCGGAGCGGTTTGCTCGTTCAGCGTACCGTGGTAGCCGAAATAGCGCTGCAGCTCCAGATGGCTCCAGTGGTAGATCGGGTTGCCGATGGATTTGGACAATACCCTGGCAAAGGTCACGAACTTTTCATAATCGCTCGCGTTGCCCGTGATGTATTGTTCCGGCACACCGGCGCAGCGCATCAGCCGCCATTTATAGTGATCGCCGCCAAGCCATACCTGTGTGATCGTATCGTAGCGCCGGTTTTCATATATCTCCCGGGGATTGATATGGCAGTGATAATCCACAATGGGACAGGCTGCGGCAACCTCATGAAACAGCCGCTTCGCAGTTTTGGTTGTCAGCAGAAAATCTTTGTCCATGAACGCTTTCATTGGCAGACTCCTCATGTTGATAGTGGAAACAGTGACTGCAAATCCCTACCATGATTCTGCGACCATTATAGAGTAGTTTCCCGAATTTGCAAGATGCGCGGCCGAGTGTATGAGCCGAACCGGTCAGACGTTTTGAGTCAATGTTGACGTATACTTGGAACCGGAGTATGATGGGCGAAGCAATGAAACCATTTGCATACTGTGTCTGCGGAGCATAAAGGGGAAGCTATGAAACAATCAGTTTTAATACATCCGGATGATAACGTAGTGGTTGCGTTACAGCCGTTTCAAAAGGGCGATACGATACAGGAAAACGGGCTCAAAGTCCGGAGCGATATTCCGGCAGGGCACAAAATCGCGCTGCGCGCCATTGCCAATGGCCAGCCTGTCATCAAGTACGGGATGCCTATCGGCGCGGCATCGCAGGACATTGCCCAGGGCGAGCACGTTCACACCCACAATATGAAAACGATGCTCTCGGGCGAGCTTGCCTATAGCTATAATCCCAAACGGACGGTGATCGATCACATTCAGCCCCGTACGTTTATGGGCTACAAGCGCAAGGTCGGCCGCGCGGGTGTGCGCAACGAGCTGTGGATCCTTCCCACCGTCGGGTGCATTAACGACGTTGCCCGTACCCTGCGGCAGCGCGCCCAGTCGCTGGCAGGCGGCGCGGTGGAAGCCGTGAATGTGTTTGAACATCCCTTCGGCTGCTCGCAGATGGGGGATGATCAGGAGGACACCCGCACGATTCTGGCCGACCTTGCCGCACATCCCAATGCCGGCGGTGTGCTGGTGATCGGGCTGGGATGTGAGAACAGTCCGGTGGAGTCTATCCGCAAGGCAATGCCGCCCTATGACGAAGCGCGTGTGCGCTTTATGGTCATCCAGGATGTGGACGACGAGCTGGCAACAGGCATGCAGCTCTTGCAAGAGCTTGCCGATCATATGCAAAACGACAGGCGCGAGGCGGTTTCGGCCGATCAGCTGATTGTCGGCCTCAAGTGCGGCGGTTCGGACGGTCTATCAGGCATCACATCGAACCCTTTGATCGGGCGCTTTTCGGATAAGCTCATCGCCATGGGCGGGTCTACCATCCTGACCGAGGTGCCGGAGATGTTCGGCGCGGAAACCCTGCTGATGGAGCGCTGCGAAACCGAGGCGGTCTTCCGGGATACCGTGGGGATGATCAACGGCTTCAAACGCTATTACGAGGAACACAACCAGCCGATTTATGATAACCCCTCGCCCGGCAACAAGCAGGGCGGGATCTCGACCCTGGAGGACAAAGCGCTGGGCTGCACCCAGAAGAGCGGCTCGGCGGTTGTGCGCGACGTGCAGCCCTATGGTGGGCGGGTACACAAGGCGGGGCTGACCCTGCTCAGCGCGCCGGGAAACGATCTGGTCTCCACCACAGCGCTGGCTGCGGCAGGCGCGCAGATTGTGCTGTTTTCCACGGGCCGCGGTACGCCGTTCGGCGGCCCGGTACCGACGGTGAAAATTGCCAGCAATTCGGCGCTTGCCGCGCACAAAAAAAGCTGGATCGATTTTGACGCCGGTCGGCTGCTGACCTCGCATACCATGGAACAGCTGACCGATGAGCTGATGGACTATGTTCTTTCCGTGGCAAGCGGCAAACCCACCCGCAACGAGCAGAATGATTACCGCGGGATCGCGATTTTCAAAACGGGGGTTACGCTGTAAAACCGCATTTGAGTATAGTGAATGCAATGGATATTCATGTGGAAGGAACGTTTCAGAAAAAAACCACAGTTTAGGAACCCCTGGTCAATATTGACCGGGGTTTCCTTTGGGGCATGAAATACCGCTCTTGACAACAATGAACAATAGATATACCATTTAGATACCAAATAGAGTATAGATAGTATCTAATCGCAGCATATATCATAGCAAGTGAAATATTGGGGGGCGATTGTAATGGAGGGCAATCTGAAGCTGCAAAAAACGGAGAAGGCCGCCGTGAACCTCGGCATAGTGGAGCTGGCGCAGATTGACGTACTGGTGGAAAACCTGCTGTACACAAACCGCAGCGATTTCATCCGCACCGCCATTCGCAAACAGCTTGAATGTCATCAGGAGTATATCGACAATCTCCTGGCGCAAGCGGCGGAACAGCATGAAAGAGCCATGACCGCGACCATCGGCGGGATCGGCGTCTATCGCCTGTCCGCCGCCGATCTGCTCCGGCTCAAGGCGCAGGGCAAAAAGGCGAGCATTATCGTTGTCGGGATTCTGATCATCGACCGATCGGTCGATGCGGAGCTGTTCAGCGCCCAGGTTGCATCCATTAAGATTTTTGGAAAACTGCAAGCGCCTAAGCAGATACAAGACTTTCTCGCACAGAAACGGGCCAAAAACGAAGAGAAGGGGCTGCCACTTCTTTAACTCCGATCAAGGATTGCCAAAGAATCCCAACTAGAGATCACGTTTTGCACGGTTTATAATTGGGGTTCTTAAAACTGCTCTTAGCAATGCCATCATTACATTTTATGTATCAAGCTATAAACGTAGAATTGTGAACGGATGCTTTGTCAATATGAATATAGAATACGATGATTTGCATCTAAAGCTTTTCGAAAACTAGCGTTGCCTGAATACGATCGCCGCCGCCAAATCCCTTGCTCCCACCGTTTGAAGTGCTGATTGTATGCAGCCGGTATCCCTTCAAAACTTGTGTGTTGATTGCATCTTCTAGTTCAGAAAGGTTACCGGAACCGGTTCCAAAAAACTTCTCTTTTAGTGTTACCTGTAAAACAACATATGGTAAATCTCTTCCGGAAGCTTTAGAATAAGAAGATTCATTGTTGATATCATCCCAAAATCCCATATTATCCCTCCTGAAATTGTATTATTTAGTACTAATAATAGCGAGTATAACATAATATGTCAAATCAATAACCCTGTTCAGAATATTCTTTGAACAGGGTGTTTATGATAAGTTCCTAGATCTTGCTATAACGGATAATCGCTCAGGTATTGCTCCTCCAGACCGCACTCGGCGATGAGTTTGAACAGCGTATAACGCGAACGGTAATCCTTGGCACAGTGCATGGAGAGGTTCAGAAGCGGGGTGCCGATACCGCAATCGGCGGGCGTCATTAATGCGCCTAGCCTTTGCATTGCGGCATAGATTGCATCAAACGGCGGCAGCTGGGCGATGACGTCACGGATGGCTTGCTGCTTGGCCTGCGCGGTCTGGATGCGGCGTTTTTGTTCCTCCCAGGTCAGGAAATCTTCGGGATTGTCTCGCATGATGCTTTGTGCGGCTTCCTCCCCGAATGCTTTCAGCATCCAGGCCTTGCGTTGCGCGTCTGAACTCCGCCCGGCTTGGATTGCGTCCAAGTCGAGCTTTGACAGATCCTCCGTGGCAAAGCGGGCATACAAAGGCCAGCACAGCAGCGTCGCCACGCCGACAGATGCGCCGTGGGCGGGCGGGTGATGCCCGTGTGAGAGCTGCATCATTTCCCAGTAGTGCGCAATATTGTGCTCCACCGATGCCACCGCGCGCGTATGGCCGACGATCATAATCGTGACGCCGGCCAGCAGCAGCGCCTCGATGAGGATTTGAATGCCTTTCTCTGTGCGGTTTTTGATGGCGTCAATGTTTTTGAGCAGCTTCTCAATCGCGCCGGTCACGATTTCGCCGCACAGATCGCAGTATGTTTCCCCATTGATGATACTGCCGATCATCCAGTCCGCCTTGGCGATGTACTTGCCAAGCACGTCACCCACGCCCGAGCATACCATGTCGATGGGCGCGGTGCGCAGAATCTCGGTATCGCAGATAATGATCTCCGGGCAGTACCCGGTGCGGTGGATTTTCACATTGCGCAAAAGCAGAGGCGCCACCACGGAGGTGTACCCGTCCATGGAAGGTGCGGTGCCAACGCTGATAAACGGCAGCTTGCAGCGCGTGGCGTTGACACGCGTGGTATCCGTAATGCTGCCGGAACCAACCGCGATCAGGAACTGAGTTTCCGGCTGGATGGAGAGAAGCACCTCGCCGCAGGCGCGCTCGTCCGGGTCCATCACCCCGTTTCTGGTGATGATACAGCGGACGACCGAAACCCCTGCGCTCTCCAGCTGTTTGGCCAGCGCTTTGCCCGCCAGCGGCCAGGTGTTCTGATCGGCCACCAGCACACAGTGCGTGCCAAGCCCCCGCTTTTGAATGTAAGCAGCTGTGTTTTTCACAATTCCGCTGCCGACATAGATATCCTGCGTAGGCTGTGTGTGCGCAAGTCCGCATTCGCAATCCAGACCGGAGATCGTCAGCCTGTGATCGGCGTCGTAGGATATGGAAACGCTCATGGCGTGTGTCCCCTTTCCTTGAAAAGCATAAAGTCAGAAAAAATCCCCTGTCAAACCGACAGGGGACTGGTTTAACCCTTGGGATGTGTCGAAGGGTCGCGACCCTTCGACTGTCAATCCGAAACCAGCGACATGTGCGGTGGCTTCGGAACCTTGCGCAGCAAGGGTTCCTTACACCAAGACCTGGCCGAGAGTGAAACGATCAAGGTCGCGGTGAAAACTCGATCAAGTGGAACACTTGATCGAAAGCGTGTTAGCGGGTCAGCAGCGTTTCTTCGGTTTCCTTGTCGAAGAAGTGCAGGTGGTTGACGTCGAACGCAACCTGGATGGTCTGGCCGGCGCGGCTGGTGGTGCGCGGATTCACGCGGGCGATGATGTTGCCTTCCTTGCCGGAGGTGGTCAGGTAGAGGTAGGTTTCCGAACCCATCAGCTCGGTGACTTCCACGTCGGTGTTGATCACTGCGGACGGCGCCGACTGCACGAACACGTCTTCGTCGTGGATGTTTTCCGGACGGATGCCCATGATCACTTCTTTGCCGATATAGCTCTCATCCGCAAACTTGGACAGCTTGCTGGGCGGGATGACAATTTTGTTCTCGCCGAACTTGGCAATAACGTCTTTGCCGGCCTTTTCCAGCGTTACGTCGAAGAAGTTCATCTGCGGGCTGCCGATGAAGCCGGCCACGAACAGGTTGGAAGGATAATCGTACAGGTTCTGGGGGGTATCAACCTGCTGTACGAAGCCGTCCTTCATCACCACGATGCGGGAACCCATTGTCATGGCTTCGGTCTGATCGTGCGTTACGTAAATGAAGGTGGTCTGCAGGCGCTGGTGCAGCTTGGTGATCTCGGTACGCATGGCAACGCGCAGTTTGGCATCAAGGTTGGAGAGCGGTTCATCCATCAGGAAGACCTTGGGCTCACGCACGATGGCACGGCCCAGGGCAACGCGCTGGCGCTGGCCGCCGGAAAGCGCTTTGGGCTTGCGGTTGAGCAGGTGGTAAATGTCCAAAACCTTCGCGGTCTCTTCTACGCGGGTTTTAATTTCGGCTTTGGGGGTTTTGCGCAGCTTCAGGCCGAACGCCATGTTGTCAAACACGGTCATATGCGGGTACAGGGCGTAGTTCTGGAACACCATCGCGATGTCGCGATCTTTGGGGGCCACGTCGTTGACCAAACGGTCGCCGATGTAAAGCTCGCCGCCGGTGATTTCTTCCAGGCCTGCGACCATGCGCAGCGTGGTGGATTTACCACAACCGGAGGGGCCGACCAATACAATAAACTCCTTATCCTCAATGTCCAGATCAAACTCGCTGACCGCGACGACATTGCCGGCATAAACCTTGGTGATTTTCTTCAGTGATACGCTTGCCATGAGATAGCCTCCTTATCTTGTTGAACGATGACTCGCTCAATACGAACAATGTAAATACATTATAACTTCTGCAACTGGGTTTGCAAATGGTGCAAATAGCCAAACTTTGCTTTGCGCATTTGTTCACGATGTATAGAGTGGAAAACTCCATACCAAATTACACAGATAAATTAGCCGTATATTGTGGTTTTCACCCAAACAAAAAACGTGGTATACTAATGCTGCATAAAATTATCTGGCCGGGAGGAACATGACAAATGAAAGCATACGCACAGGAGGTGCTCCAGGCGGCGCTTGCCGGCGGCGGGGACTTCGCGGAGATATTCTTCGAAGATACCCGTTCCACCAGGATGCAGCTGGTATCCAGCGAAGCCGAGAGCATTAACTTTTCACGCCTGCACGGCGCGGGCATCCGGGTGTTTGTGGGGCTGAACCCCGTATACGCCTTTACCAATGAAACCGACAGGGAGGGGCTTCTGCGCTGCGCGGCGCAGGTGGTCAAAGCGGTACGCGATCAAAAACAGACCGTGTTCCAGCTGCCGCCGCTGGTTACGCCGCAGCTGCCGCCGCCTGATCGTATCCTGCTCATGCCATCCACTGTTGAAAATAAACGGAAGCTCGATATTCTCCGCGCGGCGGACAGCGCAGCCCGTGCAGTCAGTGCGGATATCCGGCAGGTGAACTGCATGTTCCTGGATGTGGAGCAGGATGTCACCATCGCCAACACGGAAGGCCTCTATGTGGAAGATACGCGCGTGCGCACCCGCATGTCCTGCATGGCGATTGCCGATAACGGCAAGGAAAAGCAAACCGCGCATATGGGTCCCGGCGCATCCATGGGCTTTGAGCTGTTTGAGCAGCGGGTTAACCCTGCGGAAACCGGCAGGCAGGCGGCGCAGTCCGCCGTGCTGATGCTAAACGCCAAGGATTGCCCCGCGGGCGTGATGCCCGTGGTGATCGACGGGGGCTTTGGCGGCGTCATCTTCCACGAAGCCTGCGGCCACAGCCTGGAGGCGACGGCCGTTGCGTTTAACATCAGCGTGTTTTCCGGCAAGCTCGGCCAGAAGATCGCGGCCGATTGCGTGACCGCGGTGGACGACGGCACCATTCCCAACGAATGGGGCTCCACCCGTGTGGATGACGAGGGAATGCAAACCACCAACCTGACGCTGATTGAAAACGGCATCCTGAAAAACTACATGATCGATAAGCTCAACGGCAAGCGCATGGGCATGGCGCCCACAGGCAGCGGCCGCCGCCAGAACTATACCTTCAACCCCACATCCCGCATGCGCAATACCTTTATCGCGCCCGGGAAGGATGATACAGACGAAATGATCAGAACCATGGGCGACGGCCTGTACGCCAAGCGCATCGGCGGCGGATCGGTCAACCCCGGTACAGGCGAGTTCAACTTCGCCGTGGCGGAAGGCTATCTGGTGAAGGACGGCAAGATCACCACGCCCGTGCGCGGCGCATCGCTGATCGGCAAAGG
>ERZ795057.2237-NODE-2237-length-14940-cov-13.526503_pt1 | contig 14940 bp, 10 predicted proteins | sample MGYA00375141_ERZ795057 | MGnify/ENA primary metagenome ERZ795057 (study PRJEB30186, sample SAMN05720163) | activated sludge metagenome | isolation source: Anaerobic digester | place: Hong Kong | collected 2015-01-26 ... | reverse complement strand
TCCGTGAGGGCGGCAGGACCGTCGCCTCGGGCGTTATCGTCAAGGTTATAGAATAGGACCGGATCAATGAGAGATAATGTTACCTTGGCATGTGGCGAATGTAAGCGACGTAATTATATGTCGACGAGAAATAAGAAGAAAACGACAGACAAGCTGGAGTTGAAGAAATACTGTCCGTTCTGCCGGACGCATACGGTACACAAAGAAACGAAATAAAAGAGTGCAGGCCAGTAGCTCTAATTGGTAGAGCGCCGGACTCCAAATCCGGATGCTGGGGGTTCGAGTCCCTCCTGGCCTGCCAGTTTGGTTGATATATGGAAAAAATAAAACGATTTCTTAAAGAAGTCAGAGCGGAACTGGGCAAGGTTACCTGGACCGGCAGGAAGGAGATCATGAGCGGTACGATCGCTGTCCTGGTCTTGAGCGGGATCATATCGATGTTCCTCTGGGTCATTGACTTTGGGCTCTCCCAGGTAATCAGGCTTGTGTTGAGTTGACAGGTATGGAAGAACATAAGTGGTATGTAGTACATACTCATTCGAACTATGAGTTCAAGGCGAAGAGATCCCTGGAAGAGCGGGTGAAGGCCTATAATGTGGAGGACTATTTCTCCGGTATACTCGTTCCCTCCGAAAAGATCAACAAGGCCGCACAGGGCAAAAAGAAGGGGGCGAACAGAAAGTATTTTCCGGGTTACATCCTCGTGAAAATGGCGTTGACCGATAAAACGTGGCACGTGGTGATGAACACGCCCAAGGTCACGGGCTTTGTCGGCGGGAGAACATCGCCGTCTACCATTCCGGATGAAGAGGTCGAGACCTTGAGAGCACAACTCGAAGAAGGGGTGCAGAGCCGGGCATACCAGTGTGAGTTTTCCATTGGTGATGAGGTAACGGTAAACGAAGGACCATTCCAGAATTTCAGTGGCGTTGTGGACGACACCAAGCCTGATAAGGGTAAGGTCAGGGTCTTGGTGAGTATTTTTGGAAGATCCACACCTGTTGAACTTAATTTTGATCAGATTACCAAGAAATAGATCTAAGGGGTAACATATGGCTAAACAGATGATGGCGAAGATTAAGATTCATATACCCGCAGGCGAGGCAAAACCCTCACCGCCCGTTGGGCCCGCACTGGGCCAGCATGGCGTGAATATTATGGAATTTTGCAAGGCATTCAACGCTGCAACCGAAAAGCAGAGGGGATATAAAATACCTGTAGAGATCTCTGTATATAAAGACCGCTCCTTTAGCTTTATCACAAAAAGTCCGCCGGCTTCCACGTTGCTGCTCAAGGCTGCCGGCATAGATAGCGGATCGTCTAATCCCAATCTGGATAAGGTTGCAAAGCTCACAACAGACCAGCTCAAAGAGATCGCGACACAGAAAATGAAGGATCTCAATACCGAGGACATGGACATGGCTGTGAGAATCATCGCCGGTACTGCGCGGAGCATGGGAATAGAAATTGTTGACTAGAGGAGATGTATCAATGGCGAAAAGTGGTAAAAAATATATTGAGGTCAGGCAGAAGATAGACCCTCAGAAGAAATATACCTTTGATGACGCGCTCGTACTGGTGCTGGACAACGCATATGCAAAATTTGACGAAAGTGTCGATGTGGCCCTCAGGCTCGGTGTTGATCCCCGCCATGCGGATCAGATGGTACGTGGTTCCATCGTGCTGCCCCACGGGACCGGCAAGACAACCAGAGTCCTGGTATTTGCAAAGGGCGAGAAGGAAAAGGAAGCCCTCGATGCCGGTGCTGACTTTGCAGGGGCAGAGGACCTCGCGGAGAAGATACAAGGTGGTTGGCTGGATTTTGACAAGGTTATTGCCACCCCGGATATGATGGGTGTTGTCGGAAAGCTGGGACGCGTTCTCGGTCCCAGAGGCATGATGCCGAACCCGAAGCTTGGTACCGTCACCTTTGAGGTTGCAAAGGCGGTTGAAGAGATGAAGGCAGGCCGCGTGGACTTCCGCGTCGACAAGGTGGGAGTTGTCCATTGTGCCATCGGCAAGGTCTCGTTCGGCAAGGATAAGATAATCGACAACTTAAAGGCCCTGCTCGAGATGATCATGAAGCTCAAGCCGTCATCCAGCAAGGGCGCATATCTCAAGAGTGTTGCAGTATCAAGCACCATGGGTCCTGGTGTAAAAGTCGACCCCATTGAGGTTTCTCTGCTGTTGAAATAAAAAAATACATCCTGGTCAAAGACAGCGGGTGTCCGTTCTTGTGATGCGGACTTAATGGTTGCCCGCCGAGATCTGGGAATCCCCTAGGCACCCTTTGACAGGATAAATCTTAAAAAGAAAGGGGTGAGGTATTTACATTGAGAAAAGATGAAAAAAAAGAACTGGTGACGCAATTGCACGAAGATCTGGGAGAATCCCAGGCTGTCTTCGTGACCGATTACATCGGGCTGAACGTTGAGAAGATCACGAAGCTGAGGAAAAGCATCAAGGGCGCAGGCGGAACGTTCAAGGTAGTCAAGAACACACTGCTGCGCAGGGCTGCAAAGGATACTTCTGCCGATGTGGTCAACGATCTTTTCATCGGTCCCACTGCAATTGCGATGGTAAAGGGAGACCCACTCGGGGTCGCCAAGGCCTTGGTAGATTTTGCCAAGGATAATGAGGCGCTCGAGATCCAGGGCGGAATACTGGGAACGCAGGTGCTTGATCTTGACAGGATCCAGTCGCTTGCAAAGATGCCGAGCAAGGAAGTCCTTCTGGCAAAGATGCTCGGTTCTTTGAATGCACCCATCACCAATTTTGTCGGGGTGCTCGCTGCTATGCCGCGGCAACTGCTGTATGTATTAAAAGCAATTGAAAACCAAAAGATGCAAGGAGAATAATGATGGCAGATATTACACGTGAAGATGTTGTTAAATATATCGAGAACATGACTGTGCTTGAACTGGCAGAGTTGGTAAAGGAACTGGAAGACAAGTTCGGCGTAAGCGCCGCTGCACCGGTTGCTGCTGTGGCAGCTGCTCCGGGTGCTGCAGCTCCTGCTGCCGAGGCCGCTGAAGAAAAGACCGAGTTTGATGTCGTGCTCAAGGATGTCGGCGCCCAGAAGATCCAGGTCATCAAGGTGGTACGTGCACTGACAGACCTCGGCCTCAAGGAGGCAAAAGAAGCTGTTGAAGGTGCACCGAAAGCCATCAAGGAAGGCGTCTCGAAAGAGGATGCTGAAGATGCAAAGAAGAAGCTGGAGGAAGTAGGCGCTACTGTAGAGATTAAGTAGCGATAACTAGATAGATCAGGTCAAGTGGGGTTGGTCTGGACCAACCCCTTTCTTCTATTAGTAAGAGAAAAAAGATAACCCAAAAAGGAAGACCGAAGATGATCGAAGAAATCCTATTAAATCCACAGATAAGGCGGAAGAGTTTTGCAAAAAGGCAGGATATTGTCGATATCCCCGACCTGGTGGAGTTGCCGAAGAAATCCTACAGCACCTTTTTGCAAAAAGACGTTCCACCTGAGAATAGGGAAGAACGTGGTCTTCAGACGGTATTTAAATCCGTTTTCCCTATTAAGGATTTTAATGAGGATGCATCGTTGGAATTTGTTGAATACCGTCTTGGTGAGCCCAAGTACGACATGGATGAGTGCATCCAGAAGGGTCTCACCTATGCGGCTGCTGTGACGCTCAAGGTACGTCTTGTGGTCTGGGACCGCGATGAAGAGACCGGTACCCAGAGCATCCGCGATATCAAAGAACAGGAAGTGTATTTCGGCGAGATACCGCTCATGACCCCGAGTTCGACGTTCATTATCAACGGTACCGAACGTGTCATCGTGAACCAGCTGCACCGATCGCCCGGAATCTTTTTCGACAAGACGACCGCACGGGCACAGACAGGGGGAAAGGTCCTGTTTTCCGCACGGATTATCCCGGCCAGGGGTTCCTGGATCGATCTCGATTTTGATGCGAAAGGCATTCTGTATCTGCGGATCGACAGAAGGCGAAAGATGCCCGTTACCACATTGCTCAAGGCAATGGGGTTCAGCAATCAGGATATCCTTTCCATGTACTATCCCAGGCACCGGTTTGAACTGACCGGTGAGATGGTGCTCAAGCACATAGATATAGAGCACCTCGAGGGACTCAAGGCCGAGAACGACATAAAGATCAAGGGAAGCGATGAGATCGTCGTCAAGGCAGGGCGGAAGATCACCCAGAAGACTATCAAGAAACTCAAGGATGAAGTACTGGAGCCTGTTGCCCTTGAAGAGAAGGAACTTCTCGGCAAGATCCTGTGTGCCGATGTGGTGAACTATGAAACAGGCGAGATCATTGCCGATGCCAACCAGGAGATAACCGAAGAGATCCTGGAGAAGGTCCGTTCCGGAAAAATAAGTGAGATCACGACGATCTTCTTTGATGATGTCAACTACAGCTCTTCTCTGACAAGGACCCTGTCCCTTGACAAGGTGGATACCGAGGAAGAGGCCATTATCGAGATCTATCGCAGGCTGAGACCTTCGAACCCTCCGACCCTGGAGATCGCGTCCCATTTCTTCGAGAACCTGTTCTTCAATCCCTCCTACTATGATCTCTCACGCGTGGGCAGGATGAAGATCAATCAGAAACTGGGCATCAGCGTTGAAGAAGCGCCCATTGATTATACGGTCCTGAGGAAGGAAGACATCCTCTTTACCGTGAAATACCTGTTGGAACTGCGGGACGGTGTTGCCGGCAGAGCCGTTGACGACATTGACCACATGTCGAACAGACGCGTCCGTTCCGTGGGCGAACTGTTGGAAAATCAGTACCGTATTGGCCTCGTCAGGATGGAGAGGGCGATAAAGGAACGCATGAGTCTTCAGGATGTTGAGACCATGATGCCCAACAACCTTATCAATCCGAAACCGGTGAGCGCTGTAATCAGGGAGTTCTTCGGCTCCGGACAGCTCAGCCAGTTCATGGATCAGACGAATCCTCTTTCCGCCATTACCCACAAGCGGAGACTCTCCGCGCTGGGACCGGGCGGTCTGACAAGGGAACGTGCCGTCTTCGAAGTGCGCGACGTTCATCCGTCTCACTACGGCAGGGTATGCCCCATCGAAACCCCTGAAGGCCCCAATATCGGCCTCATCGTATCCCTGAGCACCTATGCGAGGGTGAACGAATTCGGTTTTATCGAAACCCCGTACTACGAGGTGAAGGATGGCGTGGTGACGGAGAACATCCGCTACTTGAGCGCCATAGAAGAGGATGAAGAGGTCATCGTCCAGGCCACCGAGCCGTTGGACAAGGACAATCGGATCATTGCCGACATGGTACGCGTTCGCGTGCGCAACGGTGAGTACGGGACCGTGAACAGGGAGCAGGTCAGCATGATGGACGTGGCGACAAACCAGCTCTTCTCCGTTTCGGCAAACCTCGTGCCTTTCCTCGAGCATGATGACGCGAACAGGGCGCTGATGGGATCCAACATGCAGCGTCAGGCAGTACCGCTGCTCTTTGCACGGCCGCCGATGGTGGGCACGGGCATGGAACAGGTCGTTGCCCGCGACTCCGGCGTGTGTGTCGTGTCAAAACGGGGCGGGGTGGTGCAGGATGTCGACAGCGAACGTATTGTGATCATGGCAGACGACATCGGCGATAATCCTGAAGATACCGGTATCGATATCTACCGGCTCATCAAGTTCAAACGGGCCAACCAGAACACCTCGTTCAACCAGAAACCTATCGTGAAACTGGGCCAGAGGATCAATGCCGGTGAGATCATAGCAGACGGACCTGCCACCAGGGATGGAGAACTGGCCCTTGGCAGGAACCTCGTGGTGGCATTCATGCCTTGGGGCGGATACAACTACGAGGACGCCATCCTCATCAGTGAACGGGTCGTCAAGGAAGATTTCTATACCTCTGTCCATATTGAAGAATTCGAGGTCATGGCCCGCGATGTCAAACTCGGAAGCGAAGAGATCACCAGGGATATACCCAATGCCGGGGAAGAGGCACTGAAAGATCTCGATGATTCGGGAATCGTCAGGATCGGGGCAGAAGTGAAGCCGGGCGATATTCTCGTGGGCAAGGTCACGCCAAAGGGCGAGACACAGCTCTCCCCTGAGGAAAAGCTTCTCAGGGCCATATTCGGAGAAAAGGCGAGCGAGGTAAAGGACAGTTCGCTGAGAGTTCCTCCCGGGATAGAAGGGACCGTGATCGATGCCAGGGTCTTCAACAGGCGCGGGCAGGAAAAGGACGAGCGGACCATTCAGATCGAGAATGGTGAGATCGAAGAACTCAAAAAGGACCAGGAGGATGAGATCACCATCATCACCGAAGCAGCCCGAAAGAGAATGGAGAACCTCCTGGTGGGCAAGAAGCTTTCCGCACCGCTCTTGTCGCACCTCGGCGATACCATCATAGCCAAGTCCGGCACGGCAATCGCCAAGGAGATGCTCGAGCAGCTGAGCATCGATGATTTCAAGGATATCCGCGTTGGTGACACCTCCGACACTGAACACCAGATCGAGCAGGTCATTATGCGGCTCGATCACCAGAAGAAGCTCATCAACGATTTTTATGATTCAAAGATTGAGAAGTTGAGCGCCGGCGATGACCTGCCTCCGGGCGTCAATAAGATGGTGAAGGTCTATGTTGCCATCAAACGGAAGCTCTCTGTCGGCGACAAGATGGCGGGCCGTCACGGAAACAAGGGCGTGATATCCCGTATCCTTCCCGAAGAAGACATGCCGTTCTTTGACGACGGAAGGCCAGTGGATATCGTTCTCAACCCACTCGGCGTGCCGTCGAGAATGAACGTTGGACAGATCCTGGAGACCCACCTGGGTTGGGCAGTCCGCGGCATTGGTGAAGCCATAAACAAGATGATCGCCGAGGAATTCTCCGAGGAAACACTCAGAGACATGCTGAAGAAGGTGTATTCCTCAAAACGGGTGAATAAGATACTGGACAAGGCGACGCGAGAGGATCTGCTGGAATTTGCCAACAGGATCCAGGAAGAGGGCCTGACCGTTGCTGTTCCGGTTTTCGATTCCGCAACGGAAAAGGAGATCCAGGATGTGATGGGCACCACGGGAATGGCTGACCGCGGTCAGGTAACCCTGTTTGACGGGAGAAGCGGCGAGCCGTTTGACTCCAAGGTGAGTGTCGGCGTCATGTATATGCTGAAGTTGCATCACCTGGTTGATGACAAGATTCATGCACGGTCAATCGGTCCGTACTCTCTGGTCACCCAGCAGCCTCTCGGTGGAAAAGCACAATTCGGCGGACAGCGTCTCGGTGAGATGGAGGTCTGGGCCATAGAGGCTTATGGCGCGGCATATTCTCTCCAGGAATTCCTGACCGTCAAATCTGATGATGTTGCGGGAAGAACCAGGATGTATGAATCCATTGTAAAGGGCCAGCATGAGCTGGAACCCGGTATTCCAGAGTCGTTCAATGTTCTCACGAGAGAACTCAAAAGCCTTGGCCTCGATATAGGACTTATCGAAGGCCAGGGACAGCACTAAGCTAAGGAGGGAGAGGTTGGAAGACCTATACAGTTATTTTGAAAAACCCAAAGATCCTTCCAATTACATGGCCGTAAGGATTGGTTTGGCGTCCCCGGAAAAGATCATGGCATGGTCCTATGGGGAGGTCAAGAAGCCGGAGACCATTAATTATCGGACATTCAAGCCCGAAAGGGATGGCCTCTTCTGCGCCAGGATTTTCGGACCAATAAAGAGTTATGAATGTATTTGCGGCAAATACAAACGCATGAAACACCGCGGGGTCGTGTGCGAAAAGTGCGGGGTCGAGGTTATCGATTCCAGGGTCCGCCGCGAGCGTCTCGGACACATTGAACTTGCCACCCCCGTGGCGCACATCTGGTTCTTGAAGAGCCTGCCGAGCAAGATCGGTGCGCTGCTCGATCTTTCCATCAAAGAGCTCGAGCGGGTTCTATACTTTGAGAGCTACATCGTAACCGATCCCAAGGATGCACCACTGAGAAAGGCCGAACTCCTGACCGAGGACAAGTTCAGGGCTGCGGTGGACAAGCACGGCATCGGCAGTTTCACGGCGAAAATGGGTGCCGAGGCCATCGACGATCTTATCAAGGACCTCGATATCCTTTCACTGTCCGTTTCCCTGAAAGAGGAAATCCAGGGAACCAAGAGCGAGGCCAAGAAAAAGAAGCTCTCCAGGCGCCTGCGGATGGTGAACGTATTCAAGGGAATCGATCCGGGTGACCTGATGAACTTTATCGAAGAACGGTTCCATCTTGAGAAGGATGAGCAGTTCAGAAGGGCCCTGGGTGAGATTCTTACCGAATGCAGAAAGATCACGAAGAGATGGGAAGAAGCACTTACCTATGCAGACAAGAAAGGTATTTTGCCGAAGATAAACGAGGTGATCGAGCGGCTGATAGAATCCCGGCGCCTCACCCATGATGAGATCGACTACCTGAAACCGTGGCAGGATCCTTCGTGGATGATACTCAAGATCATCCCGGTACTGCCGCCTGACCTGAGGCCGCTTGTCCCCCTGGATGGCGGACGGTTCGCTACCTCCGATCTGAACGATCTCTACCGGAGGGTGATAAACCGCAATAACAGGCTCAAGAGGCTCATGGAACTCAACGCCCCTGATATCATCCTGAGAAACGAGAAGCGGATGCTCCAGGAAGCGGTGGATGTCCTGTTCGACAACGGCAGGAGAGGCAGGGTCATTACCGGTGCAAACCGCAGGCCCTTAAAATCCCTGTCCGACATGCTGAAAGGCAAGCAGGGAAGATTCAGGCAGAATCTCCTGGGCAAACGAGTCGATTATTCAGGACGGTCAGTTATCACGGCAGGGCCGGACCTCAGGCTTCATCAGTGCGGTCTGCCCAAGAAGATGGCCATCGAGCTGTTCAAGCCCTTCATATACAACAAGCTGGAAAACAAGGGATACGTCAGTACCATCAAGAGTGCAAAACGCCTCGTGGAGAGTGAAACCCCTGAAGTATGGGAATGCCTCGCAGAGGTGGTACAGGAATACCCGGTCCTGCTGAACCGGGCGCCAACCCTTCACCGGCTCGGTATCCAGGCCTTTGAGCCGATCCTCATCGAGGGCAAGGCCCTTCAGCTGCACCCGCTTGTCTGTTCGGCCTTCAACGCCGATTTCGACGGCGACCAGATGGCTGTGCACGTCCCCTTGAGTGTGGAGGCACAGGTGGAGGCCCGGGTCCTGATGATGGCTACCAACAATATCCTCTCCCCTGCGAACGGCAAGCCGGTTATCGTGCCCACACAGGACATCGTGCTCGGTGTGTACTACCTTACGAGAGAGAGACCGCTGGCCAGGGGCGAAGGAATGATCTTCTTCGGCCCAGAAGAGGTCCGCTCCGCACATGATGCCGGGGTGGTTTCCATCCAGGCAAAGGTAAAGGTCCGCATGGGAGACAAGTATGTGGACACCACGGTGGGCAGGGTCATCTTCTCTGAGATCGTTCCGGACGAGATCCCGTTCGATGCCATCAACAAACCCATGACTAAGAAGGCACTTGCAGACCTTGTGGATATCTGTTTCAAGGTTGCAGGCGACAAGAAGACTGTTCTGTTGGCAGACAGGATCAAGGACCTCGGGTACTTCTATGCCACCAAGGCAGGTATATCAATAGGTATCGACGATATGCTGATCCCGAAGTCCAAGGCCTCGATCATCGACAAGGCAAAGGATGATGTGGCCCAGATCATCAACCAGTATAACGAAGGTCTGATCACCGACGGTGAACGGTATAACAAGATCGTCGATATCTGGACCAAGGTAACCGATCATATCGCCGCCGACATGATGGACACTATCAAGACGGACATCATCTCAAAGCCGGATGGAACAACGGAAGAGATCCCGTCTTTCAATCCCATCTTCATGATGGCGGACTCCGGTGCGAGAGGTTCTGCCCAGCAGATCAGACAGCTGGCCGGGATTCGTGGACTCATGGCAAAGCCCTCGGGCGAGATTATCGAGACGCCCATCCTGTCGAACTTCAGAGAGGGTCTTGATGTTCTTGAGTACTTCATTTCGACCCATGGCGCCCGCAAGGGTCTTGCTGATACCGCGCTGAAGACGGCCAATTCCGGGTACCTCACGCGCAGGCTCGTGGATGTGGCGCATGATGTGGTGGTAACGGAAGAGGATTGCGGAACCCTGGACGGTATCGAGATCGAGGCCCTGGTGGAAGGTGGAGAAATCATCCAGAACCTCGGAGAGAGAATCCTGGGCAGGGTTGTTCTCGATGACGTACGTGATCTGTACTCCGGCGAGGTACTCATTCCTGCGAACACCATGATCGACGAGTCTCATGTGGCAAAGATCGAGGATGCCGGTATCGAGAGCGTGGTAATCCGTTCCGCACTCGCCTGCAGATCCAAACACGGCGTGTGTGCCCGTTGTTACGGAAAAGATCTTGCCAGAGGCAGGATGGTGAATATCGGCGAGGCGGTGGGAATCATTGCGGCACAGTCCATCGGTGAGCCGGGCACCCAGCTCACCATGAGAACGTTCCATATCGGTGGTACCGCAACGGTTGTGGGCCAGTCGAACATCAAGTTCAACCATTCCGGTATCGTACGGTACAAGAACCTCAACGTGGTGGAAGGCCGCGATAACGAACTGGTGGTCATGAACCGGAACGGTATGGTTGCCCTCGAGGATGAAAAGGGCAGGGAGCGTGAGACGTATTCCATCGTGTACGGTGCCAAGATCAAGGTAAAAGAAGGCGAGCAGGTTGAAGCAGGTTCACTGCTTGCAGAGTGGGATCCGTATACCATCCCGATACTCACCGATGTTCCCGGCAAGGTGAAATATGCAGACCTCGTCGAGGAGATCACGGTACAGGAACACATCGATGAGGTCACCGGTCTGAGCAGATCGGTCGTAATAGAGCCGAAGAATCCCGACCTGAGGCCGAGGATCCAGGTGATGGATGAAGGCGGTAAGGTTGCGAAGATCCCCGGCAGTAAGAACCAGGCCAGGTACAGCCTTCCCACCGGCGCAAACATCTTTGTCAAGGAAGGCGACGAGGTCTTTGCAGGCGATGTTCTCGTGAAGATCCCGAGAGAAACCACCAAGACAAAGGACATCACCGGTGGTCTGCCGCGCGTTGTCGAGCTCTTTGAGGCACGCAGACCCAAAGAGGCCGCAACCGTCACGGAAATCGACGGAGAGGTCTCCTACGGCAAGGACACCAAGGGAAAACGCAAGGTCGTGGTTACCCCGGAGATCGGGAATGCCAAGGAGTACATGATCCCCAAGACCAAGCACATCTCTGTTCATGAAGGTGACTATGTGCGTTCGGGCGAACCGCTCATGGACGGTGCCGTGGACCCGCACGACATCCTGCGGATAAGCGGCGAAAAAGAGCTTGCGCGCTACCTCGTGAACGAGGTGCAGGAGGTCTACCGGCTTCAGGGCGTGAGAATCAACGACAAGCACATCGAGGTGATCGTCAGGCAGATGCTCAAACGGGTAAAGATCAAGGATGCCGGCGATACGACGAACCTCGAAGGGGAATTCGTGGACAAGTATTCGTTCAACGAGGAGAACGAACAGGTGGTGTCAACCGGTGGAACACCGGCTGTTGCAGAGCCGTTCCTGCTTGGTATCACAAAGGCGTCTCTGAACACGGAGAGCTTTATTTCCGCGGCATCGTTCCAGGAAACCACCCGTGTTCTGACCGAGGCGAGCGTGGAGGGAAAGGTCGATCATCTTGTCGGATTGAAAGAGAATGTCATCATGGGCAGACTCATACCGGCAGGAACCGGATTTCCCATTTATCATAAGGTAGATGTAGAGGTTGAAGAAGAGGATTTATTCGATGATGAACAGCTATAGAAAATCCTTGACAGAAGAAGCCTCCGTTGTTAGAAAGCTTCGTCACTCCGAGTATGGAAGTAGCGAATTTTTTAAATGCAAAAGAGGGGACCATAAATGCCCACACTTAATCAGCTAGTTAGGAACGGAAGAAAACAGGTTATCAAGAAGAAAAAGACAAGGGCCCTGGAGGCATGTCCTCAGAAAAGAGGGGTATGCGTAAGGGTCTACACGACGACACCGAAGAAGCCGAATTCCGCACTGCGTAAGGTGGCGAGGGTGAGGCTCACCAACGGGTATGAGGTCACCTCGTATATTCCGGGTGAAGGTCACAACCTGCAGGAACACTCCGTGGTTCTCATCAGGGGCGGCCGTGTCAAGGACCTGCCCGGTGTACGATATCACATCGTTCGAGGCGTTATGGACTCTGAAGGCGTACAGGAGCGTCGTCAGGGAAGATCCAAATATGGAACCAAGAGACCGAAGTAGAGGGTAAGTTATGCCAAGAAAGAAGAGAGGAAGTCTGAAAAGAGATATCGTCCCTGATCCCAAGTACGGGGACAAGATCGTGAGCAAGTTCATCAATTGCATCATGTGGGATGGAAAAAAGGCGGTGAGCGAGAAGATATTCTACGACACGCTCGATATTCTCGCAGCCAAAACCAGCGAGGACCCTCTTCAGGTATTCTTCAAGGCATTTGACAACGTTAAGCCCTCTTTAGAGGTCAGATCGAGAAGGATCGGTGGAGCGACCTACCAGGTTCCCACTGAGGTGAGGGCGGACAGAAGAGACATGCTTGCACGGCGCTGGATTATTCACGCAGCGCGTTCCCGCAGCGAGAATACCATGAGTGAGCGGCTGGCGACAGAACTTTTGGATGCGTACAACAACAGGGGCACTTCCATCAAGAAGAAGGAAGATACCCATAAGATGGCAGAAGCGAACAAGGCATTTGCACATTATCGCTGGTAAAGAGGTTTATTTCGGTGAAGAGACAGGTCCCCATAGAGAAACTCAGGAATATCGGCATTATGGCCCACATCGATGCCGGTAAGACCACGACGACTGAGCGGATTCTCTACTATACGGGGAAGAGTTACAAGATCGGAGAGGTGCATGACGGCCAGGCCGTCATGGACTGGATGGAGCAGGAAAAGGAACGCGGAATCACCATAACTTCTGCTGCCACCACCTGTTCGTGGAAAGATCATATTATCAATATAATCGATACCCCCGGCCATGTGGATTTCACCATTGAGGTGGAACGGAGCCTTCGCGTGCTCGACGGTACGGTCGGGGTGTTTTGTGCCGTAGGCGGTGTCCAGCCCCAGTCTGAAACGGTCTGGCGGCAGGCCCAGCGTTACCACGTTCCCCGGATCGCGTTTGTCAACAAGATGGACCGGGTGGGTGCAAACTTCTTCAATGTCATGGATGAACTGAAGAACAAGCTTTCTGCCAACCCTGTGGCCCTTCAGTTGCCGGTGGGAAAAGAAGACACCTTTTCAGGGGTCATTGACCTCATCGCTATGGAGACACTCGTCTTCGATGAATCTTCAAAAGGCTCAACCATTGAGAAGGTTTCCATACCCGCCGAATATCAAGAGGCGGCGCTTGGCTACCGGGAACGGCTGATCGAATCTGTATGCGATGTTGATGAAGCGATCATGGAAGATTACCTTGACGGTAAGGAAATCGATACTGCCAGGATAAAAGAGGCTATTAAGAAGGGGACGCAGACCCTGAGCATCACCCCTGTCCTGTGCGGCTCGGCATTTAAGAACAAAGGCGTGCAGCCGCTGCTCGATGCCATTGTCGATTACCTGCCCTCTCCCCTTGATGCAGGAATAGTCAAGGGAAAGGATAACGACGGCCAGGAGATCGTCCGCAGACCCGATGACGATGAAGCCTTTGCCGCCCTTGCCTTCAAGGTGATGAACGACCCGTACGTAGGGCAGCTCACCTTTATACGGGTGTACTCCGGCGGAATAGGTGTCGGAGATACGGTATTTAACAGCACGACAGGAAAGAAAGAGCGCATGGGCAGGCTGGTCCGCATGTTTGCCGACAAGCGCGAAGAGATAAAGAGCCTGCATGCCGGAGAGATCGCTGCGGTTCTGGGACTGAAGAACACCATCACGGGTCAGAGCCTGTGTGATTCGTCAAACCCCATTATCCTCGAATCCATGGATTTCCCAGAGCCGGTCATATCCATCGCAATTGAGCCCAAGAGCAAGGCCGACCAGGAAAAACTCGCAGGGGGTCTGTCACGCCTGTCCATGGAAGACCCTTCCTTCAAGGTCCATTCCGATAAGGATACTGGCGATACGCTGATTTCCGGCATGGGCGAGCTGCACCTCGAGATCATTGTAGACAGGCTCAAGCGCGAATTCAGTGTTGAAGCAAATGTCGGGAAACCGCAGGTTGCCTACACGGAATCCATTACCGGCAGTGCCGAGGAAAATCTGAAATATGCCAAGCAGACCGGTGGACACGGACAGTATGCTCACGTGCTCATCAAGGTCGAACCCCTGGAATCAGGCACCGGCATGGAATTTGTAGACAAGATCACCGGCGGGGTCATCCCGAGGGAATACATTCCTGCGGTGAAGAAAGGTGTCGAAGAGTCCATGCACACGGGACCGTGTGCCGGATATCCGGTTCAGGGGGTGAGAGTTACCTTGTTAGACGGGTCTTACCACGAGGTGGATTCGTCCGAGATGGCATTCAAGATCGCCGGCTCCATGGCCATGAAGAATGCTCTAAAGAAAGCAGGACCCATTATGCTCGAACCCATCATGGATGTCGAGGTGGTGAGCCCTGTGGAATATATCGGAGATGTGATCAACGATTTGTCCTCCAGGCGAGGAAAGGTACTCGGCATGGATACCCGCGCAGATGTGAGGGTCATTGCAAGCCAGGTGCCCCTTGCAGAGATGTTTGGATACGCTACAAGCCTGCGTTCGTTATCACAGGGAAGGGCAACGTTTACCATGCAGGTCTCTCATTATGAGCCTGTACCCACAAACATTTCCGAACACTTAAAAGTATCTAGAGGAGGACAGTTATATGGCTAAGGAGAAGTTTGAGAGGACGAAACCTCATGTGAATGTAGGGACGATAG
>ERZ795057.2235-NODE-2235-length-14948-cov-12.566709_pt1 | contig 14948 bp, 21 predicted proteins | sample MGYA00375141_ERZ795057 | MGnify/ENA primary metagenome ERZ795057 (study PRJEB30186, sample SAMN05720163) | activated sludge metagenome | isolation source: Anaerobic digester | place: Hong Kong | collected 2015-01-26 ... | reverse complement strand
CTACTGCATGACCATGTTCGACGACGGCCTCAAGGACAAGAACGCGGACAAGGTCTCGGTGAAGGACATCGCCGAGGTCGTGGCGGAGGGCCTGAGATAGCAAGCGGACGTTTTCAGCTGAAGAGCGCAAAGGCCCCCGGCTCATGAAGCCGGGGGCCTTTGCGTTGAGCTGATCTATATCCGGCCGATTCGCTCAGTCGGACAGATAGTACTCCACCGTGGACACCACCCTGACCTTCTTGATGTATGGCGTGTTGGCGTCCCTGTCTTCTATGGTGAACTGGCCTTGGGAGGCGCTCCTGATCTTGCCCAGCGTGCTCTTTGAATCCTGGGCGAACTTGACTGCCACCTCCCTGGCATTCTTCGTCGCTTCCTCGATCATGGCGGGCTTCAGGTCGTTGAGCCGGGTGAACAGGAAGGTCGTCTTGAACTCGTAATCCTGGCCGGAGACCGCCACCCCCTGCTTGCCGAGATCCACGAGCATCTTCATGGAGCGCCTCACGAGGTCGACCTTGTCCGTGTACACGCTTATGGTCGAGGTGCCCGAGTATCGGAACATGCCTCTGTCCGCCCCGGTGTAATCCTGGGCAAGCCTGTCCGTTATGGCAGGCGCCGACGTGAAGATCTCGCTCTCGGAGAAGCCGTTCTTCTTGAGGAAATCCACGATGACGGCGTTCTTCTTCTGAATCCTGGTGGCGAGCGTGTTCAGATCGTTGTCCGCCTCCTTGAAGGGGATGGGCCAGATGGCGACATTCGCCTGCACCTCCCTCTCGGAGAGGCCCTTGACGGTGATGGTGCGGTCCAGAGCCTTGATCTTGAGGACGCTTGCGGATACCAGGTATCCGAGCAATGCAAGGCCGAGGCAGAGAAAAGCCCCCAGTACGAATGCCGCCTTTGTTCTCTTTTCACTCATACGTTACCCCCGGCATTCTCATGAACATTCCGGATGATATTCCCCGTGGAGCAGAAGATCCCGGGAGATGAGATAATAATCGGCTTTTTGATAGCCGATCTCCCTGAGCTCCAGACGGAAAGAGAAAAATATCACCGCACCCGGACGGGCCTGCCATCCCGGGTGGATGTCCGTATCCTGCTACTGTCCGGCCTGGCCCGTGACGAAGCCCTTGGAGAAGCCCCCCGTATCCGCAGGTGTGCCTGCGATCTGGGAGAGGTAGGCTGCGCCCAGCGTCTTGATGTGCTCGCCCACGTTGTCGAAGTAGTTGTAGTGGACCTGCTCCTCGTCGATGATGGTCTCGAAGAGCTTCATGCTGATGCTGTCCCCGCTCTCCCGGCACACCTGGGCAAAGGTGTTGTACACGTCGATGGTGTCGTCTTCCAGCCCTGCATCGAAGGGGAAGATGGCCTCCACCTTCTGTCCCTTATCCACCTTGGCAGCCAGATCCGTGGTGGGTTCTCCTCCCAGTTCCTTGATGCGCTCGGCGAACATCTCGGCGTGGCGCATCTCGTCGATGGCGATGAGCTTCACCTTGGCGGCCAGGTCGCCGTAGTCCCTGTCGTCGAGGTTGTAGTGCTGATTCATGTATTGGCTGATGGCGTGAAGCTCCATGGAGCGAGCCTTGTTCAGCACCTCGATCACCTTCTTCTTCCGCTGGTCCCGTGAACCCTGAGCCATACTTCATCTCCTTTCTCATGAAATAATCAGGCACCCCGGCGCGTATCGGTGGTGCATGGACGGCAGCAGTGACATGGCATCTGCAGACATCATCATTATAGGGGGGTTCACGCCTGAGTTCAATAGATTGAGATGCTTATACAGGATCTCATGAGACGACCGGTCAACGGGGATAGCTGCCGATGGCCCGGGTCATCCTGTCGAGGGCCTCGGCCAGCAGGCTGCGGGGGCAGCCGAAGTTGAGGCGCACGAACCCGGCCCCTCCGAAGTCTCTGCCGTCGGACAGGCCGACCCCGGCATCCTCGAAGAAGGCCGCCGGGTCAGACGTATCGAGTCCCCGGCAGTCGATCCAGGCGAGGTAGGTGGCCTCGACGTGGTGCATGCCGATGCCCGGGGTCTTCGCCACGAAGGCCTCCACCAGGTCGCGGTTTGCCCGGAGGTAATCGAGCAGGGCGCACCTCCAGTCTTCGCCGTCGCGGTAGGCGGCCAGGGCCGCGGTGAAGCCCAAAGCGTTCACATGGGGCACGATGCCGTTCATGGCGGCCTTGAACGCGGAGCGCAGCCCCACCTCGGGGATGACGGCCAGGGAGCATCCCAGTCCGGGGAGGTTGTAGGTCTTGCTGGGGGCCAGCAGGGTGATGGTCTGCCGGGCGATCTCCTCGTCGAGGGCCGCCACCGTGATGTGTCCCTTATCCTTGTCGAGGACGAGTCCGCAGTGAATCTCGTCGGAGCAGATGACGACCTTTCGCTCGAGGCAGGTGCGGGCGAGCTCCAGGAGTTCGTGCCTGGAAAAGACCCGCCCCGTGGGGTTCTGGGGGTTGCAGAGGATGAACATGCGGGTGCGGTCCGTGATGGTCCGTGCCAGGGCCTCGAAGTCGAAGACGTACCCGTCATTGCCTTGTCCGTGGGGCACGGTGACCAGCGACCGATGGGCAAGGGCGGGGGCGCTCAGGAAGGGGGGGTAGACCGGGACGGCGGTCAATACCTCGTCACCGGGTTCTCCCACGGCGCGGCAGGCGATGTTGAGCCCGGTGACCAGGCCGGGCAGCCAGACGATCCACTCCGGCCTCACCTTCCAGGCGTGGTCTCGCTCCAGCATGTCAAGCACCGTTTCCAGGAGGTCGTCCGGAGGCAGGGTGTATCCGAAGACGCCGTGCTCCACGTGCGCGTGAAGGGCCTTCAGGACGGCAGGCGGCGCCTTGAAGTCCATGTCCGCCACCCACAGGGGGATGACGTCCCTCCCCCGGTACCGGTCCCACTTGAGGCTCGAGGTACTATGGCGGTCCACCGGGGTGTCGAAGTCGAAACGGTTTCTCGTGTCAGGTGTGTTCATGGCGTTTACCTGCAGAAAGGGCGAGGAGAAGCAGGATACCGGCAAGGATCGCCACGTCGGCCACGTTGAAGATGCCGGTCCTGACGGACCCGATCCCCAGGTTCATGAAATCGATGACACGTCCGTCATGGAGCATCCGGTCGATCAGGTTCCCCAGGCCCCCGCCGAGAACGAGCGACAGGGCCGCAGCCTGACCTGCAGCGAGCCGCTTCGAGAACAGGAGGTACAGCAGCATGCCTGCCAGGATCATCCCGACCAGGAGGATGAAGATCCCATAACGCAGCTCCTCGGGTACATTCGTACCCAGGCCGAGGAAGGCCCCCTGGTTCTCGGCGTACTGCAGACGGAAGAGGCCGTGGAGGAACTCGACGGCCCCGGACTCCTGCAGGTGCGTCCTGGCGATGGCCTTGGTCGCCTGATCGCAGCCTGCACAGGCGGATAGGAGCGAAAGGGCCGGCAGGATTCTCTTTACGCGCGCCATGGACGGACTGTCTCCCCCTTCATCATGGAATCACCCGGCGTCCGTAGTACAGGTGCCCGCACTCCACCTCCCCGAAATCAGCGACCCCGGGGAGGTGCCCCCACTTCTCGAAACCGAACTTCTCAAGGATCCCCACGCTTGCCGTATTGATATCGAGCAGGATCGCGAAGAGCGTCCTGATCTCCAGGGACGGGCAGCGATCGACGGCACGGGCGATCAGGCGCGAGCCGATGCCCCGGCGGCGGAAATCCTCGTGGACGTAGTAGCTGATCTCGGCCGTATGCCTGAGCGCCATGCGCCCGGGCCGGTACGGGCTGATGCTGCACCAGCCCGTCACCGTGCCCCTGTCCTCGGCGACGAAGACGGGGTGTGTGTAGGGATGGTGCTCCTCCAGCCACGATGTCCTGTCCCCCACGGAGATCGGGGTCAGGTCGGCGGTTGCTGTCCGCATCGACACGGCCTGGTTGTAGATCTCCACGATGGCAGGGAGGTCGTCGGGGACTGCAACCCGTATGCCTGTGGCAGGGGGTGGGGTGGGGGTCATCCGGCGTTCCCCTCCGGTGTGTTCCCGAATGCCGCACCGGAGATCCCTCGCGCATGATCCCTGACATCCACGGGCCATGGATCGGTCAGTTCGTGGAAACGATCCGGGTCTCCCGCGAACAGGGCCCTGGTTGCCTCCTCGAACCCCGGCAGGTCCCCCGCCATGGCGGACATGAACCGGTATGCCGCCTCCTGGGCGCGACGGACTCTGTCCCTGCCGCTGCTGGCGCGCCTCGCCTCTTCGACGAGCTTGCGAAGCGCCACGGAGGCGCCTCCCGGCTGGCTGTTCAGCCAGTCCCAGTGCCGCGGCAGCAGGGTGACCTCCCGGGAGACGACGCCCAGTCTGGGGCGGCCCGGTCCGCGGGGTGCAGAGGCCTGTTCCATTCTTACGGCAGGCTTGTCAAGCCGTTTCATGACCTCTTCCAGGGTGCCGCGGAAATCCACTTCCACAAGCTCGCTCGATGAGTCGTCGAAGATCAGGACCGATGCCCGTTCCCCCCGGTCGATCACCTCCTTCGCCTTCCTGGCCACCTCGAGGAGATCCCCCGAAGCGATGCGACGGCTGCCTTCGAACGCTGTGCAGCGGTGCATATCCTGTGCATCCACCTCTCGTTGCCCCCCTTGTTCGTGAGTGGGACGTTTATACCCGGGTATTATTGGATTGTCAATAATACCCGGGTGAAAGTATGTCTCCTGCCCGGTTGCCCACTGCCTTTCTCACCCTGAACAGTGACCTACAAAGGCATAGTATTTGTTCCCCGGGATGAGCTCCATGGCACAGGCGCGCTCGAAACCCGCAACAGTCATCTGCTGCAGCAGTTCGTCCTTGCCCGGCAGTCTCCCCCAGCCCCTGGTGGAGGCGTGGATGAGATTCACCAGCTCGAACTCGATGCTGCCGCCGGCGCACCCGGTGGTCAGCAGGATCCGGCCGTTCGGACCGAGGAGGTCACGCAGGTGACGAAGCAGCTCAATGCGCTCCTGAACCGGGAAGTAGTAGATATTGTTGTAGAGCGTCAGCACGTCGAACACCCCGTCGGAGCGGTATGTCCTGATATCCTCAACCTCTATCTCCACACGGTCCTTTAGGCCCATCGCCCTGACAGTGCTGCGGGCCCCCTCGGCCACGCTGGGATCGAGTTCCAGCCCGACGGCGGTCAGTCCGTCGTTCCTCCTTGCCGCATAGGCGATGTGGGCGGCGTGTCCGCACCCCACCTCCAGCAGCCGGACCCGGCCCGAGGGGGGAAAGAACCGGTCGATAACCTCAACCAGAAACGGCTCGAGGGTCCTGCTGGAGCGGGCGATGATGTCGCCGTACCCGCCGTGCGGGTGGGAGGGGTCCCAGGTAAGGCCCTGCTCCAGCCTGCCTGGGGTCTGCACGATGTAGTGGTGGTGGAGGCCCGCCACCTCGCGGACCAGGGCGCGTATCGGGTCGCTTCCCGGCGCTGCGAGCCTCTTCGCCAGGAATCCGCGCAGCGAGTACCCTGAAGCGTCCTGTCTGACCAGGCCCAGATGGATGCCCAGCTCGAGCCATGCCTTGAGGGCGTTGCACACGGACGGGTCCTTGGCGGATGCCCCGGCGAGGCCTTCCACTGTGGCGCGGCCCCGGGACAGCTTTTCCAGGAGGGCCGTGTCCGCCATCGAGGCCAGGAAACACAGGCGGTAGAAGCAGGTGAACAGGACCTTGAGCCTCAGCAGCACCAGCAGTCTGCCGCCTCGCATCAACGAGGCGGCCGTCTTCACATTCATCGCACCCTCCTTATGGTCGGTTTGACGGCGAAGGCATACGCCCTCCGGCTTTCATATTCCACGCCGGGATACGGCTCCCTCTCGATGATCTCTATCTTCTCGAAGCCGCTGTCCCCGAGGCAACGGGAGATGAAGCCACTTGTGAAGAACATGAAGTCGAGGTCGAGCTTCCTGCCGAGAAACTCGTGTATGCGGATCTGCTCCCCGCCTATGTGGAAGGTGAGGAGGAAGAGCCCGCCCGGCCGCAGGACGCGGTATATCTCGCGGAATGCCGTATCCACCTGTTCCTTGGTGAAGTGTACGATGGCGTAGAAGGCCACGACACCGGCTATGGTGTCGTCGTCGAATTCCAGATCGAGGATGTTCCCTGTGTGGAAAGGGATATCCGGGCGGATCGCCCGTGCCTGCTCCAGTATTCTCTCCGACAGGTCGAGGCCCGAGATGTCGACGCCGAGGTCTTTCAGGTATGCTGAGGTCTGACCCGGACCGCAGCCGAAATCCCACACCGGAGACCGACCCCCGATCTCCTGCGAGAATCTGAGGAGCATCTCCTGGTCCTTGGGTTTCCTTTCGTGTTCACCGGAGAATGCCTTCGCATACTCCTCGGCTATGATATCGTACTGATGTGCCACCTTGCTCGGGTCCTGTCCCATGGCCTCCTCAGAGTTCGATGGCGGTCCTGAACGCCACCACGGCCCTCCCGCCGACTCTCACCAGCACCGGGTCACCGTTGTGAATACCGACCTCCACCTCCACGATCCCCGTCCTGCCCATGGCCTCCCCCTGCATGGCCCTGAATGTGAACACGCCGTCGCCCGTCCTGACGAGTCCGTGCCTCACCACATAGGCGCCCAGGGGTCCGTTGGCATTGCCCGTTACGGGGTCCTCGGGGATGCCGATGGCCGGGGCGAACATCCTCCCGTGGGCGAGGACATCGTCAGGTCCGGGGGAAAGGGTGAAGACATAGTACCCGTTGCACTGTATCAGCTCGCTGAGTTCGGCCAGGCGTGCCAGATCAGGCCGCAGGGAGTTCAGGGTGCCCCGGCCGCCGATCCCCACGAGTACCTTCGAGTGGCCCGTCGAGACGATCTGGACGGGGCACCGATCGTCGAGGTCGCGCTCCGACAGGCCGAGGGCGTCGACGACTGCGTTCCGCATCGTCCCGGTCAGGGGAGGCATGAATTCGACGGCACCCTGCGTCATGACGATCCTGTAGGTACCGTCCTGCCTGACGACCTCCACGGGGAGTATTCCGATGCCGATCCTCTGCACCACGGTGCACGAAGGGAGCCCCAGTTCGAGGGCACGGACGAAATGGGCCGAAATCGTGGCGTGCCCGCACGAGGGGACCTCGGTGGCAGGGGTGAAGAACCGGATCCACACATCGTGATCGCCGGCGGTGGGGGAGAGGATGAATGCGGTCTCCGAGTTGTTGAGCTCCCTGGCAATGGCCTGCATCTGGGCATCGGTCAACCCGTCCGCGTTGGCCACGACCCCTGCAGGGTTGCCCTGGAATCGCTCGGTGGTGAATGCGTCGATCTGGTAGATCCGGTATGTCTTCATCGGCTTCGTACACTGCACACGTTTCTTAGATCATGCTTTTCAGCCAGGCCCTGGCTGCTTCGATCTCCGTGAACCATTTCACCAACATGCCGGCATTGGCCGATGTGGTTTCATAAAAGGTTCGGTAAGCCGTATTCGTCAATGGAGAGACAACGGCACACGGCAGCCTCTGGACATCCGGCGGGATGCTTCTGACACGGTAATAGACCGCTGAAAACGCATCCTCATGCCCCTTCAGGGCCCTGACATCACTCAGCACGGCCCTGGGGTTCTCCCCTTGAATGAGAGCCATCACCTCCACATGGAGCCTGTCGACGGTGTTCTTGGTCACCTCGCCGGTGAAGACGATCTCGAGGATTTCTTCATGTACGGAAAACGAGAAGTTATAATCGGCCGTTTCTTCCACGTTTGAGCTCCTTATACCAGGGTATCGGCTGCGCGGCAAAAGGCTCTCCGCTGCACGAGCATGTCGTGTGTCCGCTACCGCTTTCGTGCAATGACTGCGAATTCTCTGCTCTGCGGCGCGAAGGGTGCCCCTGCAACATCCGAATAATAAGCTTCCACGGCAAGACCACACGCACTGAATTCACCCTCCAACGCTTCGGGGCTGAAGTACTGCAGCCAGTTGTAGATCGTACGTGATCGATCCGCTTCGATGATCGTGTACTTGTCGAGCACCACCTTTTCCTTCTCATACTTGAAGGTGTTCAGAAAACCGTAATATTTTCCCGGAGACCAGAAACCATCGAGGAGATCGGCTTCATACAGCGCTTTCTCTTCCCGTTCGCTGAAGGCCGCAAGGGAATACATGTCCAGGAGGACGGATCCGGAGGGTTCCAGAAGCGCATGGAACTTGGACAGGATCTTTCTCCTCTGGTCGGGGCTGAGTGCGCAGAAGTCGCACATGATCATCATGATGAGATCATAACGGGCGTGGGGGTCGAAATCCAGGTAGTTCTCATGGACATAGTGAATGGGCAGCTTTTCCCGGGCTGCGGCTTCCCGTGCGTAGCGGATCGACCTCTCGGAGAAGTCTATGCCGGTCACCTCCGCATGCCTTCTGGCCAGTCTTACGGCATACAGGCCGGGGCCGCAGCCGAAGTCGGCGACCTTCTTCCCGGCCCCGATGGTGAAACGGGAGGCTATCCAGTCAACGGACCGATCGATGAAAGCGATGTTGCGGGACGAGGCATCGATGTTTTCATCCAGGTGGAACCTGAGCATCTGTTCGGAAGTATGCTCATCCGTCCACAGGTCGGCGGCCGTATAGAACTCGAAGGGCTTCGGTGGTGTGTTGATTTTCTCGAGCTGTTCGAACATGGATGGCTCCTTGTGGCTCTTCATGGTGCGACCGGCCGTGCCTATCCCTTGAGCCGCTTCCCGGCTCCCCATGCCTTGCCGGCCTCGGCGCCCACCGCCCAGTAGCGGTTGTCGGGCATGGTGAGGGTGAACGGCCTGATCTTCTCGATGTCGGGACTGCCTTCGGCGCAGCATCCCTCATCCGCGTAAGCGCCCACGATCTCGCCGATGAAGAGCTCATTGGTGGGAAGGTCCACCACCTGGACCAGCCTGCACTCCATGCACACGGGACACTCCTCGATCATCGGCGCCCCGGTCCCGGGTCCTTGCACCACCGTGAAGAGCCCTGACTTGTCCACATTCCGGCCGGAGACCAGGCCGGAGTAGTCCACCTTTTCCAGCAGATCCCTACCCGGCACATTGACGGAAAAGGCCCCGCTCTCCCTGATGCCGCCGTTCGTGTAGTGCGGCTTGCCGAGGGCAACGGCGATCAGGGGCGGATTGAAGTTCACCCGGCTCACCCAGCCCACGGCCATGAAGTTGGGGCGCTCGGCCACCACGGTGCCGACCACCACCATGGGCATGGGGTAGACAAAGGCATTCTTTGCGATCTCGATCTTTGACATGGGTTCATCCTCTTTCTTGTCGAATGGTTATCATCTGTGACGGCATCAGCACTTCGTCGGATCTCCTTATGTCCGTCGTTCGAGTGCCAGCTTCAAGCCCAGCCCTACCATGACAGCCCCGCTCGTTCTATGGAGCCAGGTGAGAAAGCCGGGCCGTGAGCGCAGCCACCCGGACAACAAACCTGAAAAAACACCCACGGGACCTTTTACAAAGAAGGTAAGGACCGCGAATAACAGTCCGAGGGCGAAGAATGAAAGCGTGGGGTGGCCGGCCCCGGATGGTACGAATTGCGGCAGGAAGGCAAGGTAAAAGATCGCGATCTTTGGGTTCGAGATGTTGGAGAACGCACCGTCGAAGAACAGCTTTGGCAGGGAGCGGGTCTTCCCGCCTTTCAGTGCGAGCTCACCGGCCTTTGTGCGGAGCAGGCCGATGCCCAGGTAGAGCAGGTAGGCTGCACCCACGAATTTGAGCAAGGTGAACAGCACCTCAGAGGCATGGAGGATTGCGCCGAGGCCCAGTGTTGCCAGTACCGTGTGGCCGAGAAGCCCCACACTGACACCGGCGGCCGTGACGATACCCGCCCGGGGACCTTGAGAGACTGAGCGGGACATCACGAGGATCATGTCCTGTCCGGGCGTGGCGATGAGAAGGAGTGATGCCGGTATGAACAGCAACCATGTGGCTTCAACCATTGTGTCCCTCCCGGTGCGGATGACGACCGGCATCAGCGGTGCGTCCCGGCTCGTCCTCGAGGATGTCGTCGTCCGGTTTCATTTCTGGCCCTGCACGGCGAGCCTGATGCCGAGGCCGATAAAGACCAGGCCCGTCATGCGTTTTGCCAGGCTCAGTGCCGATGAAGTCATGCGTTCCGAACATATCCTGATCCTACATCAGAAGGCCCGCGCCTGTCATCAGCGGTGACATGCGGGTGTCCGCCGTGAACGGGGGCGCCCCCTACCGGCCAGCCGGTCTTCCACGAATCGCCCGAAGTCCCTGAGCGTCCGGGCCGCGGCAGGTGTTTCCTCTACCGCGTGCAGGAGCCCGGGGACATGCAGCCCGGCGGATTCGAGCCCGGCAGCATCCCCCTGAATGTAGGACCTCATGATCTCGGCATTGTATTCGGGATGGAACTGCACACCCCAGGCGCATTCCCCTATGCGGAACGCATGATGAGGCTCACGGGCGTTGAACGCCAGTCTCACGGCCTCCGGCGGAAGGCGCAGCACGGATTGTGAATGGGTGGCATGAACCGGGAACGTGCGGGGTAGGGTCCGGAACAGGGCATCGTGGGCGCAGCCGGGAAGGAGATGGACTGCAACGGTGCCGAACTCTGAGCCCTGCGGGTGAAAATCCACGCTTCCCCCTGCCGCCCGCGCAAGGAGTTGGTGGCCGTAGCAGATGCCGAAGATCGGGGTGCCGGCATCCAGCAGAGAGGGGATCCACTTCTCAAGGTCGAGACTCCATGGGATCCCGTCCGTGACGAACGCATGCGACCCCGTGATGACGATCCCCGCACATTCGGCTGCCAAAGGAAGCCGAGCGCCATGTTCGATGTCCAGAACACGGGTGTCTACATGTACGTCGCCCAGCGCCTCCATTGTCCAACGATCGAAGTCGCCGAACGATTCCGCTATGGCCGGGTACGTGGTGCCGACCTTGAGGATGTACAGCCGCTTCATGTTCTTCCGTCCCGACGTCAGGGAACAGCGGGCGCCGGCGAACGCAGCGACTTTTCATAGACGTGTTGGGTCTTCGTCGGCCGGAAGCCGATGCCCTGGTAGAAGGGATGAGACTCGGTACGAACGACATTGGACCTGACGCTGATGCAGGTGAATCCCTCGCCGAGCGCCCACTGCTCGGCGGACGCCACCAGGGCCATGCCGATGCCCGAGCGCCTTGCCGGAGCCGTTACAACGAGCCCGGTTATCTCCGAGGTTTCTCCGGACTCCAGGGACATTCGGCGCTCGGCGGTGATCCAGCCGAGCAATGTCCCATCTTCGGCCCTGGCGACGGCGACGGCGACGAAGTACCTGGACGATTCCAGTAGACACCCGAGGGTGGTCCGGGTCTGTTCGACGGTCGCCGGGTAGCCGAGCTCAGTCGAAAGGCGGGCGATCCCGGCCGCGTCTTCCATCCGTGCCGGTACAATACAGTGCAATATGTTCATAGGCGTCTCACGGCATGCCTTGGAGGTCTATGCCCCCTTGTCCTTTCCGGGTCTCCGTTTCACCGACAGGAGCAGCATCACGTCCTCCACTGCCTTGTCGGTGTCGATGGTAAGAAGCAGCCATTTCCCGTCATGATAGGTCGTCGCCTCGTCGTATTTCTTCCGGGTGAGCTTCGACAGGCGATCCTTCATGGCTTCCACTCTTTCTCGCTCTTTTATTCCGAACACGATGAGCAGTGCAAAACGATTTTTCTCCGGGATCAACGTACAGAATGATGTGTTCTTCTTATACCTGAGGGACCAGCCGTGTTTCCTGCCGCCGAAGAGCCACTCCGGGGTGAAGATGTTCGGGTAGGCCTGCTCGATGTGTTTCCTTACACGCTCCCAGTATTCATGGGCTTCCTCGCCGATCCAATCGGCCAAGGCGCCATCGCTCGGCGGGTTTGCGGGATCAGTCATGCGGGTGCTGGATTCGTTCATTTCCTCCTCCCGAACGGCAATTGCCGACAGAGCCATGTCAAGATCACGTGCCTATATTCTGGCTTCGTCTCAGGCCGGGGGGCCAGAGCGCGAAGGACAGCAGGTGGTGGAAGCCGCCGGGGCCATAGGTCGAGAGGATCGCCCGGGTTCCCAGCTTCAGGAGGGGTATCGGGGCATGCTCCCGGAACCTTCGGAAGACGAACTGGGGCAGATGGAGCGGGGCGAGCCGGCTGAACTCCCGCCTGGCCGCATCCTGGTCGGTCACCGCCACGGCGGCGATCCGTCCGGATACCAGGGCCCCGTTCACGCCGAAGTTGAGCACCGGGCTCACAACTCCCGCCAGGGTGCCGGCCAGTATCTTGCCCTGACTGAACAGGTTCCTGTTGTTCCAGCTCCTCAACGGCCAGACCGCCCATCCGGAGATGTCGTCATTCCAGCCGTCCATTTCGATGCCGTTGTCGTCGGAGAGCTTGGTGCGGAAGGCAAGCTTTTCCTCATCCAGCAGCGGCCGGTCCATCCTGAAGACCAGGGCGACCGACGATGGGCCGCACTGCGCATAGTACCCGTACTCCCGGGTGAACCGGTCGAAATAGACGATCACCTGGGGCCGGGAAGGATCGCTGCTGCCGGTGGCCATGTGGCCGTGGAAGGGTCGATGGGGGATATGGAACAGCTCGAAGGAACTCCTGGTCAGGCCCGTGGCGATGATGGTCCCCGGCGGGAGATCCGATATCTCCCTTGCGGAGAGTTTCCTGCCCAGGACCACCTCCACCCCTTTCTCCAGCGCCTGCCTGTAGAGGACGTTCTCCAGGGAGAGCTCTCCCTTTCCCCTCTCCACGGTGTAGGCCTCCGTCAGGCGGGGCAGGGCGACCTCGAATCTCTTTCCATACGCAAAGATCCGGGCGGATTTCCAGGTCTCGAGGGCCTCGCGGATCCTGACCCCGAGCTCCTTTTCCAGCCCAGCCGGATACATCAGGGTGGCATCGGCAAAGGAGGTGTCTCCCCCGATGGTGCTCTTCGCCTCGAAGATTCTCACCTTGAAGCCTTGGCCGGCAAGGTTGATGCCCGCGACCAGCCCAGCCAGTCCTGCCCCGACAATGTCTATCTCCCTGGACACGACCTCTTCCTGTTCCACCCCTGATCGGCTGCCGGATCTGATATGCCCGGCGCGTGACATCGTACGTGTCGCTTCCCGCTCACGCTCCCGATATGCATCCCCGTCGAGCAGTGTGTCCTCGCCGGATGCCTCCGTCTCCCTCCCGTCATCCATACCCCGTTTCCATGGGCCGTGCGTCCTCCCGGCGAACGGGTACGGGACGGGGTTCTTCGCCGTTCAGTCCTTCATCTGCTTCTTGGCCGATTTGAGGAAGCGCCCGAAGGCCCTGTCCTTCTTCCGCCTGTCCAGGTACGACATCTCGTGGTACTCGGACTCCTTCTTGAGCTTGATGTAGCTGGAATAGCGGTCTTCGTTCAATTCGCCGTTTCCGACCGCAGCCCGGACGGCACAGCCGGCCTCGTGTTCGTGGCTGCAGTTCACATAGCGGCAGCCTTTGGAAAGGAGGAGAATATCTTCGAAGCCTTGGTCGATTCCGTCGCTGACGCCGAGAATGCCCAGCTCCCGCATGCCGGGCGTATCGATCAGCATGGCGCCCCGGTCAAGAACGATGAGCTGCCTGCGCGCGGTCGTATGGGTGCCTTCCCCCGTGCCGCTGACGGCCTTCGTGTCGAAGGCGTCCCGGCCGATCAGACGGTTGATGAGCGTCGTCTTGCCCACGCCCGATGAGCCAAGCAGGCAGTAGGTCCTCCCCGGGACGAGCAGCTCTTGGAACTCGTCGAACCCGGCGCCGCTGACGTTGCTCAGCGCGAGCACCCCGGCCGTGACCGCGGTCGATCGTGTCGCCGCGAGCTTCCGGTCCAGCTCGTCGCGGGAGATCAGGTCCGTCTTCGTGAGGATGACGACAGGATCGACCTTTCCGTCGGCCGCCATTACCAGGTAACGGTCCAGACGGCGCGGGTTGAAGTCAAAATGGCATGACTGAACGATGAAGGCGGTGTCTATGTTGGCCGCGATCATCTGGTACTCGACGTTCTCGCCCGCGGCCTTGCGCCGCAGGAACGTCCTTCGTGGAAACACCGAGTGGACGATCGCCTCCGTGTCGTCGTTGTGGTATTGCACCGTCACCCAGTCGCCGACACACGGCAGGTCGACGGGGCTTTCAACCCGGTACGAGAGCCTCCCTGCGAGCTCGGCCGGGACTTCTCCGGTTTCGTTCCTGACGACGTATGAGCCGCGGTCGACTGCCGATATGCGGGCAATGTCCCGGTCCGCCTGATGAGGCTCGCTGATGTGCGCCTCAAACCATTGGTCGAAACCCAGATCTCTCAATTCCATAAGGTCATGTCACCGAACGGCCGGCACGGCGGCGCGGGCGTCAGCCCGCATGCCGAGGTCGGGCGCCCTTCTTGGGGGGGAAACGGAGTGCCCCTGTCTGGTAGTAGAATTTCCATTCGCCTGTCGACAGCTTCGTGTATATCTTGCAGACGCGGCCCTTCCAGTGAGATTCCTCCTTGGTGACTGTATGCCGCCAGAGGGTATCGATATCAACCACGGCGAATGCCGCGTCCTGTTCCTTGGAGATCTCGATCTTCACGGTATCGCGGCGGTTATGGACCAGCTCATGGGAATCGAAGAGGTCCTGCCAGCTCTTGCGCCACCGCTCCCTGTCGAATCTCCCCATCACGAAGATCCAGTCGATGGGATCGTGGGCGTCGGCCGTCGGCGGCCACGGCCACGCCATGTCCGGGTGGATCATGGAGAGGAAGAGGTCCGGATTCTTCGTATCCCAACCCCTGGTTTCGAGGTCGACCATCTCCTGGATTTTTTGTGCGATCGTGGTGCTCAACTTCTTTCTCCCTGATACGCCCGCCGTGCCAACGGCGGATGTAAGACGTCTGATGGATGTGATTGGCATATTTCCCATGCGACAGCCTTTTTAGCAACTACCTGATGAGCCATGCAAGTCTCCCTGTGTTGAGATCATCCACCCGGCGCTTGCGCCTGGTCAGCCGGATTTGG
>ERZ795057.2231-NODE-2231-length-14963-cov-8.239670_pt1 | contig 14963 bp, 9 predicted proteins | sample MGYA00375141_ERZ795057 | MGnify/ENA primary metagenome ERZ795057 (study PRJEB30186, sample SAMN05720163) | activated sludge metagenome | isolation source: Anaerobic digester | place: Hong Kong | collected 2015-01-26 ... | reverse complement strand
AAATGTTATAATATTCAGGTATCAGGATGAATCCACATCTATTATCAACCCCAAGAGATCATTTTGCCACAATTGCGGCAAAACGATCAGATGGTATGATAATATACCGATTTTAAGTTATTTGATTCTCAAAGGCAAATGCAGAGATTGTGGTGCCTCGATTTCTAAACGCTATCCACTGGTAGAAATCCTAACCGGGGTTGTTTTTGCAGCCAACTACCTGGTTTTTGATCATGTGTTAGCCCTGCTGGGTTCATGTATTATCGGGGCATCGTTAATCGTTGTCTTTTTTATCGATTTGGACACTTTAACCATATCCGATTGGAATAGCTTATTTGTTTTCATCGGGGGTATTTTACTTGTATGGTCCAGGGGAACCTGGCTCAGAGATATCATCACCACCTTGATTGTACTGGGTGTTATGGTGTTGATGTATTTTCTCTCCAAAAAGGGCATTGGCATTGGGGATGTGATTCTCATTTGTGCCGCATCTTTTGCATTGGGGCCTTTCAACTCTGTTTTTTCGATCTTCCTGGCCAGTTTGCTGGGGATCGTCTACGCCATTGTCACTAAAAGCAATATGAAAACAAAGGTGCCATTTGGGCCTTTCCTGGCCATTGGGATCTATTTAGCCCTATTATTTGGAGAACCCGCATCCACGTTTTTGGGAAGGCTTTATCAATAAAGCTGAATAAGCAGGTGATATGAATGGAAAGTAATGAACAAGCAAATGAAAAAAGAGGGACTGTATTCTCCGCCAACGAACAAAAGGGACTTCCACAAATGCCTGTGGGAAGTCATTTGGCGCTTTTCTTTTCCGATGAAAAGGAGCTCAAGGCTATTGTCTGTCCTTTCATAGAGAGGGAAATAAGCGAAAACCGGCGAATCGTCTACATCAGGAACGCTGCAGACGTTGAATGGATCAAGCAATGTATTGACCCCTATATTCCGGATAAGCACGATGTTTTTCTAAAGGCTTGGACAGCCACAGATATCTCGCTGAGAAGAAACGGGTTCACGCCCCGTACCCTTTTGGAACTCTTGGAAACCGAGAGTGAAAAAGCTTCCGATGAGGGTTTGTCGGGGTTGACCATCATGCTGGAAGTCACCAACGTTCTCATGCAACTCTTTTTGGAAGGCCGTTTCATGGATTTTTTCATCAGCTTGCAAGACCAGTTGTCGATGACAACCAATCGTTTCATCTTCCAATACAACCTTTCAAAACTGGATAAACGGGTATTGCATATGATCTTGACCGAACACCCCTGTTTATTGCACGAAAATGAGGTTGAGCTGAACCCCTTCTATACGAAAAAAGAAGAATCAACCGCCGAGCACTTCATCAATCACGTCAAGTCGTTGAATCTTTTAAAACGTGAGAATGAAGGCGTTAAAGCCATGAACAGGGACCTTGAAAATTGCAAAGCAAAAGCAGAAGAAACGCTAACAGCACTGAAAAACGAAATCAGCATTCAAGCGGATGAACTGCTCAGAGTCAAGGAGGAAAACAAACAAAAGGTTGAACGAATCGAGAGAATACAAGAACAACTCAAAATCGACCAACGTGAAATAACCGAGTATAAGGATAAGGAAACCGCTTTACAGGAACAGCTCAAAAGAAAAATCAGGAGTATAGAAGATTTACAAAAAAACTTCGACATTTACAAGCTTCGCCATTCCAAATACGAAGATGAACTTAAAAAACGGGATGAACAAATCGCAGAACAAAACACTCAAAACGCATTACTTGTAGACGAACAAGCTAATTTGAAGGAATCGCTTTCCCAAAAAGAACAAGTGATTCAAGGGCAGGCTCAAACCATTCAATCTCTGAAAGAAGCGCTGGATAAATCCGGTAAAGAAGCTGGCCGGTCAACAGAAGCCCTTCAATCCTATGAAGAAAAGACAGTCAAAGATCAGCAAACCATTGAGTCATTGAAAAGTGCAATGGAAGCAAAAGCACAACAGTTGGAATCGCTCAAGGCAACACTGGAAAAACAGACCGAATCACAGCGAATCACCGAACAGGCCTTTGAAGAATACAAAGAAGTTCATTCGGATCTCGTATGCGAAGCCGATCGATTGGGTAAACAGACGATAGATTTAACTCAACAGGTCGAACAGTTGGAAACAGAAAAGCAACAACTGATCGCCCAGCAAACCAGCATCGAAGAAGAAAAAAAACAGCTGGCATTGGAGATTACACAGTCACAAGAAGCGACTGCACAAAAAATCGCAGCGTTAGAAGAACTGAATCATCAGCTGAGCAAGGTAGAAAGTGAAAAACAACAGATAAATGCAGATTATGATCGATTGCAAGAAACGCTGTCTACAGAGAAAGAAAAAAGTCTCCAAAGTCAAAGCGAATTGGCTCATCAGATTGACACCTTGCAACAACAACTGTATGAAGCAGAAAATCAACTATCACTGACAAAAAAAGAATTGACACTCAAAAAAGTAACGCTAGAAGAATTAATAAGTGCAGATGATCAATTGAAAGTCCTTCTACGTGAAAAAGAAGAGCTCTTGAACAACAAAAGCCGGCAAGTATTTAGGTATTCCTCTTTATATGATGAATACAGACAAAAGACATCCCTGTTAAACGAAGAAAAAATAGGAATCGAGAAAAAATATGCGGAGAAAATGAATAAGGTCTCCGCCTCGTTGAAAAGCATCAAAGCCCATCATGATCTGGATAAACAGCAACTTGAGGAAATCAAGCAGCAAGCCGAGACATTGAAAGAAACGGTCAAAAAGCTTTCCTCAACCAACGAGTCGCTCCGAGACGCACAGCAGAAGGATCAACAGGAAATTCAGCGCTTGAATTTGTCGCTGGCCAACCTGGAAAAACAAAACAACAAATTGCGGGACCTTTTGAAATCCACCAATCAGAATTGCTCAAAGATTGAAGAATCTAAAATGGCCTTGAAGTCAAAAATAGATGAATACAAAGAAAAACAGGCCCGTTTGACGGAAAAGGAGACAAACTTGGTTGAGCAGATTGCCCTTCTTCAATCCCAAATGAATACCGTCCAAGGCTCAGCAAAAGAACGAGAAAATGTTTTACAAAGCCAACTGGAGAAAACAGGCCAACAACTCAACAGCCAACGCAATCAAAACACCCTTTTAAAAGAAACACTTGAACAATTAAACAACGACTTGAACTTAAACCAGAAAAAACTCAGCGAATGGACTCAACAGGCCCAAGACCTGGAAAAGGCTCTGAAAGAAGCCGAAGAGCAAAAGGCGCAACTTGATCAACGCCTTCATGAGAGTGAAAATGAAAGCAACCGCTTACGTCAGGAAAGTGAAAAAGCAGCCGAGCATCTGAACCAAGTCAACAACTCCTTACGGAAAACACAAGAAAAACAGGCCGGGTTAAATTCAGAAATAGAACAGCTCAAAGCTTCTCTTAAAGTAAAAGAAGACACCATAGCCGGCCAGCAATCGCAATTGAAAGCCTCATTGGAATCTCTTGCAAACAACCGGCAAGAAGCAATCGCATTAAAAAAGGAGACAGATGATCTGCAACAAGCCTTGAATCATCTTCAGGACGAAAAGAACAGGGTACAGAACGCATTGGAGCAACAATCTGCTGAGAAGGAAAACCTTCAATCCCAACTCAAACAATTCCAACTTCTTTTGAAAGAAAAAGAGGGGATTTTGAGTAAAGAGATGAACAACATTGTCCGCATGAAGGATGAAATCGAACATCTAAAATATGAGAAATTACTCCTGCTCAAAGACAAAGAAACAATAACCTCCCGGCTGAGTATTCTGGAGAAGAAAATCAACGCATTCGGTGAATCACCATCCGATAAAGACCTTGAGAATTATCGGATGCAGCAAATCAGCAAATCGCTTACGAACAACAAACCGACGGAATAGATGTGATGCATGTTTAAAAAAGACACTTTTTTCTTTTCGATATTTATACTTTACCTCTTGTTGCTGTGTGTTCTGTTATTCAGCAATGACATTCGCATCAATTACTCCACTTATCCGCTTGAGGATAAACTTCTCCATTTTAGCGCCTTTTTCATAGGACAGTTGTTTGTTTTGTTTTCAGGCAAAATCACAGGGATTGCCAAACGGTTGTGTTATTCTTTCTTTCTCATGCTTCCTGCACTCACAGAATGTATTCAAGAATATCTGCCCCGACGGGTTTCCGACCTGGCGGATATGGTCGCTGCGTATTTGGGAATCATGACTTGCCTGGGTATTTGGTTCATCTATCAATTCTTACACCGCTATTTTTCAACTTCTCTTCCTATCTGCCGGCAGGCAAATAGAGCAAACGATAAGGAGCGTTAATATGTGCAGAATGATGGGCATTATCTCTCAACATTTGGAACCAGTAGAAGACTGGATCGAACCGCTTGTCCACCAATCCCGATTTGGCCTGAAAAGTCCCCACCAGGATGGTTATGGCATCGCCTTTTTTGAAAACGGACAACTTCACACTCGCAGGGAGGTTTCAGCCATTTGGCAGAGAAAAACGGATTTCACCGGAGATTACGGCAAGATCCTGATCCTGCACACCAGAAAAGCCAGCAAAGGCGCTGTAAATCTCAACAATGTCCATCCTTTTACGGCCACATCAGATGATGAATCCTTCGCCTTTTGCCACAACGGCACCATCTTTGATATTGAAAAACTTAAGCCATCAAAGACCGCTGAAGACGAGAACAGATCGGATTCCAGAATCTATTTTGAATATTTCCTTGATCAATACGAACTTTCAGGAGATTTCGTGGAAGCGGTCCATTCAACGGTGTTAGACATCAGCACCACCTGTTCTTCCATCACTTCCTTAAACGCTCTTTTTACGAATGGAAAACAGCTGATAGCCGTTCGCTATTGCCTTGCTGAAGAAGCGTATTATACACTGGGTTTTTCCCCTTTGACAAGCAACTCGAATGGCCATGTTATCACGACTCAACCGTACGAAGGGCAAATTCAATGGCAATGGCTCTCAAATAAGACCATCACCTGTTTTGGACCTGATGGATTTCAAACCTTTAATATCGAGGATCGCTGAAATCCCGAAGACCGTTGCCAAGCAGCGTAAAGCCTAAAACAGTCAAAGCCATCATGATGCCTGGAAAAACAGCAAGCCACGGGGCCCGATCCATATAATTCTGGGATTCCATCAACAACCTTCCCCAGCTGGGAAAAGGGGGTTGAGTGCCCAGCCCGATATAGCTCAATCCCGCTTCGGACAAAATGGCGAAGGCAAAATTGGACGTGACGAGCACCGTGAGAGAGGCATTGATGTGCGGTAAAAAATGCTTCCAAATCATCACAGGAAGTCGAGTGCCGATGGATTGTGATGCAATGACAAAATACCGGTGTTTCAAACTGATGGTCTCATTCCTCACTTGACGGGCAAAAATGGGAATCCTCACGATTCCGATGGCGATCATGGCGTTGATAATGTCCGGTCCAAAAACGGATACGATGGCAATGGCAAAAACGATGGCCGGAAAGGCAAACAAACCGTCCATAAAGCGCATGAGTATCTCATCCACTACTTTATTACTCATTCCGGAAACAAATCCCAACAAAAGGCCCCCAAACAAGGAAATAACTGTGGAGATAATCCCCACTTCAAAGGCGATCCTCCCGCCCACCATGCACCTGCTAAACAGGTCCCGACCGTATTCATCCGTACCAAAAGGATGAGAAAAATTGGGAGAAAGAAAGCGGGCACGCACATCCATTTGATACGCATCATACGGGGTAACCCAAAAACTTAATACCGCCAAAAACACAATGATCAGTGTGATGATCAAACCACTAAGAAAACTGGCATGATGCCTTGCGTTAAAACGTGAGCGTTGAAGTGTGAGGGAGCTGAAACTCCATTTGTTTTTTCCATAACAATGTTTATATTTTTCCGGGCAGGGCCTTTTTTCTTTCATCTTGACACCTTCACCTTATTCTGGGATCAATGGCCATGTGAATGATATCCATGATGAAATTCACCAAAATCGTCACCACGGCTATCCAAATGACCACACCTTGAACAACAGGCAAATCCCTGCGCTGTACTGAATAAAGCAACAACCTTCCCATACCGGGAATGGAAAAAACAGACTCGATAATGATCGTCCCGGCCAAAATTGAAGCCACTTGCAAACCAAATATACTTAAAACGGGGATCATGGCATTTTTCAGGATGTGTTTGGTAAAAACACGCCTTTGAGTGACCCCTTTGCCTGTTGCCGTTCTGGCATAGTCCTCATTCATGTTTTCGATAATTGAATTTCTGATCATCCGGATTAACACCGCAGAGGAAATGATCGCCAATGAAAGGGAAGGCAAGATGATGGATCGCAGCCAGTCGACAATATTTATCCGCAGCGGAACGTAACCGGCGGAGGGCAACAGGTTGAGTTGTACGGAAAAGACCAATAAAAAGAGAATCCCCAGCCAAAAACCGGGTATGATGAGTCCGATTTGAGATAGGGTGGTGATGAGATAATCGGCCCATTTATGATGTCTTCGAGCGGAAAAAATCCCCAAGGGGAACGAAATCAGCACTGTTAAAGCAATGCTCAACAGTGTGATAGATATAGTCGGCGGCATGGAATCGGCAATCACTTGAATCACTGGTTTCTGATAAGAGATGGAGAATCCGAAATCGCCTCTGATTAAATCGCCTATCCAATAGAAATATCTGAGGGTGGCGGGTTTATCCAAATTCAGTTCTTTTTCCAAATTCTCGATAGCACTTTGATCGGCATCTAAGCCGAGCATAACTTGTGCCGGATTACCCGGCAAGGCGTTAAAAACAAAAAACGACAACAAAGAGACGGCAAAAACCGTTATGATGCCCGTTAAAAGTCTTCTGATTGCAAAGGACAGCATATTCGATTACGAGATTTCTTCGATACTCAGATGATCATTGGTGTAAATACAAATTTCGCTGGCAATTTTCAAAGACTCTACGGCAATGTCTTTGATATCCATGGCAGTGTTTCTCAATAGGGCTCTGGCACTGGCCAGGGCATAACTGCCGCCGGAACCGATAGCCATGACGTTTTCATCCGGCTGGATGACCTCACCGTTTCCCGAAATAACCAGCAGATTTTCCTTATCCGCCACGATGAGCAAAGCTTCCAGCTGTCGCAGCATCTTATCGGTACGCCACTCCTTCGCCAATTCCACGGCTGCACGCGGTAAATTCCCGCTGGTTTTTTTATAATAGGCTTCAAACTTCTCAAACAAGGTAAAGGCATCCGCCACTGAACCGGCAAATCCGGCTACTACTTTGTCATCTCCCAATTTTCTCACTTTTTTGGCAGTGGATTTCATCACCGTGTTTCCTTGAGTCACCTGCCCATCACCAACAATGACGGTTCTTCCGTCTTTTTTGATCGCCAATACCGTCGTTCCTCTAAATTCCACTTTTCGCCTCCGGTTTGATGTAAAAAGGGCGGGCTATTCACCCACCCTTAGCTATTATTCTGCCAAAAAGCCGTCCACACTGTTCCAAATCGTTTTGGATCTGGCATCAAAGGGGTGCCCATTCCAAATGCAAAGCGTGGCCTTTTTACCTTCTTCAATCGAGCCATACTCATTGTCGATTCCCAGTATCTTTGCCGGCATAATCGTCAATGATTCCAGCATTCCCTTCTCATCTGCCCCGTAGTTGCAAGCCATACCCGCCTGAAGTCTCAACACTTCGGAGGGAAATACGGGATGATCGCTCATGCATCCAAACAAAACTCCCTCTTCCAGTGCCACTTTGTATGACTTAAAAGTCATGTCCTTCAACTCCACCTTAGACCTGCTGGACAGGATGGGCCCTAAAAGAATGGGGATTGAAGCTTCCTTGATCTCATCTTTTACCTTAATGTACTCGGTACAATGTTCGATCACCATATTGATGTCGAACTCCTTTTTGATCCTGATGGCCGTCAAGATATCCTCGGCACGGTGACAATGCACACGGGCGGGGATTTTCTTAGATAAGACCATCTGTGCGGCTTCCATTTTACTGTCATGTTCAACAAAGGGTTTGCCCTCTGCCTCGGCTTTTTTCTTCTTTTCGATGTAATTTTTCCCATCGAAGAAGAATTTCCGAATAACCGCAGCCGTTCCCATTCGGGTCACCGGCATCTTCTTTTGCTCGGCGTAGACACGTTTGGGATTCTCTCCCGTCGCCATTTTTAATCCGTTGTCTTCACTGATCAGCATGTCTTTGACATTCTTGCTCTTGGAGTAGTGGGCGATAAAGCTCAAGCCTCCCACCGGGTTGGCACTTCCGGTGAGGACGCAATAGATCATCACGCCTCCCTTTGCCGCTTCGGGAATGGAAATGTCCGTTGGAGTGAACCCGTCCAGGCTTCTCACATTTGAAGTAACCGGATCGGAGTATTCATTTACATCATCGTATTCATAACCGTATCCGTCCGGATTTAATCCGATATGCGAGTGAGCATCGATGAAACCAGGCATCAGAAGCCCGCATTTTCCATCGATTGTCTCATCAATATTTTCTCTGTTTTTGATACGATACCCGGTTTCTTTGATATAACCGTCTTCGATTAATACCTCTCCTTTAAACGGCTCAGAGGTCATGGTGTGTACAACCACATTGGTAATTAAGGTCTTCATAAGATCAGCCCCTCTTCTTTCAAACTGTATGCTATTTTACCGTTCACGAATGTGTACAAAACCCTATGGGTAGGATCCAGAAGCTCTCTATCGGTTAGGATTACATCCGCATCTTTGTCAATGTCCAAACTGCCGATTTGATGGTCCAAGCCCAAATTGATGGCCGGGTTGATGGTGATAGCCCTCAAGGCCTCGTCTTTGCTCAATCCGTTTTTACAAGCAAGCGCCGCCTGTATGGGCAAGTTGTTGATGGGGATAACCGGATGATCCGTAATCAGCGTGATGGATTTGACACCCGCTTTTTCCAAGATTCCGGGGGTTTTCAAAGTCCTTCGGTTGACCTCCATCTTGTACCTGGCTGTAAACATTGGGCCAACGGCTACTTTGATATCCCTTTTGGCCAATTCCTCGGCAATCAAATGTCCTTCTGTTGTGTGCTCAAAAGAGGGTTTGATAGAGAACTCATCAAATATTCTCAAAACGGTCATCATGTCATCCGCCTGATGGGCGTGAACATGTGCCTGAAGCTCTCCTTTTAAGACTTTGAGGATGGCTTCGCATTGCATATCATAAGGTTTTTCTTCTTTTTTATCGTAATCCAAGGCCTTTCTGAATGCCGTTCTGATTTTTTCGGCCGTTGCCATACGGGTCATAATCTTCTTTCCGTTTTCAGAATGGGCTCTCTTGGGATTTTCTCCCATAGCCATCTTAAAACCCGATTCTTCTTTGATAATCCTCTTTTCGTAGGTCACGCTCAAATCGTTCTTGAGGGCAACGCCGATTCCCCCCATGGGATTGGCACTGCCGGGATAAATGTTTAACGTGGTCACACCGGCGCCTATGGCTTCTTTAAAACCAGGGTCAAAGGGTTTAATTCCATCCAAAGCCCTGACCTGTGGCGTGATGGGATCGGACCATTCGTTGGTATCGCTGTCACTGGCTTGATTGGTTTTTTCACCGTGTACGCCGATATGGCAATGTTCTTCTACCATACCGGGATAACAGTGCAACCCGGTGGCATCGATAATCTCATCGGCCTGAACGTATATCTTATGAGACCGGTCTATGATCTTTCCGTTATCTATAAGCAAATCCCCGATAAACTCTTTGGAAGTTACCGGATGTATCATCGCATTCTTGATCAGCAAACTCACAATGCTTCACCCCCAACTCTTACCCCGGCGATATAGGTGTCGGTAATCCTGGTGTTGACGTCAAAAATATCTCCATCAGACACGGCGAAATCAGCGTCTTTGCCTGTCGCCAAACTGCCGATTTTATCGTCCAAACCCAGCACTTTTGCCGGATTGATGGTGAACATATCGATAACATCCTTTCTATCCAGCCTCAGTCTGTCGATGAGCCACATTTGAATGACACCGAAATTCAACGGGATAACCGGCGCATCGGTCATGACAGACAACTCAAAACCCAACTCATGGAGTATTTGAACCGATTTGAAGGTGAGATCGTACGTTTGGAAAGATTTTGAGGCTACATTTAAAGGACCCAGAATAACGGGAATATCTTTTAAGGATTTCGCTACCGAAATATCGGTATGGAGGGCGGTCGCATGATCCAATGTGTACAGGATATCAAACTCCTCCATGATGCGTTTGATCGTTTCGATATCCTCCAAATTCGCTACATGAATACGTGCAACGGATTCTTTTTTGATCAAACCGCTCAGAACTTCCATGTTGTAATCGTATTCCTTTTCCTCTTTGTTCATGTAGTCTTTTGCTTTGTTCAGGTTATCCCGAACCAGAGCTGCAACCTGAAGCCTTGTGTAAAGCGTTTTTCGACTGCTCCAAGACCATTGGGGGTTTCTTCCAAAGGCCATCTTGACAATTTTCTTGGGAGTCGGAACAACCATCTCATCCACCACTGACCCGGCTGTTTTAATAACCAGCCCTTCCCCGCCAATGACGTTCGCCGATCCGGGCAAGACACAAACCGTTGTATATCCGGCATTTCTGGCTTCCATGATTCCGGGATCCAACGGGTTGGTGGCATCAAGAGCCCTGACACCTGCCGTTACGGGAGATGATTGTTCATTCACGTCGTTACCGGCAAAGCCGCCTGTTTTTTCCTCGAAAATACCCACATGGGTATGGGGATCGATGAAACCGGGGTAAATGTACTTGCTATCCAAATCAACGATTTCACATTCACCCTCAGGCCGAATTCCGGAAGCGATCTCTATGATTCTGCCGTTTTGAGCTAATATGTCGAGTTTTCTAAACTCCCCTTCATACCAGCATTTTCCATTTTTGAAAAGAACCAAATTCGTCACCCCTTTTCTGTTATTCTCTATTTTATCATATCAAGGGGAGATGATTAGATTACCGAAAGAAAATCAAGCAAGACCAAAAAACTCCTTTAAGAACGATTCGATCTTTTCTGGACTCTCCGGGTGTCCAAACAAATACCCCTGCATCATATTGCACTTGTTTTTCAATAAAAATTCTTTTTGCACGTTGTCCTCAATCCCCTCGGCGATGACGTTCATATTCAAATTCTCCGCCAATGAGATGATCGTCTTTACAATCGATGCGTTATCGGGATAAGCCAAATCCAAAACAAAGGATTTGTCGATCTTCAACTCGTCTATGGGGAATTTTCTTAAGTAAGCCAAAGAAGAGTAGCCCGTTCCAAAATCGTCAATGGACAACTTGCATCCCAAGGCTTTGATGGCGTGTAGTTTCTTTCGAGTATCTTCCACGTCATCCATCAAAATGCCCTCTGTGATTTCAAGCATCAAATCGCTACCATTTACACCGGTTTCTTTGATGGTCTTTTTTAATATGTCTAGAAAATTTTCCTGGGAAAACTGCAACGGCGAGATGTTTACGGAAACCCTGAACCCTAAAAGGCCTTGGTCTTTCCATTTTTTCATTTGCATGCAAGCCTGTTTTAGCACCCATGAACCCAGTTGAAGGATCAATCCGGATTCTTCGGCAATGGGAATGAATTCAGAGGGTGCTATCAGTCCCTTTTCCGGATCATTCCACCTGAGCAGCGCTTCGATTCCCACCAATGTATTGGTATTCAAATCAAATTGAGGCTGATAATAAAGCAGAAAGTTTTCCTTTTCAATGGCTTTATGCAGTTTGGTTTCCATTTCAAGCCTTTTTAATGCCTTGGCATTCATTTTTGACGTATAGAATTTGAAGGTATTCTTGCCCCCACGCTTGGCACCCATCAAGGCAAATCCGGCTTTTTGAATCAAATCCTGGACTTTTTCCCCATTATCCGGATAAACGGCAATTCCCATGCTGATGCTGATGAAAATCTCGCCATCAGACAGTAAGAATGCCTTTTCAAAACGCTTGAAGAGATTTCTGATTAAAGAAGTAATGTTTTCCTTGTCTTTGAGATCTGAAAAGATCATGATAAATTCGTCGCTCCCATATCGAGCCACAAAATCTTGCTTTCGAATGTGTTTTCTCAACCGGTTTGCAACCAACGTCAATAATTGGTCTCCGATGGCATTGCCCATGGAATCGTTGATTTTCTTAAACCCATCCAAATCCAAAGACACCACCGCCATGATGGCGTTGTTTCTTTTGGTTCTTTCCAATTCCTCATCCAGTTTCCGCATCAGATAATTCCGATTTGGGAGTCCGGTCAACATATCAAAAGAGGAGACATAGTCGAGTTTTTGCTCGGCTTCCTTTCTTCGGCTGATGTCCTGATGGGTCCCAAATATCATCTTGGTTTTCCCATCATCTTTATACAGGACCTCACCTCTGGAAATAATCCAAAGGTAACCGTCATCCTTTTTTTTGATTCTGTATTCGACCTCAAAAAAACCTTCGTTTTTTTCAAAGGCTGTCTGTAAGACGATTCTAAGCCTTTCTTGATCTTCTTCGTGCACCAAAGACAGCCACTGATTAAGGTCTGAGCCAATTTCGTGGTTCTCATACCCTAAAAATTCCTGCCAATGGCCGATATTTTCCAATTCTCCACTTTTTTCTTCCAAAATCCACAACGCTTCTCTGGCGCTCTTTAAGGCCAGTGTCAGCTGTTTTTCACGATTCATAAGGATTTCATTCGTCTGGGCAAGTTTGACGTTAATGAGGGATAAGTCCGATTGGGTTTCCCGCAGCTCCTGAGTGTAAGCCTCCAGTTGTTCGTAATTGGCCTGCATTTCGATTTGCTGCTTTTCCCATTCCACTTCCATCTGCTTGATATGCGTCACGTTCATCATGCTGACCAACAATCGGAACTCATCCTTTAAGAACAGTATCTTTGACCGGATGAATAAGATCATTTCCTCTGCATTACAATCTTTGAACGTCACTTCAAGCTCAATGACATCTTGCTCATCCCATAACCCTTTAAAAAATCGCCGCCATTCCCGACGGCTTTTTGAACCCGTTAGGCCGGGTAGCTCTTTCACCAGCTCTTCTTGATTTTGTGATTTAAAAAGTCTGACTGCCTCGTTGTTAACCCCTTTCACCGACATGCATTTTTTTGCATCGCTATAAAAATCGGGATGGGCTTGAAAATATTCTTCAAAAGTCCGATAATGCTCTTTTTCCATACGATACTGATGAACCATTTCCGTAACATCCATTTCCACGATAGCAACCGGTACAGTTTCAAGGATGGTGTGATAACGCTCTTCGGTGTATTTATTGGAGTTTTTCAGCGTCGTTTCGATGGTTCGATCTCTGACTAATGTCGTGAAATAACCATCCCCTGTGGAAAACGCCGTGACGTTCATCCATTTATCATAAGCTGAGAAATAACTATTGTTAATGGTCGCCACTCCGCCTTCTTTTGAGAGTTTACCGTATCGTATAAACGCTTCAACTTTATTTCCAACCCTTGATATCCAGGGAAGGATTTCAGAGGCCTTTTTCCCAACGATTTCTTCTCTTTTTTTCCCTGTAATACCCAGGAATGCGTCGTTTACATCGATAAATTCGTAATCTACTGGCGTCCCATCCTTGTCCAATATCATTTTGTGCAGGGCATAACCCTCATATAAATGTTTGATCAATTCAAAATAATCAGCTGTTTTCAGTTTCATTCAGATTCCTTTCATCGATTTTTCTTCTTCTGTCACATGCTATTTTATCATACTTCCTATTCTTTGTCCTTAAAAAAGGGGATAATTGTCTCAATTGTTGATCTTTATTCATACAAATTAAATCTTATGGATTACAGTAGATATGGCAATGGGAATCCAAAATATGATAGAATTAGTTGGTAAACCTAATAATATGCGGAGGTTCTCATGTCAATTTTAACGATCATTTGTTCTCTCGTGGTCTTAATCATCATGCAAAAGTTTACAAAAAACATCATCCTTGCCATTCTTGGGGCAGTCGGAACCATCATTTTATTCCGTTTTGACTTGAATGCCCTCTTTGGCGCTTTTATCATCCCCTTACAAGATCTGGATTTGTATAAATTACTGGGGACTGTTTTTTTCATTTACCTATTCAGCAACGCTCTGGACTTGTCCGGGGATGCCAAACGGTTTGCCGCTTCATCAAAAGCCCTTTTCGATGACAGGACTTCCATGGCGTTCATGCCTATGATGATCGGGTTTCTTCCCATGCCAGGAGGGGCTATGTTTACAGCCCCGATTGTGAAAATGATTGGAGACGAAGAAGGATTTTCCAACGATTATATGATGGTCATCAATTATTGGTTCCGTCATGTCGTTGAATTTTTCTGGCCTGTTTACCCGGCGTTCTACATTCTTACCGCATTGGTGGGCATAGAATTGGCCCCTTTTTCCATTAGTATGGTTCCCGTTTTTCTCATTGCAACCCTCAGTGGCTGGCTGATGTTCAACGGATTCAGAATGCCAAGGGTTAAAAAGGCCGCCACCAAGGAACTCAAAGGGTTGTGGATTGTTTTCTTCGTCGTTTTAACCGGTATCATGATTTTGGTATTCAACATGGAAGGTTATATCGCTTTGGGAATCAATATCGGTGGGTATTTTCTTTTCAGAAGAACCTGTTTGATAAAAAGTCTCGTCGCAGCATTTAAAAAATGGGATGTTTTTCTGCTGCTCTTTTTATTCTTCGTATATAAATACTATCTGACCGAAGTGAATCTAACCCAAGACATCGCCATTGAACTGAATCGAATCGGATTGAACATTCACCTGTTGACGATCATTCTGCCCCTTCTGATCGGGATGTCGACGGGTATTACTCAAAGTGCCGTCGGAATAACGGCACCACTCTTAATTACCCTCGGGGCTAACCCGGCTATGATGTACTTCGCCGCTGTCGCCGGTGTGCTGCTTTCTCCGGTTCATCTGTGCATCGTTTTAACCGGAAATTATTACAAATCGGATCTCACAAAAGTGT